>Ga0134100_1000143_pt1 | contig 83963 bp, 70 predicted proteins | sample 11_taG_2_FD_94444 | JGI IMG/M metagenome (GOLD analysis project Ga0134100, IMG submission 94444) | Switchgrass degrading microbial communities from high solid loading bioreactors in New Hampshire, USA - 11_42_5_180_A3 metaG | ecosystem: Engineered > Bioreactor > Semi-continuous > Anaerobic >...
ACCTGCTGCTAATGATAAACTATCTAACTGTTCTGTTTTGCCCAATTTCATCTTTCTAACATAATACATAATTTCACCTCCTTACAAGATAAGCATAACATAATATTAATATAAAATATTTTGTGTCCTAACCACATGACTGAAGTCAGTGGCTTGCGGACGCTATAGTTTTGTCAGCAGCAGTCTCATTGTCATCCGTTGCTATTTCTGTATCTACTATGATTTCTGCTTCAATAATGTCGCTCTCATCAGGCAATACCAGCTCTCCACTCAGTTCAACAGGCTCATTATCGGAATCCCCATACGCCTCAATTATGCCGCCAATGAAAGCATCGTCTTCCAGTTCAATAATATCTATATTGGAGTCCTCTATATAATTCTTAAGCCCGTTCATAACGATTTTTGCATTATTGACGGCTTCCTGCTTCTCTTGTTCGTGTCTCTCTTTTGACTGCCTTGCGAGTTCCTGTACGGTTACAGCTATCTTTGCAATAGCTTCTCGATACATAAGAGCGGCTTTATTGGAGCTCTTGTTGTATGCCATAAAAATATCAAGGTTATTGCCTGCAACATTGACTTCATTGCTATGCGGGATATTGGTTATCAAGTTCGCATTCGGGTTAAATACCCTTAATTCAGCTTCTGTCCAAGTCTCCGTATAAATAGGACCCTGAACAAGATTATCAAATACCCCGAACAATCCAAGCTCACCAAAAACCTTTATCGTTTTCATTGTGTATTCGATTGATTTAGGATAGTGTCCGATAAAAGTGATGATATTGTCACAGCTTCTAAAGGCTGCGATTGTAGAGATGTCTATTATGCTTGGAGCAACATCAAGCAAAACATAGCTGTACAGCTCTCCAAGCTCTTTAAACATGTTTATATACACGTCCATCATTCGTTTTTCCTGGATAGAGGATGATTCAGATGGACAATATACGGAAGGATGTTCGGTAAACAACGGAGTCAATAATGCTATATTGGGATTTTTTGTTTTTGTTATAAATTCTGATATAGGCAGTGACGAGTTAATCAACTTCTCACGAATTGACTTGACTTCCTCTTTCTTATTGAGCTCAAAATCTGGCTTCAGGTAACGGAACGCATCTGGAAGAAGCATGTTTAAATCAACAACGCAAACCGTATTACCTCTTTTGGCAAGCTCGTAAGCTACGTTGACCAACGCAGTTGTTCTTCCAACTCCGTCAAAAGGAGACCAAAACCCAAAAACATTCTCTTTGTTTTGTTCCTTTTCTATAAGTTTATGCATTTCATAGTCGTCTTCGAAAGAAGAAAACTTTTTGACTGCCTTTTCTATAAGATTTAGCAAAACATTATCAGACATATCTCATTCTGAGCTTAACCAGCTCTTCCTCCTTTTGAAAGTTTAATTGGCCATATCTTCAGCTTGCTGAGCTTGCTGCATAATGTCACTCATTTGGTCAGCAATCTCTGTAAACGAGCTTAAAAGATTTCCATTTTCATCTTTGTAAGGAAGAATCGTATATTTGATAGTTGCTTCAGTCATGTTTTCAAATTCAGCCATAGCGGTAGCCTGAGGTTTTGTAAGCACCAGAACCAATGAAGTAGGAAGCACCTTCTGCTGGAAAGCACTGCTGTCGCCCTGAATCGTAGTCTCAAGATACTGAGCTCTCTCCTCTACTGGCAGTTTGCTGAGTGCCATATAAATATCGAAAATGCTCTCGCCTTTAGCATTCAGCATATCAACGCATGTAAGGTCATCAAAAACAACACTGGCTACTGGAACGGTTCCTCCATTTTCAAGAATGGCATTCTTATCAAACTCATTCTCACCAATTACAGGAGTTGCAACGCCACTTGAAGCTCCCGCAAACGGGTCGGCTGAAGAACTACCTTTTTGCTGGATAACAACTCTTACCCTCAGGTGGGAGCCAGGAAGCAGCAGCCTTGTATCTATGCCTTCAGTTGAAATGGGCAACGTATAAATTTCCTGCGTCTCTCCAACTTCAGCAAGCCAAGGATTTCTGATGATTTTCTTATCTGTTACATTTTTCAGAGTAAGATACTGTCCGCCCTGAGTATAAACAGCAATATACTTGTTCAAGACTTCATCTTTGTCTTCCCAAAGATATATGATTTGTCTGACTGATGTCGAGCCATCAGCGGATGTATATGACACCGTTCCAAGCTCATCATACGATTTTTTGAGCATCTTGTACGGCTCGATATTGTTTTCCCTGATTACTTCACCAGCGAGCATATCTTCTTTCAGTCGAATGACAGTGACCTCTTCCTGTTGTCCATCAAGGAACATCTTCGCTCCAAACATCAACGCAACGATAATTGCCACGTATGCAACAGCAAGCAAGATTTTTTTCGTCTGTGCTTTTTGAGGATTATAGTTTGCCGCATCCCCTGCGGTCTTTGCAGCCTTTTTCTTTTCTCTCTTTGCTATTTGCTCTGCAAGTTTCTTCTCTTTTGCAAGCCTTTTTTGATTGGCTTTTTCTATTTTGAGAGCATTTCTTCTCTCAAGAGCTTCTTGTTTCTTTCTGTTAGCCTCAGCCTTTTTGTCATTTGAGACATTAGAACCCTTTTGGGCAAGTTGTTCCTTTTTCTGAGCCTCACGCTCAGCCATTGCTCTCTTTTTCGCTTCGAGCCTTTCAAGAGCAGTCTGTGGTCTTTGAATTCCAGGTGCAACTTTTTGGTCGCTTCCCGCATCGGAACCAACAGAGCTTAAAGGAATGTTAGAGCCAGCAGAACTTACGTTCTTTTCTGCGGCTGCAGAAGCTGTAGAAGGTGTGGCGGATGTCTGAGCCGTTTGGGTAGCAGTATTTACAGGCACGCTTTGACTCCCGTTTCCTGTACTTGGATTTTGAATTTCCTCTCTTGCAGAAGTCGTGCCTTCCTGATTAGTATTGTGCTTGGAATTAGCAGCTCTGGCAATTCTGCCATCTCTCAGAAACACTATTCCCTTTTCTTCGTCATATTTTCCTTCAACTACCTCGTTGCCCACTCTGAGTTTAACTATAGGCAATTCCATATTATCAAAATCGAACATTATATATCTCCTTTCGAAAACATATTATTTGCTACTAAACTCAGCATCAGTTACGAAATTCTCAATGAATAACAGTCCAGAGCTACCGTATAAACGTATTTCATATTTTGCTATTTCTCCTGTTGCCTTGTTTTTTATTGCTGATATCGTCCCGTCTGGAGCAAAGAAAACTTTATTACCAAGAAATGTTTCTATGTAAGGTAGTTCTTTTAACCTGTTTAAATTGAAGACACTCTTTATGCTTTCCATGTCTCCGTTAGTTTCGACTTCGATGGATTCAACATTGCCTGTGTCTGAAAAATAGACTTTGAACAATACATTTTCCTTGCCATCAACTATCCTTGCACATTTTCTTTGCTTCCCCATGATTGTTTCAGCAAACCATGACACATTGTTGTATTCTTTTATATCCTTAATGGCTTCGCTTATAGAATTTGTATTGGACGAGAACAAGTCTAATTTCAAAAACGAACTTACAGTTAAATCGAAATCAAAACTCTTAAATGAATGATATTTTTTGCCTGCAATCGTTTGGTTTTCATTATCGAATTCTATGCTTAGAAGTGGCTTGCCATATATAGGCACCTTGAGAACTAACGCATTCGCTTTTTCTGTTCTTTCGTATATACCTGCAAATTCACTTGATGCAACCATATAATTGCCATCTTGAGAATAAAAAGTCAAATCAGTGTTCGTATAAATGGTATATTTGTGGTTCCCTACACAAAAGAGCCTATATACTAAAAACAAAGCAAGAAGTGCAAATACGAAACTACATATAACAAAAATTTTCTTCTTGTCAAGTTTCAAAGCACTTACAGACAACTTTATCAACTCCTTTATGCATAATACCACAATTTTGACGATACGTCAAATTTAAGCCCCCGTTTAAGGAAGGGCTTAAATTTGACTGAATCGTTTTGAAAAAGTCATTTCACGAATGACACTGGAATTACCAACGGAGAATACAAAGAAGTATATGAAGTGCTTTTAACTTCAGGCAGAATGTAGATATATACTGTTTTTGTCTGAGAATTTTCCGCATCGTCCATTGGGATATTGATATACAACACATTTTTTGATACCCATGCAGTCCTGTTTAGATTCGTCCCATTCCCATCATCGCCACTTTGGACAAAAACAGTATCATTTGTAACTGATGATGAGAGAATATTTTGATTGAATGTTATTCTGATAGTCCTATTAATCGGGATTCCAGTTGCTGTAGGCATCTTGTTGAAGAAATCTGAAGGATACGAAATAGTCACTTTTACACTGCCTACAAGATTTTTGTTATCACTCCTGTATAAATATACCGTTGTCGTGCCTGGATAGTTGGCTCGAATAATACCGTTTCCAAGATACGATACATATTTCTCTGTTGTTTTTACGATAAAGTAATCATCGAAGTATTCATCCAAGTCAACATTTTTTACAGCATTACCGACATTAATTTTGTATTTTTGATACTGTTTAAGAGTGATTTTTGCTTCGCTCTGCTGAGTTTCTTTTTGCTCTTCTTCTGATTTTACTTCATTCAAATTTATTCTAATTTCTCCGTCAGTATTATCGTATGAAGCCTTCACAACAGAGACCGTGATTTTTAATGAAGAAACACCAATATTCTTTGATGTTGAAATAGTAATGGTCGTCTTGCCGACTGCGTTTCCAATAATAGTTGAGCCACTTATTTTTGCGATTGAAGAATTACCTGATGTATATACCAATTTTGCATCTCCAGTATAATTTTCAATAGATGCATTTATATCAACTTTACCGCCAAGTACGACCTCAAGCTCTCCCTTTTTATTAAGAATGTTATCAAATTTTATATAGGGGAAAGTCGGGTTATTGTTGTCATTATTGTTGCCGCCACCTCCACTGCTGCTATTATCAACCACTGTAACGACAATGGTTTTTGACGTGTTGGTCGACGGATGTGATATGGTTATAATTGATGTACCTACATTGACTCCCGTAACGTATCCATTCTGAGATACAGCTACATTAACATTATTTGATGTAAAATAGAGATTTTTTGCTTCTGATTCTGGATAAACGGATACAGGAATTTGAGCAGTAGCACCCTTAACAACTGTAATTGTACCTGGTGCAGATATGACAATATTGGACGTAACGGTTACTGGAATTAGCAATGGGGATTCAGCCTTTGAGCTTGAAAGCCTTATATAGGCACTCCCGACACCGACTGCAGTTATCTTATTGGTTTGCGAATCTACTGTACATACTTTAGGGTCATCGCTTGATATAACAACCTGATTTTCTTTACCAGTCGGAATTGTTGTATATGTTATTGCTGCCGTTTCTCCAATTTTCAAATTTAACGAAGATGTCGGACTGGTAATCTTAAAAGTTTCTTCTGTGGGGGGAACGGTTGTTTCATTTATTTTCAAAGTGAAATCTTTATACGTTATTGCATAAGGGTGGTTAATTCTTATAGTTGCAGTTCCTTTTGCCATGCCCTGAAAGGTGCCAATAGACGAACTGATTTTCTTTAGATAAGCTTCCCCACCTTCCAAAACAGAATATGACATATTGGTTGCTTCAGATGAAGGGGTTACATATTGAGTAATATCAATAGTATCCCCTACATTTATTGAAGTCGGCATATTTGCAGCAAAATCAATTTTTATCTTTTCAATTGTTGGTTCTGTGACATTTATAGTCTTTGAAGCAACACATTGGGCATTAGAACCCTTGACCCAAATCTCGATGTCAGTAGTATCCGCCACCAGGCAAACAGGTGTTACAGTTATATAATATCTTGACATATCACCTGATGCCCCAAGGAGGAATGGTTCTGAAATATCAAGGATTCCGAGTTTGCTCGTTCTTAACTCAAAATCAACACCATAGTTATATTTCGTCGGAGCTAAGAACACGATATTCAACGCGTTTCCTATTTCAACAGTATTTGAACTATCCTCAAAGGAAATATTGTAATCTGTTGCGACTGGTACGTCAAAAGTCAACTCAAACAAACCTGCTGTAATGCCAGTATTGTCATAGACGCTAATTGCGACACTTCCACCACTCTTAGCCACAGCGGTTATGCCTGTAATTATATTGTTAGCATCTTTTAATACGGTATAGTCGATGATATCTTCAACACTTTTTCCTGCCGTATTAGACGTTGCTCTTATTCCCAAATTAGGTCTTTTAATCGAGTTAAACGAGACCGTTTTCTCTTCTCCAACACTTAATGTAAAACTATTTGTGTCGGGAGCAATATCAGTTACATATAACGGATATTGAATTTTTTCCAATTTTTGATTTAATACGTTATAATCTGTAACCTTTATATAATCAGAATCAACATGCGGATTGATTAGGTCTTCTGTGTTATCTCCCGCAGCAAATATAGCCCCAGTTTTTCCATCTGTAGCATAGAAAAGCAACATTTTTTGTGACGCAGAAACATCTTCTATGACAGTGTTTAAACCTGCCGCAGTAATAACATGTTCCTCAATGTATAGCACACCAGTATTATTAAGCCATGGAATATAATTATTGCCTGATGGGTCATTCTTTCCAAAATATGAAAAGTACATAGCGTTTGAGTTTTTGCTTTTGAGCCAGAACAAAAGTCCTTCATTCAGCAACTTAAAACTGGATTTTGATTGCGGAACTTGGAAATCTCCACTTTCTGCTGTCACCCAGTCTGCGTATTTGATACCATGAACACCTTCGCTTTTACCCAGTATGTCAGTAAATGAATTACTTGCAAAAACATCAAGGTCTCCATACGCCATTGGGAAGCTGGACACATCAATATCTTCATAAATGGACGAGAATAAATAAACTTCTGGAAACACCTCTGTACCTACCACGTAGTTATAAAGTGTGCCGTGCATATTCACAAACTCATCTGTTACTATCATTCCGTCTAAAACTGCATAGTTTTCATCCGAAGCCGAAATATAGTAATCATGAGAGCTTACTCCACTTGTATGAAAATAGCAGTTATCATACTTGTTTACATTTGTAACGAAAGTGAACCCATATACAATTTCTGGCAAGAAGTCTGTCGCACTCTGCTTTGCACCGTTTGAGGAATTCCCTTTGTTGTTCCCTGTAAAATAGATGTTTCCAGCCTGTGAATCATCAATAAGTACAGTAAAGTCTCTACCTGCTGCCATATCTTTAACAGTAACCGACTTGCCGTCACTATCTTTTATACCAGCAGCCAGCTCAACAACAGGATTTCCATTTACATCTCTTGCTTTAGATACAGAATTAGACAGTCCGAGCTGACCATATGTGTTATCGCCGCTTCCATAGAATTTTCCAATATCAGTTTTGAATATAGTAAAATTTCCATTTCCTTGTACGTCAACTACATGACCTATTGCTTCGGCTGGAAGAGCAACTTCAGTAAATACATTGACAGTATTTTCCTCAGTTGTTACGCCAAGCTTCCCATAATTGTTATTACCTGCCGCATATAATTTACCGTCTTCAGTCTGGATAAACGAAGCGTTTGTCAAAGCCCAAACATTAACTATTTTTGATTCTGGCAGACCAACAAGAATTTGTGTTAAAGCTAAATGGTCATCATAATCTTTTGTGCCGAGCTGACCATATTTATTGTGTCCCTTCACCAATAGCTTTTGTTGCCCATCAGATTCATACAAATAAAGGCTATGAGTATCCGAAACTGAATATTTTGCAACTTTATTATATACTTCATCTTCAGGCACTAAATAAGTACTTCCATAAGCTTTTTGCATTTTTAATCCCCCAATTGTGGCAGTTGCTGTGAGTGCTACTAAAAGAAGAGCAAGTATAAAGACTTTATATTTTTTATTCATACTTATTTATCCTCCTATCCATTCAACAACCTCATACACTGTATCAAGCCAATTTTCATTTCTTTCTTCCACAAAAACTTCATCAGTATATGAATATGAGAACCTATGCTTATAAGCTCCCAGCCCCAAAGTTATTTGGGATATTTGTGGAGAGTTAAGTAGATAAGATGAATCGTAATTGTTTCTTCTTTTGAAATCTTCTTCCGACCTATAAAGTAAATAATTTATGTAGTATTCTGTATTTTCTGCACTCAGCTTAAGAAAATTTGATGTGTCTTTCATTTGTGGCAAAATGTATCCATTGAATTTCGGCAAATTTTTTATAAGTGCTTTTCTTAAGCAGATTATTTTTTCAACTCCTCGCTGTGGGTTTTTTATAAGAGCCTCTCTTCTTGGGTACAAATCTATTCTGTTTGGCTTAACATATCTCGACATGAAAATCAAATCATTCAGCGTGTCTTCTATGTCGGACTCATCACCATTATCTATAAATGTCATCAAATCACAGTTAACAAAAAAACCTTGCGATTGAAGATTAGATACAATTTCTTTGACTTTTGGCGGAGGCAAATTTACTCTATTGTTTTTCTTGAGAATTCTTTCATTAAATGATTGAATACCAAACGAAATATGTGTAAAATTATATTCTTTCAAAATATTTACTTTCTCATCATTTAACAAAATCATATTACACTCAAACATTTTTTCCTTTATGTCTTTAAAGTTGGGTATCAACGAAAAGAGATTTCGCATTGTTTGAGCCGTCATTACAGAAGATGTTCCCCCACCAAAATAGACTGTATCTGGAGTCCTTTCCATTAAAACAGGCTTATAGAACTCTATCAAATTAGGCAAATATTCTTCATAGTATTTTTTATATATATCACCATTTATTTTTACTATTTCTCCTTTATGCATGCAAAAAGAACATTGCCTGACGCAGAAAGGCGAATGAAGATACAAACAAAACATTTTATCTTTTCTTCTCTTTATATCTTTAAGCAGCATATCACGGAGTTCATATTTAGAAATCATATCTGACATAGTTCAAGATTCTCTTTTCTTTTAGAAATGCATGATAATTTATAATGTATTATATCTCCAATTTGCAGTTTTGTCAAGTTAAAGGGAGAGAGCCTCTCGACTCTCTCCCTTCGTTAAGCGTGCTGGACACGCAGGTTATTTAAGGGAATCAGACGGATTTTCATCATCTTTATTTTCATCAACATTAAGGAAATCAAACGGATTTTCATCAACTTTGTCGTTCGATTGCTTGCTACCGTTAATGATATAGTTTTCTGCACTTGGGGTCTCAATCAGTTTTACGGAACTTGTTGTATTGTTTATTTTCTTTGCTCCTTCCTCTTTCTTCTGAGCTTCTTCAGGGGTTAATTCGACTTCGCCATTACTGAAGAAGTCAACCGTTTGAGAAGTTCTCGTTACATTGCCAAACGCATCTTCAATTGTAGCAACAACCGTGACAAACTTTTTAGTTGACGTCGTGTAAGTATATTCTCCTGCAGCGTTGAACGTCGGATTGTGAACGGTATTATTCTCAGCTCCAAGCCTGTCAATAAGATTTGTCGAATATTTAGTCTTGTAACTTGTAGCCAAATCATTGATAAAGCTTGTAACCAGAGAATCTGTGTAGCCGTTTGCTTTGAGGTCATCATAGAATGTATCTTTGTAGAATTTCGCAGATATTGACGCCTCATTGCCAAGATTACTGTATGTGATAACAGGCTGCTGCAAAGTATTCTGCTTAATTATTGCAAATGCACTTATGCTGTTGACCACATTTTCTCCATCAAGCAACGATGCACGAACCTCATAGACTCCAGAAGGAAGTTTCTGTCCAGTTGTGCCATTGACCCACCATACAGGGAAATTATACGGCTGAATATCGTCGACCTGGGTATCACCATAATCAAACGCCACAAGTGTTCTCGTTGTTCTTACGACTGAACCTGTTTTGCAGTCAATAATATCAATTTTAAGCGCTTGCTGAGCGTTTGACTGGTAGTTGACATAGTAAAGGTTGAAATTCGTGATATTGCTGATATTCTTTAATGCAAAAATATTTTTAACGCCCGTCGACATATTGGCATAGTCTTTTGTTACTACGTTATCGCTGGTTGATGCATCCACATCAAGCTCATACAAATATGTCGGGATGATATCTATTTCTTCTGCATATTTATATATACCTTGTGTGTCCGCAGCATTTATCGTAGCTAACGTTGAATTATATTTTCTTCCTGCATTGTCCTCAACGTACACATAGACATAGCTCTTGCCAGGAGCCTTGAGGTCAACAGAAACACCGATATCGCTGTATGCGGAGAAGTCTATCCAGCCATCTGTTCTTCCGAGGTTGGATGCATTGTTGTTACCAACTTGCGTGAACGGAGGTGGAGTTGGACTGTCTGTTATTGCGTACTTAGCAACTTTTATTCCCGACACAGCATCATCAGCAGAAATTTCAAAGTTTACATATCCGACTATCTTTCCATTTGCATTTACAGCTCCAGTATCGGAGATTATCGTTCTGTTGACTTCAATTACTGGATTCGTTTCATCAACGTTAATGGTAGTCGGATTAGTCCTTGTCTGCTCGTTTGACGCATTATCCTTCATATATACATGGACATAATTTTTGCCCACAGGGAATGTTACGGGTATTCTTGTTGCTGACGGACTTACAGTTTTCCAAGAGCTGCTAACAGTTGGTGGTGTTGGCGATGGTGATATTATATATTTCAGCGTGTTCATTCCTGAACCGCCCTTATCAACAACGTCTACATTAAAGGTCGGGATTTCCCAATACCAACCGTATTTTTGTGCATAAGTCGAAGCAACCTCAAAGTCTATCATTTCTGGAAGAATGAGGTCAACCTTATAGGGTCCAAACGTCTTGAGTATCTTCTTTGATGACGGATTGCTTGGGTCATATGTACCCTTTTCAACCCATACATGTACATAATGCTGACCGCTCATTTGTCCAGTCGTCTGATTCGGGTAAATTGCTCCACCATTGGAAATCGCAACATTTTTCCATGCAGAGTCGTTTTCTGCAGGCGGTGTTGCAGAATTCGTTTCTGCAATTTTAATAACAGAGCAAGGAGCACCTGTAGACTTCGAAATGGTTGTTATCGTATTGATTTTTGTATTGTGCCAATTTGAATCATTTACTGGATTTATTGATATGGTTGGCGAAGTTTTATCTGCTTTCAAGTCCGTGATTGTACTCTTGAAGACATTCCCAGCGTTATCTGTTACTTCAACGGTACACGAAATATTATTCTCATACGTATTATCAGGGATATCAATCGTATAAGTCCCGCTATACGTATTCACATTCGACGCAGACAAATCAATTGTTTGTGTTCCGCCCGTTGAACCATCTGTCTTTTTCCAAGTGTATTTTACCGATTTCAGTTTTGAACCTACCGCTGAATCTGTTACAGCTATGGACACGGTTGGCTTATACATCCACGAACCTGCTGTTGATGTAATGGCGACACTCGGAGCTTCCAAATCGACTTTATAAGGTCCAAATGTCTTCCTTATTGTAGGATGCAGCCCGTCATCTACAATTACATGCACGTAATGTGTATTTGTCGTTCTGCCAGCGGAAGTAGTCTGATAGGTATAACTTGTTCCAAGCTCAGATGCGACAACTTTCCATTCGGAACTTCCATCTGCAGGCGGTGTTGCTGAGTTGGTCTCAGCAATCTGGATTTTTGTAAACGGAGTTCCACCTGGTTTAGAAAACGTTACTGCAGGGGTAATCTGGGATTTACTCCAATTGTCAGTCGGAGCAGGACTGATTGTAACTGTGGTTGTTGAGTTATCAATCTTGATATTACTGATTGACTGGGTTCTCGAATTTCCTACTTTATCCCAAGCCGTTATATCAAGTCCTATATTTTCATAGTAGTTGGAGTAATTTATCGTAATAGCTTTTGAAAAGTTCTTGGTATTCGCAGGAATTACTCCATTTGATGTCGACCAATCGTAAGTGCTGAGAACCGTTCCTGTTTTCCTGTCGACAACTATTACAAGTATTCTGTCAAGATTTGAGCTCGTTCCAGATGCATTTACAGCATTATTCAGGAATCTATCATCAACAGTTATTGTAACCGTGGATGATGTCATCCATGTATTTTGAACTGCGTTATTAGAAACACTCGGCGAGAACTTGTCAACACTGAAAACCGCTCTGGTTGCGTTTTCAGAACCATCGACATAAGTTTCAACAGACGAAGTTGTTCTTGGATTATCCGCCTGCTTGGTTCCCGCAGTATCATCATACTCGTATGTGGTCAATCTGATTTCGACATCTTCTAACCCATTCACAAGGTTAGTTGCTGAATTGAATATGCTTGCCGGCCAATACAAGTATCCTTCCATCTTAACGCCTGCACCGCCAGCCGCCTTTATTTCCGTATAGCTTGATGCAGACGACTTGTTTATCGGGAATTGTGCGGTTACAGTCGAACCAGGAATCATTGTACCGTCAGATTTTCTATATAAAGTACCTGTTACTTTTACGTATTGGGATGTATCCCGTTCTTCTACGTCTATTTTTGCAACCAGACCGTTTGTCCAGCCTCTGAGAGTGATATAGCTATCCCCATCAGCAATCCCGCTTTGTCCATAGACTTGTTTCACATTGGCAGATACGCTATATCTTCCTTCATCTGTTTCGTTCGAATCGTCGTTTGCAAATATGAAATTGAGAATACTCGTTGAGGCATTTTTAATTGACATGAAGGATGGTGTATTCTGCTTAATTAAAACCTTGCTTATAGACACCATTTCATACAGCGAGCCTGATTTGATTTTTTTGGAGTTTGCCGACACAGTAGTTGCTCTCGTTCCTGGCGGGAAAGAAAGCCCACTGAACAAGTCCGAACCATTGTAGTTGCCAGATGCAGTAATGTTGGTGCCTGCAACATCCTGCATATAATATGTGCCATAAGATGTGTTCTTCGGAGCATTTCTTGCAACTGCTATAAATCTGTAATATCCATCAGGATAAGCAGTAGAATCAAAATTAAACGTTACTCCTTCACCGATAGCACTTTCTTTGGCATTGGAAAGGATTTTAACCAATGTTTGACCTGTCAGAACCTTTCCGTCCTTGTCCTGAATTCTTTGTATATATAGGTCGTAATATACTTCTTTTTCTTCAGTGCTTGCTGAAGATGAGTTGTAGTCCTTATCGTAGGAAAACAAGGCAAGAGTAACTGTCTTTGCAAGTTTTGGGATATTTCCAGATTCGGTTCCAAGCAGAACAGGAGCGTTTGGAATATTCGTTGTTAAACCCACACTATCGTTATATGCATATGTCTGCGAACACTGATAGCAGTAGTCTAACGAGTTGTAATGATAGGAAACATCATAGCAAGAATAAACTACTTGAGAATATTGCCCATAGTAGTTTGAACAAGCATTACCATGTGCAGTATAATTACCATGTGACCCCGCTTCCTTAGAATAATTTCCGTGGTACGCCCAATTTCTGCAACCAGATGAACCCTGATAGCAGTTTGAATGCCTACTGTCATTATAATGCACTAGACCAGAACCACTATATCTGGAATTTCCATGTTGCATACATCCAGGATAATATTGAGTGTGTGAATTCGAATGCTGTGTGCTTGAAGACAGTCTATAATAAGCTACATACTCACCATATCCATAGCTTCTTGTTCCGAATGATTCCTGACAAAAACCATAATCAGAACAAAAACTCACGTTTCTATTTGGTTGTGCTGTGTTTTTTATATTCTGTTTCAGATTCGTCCATTGCGTTGTATCAAAGTTATAATTAACTTCAGCCATATCAGTCTGCCTCCCTTCTATTCTTTATAAAGGGCATCAAACAATTCTTGATTGGATTCGATAATGTCATAGAGCAGCAATGCATTTTTGTTAAATCCAAGATACTTCTTTTTGTCTTTGTCATTTGCGATTCCCTTGAGATATTCATTGAACCTCTTTTTGTAATCTACCATGAGCTCTGGCGTAACCACTTCGTTAAAAATATCGATGTTGCTGTCAAAGTATACAGGGGTTATGTTATTATTGAGCATATCAAACAATTCAGAGCAACGGTTGTCGGAAAGTTTCTCCTGTTCTCTTGAGTATTCAATAAAATCATTCAAATTTTTTGCGGTTAGTTCAAGCGATTCATTATCAGTGTATGACAGAACCCCTTCCTCATTTAAGACTAAGACTTCCGAGTGATGAGGAATCTTTACATAGAAAGGCTGAGTTACGCCTAACTTGAGAAATTCCCTGAGAATCAGAACATCATTTCTCGATATGTTTTCATCCTTAATTTCTTTCTTTAAATTTAAGGCACTAAAAGTATCTAATGGATAAAATTGATTCAAAGAGAATCTCACAAACTCTTTGCATTCATCTTTCAGACATACTCCAATTATCTGCCCTTTCTTGTAAAAGTCCGCAAGCCCTACAGGGAGCGATTCCCCATCTATTCCTCCTGACGACGAACCGAGAAGCAAAGTAAATGTAGTATTTAATGGATAAACAATATTATTCGACTCAGATGCATCCAAAACTACATCTGCCATCTTATACAAACCTGTTGCAGTTGCAAGCATATCGAACAAAAATATTTGTTCCTGGGGGCAATTACTATTTATAAAAATTCTCATAATATCACCGCAGAAGTGCCTATCCTTTCCTTATGGTATGTCTTGTGTTATTTTATACAATATTCTTTATTTGTTAAGGATTTCTTTGATTTTCTCAAGATTTTCAACGAGTCCGTACTTAATTGCCATTCTTCTCTCATCGAAAATTTTTTGAACATTTAACACGCCAAATTGAATTTCTTTTTCTTTGGCTTCTTCAGGTATCAGACTACTAAAATGTTTTTGCGTGTTGTAAAGCACTATTCTATTTGTGGGGACTTTTTCTGCCAAACAATCGTCAACAGCTTCTGAAGGATTGAAAATCCTGAATATTTGAAATTCTTTACTTTCAAACAGCCTATAGGGATTATCATTTGCATGTGGGTCTAACGTGTACAAATCAACATCAAGTTCTTTTTTAATGACCTCGTTGATTTCCCACATAGTATAAAAATCATTCAATATCAACTGCATTTGAACGGGATTCGGCTTGCCAGGTCTCATGTATGAGAACACATTATGATTTCTATATATCTGATATAAGCCATATAACCCATAATGCAGCTCATTGCATGCATTTGAGTCAAAAATCATTCCGTCTCCGTCATCATTAAGACTATTTGCAAAACAAGTTCCCCTGCAAATATCTGACAATGGACATCTTGAACAATTAGTAAGCCTTTTCAGCTTTTTATCACGTGCTATGTTGGCATAATTATCTGTATATTGCATATCAGTAATGTGTTCATAATCATCAATGGTGCCAAGATAATATTTGCCATACGTATAAGTATCACAATGGGCAAGTTCTCCATTTGGTCCTATGCCGACCCATCCATAGCTACAATTTCTACGGTTACAGCAGCTATAACATCCACCATGCAACATCGAAGTTAAATGCGATATGCTTCTTTCAACTTGCCCATCTTCACATTCCGTCACATAATAGAACAGAAGTTTTCTTAACTCTTCAGCATATTCCTCGTAGCTGTAAAAAGCATCTCCTCTTAGCCCTATTTCATTTGTTGGAAATAGGAAATTCAAGGACGGGTATAGTCCTGTTTCTTTTGCTTTTTTTACAGCACTAACCAAATCCTTGTAATTTTCTGCACTTATTACAGATATAAATCCATTCAACACATACGGTTTCGTTTTGTGGTCATACTCCACAAGCATTTGCAATTTTTTAAGCGGTATATTTTGCCTGTATCTTCTTTCTTTTGGCAAATCGTCTGGATATAAGTCATATGACAGTCCTACTGGCAAATTATATTCTTTAAATAAATCAATAAATTCTTTTGTAAGCAAAATGCCGTTTGACTGCATTGACAGAGGAACGTCAGGGATTTGCTTTTTAAAATATGGCAAAATTTCCTTGTACCATTCGATACCCGCCATCAACGGTTCTCCACCATGAAAAGTAAACATAGCACACGGTCTTGGGTCTGCTTTTATCATATCTATAACCTTTCTGACTCTATCAACAGACATAATGCCTTTACCGTGTTTTACTTGTGCTATTCTGTCATAGCAATATGCACAACGAATATTGCAGTTGTGTGTCGGCTTAAAAAGTATGCTATATGGAGTAAATTTCAACGCATCTTTTAATCTAAGATTCAATTTGGGTTTTTCTCCTGTGCTCCCATTTTCCATCGTGACAGCACAAATATCGCAACCCTGACACGTATTATTCATATACCTGCAGGCTCAAATTCCACGATTAACGTGGTCAAAATAAGAGCCATCCTCCTTCCATAGAGATGTAGAATTTTTTATTTTTGAACAGGGATTTATTATATAAACGGATTTAATATTTTTCGAAACAACTATCCGAATTGTTAAAAGTTTCAAATAGGTCGTGTAATCAACAATTTGTAGATATTATACTCACTTTTTTCCGTTTTGTCAATTCAAAGTTACTTATTTTGATTTGCTGAAAAAGACAAGCATCCACCATAACAAGACATCGACTGAAAACGTTTGCAGTTCGTACATCTCTGCACCCTGTTATTTTCTATGTTTATGCAATCTTGCTTTATCATAAAATATCTGCTTATTTCATCCAGATTGTTAAAATCGAATATTTTTACTGGATTGTATACTCCAAAACACCTAACCGCTTCAAGTTTCGGATTTATATCTATAACAGGAGAGCAGTAAAAATAGTTATATTCGCCATTCGTGTATTCCTTTAGCTTTTTTACTTCTTCTGCAGAAAAATAGCACAAAGGAACTCTGTTGCAATCTAACTGAGGAATTGCACCTGCTTCGTATATATTCCTATATACTGTCAGTGCCTTATTTTTCATCTTCTTGTAATAGGCTTCTTTATCCTCTCTGTGATTCTTATACGTCGGGGCGACAACACTCGTTCTTACGATTTTAAGCCCAAATTTCTTGATGGTATCACAGAAGAACGAATAATCATCCAGTTCATAGTAAATATTTAATCCAATGGTCACTTTATCTTTCCAGCCGAATACATTATATACGAGGTCAAGATTTTCGATTGTCTTATCAAACTTTTCTTGTCCTGTTACTTTTGGCGAATTAAGGTTGACCAATACATGGAACAAATCCCTTGTAATAAACGGGATTATATTGTCAAGATGAATCCCGTTTGTAAAAATTACGCTTGCACAATTTTTACTCATACAAAAAGATTCTGTTTCATTTAATATCTGTTTTATGTCAGGATGAAGAGTTGGTTCTCCTCCAATTATGCCTATTCTATCGACTATTGGCATTCTATCAAGATACTTTAAGACTTCAACATATGTTTCTACTGACATGATTTGAGACTCATGTCTCGCATTTTCCTTTTGATTTTCAATCATGTCATCCGCAAAACAGTATGGGCATCTAAGATTACACTCGTTAAGAATCGCTATATTGGGCATATCAATAACTCCTCCTCTATTGTTCTTTATTGTAATAAGCAATTGAATCTATTACTTTTTTTGCTTCATCCATAATGAGCTTCGATGTTTTTTTCTTATCATCTAAGTTTAACGAGATTTGTTCAATATCTTCCATTTTGGAAAGGAAGTAATCATCGTATTCAGAGCTTTTTATTTCTTTATAGTAGTACTCATATATCATGTCGATGTAGTAAGCAAAATAAGTAGATATGTCCCTTGTTGTTTTTTCTCGACTATAGATATTTGATATTGCGTTTTTTATAGCTCGCATGAAATTTTTCTCGTTAAGATTTGCCTGCGTTTTACAATTGACATATTGAAATATTTCGTCATGTGGGGATACCAGTATATGCACATCTCCATTTCTTCCCTGACGACCAGTCCTTCCAGATACCTGGACTTCAGCTCTTTCGCTACCAAACTCCTCGTACATAATAATGGAAAGGATGACTGAATCGTCATTGGGAATTATGTCTGTTCCTCTTCCAAACAAAAGCGTTGAAACGGTAATTTTTTTATTTTTACCTGCGTCACGAATAACTTTATCTTCACTAATCAACTCTGTTGTATTATTGAAAAGAGTATTTTCAAAACCATTCTCTTGAAGATAATTCGATACCCTGCTTGCCTCTTTGTCGCTTTTGCAAATTACCAATGTTGCTTTCCCCTTATCTACGTTGTCTTTTACAATGCTTAGTAATTGAGCATCTTTGTCCTCCACTAAGTAATATTTCTTATTTATTTTTGAAGCTTTATTTTTTGGGATTTCCACTACATTGGTTTTAAAAATTTCAGATATTTCTTTTTCTACTGGAACCAATGAGCCGCTCAATCCGATGACATTTTCATATTTCAAGAAATATACCTGATTTGCTATTTTCCCTATATTCTTTGACTTATCTACTTCAAAAGAATCTTCCTTTAGCGTGAGAGCCAAATTTAAGTAAAAATCATGCCTACTGTTTGGAAGTAATCTTCCATTATGCTTGTCAACCAAAATAACTTTGTTATCTTGAACAATGTAATCTACGTTTTTTTCATATATGTGATATGCGAAGACAATCCCATACATAAAAGAAATGGCTTCCGCTGGGTCAAGACGATACTCTTTGCTGATTGAAAGTACATAATCCTGTATATCTTGTGAGAAATCAATAAATTTCAACGCTTTGTTTACGAAAATTGTATTGTTGAGGTCATTTTCTAAATTTGACCACTCTAATACCTCATCATAGTTAAGATGAACGACATTTGCATCCTCAAATATTTTATTTATCCTGTCTACAAATTCAGTTAATCTACGCTGTGTCTCATAAGCTTCGTCATCAACTCGTTCTGTACTTACTGAAACAGTAAATGATGATGTAGCATTATCGATAAGCACATAATCGGCTTCATCTATAACTGCGGTATAAAGTTCGTAATCAATATCCCTCTGAAACCTTTTTACTATATATTTAAAAGCAAAAGCTGAAGCAGTCCCGTATATAACGTCTTTTTTCATATCAATTGGATTCATAAAATTATCACTTTTGATTATGCCAAACGACATATTGCAGGCTGCATACATTTCACCGAGCTGTCTTATGGCTTCTTCAGCCAAATAGTCATTGACCGTGACCACATGTATAGGTTTTTCAGCTATCAGGCAATACGCACCAATAATAATTGTTTTCCCTTCACCAGTCTTAACATCCACAAAAAATCCATCATACATTGCTAACAAAGCCATTATTTGAACATCGTAAAGACTCTTTCCAGTGAATTTTTTTACAAAAAAATAAGCCGCTGCAACTTTCATAAACCTTTTTTTGCTGTTGAGCATTTCTCTTAAGAATCCATCATCGTCTATCTGAGTCGAATGCTCTTTTTCAAAATTCTGTATAAATTTTTTGATTTTAGCGGCTTCTTTTTTGTATTTGTGGCAAAGAAAAGAATTATAAAACCTGATTATATGTCTCACTCCCAAGAGCTATCGTGTCTTTTCGTAATCCAGCTTGATAGCAGAAAATATTTTCCTTTCCCTCTTGATATTGGCCATAATGGTCTCAACAATAATTTGAGGAGATTTTACATTCCCTATCGTGAACACTTCTTTTTTAGACTTATTTGCACCAGAATAAACTATCCTTAAATATTCTTTATTATTTTTTGTTTGAATTGAAATTTCATCTATATCACTGTATGGGATGTGGAATTTTTCATTATTTTTTATGACTATCAGCGAATCTGTGTTTATTTGCAACGTCTTCGATTCTCCGATAAAAATGGGCTTGTCTACTATTTCGTATATCAACACTTGTTATATCCCTCTCTTTATGTCACATTATACCACAATTTTGACATAAAGTCAATAAAAAACTCAGCTTATCTATTTTTGCCAAATAAGCTGAGTTTTTTCTTTTTCAGCCGTTTTACAAGAGTTTTATAATTTGACTATACAACATCAATAAGCTGCTTATAATCATAATCATCGAAGTAAAAATTTTTCTTGCTTTGTAATGCTTTCTGAATCTGAATTCTTTTCTTATATATTTGTTTTGGAACATATGGAATCCTCTTTTACAGTAAGTCTATTGCTCCTATCTCACCCCTATTGATAACAAATACAAGCATCTTGTTATCCTTCCTAAGAGAATCAGCAACAGATTTTACTTTAGCAGCTATTTTGTTGTATTCAGACTGCGATAGTGTAGCATTTGCCGTATCTTCTATAGTTGCAGCGGCAGCCGTAACCAAATCGTCGTTACTAATATCCAGTCCCTCAAAAGCGAAGAATACGCCAACCACATAAACGTCAGTCGACTGGTTGGTTATCTCGTATACTTTTACGTATTCTGGCGAAACAGTCACATTTGCAAGTGAAGCAAGAAACCTAATGTTCATAATGTATGCCATATCAGAAGTATTTGAATTTTTATAAGATATCCCATTTATTCTTACACCTTTTTCAAGCTCCGTCGTCGTAATTGGTGCGTTTATTGACTGGAATACGCTATCAACAAGTGAGCTGACGGCAGTTTGGTCAACTACATTTATAGAACACTTCGTTTTAGCCGCAATATTATTTGCATATGTAAGAAGTTTCGTCTTACCGTTTGCCATAACACTTTCAGACTGGTATCCACCGTCCTGGGTGTAATCAACAGAAACAACACCAAAACCAGTATTTATCTTTGTCGTAAAGGTTTCTTTATCGTATTCCATAATAATACCAAAGATATTCTGAATATCTTGGTTGCCAACAAAGATATGTGTTTTATTTAATATCGTCTTTTTTGATGTGCCATAAAGCAAAGTATAAGATTGACCATTCAGCGTTACAGCTTTCTTATTAAAATCAAGTGTAAGCGTGTTTCCCTTATATTTGAACGACACAACACTTTCATTTGAATTTTTTTCATATATCATACCTATTTTAGGTGCTACAAGGTTTAAGGGAACATACGGAGACCCGCTGAATGTAGCTGTCCTTTCAATATCAGTTTTTGTCCCGTTTACATATACAGCTCCGTTTCTCACGGTTAAATTTACATCAAATACGGCTTGCGATTGTGGCAAATATTCGAAAATAAGAAATGCTGCTGCTATTATGAGTAAAACAACAGCCAATACTCTTCTTTTCATTGTTCTTCCTCCTCTATTCCTTCGGATTGACCACAAGGATTATATCGTCTGAGAATTCACCCTTTTTGTAACCGCTTATATTGAAAACAGTATCCGTTCCAGCAGAAATTACGATTATTTTTCCTGATTGTGTATCGCATATAATTTTATATCTTTGTCCCCACTGGTCTTTTTGAGATTTTGTCGTCAAAATTATATATTGGAAATCAACATCTTTTTCAGGGTCGGAGATAACAAAAGAATTCGTACAGTATGCCTGCAGGATGTTAAGCGGCGAACTGCTTGCAAAGTCACACGCTTCCTTGCCGATACTTGAAGTGCCTTTTGTTTTGTCACCATAATACAAATAAGAAAGATATTCAGGTTTAGTAGTTATCCCAAGTTCAGTGATATTTACCTTAAATGGTCCGTAGTCTTCTATGTATTGGTTAATATCAGACATCCATCCCAATAAATCGTTTTCAGTATTTTGGATTCTGCTGTTATTAACAAACTTATTATACTGTACTGAGGTAACTGCTATCAGAATTGAGATAATGAGAATTACAACAATCAATTCAACCAACGAAAGTGCTTTCTTATTGATTTTCAAATTCATAGGTCGCTTTCACCTACTTTCTATATCTATAACTTTGAACAACTCTCATTGTAGCATTGTCTGTTATAATAGCCCCTCTTGCCACTCCTGTTGTAACAATGTTTGAAATATCTGTACCGCCCTGAATAGAATCACCATATCGTAGAATATCAAACATTTCTCTTTTGAATTCCAAGCCCTTAATGACAGCTTTTACATGCTGTTCCCACGTATCATAGTTAATCACAATTATTATTGGAATATCTTTGAGCTTTACTGTATACGCATCTTGTGGCTTCAGGTATATATTGTTGTCTTCCCAGAATTCATCATTAGGATTGAGCATCAGGTTTGCGACCCTAAAATTTTGAGCTGACTGCTCAGGCGGGACATCAAAGGCAATCTTTACATCATATTTATATCCAGCAAAATCAGCGTTTTTATACTCTTTTAAGAGAACATATGAGTTGTTGGATATGGTTGCTGTCTGAATGTTCTGGGTATCTACAATAACTGGGTCAGTAACCGCTACTTTATGCACAACTGTATCCGTTCCATTTACTGAAAGATATTGAGCATATACGATAGGAATTTCAATAGTGTTAAAATAATCAAATATAGAGGCTTGTGCCGCAACCACATATGAGTTCATTTCGATTTTTTCCTGAATCCTTGACCTTGTTAATTCACTATTTTGTCTGTCACGGGCAAAGCCAACATATATTGACATCGTCGTAGTTACAAGGAGCAGCGATATAAGCAAGGCAAGCACTATATTCCCTTTCTTATTTAACACTTACACGCACCTCCTGAACACACGTAAATACCATATTAAATTCTCTGTTGTATCCTCTTGTATTCGGAATTAGAATGGTAATTTTTATCGATGAAAGCATATCGTTTACTGTTTTTATAGTGAACTCTGTTTTCAAAACATCTCCATTCGTAAATTGCTTTGTTGCAACTTTTATTGGAGTATAATCTGCAAAGTCTTCCCAAACAATATTCCCATCACTAAAGGAATCCTTGTTAAGTTTTTTGTCCGTCATATTAAGCTTGCCATAGTAGGAAAAGTTTTTATTTTCTTGGATTACATCATTTGTAATATAAACATCTCTTCTCTGACATGAACCAATCATGTACATTGTAATGTCAGTCGTCTTATATACTCTTTCCACATTGCCATTTGACAACGTAGTTTCGTGCATTTCGTCAACACTATTTATAACAAGCCCTGCGTCTGTAATCCCGCTATATGAGTTATCCTCTACTGACAACAACGAGGATATGCCGTTCCTCATATCATCTGCAAATTTATTTACACTTTTCCTGTAAGATATATCATTTACTCCTGTTTCAGTTACCTTTCCAAGAGCACTCATAGCCATTGCTGAGCCAAGAAATATTATTGATAGGAGGAGCATAGTTATTACCATTTCCAACAAGGTATAACCTTTAGTCTTCATAAACTTTAATTCCTCCGTTTTGGCAAACCAGAGAAGTAATAGCTAAATTATCCCATTTTTTTACCCCAAGATATGTGTTTATCGTTATTTTATAGATTGGAATGTTATAAGACAGATTGAAGGTTGGACTTATAACGCCTGAATTGTAATATAGAACATCATCTTTTTTGTAATAGTCTATTACTCCGTCGTTGTTGTAATCTACAGGGATAGCGGTCGGTTCAACTGTCAAAATATCTACGTTTTCAGGGCAAACCACAACAGGATTAACAATTACTTCAAGAGCCTTAATATATTTTCCTGAAACTCCTTTTGTTTCTTCAATGGCTTTTTCAACAGCTTTATCTATGTCTCCAGTTTCATTGAGCTCTTTTTGGATTATTTCAAAAGCTGAAACGTTATTATAAAACGCATCCAGCATATTGTTTTCCGTTGTTGTCCTATTCTTTACTTTTGTACTGAATATAAAAATTAAAAGTATTGCAGAAGAAAGGATGGCAATCGTTATAATGACTTCAAGCAGTGTGACGCCTTTTTTATTCAACGTAAATGACCTCCTTTCCTGCAATTTGCATGGAGTTATTATACCTCCTTATTGCAGTTTTGTCAAGTTTACAGAGACTCAGCTCATGGTTTCAACCAATCCCACTTAATAAAAAAGACCCTCATTCGGGTCTTTAAAAATATCTTTACTGAGCATTTACAGCTTCCTGGCTTATAAGTTTTCCGTCATTTTTCTCTATGAACAATCTTACTTTATTGCCTGTTGCCCCCATATTGAATATCGTATCTTGTCCGATAGTTGGCGACTCTTTTGGGTCACTTAAGCCAGAGGTTGTACATTTATCGCTAAACAACGAACCCAGAAGAACATACTGCTTGTTGTTAACTTTTCCAGCAAACACAGTATAATTTTTGGGAAGCGTATCGCTAAAGCCTGCCATTTCTGTTCTTACTTCGCCGTTGTGATATTCGCAGAGGAGCATAAAATCGGGATAATATTGATTTTGTGTTTTCCCGCTACAGACAACATAGATTTTATCGGAATTTACGCCTTCTTCTTGTGTGGAATTTCTTGCAACAAAGTAAATTTCATATGCTCTTTCCCACGGGTCCAAAGCAGCACTCCGCCCAAAATTTGCAGAATTAACATTATCTTCGAACTGATAATTTTCTTCAAGATAACGGTTTACTGCTCTTATAAGCGATTGTGTTACTGCAGTATTGTATTCTTTCGAACCGATTTTAAACTTTACCCCTTCCTCAACGTCTTTTCTTTGATTCCAGAACTTTTCACCAATTGTCAAGAGCGTCAAACCAGTGGAATCTTTAAGCGGCACACCGTTAAATCCCGCATATTCTCTCAAGACGGATTCTGCAGCAAGAGAAAAGTTTTTAAAATCTGTTCTTATTTTTGTTTCTTTAGCTTTATCCAAAGCTTTAGTAACACGTGGGAGAAGAGCTACAATCAGCAAGGTGATAATAAGAATAACAACCAAAATCTCGACAAGTGTTAACCCTTTCTTTCTCAGAATAGTTTTATTTAGCATTTTACTCTCCCACCTTAATTTAACTTGAGGCAGACTCTCTCAACATAAGAGAGTCCGCCTCAAGAATATTGCAACTAATTTGCGTCAATAGCTGTAATCGGCTGAAGCTTGCTTGTACTTTCAACAAACAGCCTGTTCACATTCTTTGTGGTTCCCATATTGAACAATGTTCCATTGCCAAGTTCAGGATTATCTATCGGATTTGCAAGACCAGAAGTTGCACAATTGTTTCTAAACAGCGAACCAAGCAGAACGTACTGTTTGTTGTTTACTGTTCCAGCAAACACTGTATAACCAGTGGACAAAACATCGCCGAAACCTGCGGTTGCACTTCTTACCTCACCGTTGAAGTATTCGCAAAGCAGCATGTAGTCAGGATAATTTTGGTTCTGTGTCTTACCGTTGCAGGTTACATAAATCTTATCGGTATTGAGGTCATCAGCCTGGGATACATCTCTTGAAACGAAGTAGATTTCATACGGCTTCTTCCACGGGTCTAATGCAGCACTCTTACCAAAAGTAGCATTGTTGATATTTGTGTCGAATTGATAACTGGTTTCAAGATAACGGTTAACTGCTTTGATGAGTGACTGCGTTACAGCCGCCTTATATTCTTTTCCTCCAACTGTAACCTTAGTTCCCTCTTCTTGAACATTCGTGCTGTTGTTCCAGAATTGTTCGCCAATGGTCTTAAGGTTCTTACCTGATGCATCAATAAGAGGCACACCATTGAAGCCCGCATATTCTCTCAGAACAGATTCGGCAGCAAGAGAGAAATTACGGAAATCAGTTCTTATTTGCGTTTCCTTTGCCTTATCGAGTGCCGAAGTGACACGAGGAATAAGGGCAGTAATAAGGATAGCGATGATAAGAATGACGACGAGGATTTCGACAAGAGTCAAACCCTTCTTCGCTTTTGAAAGATTTTTGAGAACCATATCTTTCATTTCCTCCTCATAAAGTTTTAAAATGGGCTTATTTAGAAAAGTATTTAGGAAAAGACTGCCTTTCTAAACTCCTGTATTATACAACGTTTTTTCTGTTATGTCAAATTGCATCAAAACATTTTTTGTATTTTTTTGGGATTAATATTGGATAGTATCGATAAGTTTGAACATAGGCATAAACAAGGAAAGAACAAGCAATGCAACGGCGGCACCAATGAAAATCGTAATTACTGGTTCCATCATCGACGTGAGGGTTTTTACCTTGGAATCGGACTGTTCAAGCGTTTCTTGAGAAATTTTCAAAAAAATTTCTTCCAGCCTACCCGTAGCGAGCCCAACACTGATTAAGTCAGCATAATCACTTGTAGGGTTAAAGTTCGCCATAAGAACATCAAGCTGAGTTCCCTGTTTTCTTATTTCTGAAGGGAAACTTTTTAGCTTACTTTTCAAATATTTATTTGATACAGATTTGGCTGCAACATCAAGTGCGAAAACCAGTGGAAGGTCGCCTTCAAGCATATTACTTGCCACATAAAAATATCTTGAGAGGGAAGACAATTGAATAATTTCCCCGAATGCAGGCAGTTTTAAAAAAGCCTTATCGATATAATATCCTGTGTCCTCTCTCTTTTTAAGATAGATAATGAGCAGGATGAGAACTGCTAAGCCACCAATAAAAAACAATCCATATGATTGGGCAGCGTTGGACAAATTTATCATAAAGATTGTAATCCCAGGCAGTTCTCCGCCATTTTCCATAAGAACATTTGAAAGACCTGGAATAACATTTGTCAGAATATAATACATGACACCTATCAGCATCAGAATGACCACAACAGGGTATGCTAATTGTTTTGTTACTTTTGATTTTGTCCCTCTTTCTCTCGTCATTCTATCTACAATAGTCCTGAGTGCTGTGGCAATATTACCGCTCTTCTCGCCAGACTGTATTTGCATTTTTATTTCTGGTTCAAATCCGTATTTAGGAAGAAGCATATCAGATAGCTGTTTACCCTGTAAAATGCCACGGTAAACGTCATTTAAAAATCCCCTGTATTTTTTATCCTTTACCCCTCTTTTCATATTCTCAATGGCTTTAACAAGGTTGATATCTGCTTCTACCATAAAAAGCAGTTGGGTAAAAAAATCCAATATTGTTTTGTTCTTGAGTTTAACTATAGAGGGAAATTGTTTTTCCAAAAACTTGTCTAATCCGCTTATTGTAATACTCTCTTCAATTCTGACTACATTCAGCCCGTCTTGTTTTGCCATGTTTTTAGCTTCAGCTTTTGTGAGAGCATCATACACTATTTTCTTTTTTGTGCCATCGCCTATTTTGTAAGTAACAATATATTCCTTCATAGCCTTTTACGTTAGTAAACGCTGCCCCCCTTTTTTGAGTATTACAGGGGAAGCGAACACCTTCCCCTGCATTATGCATTATTTATTAAATCCCTTGCTGATATAGGTACAGGAATATTAAGTATTTCTTTAGTTCAAGCTCTTCCTTGTTATATTGCTGGAAGAATCTGATTTCAGCAGCAACCTCTTTTAGCTCGCCATCGATTTTATCTGCTTTTTCTTCAAAGAAGGATTCGAGCACTTCTTTAGATAGTTGATTATTGTTCCAGCTTACAACAAATTTCGTACTGCTGTCGATTACAAGCCCGTTGATATCAGTTACATCTACGCCTTGAATTATAGACGGGACATGTTTTTCTTCGCCATCCAGATAAATTATTACATCTGTATCAGACGAAGTAATGGCTTCTGTTGAGACGAGATATTGACTGATATGTGATATCGGCTCTGCACCAGTGTCGTTCCCTGTGAATGAAACACCAACATCAAGAATCATGCTTCCGTCAAGCATCGGAACTATCAACTGACCATTTTTTATTATCGTGCCAGCAGGATAATATTTTGCCAAAAACTCATTGATTTTCTTAATATCTTCTTCTTTCTGTGCCTTAGCCTCTTTGGTCTTTTCTTCCTGCTCCGCCTTTCTGGATTCATATTCCTGTTGCTCTTCTGGGTCTTGTTCTTGTTGCATTAAACTTTCAAGTATACTTTGGAGAGGGTCGAAATCAGGGTCTAAAGTCGGCTCTGGAATATATGTTCCGTAGTCATAGTCGTCCCTCTCTACTTTCGTATTAAGGTCGATTATTTCCTGTAGCTCTTTTTGGTCGACTGTTTCATTGGCGATTCCAATCCAGGACAGTAAATCTTCATTATCAGTTTCCCTTTGCAGCCAATTATATGACCCTTCCTGTCTGAAAGAGAAGTAATCTATATGATACTGGTTGCCTAATCCCTCCAGCAGGTTGAAAAAATTCATCATGCCGTACATGGAACCGTTAAGAGACAAATTGTATCTTACAGTATAAAACCCTTCGCCTTCTTCTTCTACAGGCTCCTGCTGAAGCTTAGAGAGCTTCAAGTCATTGGCTTCAGCAAATGTACTCAAGATTGTTGCAAATTCATTTTTGTCGAATTTTGTTACATCCTTTTTCTTTTTCTCATTAACTTCCTCAGTAAGCTTTTCGCTTTGCTCTTTTAATTTTGTTTCCTGAACTTTTAAAGAATCGATGTTTATCGCTTGCTTATCTGCTATCTCCTGTTGCAATACCAGAGTTTGCTGCTCATAAGTTTGCGAGTAGTTTTTTGCGAAATATATTGTAACACTCGACACGATTGCGGCTATTATTATCAGAGCAAAGCTGCCTCTAATTTGTATCTTCGGAATTTGCTTCATTGCCTGTGCCCCCCTTGAACCAAACATTTATTTCAAACACATTGGATGTAATAACAGAACCGCTTCCGTCTGGAACGGATTTCTCTTCAGAAGAAACGATATCTGCTCTATAAACACCCTCTATGCTGCTAATATCTCTTACGTATGATGCAATTTTATCCTGAGGACCGTATCCACGGATGACAACCTTTGTTACGAGATAAGGAGAGACATTCAACTGGTTATTTTGTTCAAGGTAATTTTTTATGCCTTCGGTTGTTAAAGGCACATCTGTCCAGTCAAGCCCGAAAGTCCAATCTTTGCCGCTGATATCGATAATGTCTTTAACTTTTTTATCATCAGAAGCATTGTCGCTTTGACTTTGCAGCTTATTTTCGACTGCCTTTCTGATATAGTAATATGGTTCTGTGTCTGCGACATCTTCAAGGTAGTTTGGAGTATCGATAGATATGATAGTTACAGAATCGGGTTTCAGCAAAGCCACATTGAACATGAATTCTTTTATGTCAAAAGAGTCTCTCTGCGACTTTTCAATAAATTGTTGCTGCGAAGCAATGTTTTCTGTATATCTATCTATATTTGCCTGAATCTCTTGAGCTGTTTCCGTTTCTGCTACGAGAACATCATATTTAGATTGTGCATCTCTAAGTTCTTTATACTTAGGGATAAACAAACATCCTGCATATGCCAGAAGGAGAAAGAAAACAATTCCCACAACATTATTGTACTTGCTTATGTTGATTTCCAATACTGGTTTTGAAAGTGTGCCCTTTTTCATTCCTCTTGCCCAGTATTGATAATACACCGCACCAATAACTGTTGCATATATTGGAGATAATACGGCAGAATTACTGTAGATAACAGATGTTTGTCCGATTTTTGTATCAAATTTGTTCTCCCACATATCTACAACAATGGAATACGTGTGGTATAGATATTCTTTCACTCCTGGAATACAAGCAAGCATACCAGTAAGAATAATTATATCAGGCTTTTCAGCACGCCTCTGTATGTCGTTCCTAAGCGTTAATGCAAAAGTGTGAAACGCTCTTGTAGCAACAGCATACCACTCATCTCGTTTGATTCCGCTCAATGAAAAAATCTCATCTGCATCATCTGTTGGATATTCCTTAAAAACACCGCAACCAAGCATGAGTGTGATTATTTCATCGTTGCTGAGCTGAGTATAAGTATTCCCGATTTCCTTTACTATCGAAGAGAGACCAATTTTGAAACTGCCAATACTTTCGAAAATATTTCTTTTGAACCAGTATGTCGTCGTTGCAGAATTAGCCGAGTTGACATAGCCTGATTCGACAATCAATGTCGTGGGGTCGTTAAACTCGTCGTAATACTGAGCGAAAAGTGCTGCTGTAGCCAATTCGGGCAATAGTACGTTCGTAACATGGATTTTATTTTTCTGAAATGCCTTTTTGAGTTTGTTTACCTCTCTTAATGGATAGCAATACTGCACAAATATAGAATACGGCGCTCCATCATCAAGGATATTCCCCGTATGCAGCCATGCCATTTCGTAGGCTTCTGGCGGCTTCTTAAATGTGCTGTCTATTTTTGATTTTGCATACTCGCCCAACTCTTTCTGGTTGAGGATTACATTCTCTTGAGCTGCTTGAATAATTGTGTCTCTTGGAGAAATAATCAGGGTAATGTCCTTGACCGAGTATCTGTCATTATTCAATCTTTTTGTAACGTCCTCAGCCAAGATTAAAGGATATTGTATAAGCCCATTATCATTCACGTAGTCTTTTATGCTCATTTGAAAGGCATCTACGACTGTGACTTGGTTTTTGCTCTTCTCGTTTGTTACAACAACCAGAATATCTTTAAACGTAATTTGTACATAAGCATTGTAATATACCATCGCCTATACGTGTATATAAGGTATACACTGCTCCTCCTTTCTCTTCATCCTAACACTCTTCTGACTTCTTGTACGGTCGTCCACCCGTTTTTAACTTTGAGAAAAGCATCTTCGCCCAACGTTTTCATGTGTATAGAATCAGCATATTTTCTCAAGTCGACTGTTGTTTTCCCTTCCGCCAACATGTCTCTGACATTGCTATCTATCAAAAAAAGTTCATGTATTGGAAGTCTACCTGCATATCCAGTAAACTTGCAGACAGAACAGCCTACGCTGCTTGTCGTATATCCTTGAATCATATCTTCATCTGTCTTGAAAGTAGCCTTATCTTCATCTGTGAGATGATATTCATACGGCACACGGCAGTTAGGGCAAACTCTTCTAACGAGACGCTGAGCCATTACTGCGAGCAAAGAATCTGCAATATTGTAGGTATGAACACCCAATTCGATAAGCCTTGTGACAGCAGAAATAGCATCGTTTGTATGCAACGTACTGAAAACAAGGTGTCCTGTATTTGCAGCCTGAACTGCGATTTCTGCAGTTTCAAGGTCACGAATCTCACCGACAAGTATAACGTCAGGGTCTTGACGTAGAATTTCACGGAGCATGGCAGCAAATCCCATTCCGATGTTATGGTTGATTTGCGATTGAACTATATGCTTGCCAAGCTGGTATTCTGCAGGGTCTTCAAGCGTCACGATGTTGATTTCTGGTGAAGCAATAGTAGCCAAAGCAGTGTAAAGAGTTGTCGTTTTACCAGAACCAGTAGGTCCAGTGATAAGAATTATTCCCTGCGGCTTATGGATAAGCTTTAGGAATTTTTCTCTTATATCTGGTCTGAATCTCATATTTTCAATACTCAGGTTCAAAGCTTGCTGGTCAAGCAAACGAAGAGTAACTTTTTCTGTTCCGTAAATAGTAGGTAACGTCGAAACACGAAAGTTTACTGTATTCCCCTTATATACAGCAGAATAGTGCCCACTTTGAGTTTTTCTTTTTTCTTCAATCTTCAAAGATGCACTTGTTTTGATTTTGTTTATTAACCTTTCCAGCAGTACTTTATTTTTAAAAGACGCATATTCAAGGAGAATACCATCTTTTCTGAATCGGATAGACACTCCGTCTTCCTCAGGAGCAATATGAATATCTGATACGTTATTCTCAATTGCAGCCTTAATCATTTCGTTAAGGATTCTTGATATGACAGAGTCAGACTCTTCAAGATTGACTGTTTCATAGTTTGCTCCAACTGTAGTATAGTCATTCAACTCTCCAAGGTCAGCATTGCTGCTCAAATCAGCTTTCAGGTAATACTTGTCCAGAAGAGCTTCGAGCTCATTTTTTCGAGCATAGACAGGAACTACAAAGTTGCACATGATTATCGATGCAGCGTATTCTTCAGCTTGTCTCGACGACGCATCATTAACCAATATTTTCAAAATATTGTCTTCTACCTTAAAAGGCAAGAATTCCAACTCTTTAGCTTTTTCTGGAGAAATAAGCTGAATCAGTGATTCATCAATCTGACTCATTATTTGTTCAGCACTTAAAAATTCTGTTGAGTTGAATTTTGCAAGAAGTTTTAAGTATTCATCTTCCGAGAGTATTCCTGAAGCTGTCAGTGAATCTGTAAACGACATGGCATTTTCTGTTGCATAGGAATCTACCGTTTCGATTACATCTCTCGAAAGAATATTTTGTTTCCTTATCCATTCATCAAATGTCAGCATATTCAGGGTTCCTCTCTAATTAACATTTATAGTTATGGTTTTTTTCGTGATGTGTCTATTTTCAAATACAGAGCAGTTGATTTGAGGTAGGATTTCCGAAGAGAAATCATTTATCGTTGCAATTTCGTCACCCATTTTCAAAACTATTTGCATTGTTTTTGACTTATATCCAAGAGAATAAATCTTTTCACAGATTGTTTTTAGCTCTGCGGAAATTTCTTTGCCATCCGACTCTTTCTTCTCTATTGTCAAATCATATTTTGTCTGAGTCACGGGTTTAAGTGAAAAATCATATTTGAGCGTGTTATCGATATAAAACTCTCTACCAAGCAAATACAGATATTTTTCATCATTCGATAATTCATTTATCTGGTCTTCAGTCAGTGTGTAGTTTTCCTTTTTACCAACCTCGACCGTTGATTCTTCGCTCGGTGTGGGAGTTGCTGGTTCATCAGAAGGAGCAGGATTGGTCTCTATAGGATTTGTCGTTTCTGATGGAGCTGTCGGCTCGCCTGGGTTCTGCTCTTCATTGTTGCTGTCCTCTTTATCAGGGTTTGTTGTTTCTTCGGGCGTTTTTGTATCCCCAGGTGATTGTGTTTCGACAGGTGAAACATCTGGAGCAGTTGTATCAGGGGGCTCAGTTACTTCCTCGGTTTGAGAAGGGGTAGCTTCTGGCTCGTTCGGCTGGACAGTATCGTTAGCGTGACTTTTTACCAGCATTATTGTCACCACAAGAATTATCGTAAAAAGGAGAACACTTGCAATCCCCGCTAATATTTGAGTCTTCTTTTCCCAAAAGGAATTTCTAACCATGAGAATGATTCCAACTGGCGGGCATATTACAAGCATCAAGATAATAAACCATGTTTCATAAAATAACAACATCGTGTACCCTCCACTTAAGAGAAACAATACCTCACATTTGCTTTATGCTATCACAATTTTTCCGTTTTGTCAAGTTTGGAACAATATGGGGATGGATTTTTCGTAACATCAATGAGCAAATCACAAAATTCCCGAAATTTTACCGCACGGGAATCACAAAATTCCCGAAATTTTACCGCACGTAATTTTCATAAAAAAACCGAAATTTTACCGCACGGTAAATAATATATTATATATATATATCTAATATCTCTATATTACAATGACTTTGAAAATTTTGCCTTTGTAGCTTAATCTACAAAAATTTCGGCGACAAAAAATATTTTGACGCCTGCCTACGCTAAAATTGGACTATCTCTTTGTAAGTTTTATCGCAATAATTATAATCTGGTGCAATTAACTTATTTTTTTGAGCATGACAAATACAGCTCTTGAAATATTTCACAAGAACTTCATTTATCGTATATTCCTTAGTTGTATCATTCAATAATTCAATGAGAAGATTATAGTCTATTGCTTCAGTATTTTTATCATATGCCAGAGCAAATAGGTCGCACATGATTTCTATTGTGCTGATAAACGGGATTTCAATGATTTGGCCGTCTTTAACCCAATAATCTATGTGGTGTTTATTGATATATCTGTGATTAGGAGGTTCGACTCCACTAAGTGCATATTCAACATTTTCCCTTGAAACCAAATCATTGTCATGCCCCCTTGCTAAATACCCGATTCCAGCCGCAGAGTAAAGGATTTCAACAATTTCTTTATGCTCCTTGACACTGTTTTTATAATCCTTTTTAGCGTAAAACTTTTCAATCTTGCTTGAACATTTGGATAAGACTCTATAATAAAACAGCTTTATGCTATAAATAATGGAATCAACTGTTCCAGTAATTGTTCCAGTTATTGCATGTATTACAGTTCTAATTTTTTCTTTATCCCTGGCAGCCTTTTCCTCTTTTTTCTTCTTCAATTCTTCCCTGGCCAAGGTTCTTTGAGCTTTGAGTTCTTCTTTCATTGTTATTTTTGCAAGCTTTTTTGCTTCTATTTCATCAAGTTTTTTATTGATTTTTTCAGCCGATGTATTTACGAATGTCCTGATTCTGGAAGTTAAGGGCACTTTCTCTCCCTCCTACAGAAAACACATATTTTGTAATAGGGGAAATATTAGAAGCGTGAGTTTCACTTGAGCATTGCCTGTTTTCGAAATGTCTTTGTGCAGACAAATTGCATTTACCACTACTTTAAGATTATATATCTATGTTGCAGTTTTGTCAAAATAATTTTTATAAAAAAGAAAAAGCCGCTTGTTAAGCGGCTGAAAGAATGTGAATCTTTTGCAATATTCCTTGAGTTCCGAAGTCATCTGTTTTGACTCTAATAAGAACATAACAGATATTTCCTTCGGTAAACTTACCCTCGTTCTCTTCTATGCAATTGCTGAATGCTGTGCATTTAATTTCACCGCTCTTGTCTTCAAGGATGAACGTAATCAGCCTGTTCCCCGATTTGGTGTATCTTTGCACAACATCCCGCATTATTCCGCAGACCTTTACGTCTTTGTTTTCATACGGGCTTTTCCGTATATTTACGGCATCCTCGTCTGCACCTTCTGATTCGTCAAAGAGCAAGTCATTGATTTCAAGAACATCTTTTCTTGATGTAACTTTTGCATATGCATCAAGAGGATGCTCTGTGACATAGAATCCAGAATACTCTCTTTCTTTCTCAAGTTTGAATCTCTTTTCAAACTCCTCGATATCTGGAATTGTCACCTTCTTATACTCTGACATTCCTGGAGCATCAAACAAGGACATTTGCCCGCTTTCGACCTGTTCTTTATTTTTGCTTGCAGCCGAGAGAATGTTAGGCAGTATCTCAAGTTTTGCTCTTCTTGTACCACCAAACTCATCGCAGGCAGAGGCATAAATTAAAGCTTCCAGCATCTTTCTATCAACACGACTATACAGAGCCATCCTTTCGGCAAAGTCCTGCAAATCCGCAAACTTTCCGTTCTTATGGCGTTCCTGTACTATGTCTTCTGCAGCCTTTCCCATATTCTTTATGCCCATCAACCCAAATCGAATAGAGTCGCCATCGACCGTAAACTTCTCTTCGGATTTGTTGACATCTGGTGGAAGAATCCTGATGCCTTTCTTTTTGCAAACAGCCATGTAAGCTTTAATTTTATCAGCCTTGGTAATGAACGAGTTGAGCATAGCACACATGTACTCGACAGGGTAATAGTATGCCAGCCATCCTGTTCTCATGGCGATGTCCGCATATGCCGTTGCATGGCTCTTATTGAATGCATATCTTCCAAACTTCTCCATCTTCTCCCAGATGGTTTTTGCTATTTCTTCAGAGATTCCACGGTTAATGCATCCTTCGATGTTGAGGGCTTTGGAAGGCTCCTTTTTATCATGTTCCTGAGAGCCGTATATGAAATACTCTTTGTATTCATTCAGGAGAGCTGTCTTCTTTTTCGCCATGCCCTTTCTAATCGTATCTGCTTGACCCTTGCTAAAGCCAGCCAATTCACGCACAATGAACATACATTGTTCCTGATAAACAATGATGCCATATGTAGCATTAAGTATATTTTTCAGTGCAGGCAGCTCATAAACGATTTTGTCAGGGTGCAGCATATTGTCAATATAATGCGGAATTTCATCCATAGGACCTGGACGGTATAAAGAAATTCCAGCAATGACACGCTCAAATAGCTCATTACCGAACGCTTTCCTCTCTTCTTCTGTCTTCAGTTTTGTATAGCTTCCAGCGTCCTGCAATAGCTCTTTCATAAACGAAGTCATTCCCGCACTCTCAAGCTGAAAGACCCCATGCGTGTTGCCCTTTGATACAAAGTCATACACGGCTGGGTCATCTATGGGAATATCCGCATACGTTAATTCAGGCTTCCCCTCAGCTCTACGCTTTTTGTTTATATCTTTCAAGGCTCGGTTGATAACTCCCATGGTTCTAAGACCGAGGAAGTCCATTTTGAGAAGCCCGCATTCCTCACACTCAGCCATGTTGAACTGAGTGGTCGGTTCATATACACCGTTGTCAGATTCCATCATTATTTGTGGAATATAATCAACGACAGGGCTTTTTGCGATAATCACTCCACAAGCGTGTTGCGAAGCATTTCGTGGCAAACCCTCGATTTTCATCGCTACATCGATGATTTTTTTGACATCAGGCTCTTTTTCGTACATGTTTTTCAAATCAATGTTTTCTTCGAGTTGCTGCCTTAATGTCAATTTCGGGTCTACAATTGTTTTGGAAATCCTGTCTCCGAATGCGTATGGGAAACCAAGAACACGAGTCACATCACGGATTGCTTGCCTCGCTGAGAGCGTACCGAAAGTAATAATCCTCGATACGCATTCATCGCCGTATTTCTGTTTAACATAATCGATGACCTCTTCCCTGCGTTCATCATCAAAGTCAAGGTCGATGTCAGGCATCGATATACGGTCTACGTTCAAAAAACGCTCAAACAAAAGACCGTATGGGATGGGGTCAATCTCTGTGATTTTAAGGCAGTACGCAATCAAAGAACCGCAAGCGCTGCCCCTCCCAGGACCCACTTCTATCCCTATGTTTTTTGCATGATTTACAAAGTCTGAAACTATCAGAAAGTACGACGGGAATCCCATTTTCTTGATTATTCCCAGCTCAAACTCAAACCGCTCTTTATATGTTTCGTCATTAAAATCCTTGCCAAAACGTTCTTCAAAACCTTTTCTTGCAAGATACTCAAAGTACTCGCAATCGTCTTTGAAGGGGGCGGGGACTTCAAATTTGGGCATATGCAATGTCTTAAGGTCAAGCTCGACGTTGCATTTCTCCGCAATCTCCAGCGAGTTTTCCACTGCTTCAGGAATATCCTTAAACAGTTCGCAGACTTCTGAAGATGAATGCAGATGATAACCCGTCCCGCTAAATTTCATTCTTTTTTCATCTGTAATCAGAGATTGCGTTCCTATACAAAGCAGAACTTCATGTTCGTAGCTGTCCTCAGGATTAACGTAATGGCTATCTGTTGCAGCCACAAGCTTTATTCCTGTTTCTTTTGACAGTCTTATCAATTGAGGATTCAGAATATTTTCCTCGTTTATTCCATGTCTCTGGATTTCAATATAGAAATCTCCAGGGGCAAAAAATGACGCCAGTTTCAGCAGCGTCTCTTTGGCTTCATCGTACTTTCCAGCAAGTATGAGCTTCGAGACCTCTCCGTTCATACATGCCGTAGTACCAATTATCCCCTTTCCATACTCTCGCAACATTTCATACGACACATGTGGCTTACGGTAAAAATTGTGATAGCCGAGCGTCGATAGCTTCATCAGGTTTTTATACCCAATGTTGTTCTTTGCGAGAGCGATAAGGTGGTTGCCTTCTTTTTTGCCATCCTTGGTTTCTACATAAAGCTCACATCCAAGGATAGGCTTTTTGTTTGCCTCCACCATTTTTTTATAATAGTCGAGGATACCATACATGACCCCATGGTCTGTAAGTGCTCCAACAGATTCTGTTTTCTCGACCATTTTCTTTATGGGTATAGCCCCATCAAGGAGACTGAATCCGCTATGCCGATGAATCTCAACATAGTAAAGCAGCTCGACTGTAGCAACCTCGTTTTCCACATTCAGGACAAACGCTTTGGGCTTTCTCCCTTTAGCTACCTTTGCGTCTTCGTCTTCAATTGTAGCAAGGAGATTTCCGTTTTTGAAAAGTTTACAGCCGTTTCTTGTAGGCTGCACATCCAAGAAGTCCCACTTCTTGACTCCTGCAATTGTTGCTTGGAAAGACATGATGCTCCTCCTCCCTTTATTTCTAAAATAATAAAAGCTCTGTTATAGAGCTTGGGACTTAACAAATGAACTGTACAAATTTTATTATATTTATTATACATCAATTTTTCCGTTTTGTCAATGTAACATAAAAAAGGATGTCGGAAAACACCGACACCCTTGGAAAAAAGTTTATAGTGGAAACCGCTGCCACAATTGGCGGGATAGGCTTTTAGCCAGTTCCCCCCACGGGAGCTCCTTTTCGGATTGAATACATTACTTTTGTTAACCCTGAAGTAGAAACAGGGGAACAAAGCAATGTGTTCTTTTATCCTAAGCAAGAAGTCATCCTGAGTTTGTGAGGCAAGGTTGTTTTAGATATTACAGGACGTATTATTGCTCCAAATAAGTTGAACAAATGGTTTATTCAATTCAACATTCAATGCATTTCATTCGTATTCACATATTATTTTTACAAGAACCCCTATAAAAGATAGTTCTTATAGCAAATATGTTCATGCGAAATCGGATTGGATGTCTTTGAAATTTCAACCCTAATCAACTATATTTGCAGCAATAAAATAAGGTAAAGGGGTATTTTATTATAGAGAGACTTTACTCTCTATAGGGCGGGCCTTTCGGCCCGCCCAACCTCCTGCGGTTCCCTTAAGAAGACGGGAGCGGGAAGGAAAAGATTTCGTTGTCTGCCCCAAGGGAATTTTCTTGCTTAGTAAAAAATTCATTCTTAATTTGTGCATTACTCATAACTTTTGTCTCCTTTCATTTTAGATTTTTGGATTTCTATGAGTAGCAACTTAAAGAATCCTTTACTTTGTAAAGAATTGGTTCCCACTATTGATTATTTTATTTTGATTTTAGAAATTGTTAAATGAAATCAGAATTTTTTTGAAATACAGAATTATTTATTTGAGAACAAAGCCAGAATAGCTTCCGCTTCTTTTTCCCTTTTATTTGAAATGGCTGGTAAACTATTTATGGGCACATTGTCCCATTTGTATTCTTTTGATTTATATTGCCTTTTGCCTGTTCCAACCGTTTTTGAAGCACTGCAACTGCAAGATTCGTCTGACATGAATTCTGTATCGTAGTTTTTGCCGCATTTATTGCATTTTTTAACAACTATCATATATTGTATTCCTCCTCTCGCTGACAGTTAATACGTTGATTTTGCAGTATATTTAACTTTTCCATCGATTATTTGCTGTGTTATCCATACACCGTTTTCTTTATATGTTTTGACTTCTATTTTAGGTAGATTTAGTCTTTTAGATGAATAAATCGAAAATGTTATCGTTCCTTTCGAATTGTATTCGCCAATAATTTTAATTGGTGTTGAATATGTGTTCTTGAATTTTAAATCCAGATTGCTGCTCCAATAAACTGTTGCATCTTTCCCAAGATTCACGTAAGATACGGTGGTGCTGTGCTGATGCCTTTCTGAAATTTGCAGGCCTGCAAGAAGAGCAGCATTATACAAGGTTGTTGCAGTCTGGCAGATGCCTCCTCCCAAACCTTTTGAGTTCTTTCCGCCGATGATAATTCCAGCGACCTTATATCCCTTTGCCGCTGTCCGCTCTCCTACAGTATTGTTAAAAGAAAATGTCTCATCTGGATATAATATTGTTCCATTTATTGCTTCAAGAGAAAGTTTAAGATTTGTTGAACGGTTAGTATTTGATGAGTCAAATGCTGTTGAAAATGAACTTATGAGATATATATAATTGCCGTTTGTCTTTTTTAAATCCTTATATAAATCTACGGACAAATCTTTTACTTCTTCCACTGTTGTTTTTGAGTCAAAAGTTATTGTTGTAATATCAACGGAAGGTGCAATATATACTTTTTTTAATTTACAATTTTGAAAAGCCACATTATCTGCAGTTACGACTATATCTTTCTCGTATGTGGTATTTTTTATTGTTTGCTCTTTGTTTATGTTTTTATCAAAAACTTGATTAAGTAAATAAACAAATTCTGCTCTTGTTATGCTTTCATTAGCTCGAATTTTGTCGAAATGTCGGGCATTATCTCCAAGATAACCATTTGATACGAACGTAGAGATATAAGGTTTTGCCCAGTTTGCTATGGTTGATGCATCTTTAAACCGAGAAAGGCAAGAATAATCATTTGTTAAAGGAATTTGAAAAGTAGAAATTATAACTTTGATTGCTTCCTGTATCGTTATATTGCTTTGTGGGCGAAAATAACCATCCCCATCGCCAACCATTATCCCTGCTGCATATACTTTAAGTATACTTTCAGTATAATCCGATATTGGTACATCTTTAAAGTTATTTGTGCCAGTTACAGCATAATCCATTAAATTGTTGATTATAATGGTTGTTTCCTGTCTTGTTATGCAATCATCTGGTCTGAATAAACCATTGTATCCTTGGATTATCCCATTGTCCGTCATATTGATGATTTCTTTTTCTGCCCAATGCCCAGAAATATCATTATATGATACTGCTTGGGCATATGCAGGTACAAAAATCATAAAAATAAGGCATAAAAGAAGTATTATTGATAATACTTTTTTAAACATTACCCTTCAAGTCCTTTCTTATTTTTTTATATTAAAGGGGTGAGTATTAGTACCCACCCCAATAAAAAGACTTTTTACATTCTGCTTGCAGCATCCATTGCAAGAGGAGACCTTTCACATTCGTCTGATTCCATTGTTACCTGATAGCAAAGTTTGCTGCCCTTCATTTTTTCTGAAGCATAACTCAAACCATTTGTTCTTTCATCAAGCAGCGGATTGTCTATTTGTGCTGGGTCTCCGACGAGGATTACCTTGGTATCTTTGCCTGCTCTTGTGATGATACCTTTTGCCTGCTTCGGGGTAAGGTTTTGTGCTTCATCTATGATAAGCCAAGTTTTTATGATAGACCTACCTCTTATAAAATTAAGAGCTTGAGCGGTAACTATCTCCCTATCAAAGAGTTCGTCTACCTTGTCCCTGAGAAGTTCTTCATTTTCATATCGCTTTTCCTCATTACCATCAACGAGTATTTCAAGATTATCACGGATAGGTCTGAGCAAAGGAGAAATTTTTTCCTGCTCATCTCCAGGAAGGAATCCTATGTCGTCGTCAAATTCTGCATTCGGGCGGCAAACAAGGATTTTACGGTATTCTTTTGGATTTGTTTCCATTACTTTGCTTAAGCCAACGGCGAGGCTGTAGAATGTCTTTGCTGTCCCAGCAGGTCCCTTTACTATTACGAGAGGCACATTGTTATCCATAAGAGCTTCCTGCATGAATGTTTGACCAACATTTCTTGGTCTAACACCATAAGGAGCAAAATTTTTAAATATTAGCGGTTTGATTGCCCCGTTGCAATATTTTCCAAGCTTTGTCTTTTTAGGGTTTGTATCTGATTTCAGAACTACAAACTGGTTTTCTATATATTCAGGTACAGTTTTATAAACGTCGTCCGTACTTTCAAAAACCAAATATGTATCTTCTGGCTTGATTGTGCCTTTCTTTCCGAATTGATTGAGAATGTTATCAGAAACCCATACCGTTATTCTGCCTTTATATTGTTCGTCTATCTCAGGCGAACGGTCTGTTGTGAATTCTTCCGCCTTAAGTCCGATGGAATCTGCCTTTATACGTAAAAGAATATCATTTGTAACGATAATAGCGTTTTCGCCCTTATCGTTTAGATGTTTACAAATTTTTAGTATTCTATTATCGGATTTGGCTCCGTCCCAAGTGTCTGGAAGCTCAACATGAGCACAATTCAGTTGAAGACGAAGGGTTCCGCCGCTTTCCAGCATGACGCCATCAGTCAGCTTTCCTGAAAGACGATATTTGTCAAGTGCTCTGATTACGCTTCTGACATTGGCTCCCTTTTCTCCTACAGTATTTTTGTATTTGTCGAGTTCTTCGAGCACAGATATTGGCAAAACAATATCGTTATCTTCAAATGATGTCAGAGCATGAGGTGATTGGATAAGAACATTGGTATCAAGGATATATGTTTTCTTCATTCAACGGCACAGCTTTATGAGCTGCTACTCCTTTCATATATTGGTTTTTGGCAGGAAATACTGAACTACTTTTTCTTTTGTTTGAAACTAAATGAGACCCATTTATTGCTTGTTGCATCCATTACAATGATGGCATCATAGGTTCCGCTTCCGTCTTTTTTCTTAATACCTTTTACAAAACACTCCCCTTTCGTTAAGAAATTTTTGACCATTGATTTTGTAATCTTTTTATTGATAGCCCCAAACCATTTATTGTTTTTCCATATTGCAAAGTCACATTTGGGGTTGTTCTTGTATCCTGAACAGTAGAAAGACTTATCGTTCTCATATACAGGCATTCCACACTTTGGGCATTTCCCTATTTCTTCTTTTCCGTTACTGTAACCAGAGCCAGTAGAAGTGATTTTGTACTGCGAGGAATTACCTGATATATCTTTAATTATTGTGGTGAGGTGCTCTTTTATATCCTCCATGAACTTACTTGCAGTTTCATTTTGACTTCTGATGTTTTCAAGCCTTTCTTCCCATTCGGCTGTAAGTTCTGGCTGCTTAAGCTTTTCAGGAACTATACTGATAAGGTTTTTCCCCTTCTGGGTCGGAACGATAACCTTGCCCTTCATTTCAATGTATTTAACTTGTTTCAGCCGTTCAATAATGCCTGCTCTTGTAGCAGGAGTTCCCAGTCCGTTAGAGAGAAACTGCTTTAGCTCTCCATCGACTTTTTTTGAGATATTTTCCATTGTAGAAAGAAGCGATGCTTCTGTATATGGTTTTGGAGGGGTAGTCATTTTTTCAAGAAGTTCGTATTTGTCCGTATTAACTATTTCATCTTTACTGAAAACAACATCCACGTTTTCTTCTTTTTTAGCTGATGCCAAGAGCTTCTTGTAAATGTCTTTCCATCCAAGCTTTTCTGGCTTTTTATAAGTTGCATAAAACAAGTGTTTATTAACGTCGATTACTACAGATGTCTCCATATATTCGTATTTAGGGGCAACTGCAGCAATAAACCTTGTTGCTATCAGCTTATATATTTTTTCTTCGTGGTCGTTGAGTGACATTTTCCCATAATCTACTGCTTTTTCAGTAGGGATTATTGCATGGTGGTCTGTCACCTTGGATGCATCAACGATTCTTTTGTCTATTGTGAGCCCTTGAGCACATATTTCTTTTATCGTCGCTTGCGATTCAGGCCACCCAAGACCGATATATCCAAGAACTTTCTTTATTACTGGAACCATATCATCTCCGAGATATTTACTGTCGGTACGAGGATAGGTTATCAGCTTATGCTTTTCATAGAGGCTCTGAGCCGCATCGAGGGTTTGCTGAGCAGTAAATCCATATTTCATATTGGCTTCTCTCTGAAGTTCAGTAAGGTCATATAACTGAGGTCTGTCTTCTTTTTTCTTAGAAATTTCGACCTTAGCAACTTTACCTGGTTTGCCATCTACAGACTTCAGAACAGCTTCAGCATCCTCTTTTTTGGCAAAATCGGATTCATTGTCTTCATTTTTGTATAAAAAATTAACACCCTTAAAAGCACCCTGCACCTGAAAATATGGCACCGAGACAAAATTGTCTATTTCATTCTGTCTCTTAACTATTAGAGCAAGAGTCGGAGTCTGGACTCTTCCAACAGAATACATTTCTCTATTTACGCAAGAAATTGCCCTTGTAGCATTGATTCCAAACAGCCAGTCTGCCTGTGCTCTCGCTTGGGCACTTTCAAAAAGTGTTTCATATTCATTATTGTCTTTAAGCGAATTAAAACCATTTCGAATTGATTGCTCAGTATAAGAACTTATCCATAATCTCTTTACAGGCTTCTTGCTCTTCGCAAGTTTATATATCCATCCAAAAATAAGTTGACCTTCTCTTCCAGCATCTGTTGCACATACTACTTCAGATACATCAGGAGAGTTTAAAAGGTTTTTTAAGACATCATATTGCTTGTGAGTTTCTTTCTTGACTTGGAGTTTAAAATAGGGTGGTATGATAGGAAGTTGGGCTATATCCCATTTTTTATAATTCTCATCATAGCTTTCTGGTTCAGCTAATTCTACAAGATGACCAACAGCCCAAGATATAATATATCCATTTCCTTCTATGTATCCGTCTCTTTTTTCCGTTATGCCAAGAACCTTTGCGATATCAGCCGCTACACTTGGTTTTTCTGTTATTATCAGTTTCAATATTATGTCCTCCTTTATTGTACCATTATATAACATTTTTTCTGTTTTGTCAATTATGATAGCATAACGTAGCCTTGTCCAAGTTTTTATTAAAAAAAAATAACCCTTTCAGGGTTAAGTTTTTTGTTTTTTATTTCTTTTTGATGTAATTATATCAAAAGATAAGTAAGCGACAACGATTGTAATACATAGGAAAGTAATATTCATATGATTTTTAAGATAATCTGCTGTTTGCCCGATAAAAGGTATCGTAAATAAATATTTCCCATATATTTGGGTCACTGGGAAAGGTATATCTTCTACAAAATTCGCATCTCCCTTTGTTATTGCTTCCCCATCTTCAATCTTAATAAGCCTATGTATTACCGTTATGTCCCGCAGCTTATCAAAATAAACGATTATATCCCCTTTCTTCAATTGTGAATAGTGTGTTTTTTTCACTATTACAACGTCATGAGTTTTTATCGTTGGCTCCATGCTCCCTGATGCAACCATAAGCGGCGTGTATCCAAGCACATCAGGAATAGCTGGTTTATTTATTAGCATATCGGTAAAGTATATAAAAGTAAAAGCCAAAACAAAAATAAGTAATATTAAGGACAAAACATCAAAAAATTTATTGATTTTTTTGAGCATTTTCTTTATTTGCATTATTATTCCCCTTAATCACAATCAACAGAAAATACACAAGTATAGGCAAGAGAACACAAACAGCACATGCGATTAAGGTTATCTGCGCCATTGATAAAATGCATATAATTTTACCTTGTATCGAGTTCGCATTAAATGCCTCGTCGCACTCTTTGTTGTTATCTCCTTTTGCTACCACCGTTTCTCCGTTTATCTTTACTATCCTGTGTACAATTATTTTATTTTCCGAATTTTTATATGCAATTATATCGCCAACAGAATATGATTCTACTTTTTTTGCAATAACCACGCTTACTGGTTTTATTGTTGGAACCATACTTTCTGTTGGGACTTTCAGAATAAAATAATTCTTAATTAAATATACAGGATTGATTGCAAGATAAACAATCAGTAGAATGGCAAACCAAAAACATAGTTTACGCATCAGCTTCAACAGCTTATTGTTCATCAAAAGAATTCCTCTATATCAGACATATCTATATCATCCGCTGAAGTGTCTATCACGTCAAAGCAGTAATCCTCATTTTCGTCATTATTGTCACCATAATCCACTTCGTCTTTATCATTCGTCCACCATCTCAACCCTTTTCTGAGTCCATTATTTACAGGATATCTGCTCTTGAATCTTTCTAATTCATTTTGAGACAAATATTCTCTCATCTGTTTCAAAAACCATTTTGTGTTCCATAGAAGATTTACAAATTCCTGATAGTGAGGATGAGATAAAGAGAAGTCGCACATTTCAAGACTTTCTGTAAAGTATATTTCACATAAGTTATTTATTAAAAGTTCTTTCGTTGTAAGTGATGGACTCATACGAAGGACTGGTATCAGCTTATTTTCAAGGTAACATCTGTCTTTGTAATCAAGGACATGCGGATGATATTTCTTTTTTGCGGCTTTATACCTGGCACAGTAAAGCTTATGCTCAAATGTTTCGTTATAAAATTTGGTTTTTCCGCAATCTGCCTTATCAAGTATGTCGACAAGTAAAAACTCGTTCACATCGTCAACGAGTTCATCTGTGGGAAAATCTTCAAAATCATCGATACTTATCATCATCGAGCGATTGTTTTCATCATCTTCTGCTGAATACTGATTGCTTGTTTTTGTCCTTCTTAAAGGCTTATATGAATTTTTTGCCTTTTTCGGGCTATCGCCCATTACTGCATAAGTAAGACCACAATAAGGGCAGGTCTTAAATGGATAGACATTCAATTGTGAATTGAGCTTTTCGTATTTGCTGACCATTGTTGATACTCCCTTGTTGAAATGACAATTATTTTTTAGACACGTCTATACGATAGAACGTTTATGAGACATGTATTTTACAGATTTATAGTATCACATTTTTTCCGTTTTGTCAATGTTAAGTTAACCTTTATAGATGCTTTTCGTTACATAGTTAATATCCCAGCCTACATATCTATAAGTATAATAAATCCCTTTTATTAGTCTGGTCTTAACTTTCGCATCAGGGACTTTAACTTTTTCTTTTGATAAAAGGCTGACGGTCATTTTCTTATTCGCAAACTCAATAGATACTTTAATCGGGACGTCGTAGTTGTTTTTGAACTTTAAATCTGCTGTTTCCCAATATATACTTGCATCACGACCTTCTGGCACGTAACCCATTTTAAGGGAGTGATAATGCCTTTCAGTGATTTTGAAATTGCCTTCCAAAGCAGCATTAAAAATACAGGTAGCCAGCATGCATATGCCGCCGCCAATTCCAGTTGTGCGTTTTCCGTTGGATATTATTGTTCCACTTTTGTATCCCTTTTCTGCAGTTCTTCTTCCAACTATATCATTGAAAGAGAACTCTTCGTCAGGTTCCAGAATAGTGCCGTCAATTTCTTTCGCAGCAAGCTTACAATTGATTACTGAGTTACTCTTATCACTTCCACATGCTATCGTGTATGTGCTAACAACATAATCATATCCATCATCTATTTCAGCCGCAAAAACATTTGTTGTGCCGATAGCAAGGAACACCATAATGAGAAATAACGATATAATTCTTTTATACATGATATCAACTCCATAAACTACATATCCAGTGAGATTCCAAATACGGTGCAGATATCGTGTATGCATTCTTTTATTGTATTTTTTTCTTCTACAGTACAGTCATCAAAATATGAAAAATCATGAACAACGTATCCAGTATCCGTTTTTTCGCAAATGATTATTTTATCTTTTTTTTCATCGTAGATATCGTACTTGATAAGCTTGTAAGCGATGTTGTCTTCCTCATGATAGTGTAGACTGGTTATATTTTTAGATACATAACTTGCAGCATCATCAATGATATCTTCCATTGTACTGTTTTTAAACTCATCGCCTTCTTTAATCATTACATACATATCAGCAAGTACATCTGACTGAGAATAATACGTATCGTCTTTTCTGTTTGCGACCTTAGGATTACTGAATCTTAGGAAAGTGTATGTATTGTCCTGAGCTGATTTCATTTCACATATTTCAAATTGCTTCAACCCATAGTCTTCACCAAGATTTGTCTTAGAAATTCCTTCATAAGAAACATTTTCGTTCTGGATTTTTTCATTTGCATTCCCCGTCTGGTTGCAAGCTGTAAGAGAAACAACCATCAAAAAAATTAAAATTATGCTCAGAAATTTTGTATTAAATGTTTTCATTTGCATCTTCGTCGGCCAAATCGATTTCCGACTTTTCCTCCTCCTTCAAAATATCTTTCAGCTTTTTTCTGATAGCCTGAATCTTGATATTGATGTTAGCTCGGCTGCAGCCGTATATTTTGGCAATGTCAGATTGGCTGTATCCCTCCAAGAGGTAATCAAACATTTTTGATTCTTCCTCAGTTAAAGTATCAAGTACACTCTGAATATAAACATCATCTATTACTTGGTCTTCGAACGCCTGCTCTTTTTTATTTTCCTCATTATTGGGTTCCCAGTTTGACGTTGTGCTTTCAAGAATTCCTTCATATGAGTCATATCTGATGTTTGCCTTTTCTCCCTTGATTGTGTCTTGATAAACTTTCAAAGGCAGCTTAATGATACTCATCTCATAAGTTCTGAAATAAGTAAGTAGGCTGTATTTTATGTAGGACACAGCGAAAGTAGAGAATTTGTAACGTTTGCTTGGGTCATACAACATTGCTGCTTTGCATAAGGCCAGAGCTCCAACTTGTTCGTAATCTTCATACTTGTCTCTTGGGAAATTGAACTTTTTGAGTACGTGATGAATAAGATTATAGTTTGCCATTGCCAAAGCCTTTTGCTCTTCGGTCATTATTTGAGATTCGTTAATCTCCATACATAATCCCCCCACGAAAAGTAACTAAGGGATTTATGTATTGAGGTGTGCAGTAGCCCTTAATGAAACGTATGATACCACAATTTTATTGTTTTGTCAAAATTAAAGCAGAGATAAAGCTTTGGCGACAAGGATACTTACAAAATTTGGTTAGCTATAGTGGTTAATCGATAAAATTCATTTTCCCTTCTCCTATAACTTCAAGAGTATCCTTATTGAGATATGTTATAAAACATCCTTGGAAGATATTTGAGTAGTCACCGCTTTTGGGACGAAGATTTATATAGACAGCTATGACAGGGCATATGCCAGTACCATCTTGTGGCATACCATCAACGAAATACATTTCATTTTGTGTGCGAGGAACAACAGCTACAACTGATTCGTTTATTCCTTTTGCTTGGGCTGTGCTATTCCTGTCGTTGTAATATTCAAGTGCAATATCGTATGCTTTTTCCTTTATCTCACCTGTAAGTTCCGCTGATTCAATTCCCGATATTTTGTAGGAGTCACCATATTTATCGATTGAGATATTAAAAACTGATTCAACGTTTTTTGTAGTCAGGTTTATAACTTGGACGAAGAGCTTCGCAGACTCAAATTCTCTTTCATCGCCTGGATACCATGTAATTGCATTGCCTACTATTGGAATTATGTTCCCGTATTCTTCCCGATAATAAAAATCGATAGCTTCATCATTGCTTGGAACATCAACGCCATTATCATAGTTGACAGCTATCGTCCCATCGGAAGGATTTATCTGGTAGCCATACTTTACATTTTCACCTGCAAGCTTATGAGTAATTCCAAATTTCAGTTGCCATTCAGTATCTTCATTGCAAATCCAATCCGAATCACATGTGATTTCTATATTTTTAATAGCATCTGAACTAAAAGGAAACGCAATGTCAGGATAATCAATTTCTGTATTCTCAACTTCGACAGTCGCTTCTGGCTGTAACACCATTGTGTCTGGGTTAGTTGTTGGCTGGATTTTCTCTGTATCCTGCCTATCATCTTCAGGGGGTTCTTGTTGTGGAGAGGTTTGTACATCTCCTGAAGGAGTTTGAGCCGTCTCAGGCTGTGGTTTATCAAATATTGAAATTATTAAGACTATTCCAACAGCTATAACAATGAAAGTAAAAACAAGCATTTCCAGCTTGGTATTTCGCTTGATGCTCGGCTTTTTCATAGATATAAGGCACCTCCGTTTTTAACAAGAAAGTCTTTGAGTAAAGTCTGTTTTACTGATGTTTCTTTTGTTTTAATTGCAAATCTGATTGCTTTATTTATTGCGATAAGTGAACAGAATTTTTTAGCTCTTGTAATAGCCGTATAAAGCAGTTCGACATTATTGAGAACATAACTGCTGTTATCTATTGCGACTATTACATTATCAAAACCAGAACCCTGACTCTTATGAACGGAAATAGCATATGCAAGCTCAAGATTTTTAGCAGTTTCTTCTTCTATAACTACCTTTCCGATTCCCACGAAGTCCACGATGCAAGAAGATGCTTCTATCGATGTGACAATGCCGATATTCCCATTGAAAATAGGTGTTTTTACTCCGTCGATATTATATGTATTGTAGTTGTTTTTTGTATTTATGACTTTATCTCCAGTTTTAATTCTGTATTTCTTTTCTCCGCTCTTTTTGTCCTCTATGGTCACTTCAAAGAACTCATCTTCATGTCCAGGATTATATATATTCTGGACAACATTGTTTATTGAATAACAACTTATACTACCATGTGTCTTTGTTGGGGTAAGTATCTGAACTTCAAGTATATTGGGGTTCTTCTTGTATTCTCTTTTGAAAGTATCTGCAATGCAATCCATCATTTTTTCTGGAGTCTTAAAAATAGTTATTTCCATATCTCCAGGCTCACCATATACTCTCGTCCCAGAATAATTCATGTTGAAGAGCTGCTGCTGGTTTGCTATTTGCAGAGATACAGGAATAATTCCGCCCTTAAGTGCCTGACGATGGGGTTCCGTAAGTCTTACACAAGGAAATGCATTGCTCTTTAAAATATCAGAAAACACATTACAGTTTCCAATAGGTGTAAGCTGCTGAACATCCCCGTACATTATTATTTTTGCACCTGTCGGTATTGCTTCAAGCAGAGCAAGGAATAAATCTCCGTTAATCATTGTAGACTCATCGACAATGACTACATCTACATCCAGAGGGTTGTTTTTGTTATATTGATATTTCCCATTACCATATCCAAGAGCCTTATGAATTGTGCTTGGCTCTATACCAGTAATTTCGGATATTCGAACGCTTGCCTTTCCCGATAAAGCGATAGACAATATCTTTTTATTTTTATGTAGTAAACAGATACCATAGGCTGATGTCGTTTTCCCAGTACCCGCTAAACCAGTTACTGCTACAACACCATATCTTGCACTCAGCATTATAGCTGCTTTTTGCTTCTCAGTTAATTCAATGTTCCTTTCATGCTCAATCTGTTTGATTACTGAATCAACTATAGAATTGTCATTTATTATGACTCTGCAGTTGTCATAAAGCCTTTTAAGCTCTGCAGCAATCCTGTTTTCCATATTATAATATTTCATCAGGCAAATTTTATTGCTGTCACCAATTCTGATGATTTCTTTCTGTGCTTCAAGAGCATCAAGATGAGCTGCTAATTCATCTTCGGTAATAGTTTCTACCGATTTTTTGATTTTCTGTAACAACTCTCTGTATTGAAGATAGCTCTTGCCCTTTTCACCTTCAGTCTCAAGAGTATAATAGACAAAGCCATCAATACGTTTGGACTTATAATCAGGCAGGTTGATTTTTCTCGCAATGATATCTGCAGTTCTGAATCCAACTCCATTGATTTTTGTCAGGTTATATGGGTTTGAAAGCACTGCATTAACAGCAATTTCATTATCCCCGTAATAATCAACTATTCTTGAAATGATATTATTAGACAGACCAAAAGAAGACAAGGCGGATATAGCCTTTTCGTAATCTTTTATCTCGTTATATTTTTCTATAAGTTTAACTGCCTTTATATCGCCAATACCCTTTACTTTTTTCAAAGCGTTTACATCATTCCTGCTTAAAATTTCTATAATATTAGGAATTGCTTTTATTATTTCGTCTGCAGTATTCTCAGAAACTATAGTTGACAGAAATGCTTTTTGGTCATCTACGTCATTAAAGTCAGCAGAAGATTCTACCCCCACTATTTCATATGTATTTCCATAGACAGGATGCGTATCTGTCAGATTGAGACTGACAACAAGACTCGTGCCACGTTTAATAGCCTTGTTGACCTTCCCTTTAACTTTTATTAAGTTTGATGAATATTCTCCAGCAATGATAGATATTACTCTTGCTGAAAAAATAGCGAAAGAGTTAGCTGCTACGTATTCTGTATTTTTAGGAAAGAATATTCTGTCAACGGAAATTTCGCATTTAAGCATTATTTCACCCCACTCCTACTACAATCGCCGTAACACATAAAAACACCAAACCCATTACACATTCATACAAAAAACAGCTAATCGGTATTTTAGATTTGCATTTTGAACATCTTCCTCTTAATACGATAAAACCAAAAAAGGGTATCAGTTCATACCATTTAAGAATTTTTCCGCATGACGTGCATTTTGAACGTCCCGTAAACCATGTTTTAATGTTTTCTCTTCTGTCTATGAAGCATTTTACGGCACTGCCTATTGTAGCACCAAACAGAAACGTGAATAAGTATAGTAGTATGATATATATCAAGCTATTACCTCCATATTTTTTATTATTATACCACATAATTTTTGTTTTGTCAATTATTCCACTATTTGGGGTGAAAATTCGGGAATTCTCTAATTTATTTACTGACATTTTTCTTGAAAAATCAAAAATGCGCTGTTATAATTTAGGTAGCAAACCGAAGAAGCGAGATGAGGTATTATGCCACAACTTAGCGGAAGATGGAAAACAGGACAAAAAATAATGGATAATTTGAATCGCTTTTTTCTTACAAATGGAACCCACATCATTCCGTTTTCGTAGAATGTTTCAGTTTGTGTCTTTTCATTAAAAACTAAAAAATATGTATTCCTGAGGACTGCTTTATTATCTTGAGTAATACATCTTGGGACTTTGCCGCTATGATGTACTATGCAACATTTTTTATATACTTTATGTATACAAGCCTGAATACCGTATGCCAATTTCTTATTTGCAATTGTTATCTTAGTGCAGTCAATGACATGAGGTTTTGTAAAGCTAAAATATCCATCCAGAAAACTTTTCAATAAATCGTCGGGCAAATTAAAAATATCTGAAGTTAGTTCTTTGTCAAGTTCTTTTGTCCCGAAGCGTTTAAGATAAAAAGTCAGCTCTTTGCTCATGATGTAGATTTTATCTATATTTTTTCCCTTTGTTACTAAACACAAAAACAATTTTTTAAGTTTTTGTATAACTTCGGCCGTCTCTTTTTTCATACAGCGAATCGTTGTTGCTTTGCTGTTATCAAGAATCTTACCAGTTCTTAAATATCTTCCGACTATCCACCAAAAATCATTATTTTCAAAATCCAAGGGCTTCAAATCTTTTTCACTTTTTAATTCGCTTTGTTGAATAATTTCTTCCCACTTTGGCAACCTTGCCTCTTGATTGATTGCTATACCTACATAACAATTTTTATCCAAATCAGCAGCTTTAATCCATTCAGGTTGACCAATAATGTTTTTATCTTTATCATTTATCTTCCTAACATAGAAAGGATGTTCTTCGGTAACTTTTATTTTTTCTGACCCATAAATATTTACTTCATATAGTTTTTCACAATATTTTTTCATTGGAGAAACAACACTTTGGAATTGATTGGTATGGGTTAATACCTTATCTCCTGCCTGGATATCTTCGATATTTTTATATCCCTTATCCGTCATCACCAAAACGCCTTTTTCAAAACAAGGGAATCCAAATGTCCATACATCTGCCTGAGGAATGTCCGATATGCTCATACTTTTTATATCTTTTTGCTGGACGTGTTTACCTACATTTTGAGCATATGTTTTTACAGCATACTTATCGATATCCCAGGCACCAGCTATACTAAATCCAGCGTTCATGAACCCGATAGCCATTCCGCCGCAGCCGCAGAAGAAGTCATTAACCGTTAAGTTGTCCATACGTACAGCTCCTTTTTTCTTCCCTTATACATCAAATTTTCCGTTTTGTCAAAAGCAATGGATATTATATATACTTTGGCAGGAAACGTTGAAAAAACTTTTAAAGAATAGTATTATTGAATTAAACAAAATCAATTGTTATTGTTGAGGGAATCAAATGACTGTTAAAGAATTAAGGAAAATGCGTACAAAAGCCACGGCTGAAGCAATTATTGAAAAGACTAAAAATATTGACCCAGATTCTTTATTGAGTGATATTTTCGTCTGGACAGACAAACCCATAACTCAAAAGATGATTAAACTATATGAATCCCAGATTGGTTTAGCTCGTCTTAGACCAATAGACTTTGTTATGGGGTTAGAATCCTTTTATCAGAACACGGCAAAATTCATAACAGACAATAAACTTGAAAAAGAATTTCTTTCATTTTGTTATTTCGTTTATTCGTCAATATCATTAAAAGAAAAATCTACAGAAGCTTCGCTGTATTGTTATCTTGATTTATTGATGCAACAGTTCGATTATTTTATTTCTCATCCGAATATAATATATGGTCTTGACACACAGAATCACTGGATGATAAGACCAGAACCTTTTCCAAATATCGATATTGCTTTATATGAGACGCCAAATCATACTCCAGTTACTTCATTGGAGATGGCACTCAGTTCATTACGACAATACGGCTACAATGCATATTCAGTGCATGACATTGATAGACTGAGGGCAAATGACGAATTGATAACGAATATGCTTTTGACTATATCCCCTTTTATAAGCGAATATACGAAAGATATAATCCCAGACAATTATTATCTTGTTGCACATGGCTTTAGCATGCCACGAAGAGTAAATCCCACTAAGGTATATAAAGAATTGCTTCATGAGAAGAGATATTTTTTACCTCGCAAAGGCGTGAAGGGGATTTATTATAATTCGCTTGAAATTGCTGAAATTGCATTTCAAGAAATTTTTGCCGAAAATCGGATTATACTCTTATATAAAGTAACAGACAAACATGGCAGGGGATTTTGCGGTTTTTATGACAACAAACTTGAGTTTTTCTTTTCTCCTTGGAGAGATTCCGATGGAGGCAAAATGTTCCATAACGACATAGAAAACTTCATTTTGGAAAGTTATTGTTACCTTACAACGGATATTGAAGAGAAAGAAAACGAGCTTAACTTAAATAAAAGGCTCTATATTATCAAAAAAGACGAGGCAGAAGCAGTACCTTCATTGCCCACAGTTAAATTTCTGTATGAAAAAGAGCAAGACGGGCATGATACACAAAAAGATACTGGTCAAGTCGAATTCAGAATATTTGACAAAAAGAAATACAAAGAGATAAAAATGCAGTTTGGGGGCAGACCGAGAAAACTACCTGCTGGGGCTCATGCATCCGAGGAGGCTCTTCGGCTTGCAAAAGAATACAACTATGTTATAAAACCAGGGGAGACATTTGTGAGACCTTTTGAACGAAGAGTCTATGTAAAAAAAGACAAACCAGAAACATAATAAAAGCCTCTCTTCTCTGAATAATACAGAAAAGAGAGGCTGATTCTTAATTGTGAAAGTATCAACGCATTTTCCAAAGTACAAACATCGTGATAAACACAGTTATAAATATGCCTATCATTACGTACATGACAATTAGAGCTCTTTTATCAGAATGTGGAGCATATTGGGGGTCAGCCATATGGACTTCATACCACTCTCGTCCAAAAGCTTTATACGTGCAATACTCTACTTCCACTCGTGTTCCACGGGGTAATATTTGTGCATTTAGATGCCTTGATTTGCACGTATAAGTTTTTTTCTTTTCATCGACATCGAGATTTACCAACGGGTCATCCCATTTTGCATGGTCTTCGTCATCGTATCCTACAATTGTTGCATAACCACGTTTTTTATTTTTTTCAAATATCTTGATTTGTCTTGCAAACAGGATTGCACATGGAGCAAGGACGAATGCAGCAATTAAATTTGCTATACCAAACCATAATTTCTCCATATCTTGTTCTCCTTTCTGCAAACCACCGAATCACTTTACTGTTTAAGCATATCAAGCAACTCGTTTTCGCTGATAATTTTAACGCCCAACTCTGTAGCTTTCGTCAGTTTGCTTCCTGGGTTTTCACCGCAGACCAAGTAGTTCAGCTTTTTGCTGACCGAAGAAAGGACTTTACCCCCGTTGGCTTCAATTAAAGCTTCGACTTCTTTTCGGCTCATGGTTGCAAGCGTTCCAGTTACAACAAAGGATAAACCATTGAGCTTGCTCCCAGTATTTTCTGAACCTTCATATGTGAGAGTCACATATTTAAGCAAGCTGTCCACTTCAGACGCATTATACTCATCCGTAAAGAACGCTACGAATTCTTTTGCGAGAGCATCTCCAATGCCATGGATAGAAGCAATTTCTTCGGTTTTTGCATTTCTGATTTTGTTGAAATCACCATCGAAAGCCTTGCATATAGCTTTTGCATTGGATTCGCCGACAAGCGGAATCCCTAAAGCATAAAGGAACTTCTCAACTGGAGCGGTTCTGGATTTTTCAATAGCCTCAACAAGGTTGTTGAACGATTTTTCTCCAAATCCCTCCATCGTGATAATTATTTCTCTGTGGTCTTTGATGTTATACAAATCCGACAAGTGCTTCAGAATCCCTCTGCTGATGAACTTTTCGATAGTTGCTTCTGAAAGTCCGTCTATATTCATAGCATCACGGGATACATAATGGTCAAATGATTTTATATGTTTTGCGGAACAGTTCGGATTTGTGCAATAGAGCGTTTTCACCCCTTCATCCGAAATCCTGATTTCTGTTTTACCCCCGCACGAAGGACAAGTTTCGGGAATTATTGGTTTTCCGCTTCTTGTCAGGTTTTCGGCTATCTGGGGGATAATCATGTTTGCCTTGTAGACGAGAACATGGTCGCCTACGCTGATTTGAAAGTCTTCAAGGATACTAACATTATGTAGGCTTGCTCTCGAAACGGTTGTCCCCTCGATTTCAACTGGCGTGAACACTGCAACAGGAGTAATAATTCCTGTCCTTGATGGGCTCCACTCGATGTCTTCTATGGTTGTCTCTACTTCTTCATCTTTCCACTTGAAAGCCATTGAGTGTCTTGGAAATTTTGCCGTACTCCCAAGGCTTTCACTGTACTCGATATCATCGTAAGTCAAGACCAGCCCATCAGACGGAAAGTCGTTCTTTTTGATTTGCGACTGGAACCACTTTATCCTATCGATGATGTTGTCTTTTGTGACAAGATAACTTTCAACGGCATCAAATCCCTGAGTTTTGAGCCACTCATACTGATTATATTTGGAGTTTTTAAAATCTACTCCATCTGCTTTAACAAGGGTAAACGCAACGAAGAATACTTTCCTATCAAAAACCACTTTTGAGTTTAGGTTTCTGATAGTACCCGAACATAAGTTCCTTGGGTTTTTGTACCTGTTTTCAATTTCAGGAATTTGGCTATTGATTTTTTCAAAATCAGAGTAGCGGATTACTGCCTCTCCCCTTAGTATGAGCGTACCCTTGTATGGAATCGTGTTTGGAACGTTTTGAAATGCGTTTATGTTTGGAAAAATGCTCTCACCATATATCCCGTCTCCTCTCGTAACAGCAGAAACAATTTTCCCTTCTTTGTATGTCAGTACGACGGTGAGCCCATCCATTTTCCACCCCAAAAGTCCAATCTTATCGCCCAGCCATTTCGCAAGTTCTTCAGGATTCTTGGTCTTGTTAAGCGAAAGCATAGCTTTCTCATGTTTGACTTTTTCGAGTGAAGTAACAGTTCCAAATCCAACATGCTGGGTAGGGCTGTTCCCCATTACAACACCCGTTTCGTCTTCAAGGGCGACAAGCTCATCATAAAGCTTGTCATATTCGTAGTTACTAATTAATTCCCTGTCTTCTATGTAATAAGCGTGAGCCGCTTCATTGAGCTTTTGTACAAGCTCTTTAATTCTTTCAATCTTGTCCATAAGTTACCTCCTGAAATTTGATTTCATTATAAACTGAAATTGATATTATGTCAATTTTGCGGGAATACCCAAAAATCCCGTTATAACGGGACTTCTGTGTCAAGCCTATAGTAGAACCAGTGTTTTTTCAAGCATCCCATTTGCGATACTTTCTTTCGAGCGTATCACAGACATTGGGTCCATACCTGCAATGAATGGTTTGTCAGTACAGTGTATGACTTCCCAATTAAACTTTCGAGCTATATTTTATCAACCTCCAATGAAAAAATAAATTCGGCAAGATAGCACTTACCGAATTTGATTGATATAGGAAATTTTCTTTGCTTATTATATGAAATGAATTCTAATATGTTAAGTTGGTTCAGATTTGACATTTATCAGCTCTTTGTCTCTTACATATCTTTCGACATCTTCGAGTCGCACTTTTCTATTTTCTATCAGTTTGTGGATGCTTGCATCAAGCGTCATCATACCTTCTTTTGCACCAGTTTCTATTGAGGAATATATCTGACCTACTTTGCCTTGTTTGATATAGCTCGATATTGCCTGATTAACAATCATTATCTCAAATGCTGCTACCAATCCTTCTCCGTCGGCTCTGGGAAGCAATATCTGTGATATAACGGCTCTTAATGTGCCGGCCAACTGTGTCCGTATCTGTTGTTGCTGATAGGTCGGGAAAACATCGATAATTCTGTCTATTGTTTTAGCGGCACCCATCGTGTGAAGAGTAGACATGACCAGATGTCCAGTTTCTGCAGCCGTAAGGGTTGCACTTATTGTTTCAAGGTCTCTCATCTCTCCAACGAGAATAATATCTGAGTCTTCACGAAGAGCTGACCTCAATGCCGTCGCAAACGACTCTGCATCACGACCGACTTCTCTTTGGCTCACAATACATTTCCCGTCTTTATATAAGAATTCGATTGGGTCTTCAAACGTAAGTATATGTAGGCACTCATTTGTATTGATGTAATTAAGCATTGCAGCAAGGGTTGTTGATTTACCACTTCCAGTGGGTCCTGTTACAAGGATGAGTCCGTCTTTATTTGATGCTATATCTTTGAAAACCTCTGGGAGATTCATTTCTTCGAGCGTAGGAATGACTGGACCTAAAATTCTGGCTACTATTGCCCTTTTTCCCTGCTTCGTAAATATATTAACTCTGTATCTATTCCCATCAGGAACGCTATAGCATAAATCTATGTCTTTTCCATTGTCAGTATCAATTCCTACAGAATTCAGCATACGCATAATATAAGAATTCATAGCCTCATCTGTAATTATAGGAAATGTTTCTTCAATATAAATTTTCCCGTATCTTCTCATTGCAGGTTTATGTCCGACGGATAAATGGACGTCGGAGCAATTGTTTTTAAAAGCCAATTCAAATATTTGTTCCAAGGTCATATTAAAGTCCTCCAATTTATAGTGTTTTGGCGGGTATACTGGTTTATTATATATAATATTTGCTTACTCGTTAAAAAGCATTGTATTTATGGTTTCAAAAAGCAAAAAAAATAGCCCCGAAGGGCTATTAAAAAACCACAAGGTTTTTTAACTGTTAACTGAGCATTCGAGTTAATGGTTAAGCAACTTCAAAAGAAGTTCGACCTTGTTCGAATTGCTCGCTCCTTTGGCGGTAAGCGGTGCTGCAGCTTTCAAATATTCTTCAGCAACTTTTTTTGCATATTCGAAAGTTTCCCCTCTTACCGTTTCAACCAACTCTTCTTCAGTGATTGGTTCTGACGACAACATCAACAACTTAATTCTGGACTCATCATCCAAAAATAAGATTGAAAGCTTAGCAGCACAGACGTGTACTTCGCTTCCTTCAAACAATGTTGATTCCGTATCCATGTTCACATGGAACAGAACCGTGCCGTTATCGTCGGTGACGGGATAGTACATCTTTCCCTTGACTGGGGTTGCTGATGACTTTATGTTATCTCCTTCATACACATAGTAGCATGCTTCAGAAGCAGCATACACTTCCGTTGAGCACACAAGCAAACCGACGACAACCAATACTACCGCCATCAACTTTTTCATCCTTCTTTTCGTTCCTTTCCTTTTGTTCTTTATTATGCATTTATCTGAACGTGCCTTTCGACACGGGGAACGGGAACCGTTGCAGAAAGCAACGGGGTTATGGATGATATATGTAAAGTGCCAATGGCACGTAAGTGAGTGTTGCATTTTCAAGAATTGGAGGGGTGTTCGCAACACTCTTCATAAAAATGAAAACCATCCTTGTTGTCAGAAAGGTTTTCTGCAATTGAAAAGCAATTCTGCTTTTCTAAACTTATAAAATAAATTGATTTATATAACATGGGCTATTTGTATTATATTCAGTTTTGCTTAAATGTTAAATTTGACTATTTGTCAATTTTGATGTATGATAAATAAAAAAACGATAAATGAGGTACAGAAATGGTTTTCAAAGACAGTATTAGGATACTTCCGCTTGGCGGGATTGATGAAATAGGAAAGAACATGACTGTTATTGAACATAATAATGAAATTCTTGTTATAGATTGCGGTATTGGTTTTCCTTCTGATGACTTATTCGGTGTAAATGTTCTCATCCCTGATTTTTCTTATATTATCAAAAATAAAACAAAAGTAAGAGGACTAATAATTACCCATGCTCACGAAGACCACATAGGTGCTATTCAGCATTTTCTTGAATATATAAATCCAAATATTTACTGCACTGAGTTTACGGCTGGAGTACTTGACACAAAATTAACCGAAAACCAATTGGCAATTTGCAAGAAAACTATCGTAAAAGACGGTCAAATTTTAAAACTTGGGCACTTTACTGTTGAATTTATTCATACAAATCATTCTATTGCTGGTAGCGTTGCTGTTGCCATAACAACACAAGTAGGTAAAATCATACATACTGGCGATTTCAAAATCGATGAAAACTCAACGGTTGCAAAACCGATAAATATGGCAAGATTTAAGGCTCTTGGAGATTCAGGAGTTCTGCTTTTGATGTCCGATTCGACAAATGCGACAAAAGAAGAAAACTTGCTGAACGATACCATTGTAGGAGAATCTTTAAGTAAATTCATCGATAATTCCAACAAGAGAATCATTGTTACTACTTTTGCTTCGAATATATACAGAATGCAACAAATCATAAGTATTGCTGAAAAGAATAACAGAAAAGTTGCCATTTCGGGCAGAAGCCTGAATACAATGATTTCTGTCGCAAAAAATCTTGGTTATATCAAATTCAAAGATAATACTCTTATTGAACTGGATGACATAAAAAATTATCCCGACAATGAATTACTTATCGTTACAACTGGCAGCCAAGGTGAAGAGATGAGTGCTCTATATAGGATAGCGAATGGGATTCATAAGCAAATCGAGGTAACAAGCAACGATAAGATTTTGATGTCTTCCTCCACGATTCCAGGTAACGAAAAATCGATAACTGAAATGGTCAATTTATTGATGAAACGAGGAGCAGAAGTTATATATGACAGGGAGTCGGAAATACATACTTCTGGTCATGCATGCAGAAAAGAACTTGAAAAAATGATAACGACATGTAGACCAAAATTTTTCGTTCCTGTTCATGGAGAGTTCATTCAGTTGAAAAAGCATCAGGAAATCGCAGAAGCCTGTGGTGTGCCGCATGAAAACATTCAAATCCCAGTTAACGGCTATGAAATTGTTGTAACAAAAGATAGTATCAAACTTGGAAATTACATAGGTTGTGGGATTATTTACAAAAATAATATGGGTGCAGGCGTTATAGGATATGAAGAAGTCAAAACAAGAAAGATTATTGCAGAAGATGGTTGCATAGCTATAACACTACTGGCTGATAAAGCTGAAATCAAAAAGGTAATTATTAAAAATATCGGTTTTTTGAATGAAAATGTTTTTAAAGATAAAGAGTATCAATTACAATTTATGATTGATATGTATCTTAAAAAGTGTAAGGATGAGAACATAAGCGATTATTCTGAAATAGAAAAAGTTGTTTCCGATGGTGTTTCGGCATATATTCTAAATGAAACAAATTGTTCCCCATTAGTAGTAACAACAATAATTTAGCTAAAATAGTGAACTACCACGAGCCTAAAGGCATCGTGGCTTCAAAAGCCTAAGTTCACCAGACTCAGTATAGAGAAATCTATACTACGATTATTAACTCATGACACCTGCGGTTGACGCAACAGACCGTTGCTCTGTCGCTTGTATTTAAGTAGAACTGAGGTAAGGTTCGGTGATACAAGTGTAAAAAGGTTAATAATCATTGTCGAGTTGAAGTCGGATTCTTAATGTGGTAACAGCATTAAGATACGCATAACCTACAGTAATGTAGAGTATTTTCAAGGAGTTGATATTTTTGGTTTATGTAATTTCAATTGACGGAAAGCCATTAATGCCTTGTAAACCAGTAATAGCAAGATTATTGCTTAAACAGCACAAGGCGAAAGTAATTAAAAAGTGTCCATTTACAATTAAGTTATTATACAAAACAAAAACTGAATATACACAGCCGTTGATTTTAGGTATTGATACAGGAAGTAGTAAGATTGGTAGTGCTGTGGTGGATGGGAATAATAATGTTTTATATTTGTCACAAATAGAAGTAAGAAATGATATAACTGATAAGATGAAACAACGTGCTAAATATAGAAGAAATAGACGCAATCGTAAAACAAGATATAGAAAACCAAGATGGTTAAACCGTAAAAACAGTATAAAAAAAGATAGGTTTTCTCCTACAATGATAAGTAAAATTAATAGTCATTTAAAAGAAATTAAATTTGTAAAGTCAATACTGCCAATAACTAATATAATACTTGAAACAGCAACTTTTGACCCACATGCTTTGAAGAATCCAGCGGTATTATATAATAAGTGGTTGTATCAAAAAGGTATAAATTATGGATTTGCCAATACGAAAGCTTATGTATTAAATAGAGATAATTATACATGTCAATATTGTAAAGGTAAATCTAAAGACAGCAAATTGGAAGTGCACCATATAATATTTAGGTGTTATGGTGGTTCTGATGAACCTGAAAACTTGATAACATTATGTAAAACCTGTCATGATAAGTTACATGCTGGAAAAATTAATTTAAAGAGAAATGGCAAGGTTAAAGGACAATTAAAACACGCAACGCAAATGAATAGTATAAGACAGCAATTATTAAGATTGTTACCAGAAGCAGTAGAAACATTTGGATTTATAACCAAGGAACATAGGCAATTAATGGAATTACCGAAGGAACATTATTATGATGCTGTAGCAATAGCATGTTTAAAGAACATAGAAAATACGGGATTAATTGATGTAAATTTTAAAACAAACAATATACTATTAAAAAAGTGTATTGCTGATGGCGATTTCCAACAAACAAAAGGTATTAGAAGTGAACAGAGGATTATTACAGGAAAAATACGAGGTTTTAGGAAATTTGATAAAGTAAAATATCAAGGTAAAGAATATTTTATTAAAGGTAGAATGTCAACTGGTTATACTATTTTGATGGATATAGCAGGAAATAAAATTGATTTAAAACCCATACCTAAATTTGATAAGATGGAAAGGATACAAGCAAGAAAGTCATGGATTATATCTCAAGAAACCATTCAAAATACTTATTGATGTGTCATTTGATATTTGTCTGCAAATATAGAAAGAAATTATTAATAAGATATGATAAGGAAATTAAACAAATATTTTATGATGTCGCAGAAGAAAATGATTTTAATATTGTAGAAATGGAAGTCGACAAAGACCATATTCACTTACTAATTGAGTATAATCCTAACCAATCTATATTACAAATAGTAAGATTATTAAAACAAATATCCACTTATAGGATATGGAGACAAAATAACAATTATTTGGATTTAAGTAAAGAATTTTGGAAGGAACAAACATTTTGGAGTGATGGATATTTTGTTTGTAGTATAGGTAATGTAAGTAAAGAAGTTATAAATAAAAGAGAGGTAATCATACCTCTCTTAATTTTTATTTTTCGCTATACCGCTTTGGGCGTTTCGATTTTTTTGCCGTTCTTCCTTTTTTGCGGACGAGTTTCTATAATCGGTTGTGCGTTATTTTCAATGACGTCCTTTGTAATCGTTACCTTGTATACGTTTTTCATGTCTGGCAACTCATACATGATTTCTTGCATATTGTCTTCAAGAATAGTCCTCAGCCCTCTTGCTCCTGTCTTTTTCTTAATCGCTTTCTGAGCTATTGCTGCCAGAGCATCAGGAGTAAACTCAAGTTCGACATTGTCCATCTTAAAGAGCTTTTTATATTGCTTTGTTATCGCATTACGGGGCTCAGTAAGTATCTTTTTAAGAGCCTCTTCATCAAGTGTATGAAGCGTAGCGATTATCGGCAGCCTTCCAACAAGCTCAGGAACCAATCCATACTTAATAAGGTCCTCTGGCTCAACTTCGCCAAAGTAATCGACAAGTTTATGTTTTGATTTCGGTATAGCACCAAAACCGATTCCAGTATGTTCATTAAGCTTGCTTTCAAGGATATTTTCAAGTCCTTCAAAAGCTCCACCGCAAATAAACAGGATATTTGTAGTGTCTACTGGTATGGTCTCCTGCAGGGGATGCTTCCTTCCTCCCTGAGGAGGTACGTTTGCTACTGTGCCCTCAAGGATTTTAAGCAATGCATGCTGTACGCCTTCACCATTTACATCCCTTGTAATTGACGGATTCTCGGACTTTCTTGAAATCTTGTCGATTTCATCGATATATACGACACCTATTTGTGCAAGCTCAACATTATAGTCTGCGGCAACCAGCAACTTCTGAAGGATGTTTTCTACGTCATCACCGACATATCCAGCTTCTGTCAATGTTGTTGCGTCAGCTATAGCAAACGGTACATCAAGCACTTTTGCGATTGTTCTTGCAATTTCTGTCTTCCCGCAGCCAGACTTGCCTAACAGCAGTATGTTGCTTTTTTGGATTTCTACGCCGCTATTGTCAACTTTTTGCGTGATTCTTTTGCAGTGATTATACAGGGCAACAGCGATAGCTTTCTTAGCTTCCTCCTGCCCCACTATATATTCATCAAGATACCCTTTAATTTTCTTTGGGGTCAAATGCTTCATTTTCTTCGCAATTTCATCGATTGACTGTTTTGCGACGATTTCATCTTCATCGTCATCGCCGTTATATTCAACTTCATCATTTTCCCCATACAAGCAATTTTCAATGCTTATAGGAGCACGACCATTTTTTACAAGGCTATCCTGCATCATGACAAAACATGAAACGATACAATTGCCGCAAATTGTCTGATGTGTTCTAATAGATTCAATTACGACAGTTGCATCGTCTATTTTTTCTCCACAAAAAGAACAAATTCTTTCTTTCAAATAATATCTAATCTCCTTTACATTTTATTTTTTCTTACCTATTCTGTTCGGATTTATTATACCACATATTTATCGTTATGTCAATATGTTAGTCAGTTGTACAAATATTTGAAGCTTATAAAGTAAAAAAAAAGCGTGCATAAAGCACGCTTTCAAAGAATCAAAGATGTGAATATTTGCCGCATTTACGGCAGTACAATAACGTTTCCCACCTTCTTGGACAGCTCGGTCTGTTATTGGCAAAAGGACAAATTCGCCGTTGCCTTGACAATCACAATGGTCGCCTTCCAGCCTGCTCATATCATATGGCAATCCGTAATATTTCGCTTGCGGCGGGAGATGGCATTATAAGCGGCAGTCAGCTCCCGTAAGGTCATCGGTTTAGTCGAGCGTTTACTGACTGCCATGCGTCAATGTAGGTGATTCTGACAACGCCGTTTGCATTGACATCTTCAGTATAGTTGTTTTGGATATCTGCCCAGAAGCTTTTCTTTTCCATAAAAGTTGCTTCTTTCGTTATAAAATAAAACAGAGGGATGTTTTCCCTCTGAATTTTAATTCCCTTCTTCGCCGTTCTCATCAAGTGCTGTTGCCTTGAGGTCAGCAGCATGAAGCAGAATGGCAAGCGGGAACATCGCAAACGCTTTACTGCAAGAGTAATCTCCTCCTTTAACTCTTGCGTCAAAACCGCCCATATGCCATAAAACGGCCATGGACTCTTCACGGGTTAAGTGCATAAAACTATTAAGTATATACATACTCTTTTCGCCATGCCCCGCTGGAAGCGAATCATCAAACGTATAATACGGGACTTGCTCCCAACGACCCGTGTCCTGATTCTTCACATTCCGCATCTCTGTTTTGTAAACACCAATTTTGCAGACATCATGGAACAGAGATACGAGTGCGATTGTTTCATCAGAATACGGGGACTCATATCCGTATTCCGCTACTACCTCTTTCTGCAACCTGTCGTAGACGTGAAGAGAATGCTGACAAAGCCCCCCTTCGACTGCAAGATGATATTTTGTTGAGGCAGGTGCCATAAAGAAATCGGATTTTTCAACCCACTTCAAAAGATTTTCGATACCAGGGCGTTTAATCATATCGTTGGCGACCTGAAGAAAACGCTTTTTGTTTTTCTCAATGTCAATCATTTTTACTTCTCCTTTTTGAAAAATCTTAAGAATATAGACTTATAAAATAGAAACAGCTTGAAGTGCTTTATATTGGTATTATATTTTTATATTCATTTTTGTTAAAAATCTGGGTTAACTCATTAATAAATTGCCATAAAAATTTGTGTAAAGAAAAACCCGCCTTATTAGGGCGGGTAACGATTTATATAAGGTCTTTGACTAAAATCTCTTTGAAATCATCATCATCAGGACCGATTTTCAAATAGATTTTCTCTATCCCTGCGTTTATTATAAGCCGTTCGCACATATCGCAAGGCTTGGTGTTGGGATTGTAATTGCCATCATTTTCAATCCCAACGAGATAAAGCGTCGACCCTATCATTTCTTGCCGAGATGCACTGATAATGGCATTCGCCTCGGCATGGACAGAACGACAAAGCTCGTAACGCTCACCGCTTGGAATGTTTAGTTCCTGCCTTTTGCAGTACCCGACATCACAGCAGTTAGCCCGTCCCCTCGGTGCTCCCACATAACCTGTGCTTATTATCTCATCGTTTTTAACGATGATGGCTCCATATTTACGCCTAAGGCAAGTTCCTCTTTCAGCAACTGCCTTGGCGATATTAAAATAGTAATTTATCTTGCTTGGTCTCATCGTTGCGTCCCTCCTTAGTTGTCAAAGTTGTCAATTTTGCAGATAATCTCTCGGAAAGCGATAAAAAATATAACCACGTGTGCTAAGTAATTTATCAAATCTACATACATTTCTACATGCATTTGGATTTTGTTGTCAAAATCATTATGGATTCCCATGGCATCCAGTGCTGCACACATGTCATTAAAAAGGTTCTTATGTTTTTCATTGGCAGCTATGTCGAAAGCCTTTCCAATCAGCTCTTTTTCATTTTCGAAGCCTGCTTCTGCATCAAACATTTTAGCTGTAATGCCAGCAATATCCTTAAGCAAGTCATCGATGCCTGCAGACAAATGTGCTGGCAGGACATCGACACAAAGTAAAATGTTTTTTAACTGCTTAATTCGGAAGTCAAGCTCAATTATTTTGTTTTTATATTTCGGGTTATTGGCGTATCCCAACTCATCTGCCTTTTCCCTTCTTTTGATGTACCTGTTAAGCTCTTTCTCTATCACATCACGTCCAATTAGGCACATTGCCTTCTCCATAAAATTCCCTCCTATCTTATCGATGTCCACTTAAAAAATGAAATAGATAGCAATTGCTGCATTGGATATTATATAAAGCCACAACTTTTTGTTAAAAAAAAAGACCCCTCAAGGGGGGGTGAGGAGTCTTTAATAGATTTTAATATGCTTTCTAATAAGCCCTACCATCTCCCGTGGTAGTTTTGAGAGGTCGGAAATGTTAAGAAATCCTTCTTGGTAAATCCCATGGATGTTTTCCTTGTCATTTCCGATAGCCGCTGCAAAGATTGCTATGCCTTTCTTTCTGTATTCTTTGCAGATTTCCTGCATCTCCCTCTCAGCAGATATCCCGCCGTAGTCATAATCACAAGGCAATCCGTCTGATACAACTATCAGCAGTTTTGCTTCTTCTGGTCTCTTTATCAGCCGCTCGCACATAATTTTCAGAGCAAGTCCGTCTCTGTTTTGCGAGCGAGCATGTATATCGACCAACCTGTACTTATCATTTGAATCGATTTTGTCGAATTCAACATATGAGTACAGTGCGAATGTTCCAGCTCCTTCTGTGCTATGTCCACATATCAGAGTTGGAATATTGAGACCCCTGGTGAAGTCCTCGCAGAGTATTGCCATTCTGCGAGCTGCCTCTTCTCGCTCTCCATGCATTGAGCCGCTTTCGTCAACAAGAACTGCAACAGCAAGCTTCAATGGGTCTTGCGGAAGTCTCGTTTTTGAAAAGTATCGACCGTCTATTCTGGCGATTGACCTATCTTCAAAGCGATTCCCGTATATTTGTCCATACATCTTGCCGCCATCGCAACAACGTTCCTGAAGAGTCTGCTTTATTTGCCGTTGAAGAGCTTTTGAAACAGGGAGCAAGTCCTTTGCAATGGCATCATATTTGGCTTTCATGTCGCCCGTAACAGACGTTTTCCGTTTTGCCATAACACGGACGCCAGCATGACCTTTTGCATCAACTCTGCAAATTTCAGAATGGATAGCAGAAAGCCTTTCGCCTTCTAACTCTTCCATAGCCTTTCTTTCAGCAAACTCATCTTTCAGCTTTTCAGCCGTCCTCTCCGCTGCTCCATCATCTTCTATCTTAGGAGCGGATTTTTTGGCTTTTTCAAGCCTTTCTTTTGCACTTTCCTCAGTTTCACTCCTCTTTTTAGAGTCTCTGCTCTTTTCTTCTGAAGAACTGCTTTTTTTCTTATCCTTATCTTCCATCCTCTTGGGAAGCCCTTCTGGAGTCTTCGTTCTTGATTCTCTGCCGCTCTTTTTGAGTCCCTCAAGAACTTTTTCAAGTCTCTTTTCGATTTCCGACTTCCTGTCACCAGAATCGCCGCTTTCTGAGCTGCTGCTTTTAGAATCACTGCCTTTGGAGCCAGTGCTTTCGGAGTCGCCGTCTCCAGATTCACTTTCTTCGTCTTTTGTATTTTCTTTTATCTCATCGATGACTGCCTTGATATACGGCCAGCAAGCGACAAGAATCTGATTTACGTTCTCCTGCCGTTTATCAACGTTATCTTCCTCAATGCCATCATCGATGAAATCCATGCATTCTACCAACTTTAAGACAAACTCGTTTTCCCAACAATCATCTGTTTCGATTTTTACGTCATGGAAACGAGCGTATCTCAACAGTAGTGAAAGCATGAATTGGAGTTTATCGGCGTTGTCAGATACGTCAGATACTCGTTTGAATTCATCTTCAAACGTTGGAACTGACTCATACATCGCCACCTGCGGATATGCAAGAGCCTTGGCAGGGATTCCTGGGAATTCTTCAGCTACCTTGTTCTCGTCGTGGACATCAGCAAGAATATTGTTGATGTCCCACGCCATCTGAGCAAAAATCCTCGCTGCTGCCCCGTTGCATGAATCATCATTCAGTGCTTCTTCGATTTCGTCCAACACATAAGGGTCTGCTGATGGACTTGAAGTCGGCCACTTGCCTTTGAGCCTCAGCCCATGGATTTGTTCCATTCTGTCGAGGTTCAAATACTTCCTGTGGGCATATTCGTGTACAGCTTCACCGATGATACACATTATCTTGTTAGACAATGTGCCGTAGAAGTTGACCAGCACGCCTTTTATATTTATGACGACACCATACTGATTCATATATGCAGTAACATTTTCATCTTCATATATGAGCCGTACACGGGTTGTCTCGTCATAAACTCCACATATTGTACGTCCCAAATTTGTGAGGTAATCTGCCATCTCAGGAGAAAGCAGGATATCTTCAATTGTGGCGTCTTCTTTGAATTGCGCTATTTTTATCCTCAACGCCTTGGGAACGTCTTTTGTAAAGCCTGTTGCGGCTATTGGCACCATATTTTCTACCTCCATTCATTAAAGGATTGGCACTGCGACTGGATTTATTCCAGTCGCAGTGTAGACCTGCCGCAAAGGTGTAATTACAACCTTGCATCAACACAGGCCGCTATGATATCCTCCTGCTCTGACGGGATAGGGGTCGCCTTTCTCACCACCGTGCCCAGGCATACGTCTCTCAGTTTCTTCAGCCCCTTGATTCGCACGCCTTCAGCCCAGTTAGAGAGTTCGACTACTGAGCATGAGCCGCTCGTGATACTATTGGTTTGACAGTATTGCTGAATTGAATCCCAAACCTGATACATCAGTTCGAGAGTTTCATCATCCTCGAAGCCGCTCATGAGCTTTACACGCTCAAGTACGTCTTCCTTGTCCATCGTATACATGTCGATGGCTTCAAACGTCCTTCTGTTGACTGCCTGATTGATTGGGCGGCAGCCTTCATAACAGACGTTGTCAGTGTAAATCACAATTGCTTTGTCAGACCGTACAATATAAGTTCCGTCTGGCATAGGAACAATGCTGCCTGGGCGGTTATATTCGTTCAAGCCCCCTAACACCCCAGAATTGAGGATAATAGACGGCTCTTCGATTTCCACCACATATCCCTTTTCGAGAGCAAGGACAAAGTCGGATTTTACCAACTTGAATCTTGGCATCCCGCTTTCCGTTTTCACCACCTGTCTGACCGCTTCAGCCCTCTGTGCATTTATGTAAGCTTCAAAGGCCATTTGAGGGGTGGCTTTTTCGTTGTAAATCCCCGTTAACTTCTTGTACGCAGTAACAGGGTCGTAGTTGATTTCATCCAACGTGGGATAATCAACTACCTCAAACACATCGTAATCCATTGCCCCCGTATCAGGAACGAACTTACTCAAGAAATCGTTTGTTTCCATATGCGGGTTGCAATTGACCCTTACCAGCACTGTGTCAAGAGCCCTTGCAATCTGAGCGCATATATGAGACTTGCCCAACCCTGTCATTCCACGCAGCATAAAGTTGCGGATTGGGTTCTTAAAGCCAGTCGAGCCGACAATGTAGTCCAGCATATCTTTAGCTTCTGGGGTCAGGATTTCCTCATCTGGGACTTCTGCTTCCAGTGCCTTTTTCAAAGCAAGCTCCTTCGGAGTCCATTGTCTGCTTTCGTTAAACTTGCCGTAGAACTCCCTTGCTTCTTTGATTGTCATCTTCTTGTCTTCTGGCAGAGCTGAATCCTCTTTAGTAGCGAACACCTTAAAATGCCCACCAATTATTTCCTCAGGTACATACGCACCAGTTTTTATCTTGGCACGTTTGACTTCTCTGACGTTTCCAGATGCGGTTAACTTAACACTGAAAACATCAGACTCGATTCTGCGGAAGAAGTTATCCGACAGCCTGCATGCTGCGTTTCCTGCCGTTGCATTTTCTATATCATCCTTGATGTACAAGTCAGAGAGAACTTTGAACGTTTCTTCTGCTTCTTCATCTTTCAACAATTCAGGAAACAGAGCCAAGTATATTACTCGGCCACACTCATCACTTGCTTTCGTCAAGTCGTATGGGACAAACCGCCAATCGCCCGAACCATTCGGAATAGCATTCCCCGCTTCCACTATTTTTGTATCAGTATTGAAGGTAGCGAGTTGACGTGTACCATCGGGAAGCTCTATCTCTGCCATATAGAGGTGATTGTTTTTTCCAAGGGCGACCTTTTCTGAGTCTCCCTTGAGACCGAGTACTGCAAGATAATCAACGAAAGCGTTCCAGATTCCCATGTTAATGCGTGCTTTCGTGCTAATAGTCTTGCTTTCTGGAGCATATTTTGAACGCCCTTCAGGGGAAGAACTCTCAAACCACGGGTGCAACCTCTTATCAATACCTGGGGCTCTGTCTGATTTGTACTCCTTTTCCTTGAGCACAAACGGCTCAAATAACGGGTTTTTTGCCATTTTAACGACCTCCAAAATTTTAAATTTTGTTTTTCCCTAAAAAAAAGATAGGAAAGCCAATTTCATAAAAGGCTTTCCTATCTTTTGCCCTTCTAAATATTGAAATCAGAAGGGCAGCTCATCATCATCGTCTGGAACGTCCACAAACCCAGAATGAGCGGGAGCCTGTTCAGACGTATTCTTTGCAGGAGCAGAAGCAGAGGCAGATGTTGCCGTTTTCGGCTTAGAACCAGAAGCAGCAGCTTTAGTAGCAGGGGTTGATGCAGCAGGAGCATTCTTAGCATCATGCTTCTGATATTTTGAAATACTCCGCAGAGTAACCTGAAGCGTTATCCGCTTTTGTCCCTGTTTGTCCTGCCACTGTTTCGGCAAAAGGGTTCCTTCGACCTCAACGAAGTCACCCTTTTTATACTGTGCGAGCTGTTCAGCAAGCTCACGCCAGCCTACCAGCTCATAGAAAACTGCGACCTTCTCACCTGTGCTCTTATTAACGATAACATTATCCGCCGCACCAGTACTTGCGACGGGTGTCCCGTTAGGAGTAGTGGAAAGTTCAGCGTCTCTTGTTAGGGTCCACAGACCCTTGATGCTTGTCATTAGAAATCCTCCTTTTATGCATTGATGAAAAAATCTTAAAGAATAGACGTCTTAATTTGCTATGTCGTTATTATATAACTTCTTTGCCGTTTTGTTAAAAGACGTGAGAAATATAATTGCAAATGAATTGTTCTTGATGTTAGAATACCACATATTTGACATATTGTCAATCTTATATCGAAAAAAGAGGCAACAAAAAAGTAGCCTTTGGCTACTTTCGCTACGACTCGCAAGTAGTGAACCGTTCCCTATTCTGCTGGGCACGGTTCGCTATCGTGAGTTTTAATAGAGCAACTGTTCTTTATGCACCGTCGCCTTTATCTGTCCCAAAAATTTACCTCTTTGCGGGATTGACATCCGTCTGTAATATGCCACGAGTTCTCTTTCATCCTTTTCGAGTTCAGGACTCTGAATTTTGTCCAAACTTGCACTTGAGCCGTTACCTGTAAGGATGTACTCAATCGACACATTGAGAAATTTGCATATGTCGACTATGGATTCGACTGGAGGCATATATCCCGCATTTTTCCACTTCGTTATCAAAGACGGAGAAGCATTTAAAACACTTGCCAATTCTGTTTTTGTCTTTCCTCTTTCTTCAAGTACATCCAATATCCTTTGCACTATTGGATGTGTAGGCTTTGGTTTATTCTTTTCGATTTTTCTTATATCTTCGTTAATTACTTCTTCATTTTCTTTTGACATTTCCATTACTTTTTTATTCTTGCTTGACATAGGTTAAACCACTCCTTCTTCTTCATCAGCCAGTGTTTTGACATACCAAATGACTTCGTTTTTTCTGAGCGGGCTTAACTTGTTAAAGTAATGGATGAGTTCTTTTTGCTCGGTTGTCAAGTTCTCTTTATATTGTTCTGCCTCACCAGTGAGCAGATATCTTACTGACACTTCCAAGAAGTCGGCTATAGCTGCTAAATGCTCGGCGGAAGGAATAGCTTGTTTGTTTTTCCAGATACGTACTGTGTGATATGAAATATTAAGATAGTCAGCCAGCTCTCTTTCCGTCTTGCCCTGCTCTTCAAGGAGCTTTACCATCCTTTGACTTGCTGTCATGATTTACAACCATCCTCTCTTTATTTTTTGGGATTATCCCAATCTCTCTTTATATTATATATTATTGTTTTTTTCACAGTTAATCATACCACACAATTGAAAACATGTCAACAATTTTGTTTGACATTTATATTATTCTTGTTTTATTTTTGACTAAATATCTATATTTTATTAGTTTTTTATCACATAAAAGTTATAAACTTAAAAAGCCCTATTGATTATACTACAAAACGGTTTACATAACAACAGCTAATTCATTCTAATCTTTTGTTATATATTAGCATTTTACCTATCTTGGTACAATATATACAATCTGTGATATATTTAAAAATAATGGATATGTAACAAAAACATGTTGTGTGTTCTGTTTACAATACAACAAATTACACAAGGCGGAATAATGAGAGTAAAAAACTTGAAAAATAAAAGAAGCACCGTTTTACGGTGCTTCTTTTATTGCCTTTAAATACTTTTTAGGGATGGGGTATACCTTTCCATCAACTTCCACATCCACTACTTGATTCGGAAACAGTGGCCAAGATTCAGCCGTTCCGACTTTCCCCTTCAGGTTTTTGGTTTTGTTGTCCTTGCCTATTACAATATAAGGACAACAAATCTCTACTTTTACACTCTTGCCCAGATTATCATGCAAAACTGTATTCTCCTCTCTCGTTGCATTCTTTTATAAAGAACGTCCTTTCGCCATCCCTTGCTTTGGCATGCTTTGGCAGGCAGGTTTTAGTTACTATAACTATACCATTTGCAAAGCGTTTTACAAAGCAGCCTACCAACATTTCGTATTCTTTAATACACAACACGAAATCAAGGCCATTTTTCAGCTCTGAAGTCGACACCCCTGCAAAAATAAGGTCATGAACATCAGGGATATCGAAGTAATCAAGAAGGATGCCTTTCGCATCCTCACTTGAGAGCCCCATTCTTTCTGAAGCTCTCTCAATGAAGTGTCTTGTAAAACACAGTTCGAATTCGACACCAAAATCAGTCTCGAATATATTTGCATCTTCTATTATTTTATACATATTCACTCCCCCTTTTTGTGGCGATTAAAATAAAAAAATCGCCCCAAAATATATGGCATCACAAATGATGCAAACATATAAAATGGGCGATTTAATGAATTATGATATCGTTATTATATAAAAAGAATCTTAATTGTTAAGGTTATAGCTCAGGGATTTTTCCCAAATAGATTTTTTGGCTTTTCTATATGCATCAAAATTGATTTTTGAGTTTTTCATATCATCATACATATAGGGGAGTTTGGAATAGAGGGCTATTTCAATGCCATTAGCAAGAATTTCATCTAAAGTCCAAAAATGAGTATACGTTTCAAGCAGTGTATCCATTTGCTCTTTCAAACATCTTCTTGTGCTCATTTTAAAGACTATTTTGGAAATATCAAAGTTATTGCAAAGAATTTGCAAATCTTCTGGTAAAAACAGTTGTTCTGCTAAAAGTTCTTCAAGCGTTACTTCATTACGCCTTTTAAAATAATAATTTTCGCATAAGTTACTACCCTTGAAGAAGCATCCTGGACAATATGGGTTGCAGCCGTTATCAAGAAGCAACATCAGCATCTTCCCACTGCTATATATTCTTTGCCTTTTGCTTTCATCCCACAGAAAATCTTTTCCAAAACAATACATCGAATACGTCTCATCAGAAAAATCATATAATCTTTTATTGTTAAAACTATAAATAAGAGGAATATTCTTAAACGCTCTTCTGTATAGATGCTTATGTTCATCCATAATGGTGATTTCATCTGGCTCTAATCTTTTGAGTAAACCAAACGACTGGAAAACATCTTCATCTGTCAACCCCATGCCGTTGATTACAGCATCCTTTTTAAACCGATACTTTTCTGCCAACTTGATAATTTTATAAAGCTTTTCTACGTTTTGTTTGTCTTCAAGCTGTTTGCAGATATCTGTCCTGTTTGTAAACTGTGCCTTGTTTTTCCCGTAGAAGGGAAGAGAAAAGAATATCGAACGAATATACTTTTCATATTTTGAAAAGATGTATTCATAATCCTCAACTTCCATGTATAAAGACACGCCAAGGTTTATTTTTTTATAAAGATATTTGTTGTCTTCTACCAAAGGATTTGACCTCCTTCCTCCAAAAGAAAAAATCTTCCACTCATAAGAAAAGCGGAAGATTTCTGGCACACAAAATTACACGACCCTTCTTTGCTCCAAATATTTTTTTGCTTCCAGCTTGAGACAGCCTTTCTCATTTTCCAGCTTTTCTTCTATGACACTCGTAAGCAGATACCTCAGTGTTTCCCCTACTATTTCGCCTTGAGTCACTCCTAAACTCATGATGTCAACCCCATTTATTTTCAGGTCTTTGAGAGTAAAACAATGACTCGAATTAACGGTCTTAGTCACCATGTCTTCTATTTCAAGCAGATTGTTCAGCCTTTCAGTAAGGTAGATGTGAGACTGAGCCAAAATGTCTGCCTTTTTAACTGCAATCAGTTCCCTGAAAGTTTCTTCTCCCAATTTATTTAGCATTCTATTTACACATCGCTGTGTGGGAGTTAAATCCACTTCATGGTGTTTAACAAGAGTGACAATCGATTTTCTTGATTTCGTATCTGACCTCAAACGCAGTAAAATATCGTTTGCAATAGCAGCACTGCGTTCAGCATGTCCGTAAAAATGTCCCACATTGTTTATGTCAGTCGTAAAACACTGTGGTTTTGCTACATCGTGCAGCAGCAATGTCATTCTCTGCACAAATGTGGGATTTGCATAGTTTGTAGCCTGAATTATATGACCGTATACATCTTTTGTATGGTACGGATTGTGTTGTTCGAAATCAAAAGTTGCTTCCAACTCAGGCATGATGTAGAAGATGACTGGCAGAACCTTTAAGTTAGCAAAAACCGAGAGAAAATTCTTTGCGACGAGCATTTTCTGGAATTCGCTCAGTATCCTTTCAGCGGACACTGCTTTCAATAGATGTTTGTTAATGACCAGAGCTTCTTGCGTATCCTTATCAATTGAAAATCCCAATTGGGCGGAAAAACGCAATATCCGAAGTATTCTTAATGCGTCTTCTCTGAACCTGTCATTCGGATAACCGACGCATTTAATAATCCCATTCTCCATGTCGGCTTTGCCATTGAATGGGTCTATTAAGCCCTTCTTGGGATGGTAAGCCATGGCATTTATTGTAATATCACGCCTTGACAAATCAGCCTCCAGACTGGTTGTGTAATATACTTTATCTGGATGTCTCCCATCAGAATATTTGCCGTCTTTTCTAAACGTTGTGATTTCAAATGGTTCATCATCAAGCATTATTGTAACAGTACCATGTTTTATGCCTGTATCTATTATCTTATATCCATTAAAAACTTTATGGACTTCTTCTGGAGTTGCACTTGTAGCAACATCCCAGTCTTTTGGTCTTATGTCTTTAAAGGAATCCTTCATGCACAGCAATGAATCACGAACCGCTCCCCCGACGACATAAGCTTCATATCCTGCATTGTTCAGCATTTCGATAATTTTTGTAGTTTTTTCAGGTATTGTGATTTGCACTTTTTTCACTTGCTGCACCCCCCATTTTGCACAATTTTGTTATACCACACTTTTGACTTTATGTCAATATCTGTGAATAGAATAACTTGTTTTTTATGTGAATTGTATGTAGAATCTCAGAAAAATTTAAAGGAGACTCGCAAAGAGTCTCCCTCCGTTGAAAAATATAGGATTAACCCACCATGCAGACATCTGCCTTCTTAGCCAGTTCCGATACTAAAACCTCTTTTTTCGGAGTATTGGCAAATGCATTTTTGTGTACTGTTAGGCATTTTTTGTCTGGGACATTTATAGCTGAAAGTTTATTACAATTTGCAAATGCCCATTCGCCTATTTTATTCAAACATTTACTAAGTGTAATTGCCTTCAACTCTTTTCCAGAAGGAAAGGACAGTTTGAAAATGCGTTCGAGCCGATTCTTTTTGCTGTCAAATTCATCTTAAGGTCAACAAGAGCTTTGCAGGCCTCAAAAGAGTGGCGTCCAACTGTAATCACTTTTTCCATTTCCACACTTCTCAGCATGTACAAGCCTTTAAATGCGTATGCCCCTGTTGTTGTTACCCCATTTCTTATCGTAATGAAGAAAATATTTTCCGCATCCCAGTACCATGGCTGATTGGTTCTTGCCTTATAGTTTGCCATGGGGCCGTTCCCTTCAATAAGAAGATGACCATTTGAATACAGTGTCCCCCAAACACGATATTGCGGTTTAGCCTCAAGATGATTGAAATACTTAAGTGGCTTTGCATTTTCGACTGTCACATGGTCATCAAAAGCGTTCTCATGTTCTGCGTGCATCGGCAGAACTACCTTGGTGAGTTTAGGACAATCGACAAATGCGTATTTACCAATTTCCTTTACCGAATCGTGGAAATATACTTTCGCCAACTTCGGTAATTGGATAAAAGATGAACTGCCTATTCTTGTGACTCCGTTCATTACGATTATAGATTTTATCTTCTTTCGTAATGAGTGCCATGGTGGAAGCTTGAAGGGATAATTTTTTATTTCACCTTTACCCCTCACAATCATTTCACCATTGCTGTACAGTGTTGCTATCACAGCATCTTCGTTTTCTTGACCGCATGGGAACTGAGCGACCACTTCTAATGGTTTTTTCATTTATTAGTTTTGCTCCTTTCGTTATGCATTTACAGTATAAAAAAACAGCAAAAGCTATTGTTCAATACATTTGCTGGAATACATAACAAATGAACAATAGAAACATTTTGCTGTTAATTAGTATATTGAATTTTTATTTTTTGTTTAGAATAATATCAAGGCGAAATTATCAAGATACTATTTCTGATAATTGGAATAAGTAATAAAAAATTCGATTAAATCTTTAGACTTCTCTTCATCAAATACTATATCATCATCAAACAGCAACTCTTTGATTTCATTTCCTCCATTGATGATGCTGCGGAACAGTTCTTTTTCTTCGTCCGTAAACATAGGAGAATTGAGAAGCATGTACTCTTGATGCCTGATTGCGAACGTGAGAAAAGTCCTTAGTAAGTACATTTTTTCAAGGTGTTTCCTGAGATTTTCATCATTTCTGTTCTCAGTTCTAATATAATCTTCAAGAAGTCGAACATACTCCTCAAAAGGCTCTATTGCTAAATTATAATTTTTTGAGCACAAGAATGTTGCAAATTTTAAGTATGTAAAAAGCCCATTTTCTTTAAGATAGTCATATTTAAGTCTCTTCATTGTAAGCAGAGTCGATTGAATAAAAAGCTTAATTAGTTCATTATTGCTTGCTTCAATCGTTCGGAAAATATTTGTCATTTGCCGCAAATTATTTTTATAGTCTTTCAACTTCTTATCTTTCAAGAAGTAGATTGCTTCAAAAGTATTTTCCTCAGCCTGACATATATCTGAATCAGTATTTATAAAAGTGAATCCAGGTATATAAATATGGTAAGTCGGGAAACCCAGATGAGACATATCTGCGTAGTATATACTTGTATTGTTCTTATGGCACAAATCTATGTAATATTTCAGAAAGTCGGTATTTGATTCCTTCTTAGAAAAATGCTCCAATGTGTAATTATGATTATCTCCAAGAATAAATCTGCTGTTATAAAATCCAATACCGTTAACTACCAAGTGAACATCATTTTCTCTGTTTGCGTCTTGTTCTCCAAAGCATGTCAGAGGCAGCATTCTGTCTTCTAATATTTTTAAATCGGCTCCTTGAAATGTTTCGGTCAAACATCTTTCAAGAGCAATATCAAACACGGGTGAAGCTCCGAAATTTACATAGTATTTCTTCGTCTTTTTGTTTATTACAATAACGGCCATAACAGGGAAACCAGAGTATAAAGAACATTCTTTAACGACAACTTTATATTCCCCGCTTCGTTCAATGTTTTGTATGATATTGTACAGTTCTTCATTCAGATGCTTGATATCCTCATTGGGAATCGTCGGAACATCGATATCGTGGTTAGATATTTGTATCTGCACATACCTTTCGAATATTTCAGATATGCCTTGTGTTAAGGCCTCTTCCTTCGTGTTTCCCGCACACATGCCATTTGAGCCGAGATTTCCAGCTCTGATTGTTTGAGGCAAATATTCAATATACGAATTATCCTCAAGTTTTCTAAACGGAATGCATACCAATGCTTTTTTATCAAAAATGTTTCTAACAGAATATTTCAGTATGTTTCTATAGTATTCCTTCCCGAATATATCGATTAGACTGTTCGCAATATCACCACTACTGTCCACTGCTTCATCAACGGACAAATATTTTTCATCTTTATGACACAAAAAACGGAAATCATTATTTCCTTCAAAAAATACTGTCGTCATGGGAGTAATGTTGCAAGATTGCAGTTGATTCTGGAGCCTTTCCATAAACTCTGCATATCCACTTGCCAGTGCGAATTCTTTCGCTGAACCTTTTCCATTTGAGGCTCCTACAAAAACATTTTTATAGAATCCCCGAATGTGCACCCAGTAAGTACCTACGCCTGAATCTCCAAATTTTTCTTCAGTCCTGATTCCAATCTCTTTAAGAATATTTTTAATAAGATTTATCGTATCGAGAGGATTTCTGTCTTTATACCTTTTGTTGTAAAATTCAGTGTTCATTCAAATTGCTCCTTTCTCTTTGTGCCTAACTATACCATAAATTTGATGTTTTGTCAATAATGAGGTTTGACTATTCATCAGTTTTGTTGTATTATTGAAGTACATTTTGATGCAATATGGAGGGTGTTATGGAAATTATTTGGAAGGACAGAAAAAGGAGTATCCTTGGGCTTCCGCTATCTTTTACGAAATATATTTTGCTGGAAGATAAGCTCCTTATTGAAACGGGTTTTCTGAATATTAAGCAGGAAGAAATCAGGCTTTATCGGATTACAGATATTACGCTTGTAAAACCGTTCTCCCAAAGAATTTTCAAATTAGGAACGATTCATTCGTATTAGCAATCAAACTTATTAATTTTCGATAGAAATACAGTTTTTAGATATAAAGACGAAAAAAATCTTGTATAATTATTTATTATAATATACAATTACATAAAAAAGGAGTTGTTTGTATGGTTAATTATGAAGAATTAAAAACACTTCCTGATGAGGAAAAAATTAAAGTTTTAAAAGAACTGGCAGAAAAATACACACGTAACGGAAAACCTTATTTTCCAGCAATAGCAACTGCTTTAGGCGGGAGTGTTATTGCAGTTGCAAATTTGTACAACAGGCTTGTTGAAGGAAAGTCCGTAGGAAGACCCAGAAAGGAAGATAAAGTGGACGAACCTGAGATTAAGGAAAAGAAGAAAAGGGGGCCAAAACCTGCATCAGAGAAGGTTGAAACATCTCCTACTCCTATTCAGGTGCCTGTTTTAAAAGAAGAACCCCAGGAAAATCAACAGAACAACAATTACAATTTCTCAATGAATGCAGTTTTTGACGGCGAAGAGGCTGCTGAAAGGGTTATAGCAATTGCAAATTCATTTTTCAAAAAATCAAAATATTCTATTGAAATGAAAGTTAAAGAATTGTAAATGTCGATACAAGATTTTGCTGGAGACTCAAAAGGAGTCTCTTTTTTTTATTTGAGAAAACTACTTTCACTCCTCTCTTATCTCAAAATTAACTTTTACTATCTTTTATATATAATATCAACGCTACACATTTTTTGTTCATTTATTAAGTTCTTAAATCAAGCGAATTCCACGTTCTGTGGTTTTCGTGTATTCGGGAGGAGTATATATGGGAAAAAAGATTTATGCAACACAAATTCTTAAAGCATGTATCGGCGAACCTGCCATCGTTGGAACAGCGTTCGGTCTTGTTAGGACTTCTGCTGTCGATGGCATGTGTGGTCAGAGCAAATCTATATTGATGCTCACAACGGCAAATTCTGAGTATGAGATAATTAAACTGCCCGAAAAAAAAGTCAGACTCGCTGATGCGATTCAGTTTGTTTCAATCGGCAGACCAGCTTTTGTAAGCTGCGATGGGTTGATAATGCGGACTTCAAATGTAGTTGCAACAATGGAAGACGAATATGGCTACTATGTTGAGACGATTAACACCATTTATGCTCTCAAAGGAGCGGCCGTACAACCTATCTCAAAGACCTCTATTTGAGGGCTTTTTTATTGCCTCATTTAACAAAGAGAATATTTTCATACATAATAACAATATTCAATGGTCATTTTTTTATTTTTTTAGTTTGAAAAATTATAAAAGGAGTGCATCCTATGAAAAAGACTATTTTTGTCGTAATGGACGAAGGAAAGATAAGCCAAACTTATTATATTGAATCAAAGGAGGAAGCAGAAGAAGAAATCCAGAAGCTTCAGGAACGGGCGGAAATGTTTTTGACCGTCGAAAAGGAGTTCGAACCCGCAGAAGGAAGAGATTTTGCCGTTATCCTTTCTTTTGCAAAAAACGGCATGCCTCTTGAGGCTGAGATAAGTAATAGCGAAGCAGATATGATTTCGCAAGCCAAAAATCTGGCCAAGGAAAACATGTCATCCAGCGACAACATCGAAGTAATGGTTTCGAAATTCTATATTTACGATGGTTGGTCGGAAATACTTTTTCACGCAAAGAAAGAATCGTAGGAAAAAAGCCAGACAGCCTAACGCCGTCTGGCTTTTTGTTTAAGCACATCTTTTAATTTCAAGTAATTCTCTTTCATCTTCTCGTCAATCATGTATACATTATTCTCATAAACTATATGTGGGATATTTCTGAATGATTCCAAATGCGAGTTTTCAAGAAAATACTTATAATCATATTCCATTACATCAGCAAGAATTGTTTTCCTGTTAAGCAACTTACATATATAAAGTCTGTGGTTGCCTTCCTCCAAATAGTATTTATCAAAAATTTTTACTACAGGGACTGGTGGGATAGGTTTTCCCTTGTAGAACACATTTCCTTTGCCCGTATATCCTTTAAACAATGATTCCAACTTGCTTCTATAAGGGTAACTTCCTCTATCTTTCTTGCTCTGGAATGCCCAATTATCACCATAGATTTTATCGATGGGGATTCTTCTCTTTTCTTTTGTTGTACATGGAGATAACATGAACAGTGGGAAAGTATCATAAAAAGGAACGTATTTATCGAGGTCTATTTCTGGGTAGTCTCCCGTTTCTGCCCATTCATTTAATTTTTGCTCAAGTTCTTTATGCGTCACAGCACTACACCTCAATAATAAAAAATATTCCTTTGAGCCTTATTTTGACGCTCACACAGGGCAAGCCCTGTGGATTCTTGGGTAATAGTTTCTATTGAAACTAAATTTACCAAGCTATCCCCGTACGCCTACGGTTCTTATCTCTATTAGGCTATTAAACCTAATTCTTTCATACCTTGAATTTTTATATTCCTTGCTGCATTTATATCTCTGTCATGTATTACTCCACATTCAGGACATATCCATTCTCTATCTGATAGTTCTAAATCCTCATTTATATAATTACATTCACTACATGTTTTACTACTTGGAAAGAATGTATCAATTTGATAATATGTCCTACTATACCATTGTGCTTTGTATTCTAATTGCCTACAAAATTCACTCCACGAACAATCTGATATAGATTTCGCTAATTTATGATTTTTAATCATATTTTTAACTTGTAAGTTTTCTGAAATAATTACTTGGTTCTCGTTAATTATTTCAGTTGATAATTTATGCAAGAAATCTAATCTTATATTTGCTATGCGTTCATGAAGTTTTGCTAATTTTAATTTTGTCTTTCTCCAATTGTTACTACCAAGTTTTTGCCTACTCAATTTTCTTTGTAATTTTATCAATTTTTGTTCGTATTTTTGTAATGTTTTGGGATTGTTTATTTTATTTCCTTCACTATCAATTAAAAAATCTTTTATTCCTAAATCTATACCGATTATATTATTATTACTCTTTTTAGGCAATATTTCTACTTCTGTACAAATACTTATATTAAATTTACCTGAACAAGTTTTACTTACTGTTACGTTTAATATTTTTCCTTCTACTTCTCTTGATTTATAAAATTTTACCCAACCTAATTTAGGTAATTGTATATATCTTCCTTTAATATTAATGTTTTGTGTTCCATTACTTCTCCTAAATAATACAGTTTTATATGATTGTACAGGATTCTTTTTACTTTTAAACTTAGGAAATCCAAATTCTTTATTACCTTTCCTTTGCTCTTCAAAATACCTTTTAATAGCTGTACTTAAATCCTTTAATTCTTGCTGTAGTGAAATGCTATCTATTTCATTTAAAAAGGTTTTTTCTTTTTTAAGTTCGGTCAACATGCTTGACATCTGATTATAAGTTAATAATTTTTCTTTATTTTCAAATTTAGTTTTTTGTATTTCTAAAAAATAATTCCATACAAATCTACAACAACCAATGGTTTTATTAATTAATTCTGCTTGTGATGGTTTAACATCTATTCTATATTTAAAACCTTTTTGAACTATTATAGCATTTCACCACCTTTCTATTTTAATTATAATATTCTATTTTTATTAAATCAAGATTTACTTTTTTGTTCTTGTATATATCTTTTTAATGTTTCAGGGCTTGCATTACCTATGCTACATACAAAATATCCTTTACTCCAAAGCACACCACATTTTCTATAGAATTTCCTTAGCTTAGGAAATTCTTCAAATAATCTTCTTGCTGTAATTGATTTTAAAATTCTTGCTATATCAGTAGGGGATATAGTAGGTTTACATGATATAAATAAGTGTACATGGTCTGGCATTGCTTCCATTTCAATTATTTTAAAATCATATATATTAGCAATATTTAGTATCAGTTCTTTTAATCTACTTTCTATTTTATTATATAATATTTTAAATCGAAATTTTGGACAAAAAATTATATGATATTGAATTAAATATTTACAATGATTTAATGAATTATATTTTTCCATATATTTAATATATTTGCCTTTCATCCACAGTGCAAGCACTTGTGGTTTTCAGGCAATTCCTCCTTTATAACGTTTATATGCTTTAGATAATACAGCATTGTATAATTGTCTGCCAATTTCAAAACGCTTATTTAAAATAGTTTCTTGATACTTTTCAGTTATTAATGGAAATGTTACACAATATCTACTCATAAATATTCACCACCTTTCTATACGTTTTTTTGATTTTCTATATATTTTTGTATTGTTTCTTCTGAAATATATCCTATAGTGCAACAAAAATAACTTCGTGTCCAAAGAGAAGGTATTCTACTTCTTAAC
>Ga0134100_1000145_pt1 | contig 83707 bp, 81 predicted proteins | sample 11_taG_2_FD_94444 | JGI IMG/M metagenome (GOLD analysis project Ga0134100, IMG submission 94444) | Switchgrass degrading microbial communities from high solid loading bioreactors in New Hampshire, USA - 11_42_5_180_A3 metaG | ecosystem: Engineered > Bioreactor > Semi-continuous > Anaerobic >...
AATGGAAGGTTGTGCAACTCCATTTTACTTGAGATTTCAACTCCATGCTCTCTTTTTTGCAAAAAATGTTGGAGCACCGAAGTCGTCTCCCTTCAGCACCCCAACATTTATTATAGAACCTTTATTTTTTCCATAAACTATGTTAGAATCCTGACATAAAAAAACGGCTAATAGAAAATGCCTTAACCAAAGGAGGCACATATGAAGGATTTCATTGAAAAGGCGGTTAACGAGATAAGGGCCACGGTAGGCAACAAGAGGGTTTTATGCGCCCTGTCCGGGGGAGTTGACTCCGCCGTTACGGCAACCCTCGTGCATAAGGCCGTGGGAGACCAGCTTACATGCATTTTCGTGGACCACGGGCTTCTTCGCAAGAATGAGGCCGACCAGGTTAAGCAGGTATTCAGGGACAAGTTCCATATGAACCTGGTATGCGTGGATGCACAGGACCGTTTCCTCGGAAAGCTTAAGGGAGTCACCGATCCGGAAAGGAAACGCAAGATAATCGGCGAGGAGTTCATAAGGGTTTTTGAAGAGGAAGCGAAGAAGATCGGCCATCTTGAGTTCCTTGCACAGGGAACCATATACCCCGACATAGCCGAGAGCGGCACAGACAGTAAGGGGCTCGTCAAGAGCCATCACAACGTGGGCGGGATGCCGGAGCGCATGGAGTTTGAAGGGCTTGTCGAACCCCTCAAGACTCTGTACAAGGACGAGGTAAGAAAAGTCGGGCTTGAACTTGGGCTTCCAGAGGAACTGGTATGGCGCCAGCCGTTCCCCGGCCCGGGCCTTGCCGTGAGGGTCATAGGCGAGGTTACCAGGGAGAAGCTGGACATACTCAGGGAGGCGGACTATATCTTCAGGGACGAGATCGCCAAAGCCGGCCTGGACAGGAGCATCAACCAGTACTTTGCCATCCTGACCGGCATGAGGAGCACCGGGGTCAGGAATAACGAAAGAACCTACGAATACACCGTTGCGCTGCGCGCCGTTGTCACAAAGGACTTCGTTACGGCAGACTGGGCCAGGATACCGCTTGATGTGCTGGCGAGGGTTTCGGATCGCATCGTAAGCGAAGTCAAACAAGTAAACCGCGTCCTTTACGACATCACCAGCAAGCCGCCGGCAACAATTGAGTGGGAATAAGGTGAGAATATAGCGCAAGTAAGCGTCTAATGCCTTCTGATGCCGTTTCTAATAAAACTCTAATGGTTCGTAAAGATGCGCCTAATACTTGCAGGGTAGAATGAAAACGTAAGTTACCCCTTATGTTTTCGGAGGTGCTGAAGATGGTGACCATTGAGATGGTGGAAGAATTCAGAAGGCGTACGAATTGCAGCTACGACGACGCTAAGTACTACCTGGAAAAATGCAATGGCGATCTTTTGGAAGCCATAATTGCCTTTGAGAGGGACAGGAACCGCGGCTACCAGCATCATCATGGCGGGCATGCCTATGGTTACCGCAAGCCCAGGCCGGATTTCGGGCAGAAGATAATGAAGTTGATCCAGAAGCTCCTGGACATCCGTGTGGTTATTGCCGATAATTCAGGCAGGAACTTTAGTATTCCCATCCTGTTCCCGCTGATACTTGTCCCCATGTGGCACATCATGGTCCTGGTGGCAGTCGGCATGATGGTCCTGGGCTACAGGTTCAGCATACGGGAGATACAGGATAACAGCTATAACCTGGACAGCATCATCAGCCGAATCAGGGAGAGGACCCAGGCCAGGAGCAAATAGCGTCGGCCCGGCCCGGGGCTGGAGGTGAAGCCTATGATTACCATGGAACAGGTTGATGAGTTCAGAAAGCGCACAAACAGCAGCTACGAGGACGCGAAATACTTCCTTGAGCGCAATAACGGGAATGTCCTGGATGCGATAATTGATTTCGAGCGTACCAAGACCGGACGGTCCGGGCACCGCGAGTGGCGCCCGCATGCCCACGGCCCGCAGGGTGGGCCCAACCCCATGCACTACAACAGGCATGGGTTTGCCAGCATCCTGCAGAAAGGCTTTGACACCAGGATCTTTGTCGAGGACGGCAAATCGGTGCTTTTCAACATCCCGGTCATTTTCCTCCTGTTCCTGCTTCCGCTGTGGTTCCTCGTCGTGGTCGCATTCGTATTCTTCATGCTTCTTGGCTACAGGGTGTCAATACGCGACGTGAAGAGCCAGAATGTTGATGTCAACGCCATTTTCAGCAACATATCCGAGAAGATGAGGGAGAAAAGCCATCCTGCGCCGCATCAGCCGACGCCGCACGAGCCAGGGGACGGCGGGCAGGATAAAGAGGACGGCTACAAGGAATACACGATAGAATAGAAGCTTGATACCCGGTAATTTTGACAAACGGCACAGGACAAGGTTGTCCTGTGCTCAAAACATATCTTTGAGGCGCATAAGGGCGGCCGGGATTTGGCTGCCGTTAGCGCAAAACTGTTCCGAATGGATGACTTGGAGGCGCGTATGGCTGAAAGAATTCTCATCGTGGAGGACGAAAGCAGGATAGCCAGGTTCCTGGAACTGGAACTCAAGCATGAAGGTTATGAAGTAGAGATTGCCTCCGATGGAAGGAGCGGGCTGGAACGCATAAGGGAAGGGGATTTTGACCTGGTGATCCTGGACCTGATGCTCCCGCTGATGAGCGGGATTGAGGTCTGCAGGCGGGTGAGAAAGTTCTCGGATATCCCCATCATCATGCTAACCGCCAAGGATGACATTTCCGACAAGGTCACGGGCCTGGACAGCGGGGCCGACGACTACGTGACAAAGCCTTTTGCAATAGAGGAGCTGCTGGCCAGGATACGCGTGGCCCTAAAGCGCAAGACGTCGAAGAAGGAGAACAACGGCGATACGATTACCTGCGGAAAACTGGCTCTGTCCAAGATGCAGCACAAGGTTACATACGACGGCGAGGAAATTCCCTTAAGCAAGAAGGAATACGACCTTTTGCTCTACTTCATGGAAAACCGGGGCATTGTGCTGGACAGGGAAAAGCTAATCGAGAACGTATGGGGATATGATTTCATCGGCGATACCAACGTGACCGATGTTTACGTGCGATACCTGAGAAGCAAGATCGATCAGAAATACGGGGTCAATTTCATAAGGACCATCCGCGGGGTGGGGTATATCTTTGAGTGCCAGGAGTGACGAGGAAAAAACAACTGCATCAGTGAGCGGCAATAAAAACCTGCAGGACCGGCAGGAACAGGCCGGCCAAGCCGAAGCTTCCGCACGGGCGCGTGAAACGGCGGACAAGCCCAGGATGTCCCTTGCCTCGAGAATCACGTCTTCATATAACAGGATGTTAATCCTCTGCTTGTCGCTGGGGCTGTTCATCATGCTCGCGGCGGCGGCATTTCTCGACTATTACGGCCTTATAAGCGACGCGCGGCCGACCCTGGATGAAATAAAGGGCATAAGAAGGCTCGAGGACATGGCTGCCGCGGTGGACCGGGAGCGGGAGATTTCACTGGTTCTTCTGGACGAGGATTACAACATCCTGGCCTCGAATTTCCCTGAGGTCCGGTACGTAAGCTATTTCCCCGTATACTTCCAGACCATCGGGGACAGGACCTGGATGTCCATTTCAAGCCGGGTTGACCTTCCCGGCGCGCAGAGGGTTTATCTCCAGGTCTTTTTCGATGTCACAAACCAGCTTACAAAACTTATGTTCCTCGGGATAGCCGGGGTGCTGATCTTCGCGGTGTCCCTTGCCGTCACGGGTCTGCGGGGGCAGCTGGTGACCCGGAAGACCTTCGGCGTCATCGACGAGATGATAAGCAAGGCCAGCAGCATCTCATCCCAGAACCTTAACCTGAGGCTCAACGTGAGCGACGCCACCGACGAGCTTCTCGAATTCGCCCTTACCTTCAACAGGATGATGGATCGCATAGAAAAGGCTTATGAAAAGCAGAACCAGTTCGTGTCCGACGCGTCCCACGAGCTCAGGACCCCGATCTCGGTCATCCAGGGCTATGCCCGGATGCTGGAAAGATGGGGCAAGGACGACAGGGAGATCCTCGACGAGGCCATTTCCGCCATCAAGAAGGAATCCGCCAACATGCAGGACCTGGTGGAAAAGCTGCTCTTCATCGCCAGGAACGACCAGGGGATGCTGCTGCTCGTAAAGGAACATTTTGACTTAAGCGGCATGATGGAGGAACTGGTCAAGGAAACCAGGATGCTGAACACCGGCCACGAGATCAAGAGCTCCATATCGCCCGGCGTTACCATATACGGCGACGCTGCAAGGATCAAGCAGGCCCTAAGGATCTTTGCCGACAATGCCCTAAAGTTCACGTCCAGGGACGGCACCGTTACATTCCGGCTGGACCGGGAAGACGGGTACGCCGTGGCGGTGGTGGAGGATACGGGCATAGGGATCCCCGAAAAGGACCTGCCCCTCATCTTTGACCGTTTCTACAGGGTGGACGCCGCCAGGGAACGCCACACGGGCGGCCACGGTCTTGGGCTTTCCATAGCAAGGATAATAATACTGAGGCACGGCGGCAGGATCAGGGTGGCAAGCCGCGAGGGCGAAGGCACTCGCTTCTTCATCTACCTTCCCGTTGGGGACGGCATTGGGAGCCAGCCCCGGGAGGAATGATTTTCCCGGTTCAATTGAAAAAAACACGCTGAAATGGTATGATGAAATAGCCTGCCAGTACAGGCAGGCCTTTATTTGGCGTGCTTTGCGGGAGGCCCGGAAGGGTTCGCCAATTGTTTTCGAGATTTACCCGCACCGGAGGTTGTTATGAATATAGCGGCCAACTTATTCATCCGGCTTATAATCCCGCTTGTGATCATCTTCCTGGCCTTCACATGGTTGGGAACGGCAGGCGGTATCATCCTGGCGGTTTTGTACCTGCTGGTCATGAACCTTCCATTGATAATAAGCACAATGGGATCGGCGGCCTATCGGAAGGGCGACTATGACAAGGCCCTCAGGCTGCTCAAGGCGTCGCTGAAGCTGAGCCCGAAAAGCCACGGCCTCAGGGGCTCCTACGCGTGGCTGCTCCTGAAGCTGGGTCGTACGGAGGAGGCCGGGGCGGAGATTGACCAGGCCATCACTGACGCGGAAAGGGAGGACCAAAGATACCCCCTGTACGTGACCAAGGCCCTGGTCCTCTGGAAAAAGGGCGAGCTTGACGAGGCCATATCCCTCATGGAGAAGGTCATCGTCAACTATAAGAATACCAACGCCTACGGCACGCTGGGATTCCTGTACATCGAAAAGGGAGACCTGGACAAGGCCCTGAGCTTCAACCTGGAGGCTTACGAGTACAATAGCACCGGTCCGGTTATCCTGGACAACCTGGGATACACGAGGATGCTCCGGGGCGAATACGAGGAAGCCCGCGAGATCTACCGGCAGCTCATGAAGCTGGGTCCGAACTTCCCCGAGGCATTTCATAACTACGCAAAGGTCCTCGCCCATTTCGGGGAATGGGAACAGGCGCTCTACATGTGCCGGACCGCCCTGACGTTCAGGTTCTGGCACACCAGCACGGTAACCCGGGAACAGGTGGAGAATACGCTGAAGGAACTTGAGGAAAAAAGCGGGGAAAAGGCCCCGGAATCCGCGGAATAAAGGATTTTCCGGGAAAACATGGCGTGCCGGAAATGCCGATATAATTGATATAAGGGATGTGTTAAGTGGTATCTATGGAACATCGGGCCAACATCTACGGGCAGTTCGGTATAAAGGAGCCGATACTGGCGCTGGCGAAAGAGACCGAGGAGGCTGTGAAGGAAGCCTTCGCCAGGATCGAGGCGGTAAGGGAGACAAACCAGCTCAAGGTCATCCGCGCCATGCAGCTTGAAAAGGTTAGCGATTCCCATTTTGCCGGCACGACCGGCTACGGGTACAACGACAGGGGCCGTGAAACCCTGGAAGCCGTGTATGCGCGGGCTTTCGGCGCCGAGGACGCGCTCGTGAGGCACAGCATCACCTGCGGCTCCCATGCCCTCGCCCTGTGCCTATACGGACTTCTAAGGCCTGGGGACGAACTGCTGTCGGTTACCGGGAAGCCCTACGACACGCTTGACGAGGTAATCGGCATAAGAGGGAATCCGGGAGCCGGGTCGCTGAAGGACTTCGGCATCACCTACAGGCAGCTGGAGCTTAAGAACGGGGAGATCGATTTCGACGCTATACCCGGCGCCATAAACGAGCGGACCAGGATGGTGTTCCTTACACGGTCCACCGGCTATTCCTTCAGGCCTCCCGTGACCATAGAACAGATCGCAAGGGTGGTCGAAACGGTAAAAGCCGTAAGGAAAGACATCCTCGTGATGGTCGACAACTGCTACGGCGAGTTCGTGGAAACGCTCGAACCTACCGATGTCGGCGCCGACGTCATGGCGGGATCCCTCATCAAGAACCCGGGAGGCGGGATAGCGCCCGCCGGCGGGTACATCGCGGGAACCCGCGAGGCAGTAGAAATGGTATCCTACCGCATGACCCTGCCGGGAATAGGCAGGGAGGTGGGGGCGACCCTTGGCCAGAACAGGCTTCTGTTCCAGGGATTCTTCCTGGCGCCCCATATCGTGGCCGAGAGCCTCAAGGGCGCGGTATTCACCGCCTGGATCATGAGGCGACTCGGGTTTGAAACCTGGCCGGGGCCCTTCGACCGGCGCTGCGACCTGATCCAGGCCATACGCTTCGGCCGGGAGGACGCTGTCAAGGCCTTTTGCCAGGGCATCCAGAAGGGTTCGCCGGTGGATTCCTTCGTGACGCCCGAGCCCTGGGACATGCCGGGGTACGACGCGCCGGTGATCATGGCCGCCGGGGCATTCATCCAGGGGTCATCCATCGAACTCAGCGCGGACGGCCCGATTAAGCCCCCGTATACCGCCTACATGCAGGGCGGGCTCGTGTACGAGCATGTAAAGCTTGGCGTAATGTGCGCGATACAGGAGCTTTCTTCACGGGGAATCATCGACCTGTAGCCGTTCCCCGGGGGTTGAGATGCAAATGACAAAGGACATGGAAAGAAACGTACAAAAGGAAAGCAGCAAATACGGCAAGAAGAAAAAACGGCGCAGGAGGCTGTTCAGCCTGCTGGTCCTTGTCCTGTCGGGCATCTACATGCCTGCCCTCTGGAACTGGCTCTTTTCTTCCAATACCGAGATCGCGGTCATAAGGAGCGACACCCTCGAGATAACAACGCCCCTTTCGGGCGTTATCGTGAGAAAGGAGCAGCTTCTCATATCCCCGGCATCAGGCTTCCTCGTCCCTACGGTGCCCTACGGCGAAAAGGTGGGCGCAAACCAGGAGATTGCATCCCTGATCAGCAGGGAGATGCGCGATATCGTCGAGAATTACAGACAGATGGAGATAGATCTTTTAATGCGCGTTATCAGAGAGTTCGAGACATCCATGGGAAGCGAGCGCAAGATCTGGGAGGAGGCCATCGAAAAGCAGATCAGCAAGCTGGCCGATTACTCCAACTCAGGTGACTTAAGCGGCCTGGCATCGGTAAGGAACTCCATGGATCGGGTGCTGGAAGCAAGGGCTCGCACGATCCTGGAGAACATGGGCTCGGACTCCAGGTTTGCCCGGGAAAAAGAGGAGATGGAAAGGCTGAAAAGCAGCCAGGCCAAGTCCATCCAGAAGGTGATATCCCCCGCATCGGGCGTCGTGTCATACTACTGCGACGGGTATGAAAACTGGACGCCCCAGACCATGTATTCCATAACCCCGAAGGACATCGACAGCGTGCTGGCCGCGAAAACCGCAGGCGACAGCTGGATTACCCCCGCCGAGATAGAGGTTCAGGCCCAGGAGCCATACGGCAAGCTCGTTACAAACGACGAAGCCTGGCTCGTTTTCTATATATCGAAGAACAAGGCCGAGGAGCTCAGGGTGCAGCTAGAAAAGCACAGGATGAACGGCAAACAGTATGAACTCCAGGTCGAACTCGTAGGGATGAACAGCAGGATCCCGGTTGTCCTGGAAGGGTTCGGGGAGAGCGACGGCGACAGGATCGTGGCCGTTGCCAGCATGAACCGCTTTATCGAGCTTACCATGGATATGCGCGGCGTTACCGGGAACCTTATAATCCAGAGCGTAACGGGTATGAAGGTGCCCCTCGAGAGCCTCGTGAATGTAAACCCGGTGGACCAGACCGCGGACATAATCGTGATAGAGATGAGCAAGGCGCGGTACAGGCGCGTGCGTATCATGGCGAAGCAGGATTACTACGCCATTATCGAGAACCTGCCGGAGGCGCCCCAGGATGAGCTTGTAAATATCTTCGACCTTTACATAGTAGATCCGAGAAACATTGACGAGGGGCAGGTGATAGATATTTGACCAGGGACAGCGAACAGCTCAGGAAGAATATTGAACTGGTGAGATCCAGGATCCGCGACGCGGCGTTGAGGGCCGGACGCAGCCCGGACGACATCCTGCTCGTGGGTGTCACGAAGACCGTGGAGCCTGAAATAATGCGGGCGGCGTTCGACCTGGGACTCGCAGAATTCGGCGAGAACAGGGTTCAGGAGTTCATCAGGAAGGCCGATATAATAGGCAGAGAGTGCCGCTGGCATTTCATCGGTCGTCTGCAGACGAACAAGGTGAAATACCTGGATCACAGGGTGAGCCTCATCCATTCCCTGGACAGGGAGGAGCTTGCAGTTGCCCTCCAGGCGAGGGGCGAGAAAATAGGCAAGGTCTGGGATGTTCTCGTACAGGTGAACGTTTCGGGCGAGGACACGAAAGCCGGCGTTTCTCCGAAAGATTTGAAAGATTTTGTTAGGACTGTTGCAAAGCTGGGTAATATTCATATCAGGGGATTGATGACGATTGCCCCCTATGCCGAAAACCCCGAGGATGTACGCTGGGTTTTCAGGGAACTAAGCAAATTGGCTGTTGACATGCAAAGGGAAAGAATAGAAAATATGAATATGGATTTTCTTTCAATGGGCATGAGCAACGACTTCGAGGTCGCCATTGAAGAAGGTGCCAGCATAGTCCGGATTGGCAGCGCGATTTTCGGAGAAAGGGTCTGAAGGTCCAGCCTGCCTGGCCGGTTTATTTTACACGAGAGAACTGGAGGAAGATACGATGGCTAAAGCGCTTGAGAAGTTCCTGAATTTTGTGGGCTGGGAGTCCAACCACGAGGACGAAGAAGAAGACTACTATGATGACGACGTGGTGGAAAGCGTGCCGCAGAGACACGAGCTCCAGACCACTCGCAAATCCCACCAGGGAAAAGTCCTCAGCATGCATAACAACAACAATCTTAAGGTTGTTGTCATGTCTCCCTCGAACATCCTGGAAGCAAGGGATCTTTGCGATCATCTCAAATCCAACAAGCCAGTCATCATGAACGTGGAGAACGTGGAAACACCTCTCGCCCAGAGAATGGTGGATTTTCTGAGCGGCGCCGTTTATTGCCTGGACGGTGATATCCAGAAGATTTCCAACGGCATCTTCATCGCCACGCCGGCCAGCATCGAGATCACCGGCGACCTTAAGGATGACTTGAGAAACAAGGGTGTTTTCACCTGGGTGAAATAGACTGATGACAGTTCTGCAGGCAGCCGGTTTCGCGCTCCGTTCCGTTGTTTACGCAATGGAAGCTGTTATCCTGCTCAGAGTGATCTGCGAGTTGGTTGTCGTAAAAAGAGATTCCGTTCCCATGAGGTTCATCGTGCAGGTATCGGAACCTCTTTTAGTTCCCGCGAGAAGGCTGCTTAAGCGGATGTTCCGCAGAAGCGGGATAAGGATGAGAATGGACCTGTCGCCGCTCGTTGTAATGCTGGTCCTGTATCTTATCGGCCGCCTGCTCAGGTAGAGTCCCGGCTTCACGGCCGCGGGAGTTTTTTGAAAGGAGCTGACGCAGTTCTATGACGCAATCGGGGGCTAACGGGCTTAACTTCACGCCGAACGATATCCAGAATATCCTGTTCAAGAGATCCCTGTTCGGTTTTAACCAGCTCCAGGTGGAGGATGTGCTGGATAAGATCGTCGAGGACATGAGCGCGTATATCAGGGAGAACAACAGGCTGAAGGAAAGAATTGACGATCTCCAGGAAAAGCTCAACTACTACAAGGGGATTGAGCAGACCCTCCAGAACAGCCTGATCGTCGCCCAGCAGACCAGCGACGAGATCATCAGCAATGCCAAGAAAAACGCCGAGAACATAGTGAAGGAAGCCGAGCTTACTGCCACGAAGATTATCGAGGACGCCAACCGCGAGGTGCTGGCCGTCAAGTTCGAGTACGAGAGGCTGCAGCGCGAGGTAGAGGCCTACAGGGCAAAGGTGGAGAGCATCATCATGGCGCAGCTCCGTTCGCTCAAGAACCTGGACGCCCGGGAAGAGGTTCAAAGCGAGGCCGTGTAGGAACGGGAACCGAAGTACGCGATGCCGCGAAAAAGGACGGGAGCGCCGCAGGCGTCGCTTGACCTAATCGGCAAAACCGGGCAGGGCCGTTATGCGGCGGGATAATATATTAAAGCTGGAAAAGAGGGTGTATCCGGCAAGGTGTATCCTCTTTTTTTGATGCGCGGGCCTGATCCAAACAGGGAATGCCCGGCGTTTCCCTGTTCTTGACATTCCCTGACCTTGATATTATCATATTTCATGTGTCTAATACATCGGGCAAGAGGTGATCATGAGTGACAGAGGAAAAAGGCAGCCTTTCCATACAGACCGAGAACATCTTTCCCATAATCAAGAAATGGCTATATTCCGAGAAGGACATCTTCATAAGGGAACTCATATCCAACTCGGCCGACGCGATAAGTAAGCTGAAAAAGCTTGCGGACATCGGGGAGGCAAAGCTTGAGGAAGGTTTCAAGCCGAGGATAGAGGTTATCGTGGACAAGGATAACCAGACCATAAGCATAGACGACAACGGCATCGGCATGACGGCCGACGAGGTTAAGAAATATATCAACCAGATCGCTTTTTCCGGTGTAAAGGACTTTATCGAGAAATACCACGACAAGACCGACGACCAGCAGATCATAGGCCACTTCGGACTCGGTTTCTATTCCTCGTTCATGGTGGCCGAAAGGGTTTACATCGACACCCTTTCATACTTGGAGGGCGCGGAAGCCGTGCGCTGGGAGAGCGGTGGCGAGGCCGACTATTCCATGGGGCCGTCGGACCGCGCCGGGAGGGGCACTAAGGTAACCCTCAAGCTGGACAAGGATTCCCAGGAATTCCTCGATCCCTGGAAGCTGAAGGAGATCGTGAAAAAATACTTCCAGTTCCTCCAGTACGAGATTTACTTCACCGAGATCTCCGGGAAGGACAGGAAGACGGACGAAAAGCCCCTCAACAACACGAACCCTCTCTGGCTCAAGAACCCCAGGGAATGCACCGACGAGGAATACAGGAAGTTCTACCACGAGGTATTCACCGATTTCAACGACCCGCTGTTCTGGATCCATATAAACATGGACTATCCCTTCAGGATGCAGGGTATCATATACTTCCCCAAGCTTCGCCACGAGTTCGATACCCTCGAGGGGAAGATCAAGCTATACTACAACCAGGTGTTCGTGGCAGACAACATCAAGGAGGTAATACCGGAGTTCCTCCTGATGCTGAAGGGATGCCTGGACTGTCCCGACCTTCCGCTGAACGTTTCCAGGAGCTACCTGCAGAACGAGGGGTATACCGAGAAGATATCCAACCATATCATCAAGAAGGTTGCGGACAAGCTCCAGCTTCTATATAAAAAGGACCGGGAGAGTTATAATAAGTACTGGGATGATATCCACCCATTCGTCAAGTTCGGCTGCATGCGCGAGGACAAGTTCTACGACAGGGTGAAGGATATCCTCATATTCAAGACGATCAACGACAAGTACGTCACCCTTGACGAGTACCTGAAGCCCCAGGAGGGCAAGGACGAGAAAAAGGTATACTATGTGAGCGATGAGAAGCAACAGGCCCAGTACATCAGGATGTTCAAGGACAACAACCTGGATGCGCTCATCCTCAGCGCACTGATAGATTCGCACTTTGTCTCCTTCATGGAGTACAAGCTGGACAAGGTGAAGTTCCTCTGCGTGGACGCCGACATCAGCGGCGAGATGAAGGACGACGGCAGGGCGCCGGAAGAGAAGGAAAGGAAAAAGATACTCGAGCAGGGAGAGAAGATATTCAGGGAGGCCACGTCCAAATCCGGCCTCAAGGTGAGCGTGGAAAGCTTAAAAAACGAAACCATCCCCGCAATCATGCTGGTTTCCGAGCAATCGAGGCGTTTCAGGGACATGGCCAGGACCTTCGGCAAGAACTTCAGGGCCGACGTATTCCCCGAGGAGGAAACCCTGGTCCTCAACATAAACAACCCCGTGGTCTCCAATATACTGAAGCTGTACGGGGACGAAAACAGGAAGGCCGACGCGCTCCTGGCGGCAAGCTACATCTACGACCTTGCCGTCCTGAACCACCGGCAGCTTGACCCGGACAGCATGGTGAAATTCATCGAGAAAAGCAACGATATCCTCTGCAGGCTGACCGGGACGGCAGGGGAAAAGGAATGACGGAAAGCCGGCCCCGGCAGCGGCCGTAAGAGCCCCGGGCCGTCAGGAAAGAGGCATGGTATGAAACTCAAGGACTTCTGGTATCCGCTTCCCAGCGAACTAATAGCGCAGCACCCGGCAGAAAGGCGTGACCAGTCACGCCTTATTGTATTGAACCGGAAAGACAGGAGCATCGCCCACAGGATCTTCAGGGACATCCATGAATACCTTGAAAAGGGCGATTGCCTTGTCATAAACAACACCCGGGTCATCCCCGCACGCCTCCTGGGCGTGAAGGAGGGGACCGGCGGCAGCATCGAGTTCGTCCTGATAAAAAGGCTGGATACCGATACCTGGGAGGTTATACTAAAGCCCGGGCGTCGCGCGAAGGTCGGAAGCCGCTTCGTTTTCGGCGACGGAAAGCTTAAGGCCGAAGTCATCAGGATAGTTGAAGGCGGAAACCGGATCGTAAGGTTCTTCTACGACGGAGTATTCGAAGAGGTGCTTGACCAGGTGGGCATCGTACCGCTTCCGCCCTATATTACCGAGAACCTGGAAGATAAGGAGCGATACCAGACGGTATATTCAAAGGTAGACGGGTCCGCCGCCGCGCCGACCGCAGGGTTGCATTTCACCGAGGAACTTCTGGACCTCCTTAAGGAAAAGGGCGTGGAGATTGCCGAGGTTACGCTGCACGTGGGGCTTGGCACGTTCAGGCCCGTAAAGGTGGAGAACATAGAGGAACACCACATGCACAGCGAGTTTTACAGCATCACGGAAGAGGCTTGCGAGACCATAAACCGCGCGAGGAGAAACGGAAACCGGGTGATCGCGGTGGGCACCACGAGCGTCCGCGTGCTGGAAACCGCGGCCGACGACAATGGCCTGGTGAGCCCGGGCCAGGGCGAGACCGACATATTCATCTATCCCGGGTACAGGTTCAAGGCGGTGGATGCGCTTATCACCAATTTCCACCTTCCCGAGTCCACCCTTATCATGCTGGTCTGCGCCTTCGCGGGCAGGGATTTCGTGATGGAAGCCTACAGGGAGGCAATAGAGCGTAGATACCGCTTTTTCAGCTTCGGCGACGCCATGTTCATATACTAGTTCTAATCCAATTCTAATGGGCATTATATTGTTTTATCATCAACCGGCTGTATAATGCTGTTAGAAACACGCGGAGGCGGTGTTCCATGTACAGAAGGAAGTATATAACCGGCGTTTTGCTGGTAGTGTTGGGAATATTAATAATACTGGGCAACGTGGGCATCCTGAACATGGCCTGGCTGTTCAGGCTGACATGGCCCATGATAATACTTATGATTTCCGGGTTCTTCTTCCTGGGCTATGCTTCAAGGCGTCCGAACGGCGCCGGGTTGCTGGTGCCGGCAGGGCTCTTCCTGGCATTGGGCGTGACGTTCATCCTTGGCGAGATCTTCGGCTACAGGCTGATGTGGCCCGGTTTCGTGGCGGCCCCGGCCGTAGGACTGCTGCTCCTCTACCTGTACGGTTCGAGGTCCAGCGGCATCCTGGTTCCCGTCGGGTTATTGCTCACGATTGCCAGCGTGTGCTTTATCTCGGAACTGTTCGGCATCTGGCAAGTCACCTGGCCGGGATTCATCCTGGCTCCCGCAGTGGGCCTGTTCCTGATGTACATTGCCGATAACCAGAGGCACAGCGGGCTTTTGGTTCCGATCTTCATCCTCACGGCCATATCCATGACCATGTTTACGATCGCGCTTTTCTCCCTGCAGGGGTTCACCGACATGGTCAAGTACCTGTTCGGCGGCATCCTGATCCTGGGAGGAATAGTCACAATCCTTGGAAAGCCGGCGAGAAGGGATACTTACAACCACGACGATCATATGCCGCATTAAGGCAGGGTTGAGCGGGGACTCCCGTGTACGGGCGCGGGAGCTGCGGGGCGAAAACCCTGCTTTTTATATACGGACTTTACAGTTTCCCCTGGTCTTGCGCGTGTCAACATGTCTGCATTCCGGCGAAACGTGGTATAATATCCAAGTGCGCCGGAAAATTTGTTTTGAGAGGAGAACCGAATGCCCGCGATAAGGTATGAACTCATAAAAACCTGCAAGCAATCGGGCGCCCGCCTCGGGAGGATTCACACCCCCCACGGCAGCTTTGAAACCCCCGTATTCATGCCCGTTGGCACCCAGGCCACGGTCAAGGGGATGTCACCCGACGAGATGAAGGAGATAGGCGCCCATATCATACTGAGCAATACCTACCACCTGTTCCTCAGGCCGGGGACCGAAATCGTAAGGGAAGCAGGCGGCCTTCATGCGTTCATGAACTGGGACAGGTCCATCCTTACAGACAGCGGGGGGTTCCAGGTCTTCAGCCTGAGCGATCTTCGGGATATAAAGGAGGAGGGCGTAACCTTCCGCTCCCATATCGACGGATCGAAGAAGTTCATGTCGCCGGAAATATCCATAAAGGCACAGAACGATCTTGGCGCGGACATCATCATGGCCTTTGACGAATGCACGCCCTACCCATGCGATTTCGAGTATGCCAAAAGGTCCATGGAGATGACCACCCGCTGGGCGAAAAGATGCAAGGAGGCACATGCCAGGCCTGACGACCAGGCGCTTTTCGGCATCGTGCAGGGAAGCACGTATCCCGAGCTCAGGATAGAAAGCGCGAAGCAGATCACCGACCTCGACTTTCCCGGGTATGCCATAGGCGGCCTGAGCGTAGGAGAACCCGGCGAGGTCATGAACGAGATACTGGAGGTCACCGTTCCGCTTCTTCCCGCAGACAGGCCGCGTTACCTCATGGGGGTGGGAAGCCCGGATTACCTTATCGACGGGGCAATCCGGGGCATTGACATGTTTGACTGCGTGCTGCCGACGCGCATCGGCCGGAACGGGACCATATTCACATCCAGGGGCCGCATCATCGTGCGCGACGCGAAATATGCCCGGGATTTCTCGCCGCTGGACCCCGAATGCGACTGCTACGCATGCAGGAACTTCACGCGCGCTTACATAAGGCACCTGTTCAAGGCGGGGGAGATCCTGGGGCTCAGGCTTGCCACGTGGCATAACCTGTGGTTCCTTATGAAACTGATGGAAAACGTGCGAAAGGCCATAAGGGAAGACAGGCTCCTGGATTTCAGGAAAGAGGTTTTCACGTCTTTAGGCTATCCCCTGTAACTGAGGGCCCCGGACAGGGCAATCTGCCGAAAACATTGCTAATCAGCGGCAGATAATGTATAATAAACCGTGTCATTCGGTTGGAGCGATACTCAAGATTTTTTTAGGAGGTTAACCTTATGAACTTATTCCTCACCTTACTGGCAGAGGCGGCAGCCGAAGCGGATCCCAACGCGACCGGCGCTGATCTTACGGGCGCTTCGTCCATCTACTCGATACTTATCCTGATTGTTCCGCTGGTTCTCATGTACCTGATCCTCATCGTGCCGCAGAAAAGAAGGGACAAGAAGATGCGCGATCTTATCAACAGCGCCATAGTCGGGGACGAGATCGTGACCATCGGCGGGCTGTGCGGCAAGATCGTGAATATCAAGGATGATGAGATTACCTTTGAGTCCAGCATAGAGCGCACAAAGGTCACCGTAAAGAAATGGGCGATCAAGGAAGTAAAGAAACCCGTTTCGTCATGACGGGCTGATAATGGCGTTAATACCGTGTTTCAGCATCATTGGGCGATCATATGAATCTTCGCATCGTTTGAGTCCCCGGCGCAATTCCCGGGGATTCGATATATAATGGCGTTTACCGGAAGGAATGGCAGTTAGGATGGAGAACAAGGAAAGGGATTTCCTGGCTGTAGGAAAGATCGTGAATACCCATGGTGTCAGGGGCGAACTTAGGGTCATCCCCATGACATCGGACATATCGAGGTTTGATTACCTGCTGTACACCTGGATCAGGACCGATGGAAAGCTCAGGGAGTACAGGGTATCCAAGGTCCGGTACCATAAGCAGTTTGTCCTCGTGAAACTCCAGGGCATCGACACCATGACCGACGCCGAAGCCCTGAAAGGCTGCGAGCTTTTAGTGGACAGGCAGCACGCCAGGCCCCTGGAGGAGGACGAGTACTTTATCTGCGACCTTATCGGCCTTAAAGTATACGAGGATGAAAGACTGCTGGGAGAACTGACCGAGGTCCTGGAGACCGGGAGCAACGACGTGTACGTTGTGACCGGCGAGGACGGGAAGGAGATCCTGGTACCCGCCCTCAAATCGGTCGTGACCCTGGTTGACCTGGAAAACGGGAGGATGCGGGTAAAGCTTCCGGAGGGTTTGCTGGATGAGGTTTGACATACTTACGCTCTTCCCGGAGAGCATAGACCGGTTCCTCAGCGAAAGCATCATAGGCCGGGCAAGGGAAAAGGGGCTCCTGGACATCCGCACCGTCAATATAAGGGATTTCTCGAAGGACAAGCACAGGAAGACCGACGACTACCCCTATGGCGGCGGAAGCGGCATGGTCATGACCCCCCAGCCCATTTATGACGCCTGGAAGAGTATCGTGGACGAAGTAGGGTACAGACCGAAGACCATTTACATGAGTCCCCAGGGAAGGCTGTTCAACCAGGAAATCGCACGACAGCTTAAGGAAGAGAAGCACATAATCATCCTGTGCGGCCATTACGAGGGCGTGGACGAGAGGGTCCTCGAGGAGATCGTCGACGACGAGATATCCATCGGCGATTACGTGCTTACCGGCGGGGAGCTTCCCGCCATGGTGCTGATAGACTGCGTGTCGCGGCTGGTAGACGGGGTTTTGGGCGCAAAGGACGCGTACGCGAACGAGTCCCACTACGACGGCCTTTTGGAGTATCCCCAGTATACCCGCCCGCCTGTTTTCATGGGAAGAGAGGTGCCGGAGGTACTGCTCTCCGGGCACCATGCGAACATAGAGAAATGGCGTTATCTTAAGATGCTTGAGAGGACGAAGGAAAGGCGGCCGGACCTCTATGCCGCCTACGTGGAGAAAAACAGGGAAAAGGTGATGGAAGCCTACGGGCTTCTGCCCAGGAAGAAGGGAAGAAAAAAGAAACCGGATGGGGTGAAGGATGCAGAGTAAGGAACCTCTTGCGTACAGGATGTCGCCTAGGACCCTGGACGAGTTTGTAGGACAGGAGCATATCATAGGGAAAGGCAAGCTGCTGTACCGCATGATCCAGGCTGACAGGATATCGTCCATTATCCTGTTCGGGCCGCCAGGCTCGGGGAAAACCTCCATAGCCCGGATCATAGCCAACACCACCAAGGCGCCTTTTTACCAGCTTAATGCCGTCACCGCCGGGGTTAAGGACATCAAGCAGGTTGTGGAGGACACGCAGAATACCTTCCTGAACCCGAGCGGCAAGTCGGTTTTGTTCATCGACGAGATTCACCGGTTCAACAAGGCCCAGCAGGACGCTCTTCTCCCGTTTGTCGAGGACGGTACCGTGGTTCTGATCGGCGCCACCACCGAGAACCCGTTCTTCGAAGTGAACAAGGCGCTTATCTCCCGGTCCACGGTGTTCATGCTCGAGCCCCTGAAAAAGGAGGATATATCCCGGATCATAGATATGGCGCTTACCGACAGGGAGAGGGGGCTCGGGGACCTGCCCGTCCGCCTGGACGACGATGCGAAGGAATTTCTGCTGGAGGCCGCTGGAGGCGACGCCAGGATTGCCCTCAACGCCCTGGAGCTTGCCGTTATGACCACCAACATGGACAAGGACGGCCAGTACCATATCACGCTGGACGTCATGGTGGACTGCGTCCAGAAGAAGCCCGTACGGTTCGACAAGTCGTCGGAGCAGCATTATGACAATATCAGCGCCTTCATCAAGTCCATGCGGGGCAGCGACCCGGACGCCGCGGTTTTCTACCTGGCGCGGGCGCTGTATGCCGGCGAGGATCCTGAGTTCCTTGCAAGGAGGATCATGATCTGCGCCTCAGAGGACGTGGGGATGGCCAACCCCAACGCGCTGGTCGTGGCGACGGCGGCCGCCGAGGCTGTCCGCATGGTGGGCATGCCCGAAGCCAGGATAATTCTTGCCCATGCCGCCATCATGGTGGCCACGAGCCCGAAGTCAAACGCCAGCTACATGGCCATCGACAAGGCCCTGGACGACGTGGAAAAGAAGTATACGGGCGAGGTTCCGATGCACCTCAGAAACGCGCCGGTGAAGGGTATGGAGAAGCTGGGGTACAGCGTAGGCTATAAATACGCCCATGATTATGTGGGTAATATTGTATATGACATGGAATATCTTCCTCCTGAGATGAAGGGAACCCGTTACTACAACCCTACGTCCAATGGGTATGAGCAAAGGATCAGGGAATGGCTCGAAAAGCGGAGAACCAGGCAGGAGGACAGGATAAAGGAACAGGAGGATTGAGATTGAAAGCGAAACAACACATTGTTATGCGAAGGATACTGGCCTGGATAATGCTTGTCCTCTTTGTTCTGCTGTTTATAAATCTATTGGTCTTCAGGTTCTACATGACAGAGTCTGTTATCGCATACGCGACCATTGTGGCATTGTTTTTTTTCACGAAGGGATTGGGAGGAGGTACGAGTTATGAAGCGGGAGGATATGGAGGAGAAGACGACGGATCAGACGGAGAAGAATATCCAGCAGAAGACGGAGAAAACGACCCCGGAGAGGATGGAGGAGATAGATTTGGAACAGATGGAGAAAACAAACCCGGAGCAGGAGAAAGAAACGGAAACGACAGCCGGAAGTAGCGAAAGCGTAAGCGCGGCGGTAAAAGAAGAAAAGGAAAAAAGGAAGCGTGGTTCAAAGGTGCGGAACCTGGTGTCTGCCGTGCTGGTTGTCGCAGGACTCCTCCTGATAGTTGTACCGATTGTCCTGACCCGGATGAATATGAGCAGGAACGAGGATATAATAGACCAGTTCCTGAAGGAAGCCGAGATGGCGATGTTAGAATACCAGGACGTTTCTCCCGATGAGGAGATCGTGCTGCCCGTAATCGGCGAGGGACAGGAACCCGCTGAAACGCCTCCGCCGGAAACCGTCTCCGACCCGTCCGATACTCCCGTTGATGACAGCCAGGAAAGCGCGTCGGGAAGCGGGGGCGCCGAAGCAGCGCCAGCTCCCACGAAGAAGCCACTGATGTCCAAGGAAGAGATCCAGCGCAGGATGACCGGCGTGCTTATCATAGAGAAGATCAATCTCAAGATGATCATCATGGACGGGGTGGACGAGGAAACCCTGCGCGTCGCCGCAGGCAGGATGACCGAGACCGGGAATTTTGACGAGATCGGGAACGTCGTGCTTGCCGGGCACAGGAACTACACCTTCGGCAAGTATTTCAACCGGCTGGACGAACTGGAGCCCGGCGACAAAATCATCGTCCAGACCAAGGACAAGAAGCTGGAATACGAGGTCTACGACAAGTTCATCATTGAGCCAACAGACCTGTCCATACTCAAGCAGAGCAAAACCGAGAAGATCCTGACCCTTTTCACCTGCCATCCTGTAGCGATAGCCACCCACCGGCTGGTCGTCCAGGCAAAGCAAATCAACTAACCAGGGGCAACTAACCAGGGGGACTAACCAGGGGGACGGTTCCTCTGGTCTGAAAAGCTACGAGAAAAAGCCATGGGGACTGTCCCCGTGGCTTTAGAATCGGCAATAAATATGGCCCAACCCCGCATTGAGCGGCTGAAAGATTTTTTACCGGGATTGAAAAAGAAAGCTTCGGTATTAATAGAAAGCGAGTCTTCACTCCTGTAATGCGATACCTTACACACAGTTCCATTGAGAGATGTATATTAAACGGGTTTTCAGGATTCAGGCAAATAACGAATTCTGAAAACCTTTCTTTCTGCCTGAGATATTGACAAGAGCCTGTGCATTACCTTAATATATAAGAGTGATATATCATTATGATATATTAATAATATTTTGGGGCGATCATATGAAACGGCAACCTGTCAGGAAACTGGTCCTATTGGTCTCTTTGCTGCTATTTCCGATAACGATGTGGTATTTTTCCCCCGCCATAATCATCATGGGAATGGCGCAGCATATTTTGACCGGAAGCTTTTTCGTTTTCTTGTCCATGCTGGTTCTTTCAATGTTCCTGGGAAGAAGCTTTTGCGGCTATCTTTGTCCTGCCGGGGGATTGCAGGAATGTGCGGCTCATGTCAACAAAAAACCGGCGAAGCAGGGCAAAAGGAGGGCAATAAAGTATGTCATCTGGAGCGTATGGATAGCCGTCATAGTCATCTCGTTTGTTTTGGGTGAAGGAACTTTGGGCGCTGATGTATTCTATATGACTGATCACGGCATTTCTGTAACCGGAACGGCCAATTATGCGGTTTACTACGCTGTTATTCTGTTGCTGCTTTTGCCTTCCTTGATATACGGCCGACGAGCAGCGTGTCATTACATATGCTGGATGGCCCCGTTCATGGTCATCGGCGGGAAAATCGGACAGATACTGCATATACCCCAGCTTCATATATCGGCCGATAACAGAAAATGCATTTCGTGCAAAAAATGCGAGTCGGTTTGCCCGATGGGGCTCAAGGTGGAACAGATGGTCATGGAGAATAATCATTGTCAATGTGCAGATTGTATCCAATGCGGAGCTTGTGTTGACAGTTGCCCGAAAAATGTGCTGTCATATTCATGGAAAGCAAAAAGGAGTGTTTGATTCATATGAAGGACCTGGTTGTCTATTATTCACTGGAGGGGAATACCAGGGAGGCCGCGGAGATCATAGCCGGCAGGCTTCATGCGGATATTCTCCGACTCAATACCGTTAAGGAAATCCCGAGGAATAAAATGAAATATGTTATTGGCGGAATGCAGGCCGTTTTCGGCGTGTGTGCAAAGGTCAAGCCGATAGCGCTAAATCCTGAACAGTATGACAGGATAATTCTCGGAACGCCCGTATGGGCCGGAAAACCCGCGCCTGCAATTAACACATTTTTAAAGAGCTGCAACGTGAAAGATAAAATTACTGCGCTTTTTACATTAAGTGCCGGCGGCGATAACGAAAGATGCGTGCGGAACCTGAGGAAGAAACTTAATAATCTTAAAACGACAGTAGCCCTTGCCGACAGAAATCTTCCCCATGCGTCGGAGAACCACAGAAAACTTGACGAATTCGTGGAGGAACTTATCAATGGCAAGTAAAAAGAAGATTAATTATGTCATCCTCGGGCTTCTTAATCATGAACCCCTTACAGGATACGAGATCAAAAAGAGGATTGATCATTCGCTGAGGTTCTTCTGGAGCGGAAGTTTCGGGAGCATCTATCCTGCCCTGGATGCATTGGAAGAAGATGGCTGTGTTGAAAAGGAAGAGGAGGGTTCAGGAAGAGGCAAAATAATATATTCCATAACTGAGAAGGGACGGGCGCTTCTCAGGGAATGGCTCATGAAGCCCGCAGAGAAAGATGAACTGAGGTATGAAACGCTGCTTAAGCTTTTTTTCGGCGGAGAGCTTGGCAGGGAAGGCGCCTTGGATCATATTCAAAGATTTGAAGAGAGAACAAGAAAAGAACTTATGGTTTTTGAAGAGTATGCCGCGAACCTGGAAAAGGCTCAGGATGAAGAGGAACATAAATACTACCTGTTAACGGTCAGGTTCGGAATTGAAACATACCGGGCTTACCTTGGCTGGTGCGAGGAAGCGAAAGCTGTTTTGAAACAAGGCTGATTTAATAGAAATGCGAAGTTAAGATTAAACTGCGAAGGATGACATTATGGCCATAGAAAACATCATATTTGCCATTATAACCTGGTTAATGGCAATGATCCTTGGAGCGATTGCCATATGGGCATTTAAGAGGAAAGAGCCGATGCATTTTTGGTCGGGAAGTACGGTACGGCCGGAGGAAATCACGGATATTCCGGCATACAATCGCGCGAATGGCCTGATGTGGGCGATTTATACGGCTTGTATGTTTTTGGCCGGGGTATTATCCCTTTTCAGCATCGCAGCAGGCGTGGTTTTATTAATCATTCTGTGCGTTCCCGGAACTGTCCTTCTGATCCAGATTTATAACCGAATTTATGAAAAATACAGGAACCCATCATTTAAACCAGGGAATAAAACTGAAAAAGCGAAGACTTCCAAGGCAGGAATTGTTGCCATGCTGTTATTATCAGCATCCATTCTGGTTTTTGTATATGTCTTATTTGTAATTGGCGAAAGGGATCCTGAAGTAATAATGCTCGATGACAGCATACGAATAAAATCGTTATATGGTCTAAGCATCAGCTTTTCCGATATATCCGATATCAAGCTTATTGAACAAAGCATGAGGGAGATGGGGCCTGGCAGAAGGACCAATGGATACGATGGATTCGGACAGGCTCTAAAAGGAAATTTCAAATCCGACAGGCTGGGAGATATATTGCTTTTTGTCCAGGAGAACTCATCCCCTACAATAAAGATCGAAAGAAAAAACGGCAAGGATGTGTATATAAGCTTCCAGAGCAGTAATAAGACCGAAGAGCTTTATTTCCAGTTGAAGCAGGAGTTAATGCATTAGGCCAGGAGGATAGTTCCTGCGGTTTCACATGGGGACGGTTCCTGCGGTTAATATTTAACAGGTTTCAAAGATATACTCCTCTTGATGTGAGAAATCAATAAAAACGGAATCCCTGGCGCCTGTAACCGGTGCGGAAACGGTCCTGCCGCATCCTGACAGCGACAGCAATAGAATCAATAGCATGAATAAAATATTCTAGATTTCAAGTTATACATTCCCATAAGCAATAAATTTTACATCTACAACATTATGGCATTATTTGGGAGTAATAATGAGGCAATGAAATTTTCTTTAAACTTTTCCCTTATATAAGCCAAGATACGGGAGATCCGCGGTTTTTGTCATGTAACGGATGGTTTGGACAAGCAATATTATGTAGTAGAAAACAAAACAATTGAAGGGAGGTGCTCATATTGTCGAGTATACTGGTTACTACCGGGGTAATGCGCTCTGACGCCACAATGGCCCAAATCGTTGTAGAGTTTGAGAATACAAGCAGCGAGAACCAGGAGGTTATATTGCATGTACTGAACTGGACCGCGAATACTCCTACCGATCTTCTTACGCCTACCAGCATAACAATTCCTGTCGGGCAGATCAGGGTGCAATTCGTAACTGCATTCGACGTCTTTGCTTATGAGGTTAGGGCAAGAATACCGAGGAATAACAAGGTGATTGTAACCTCTTTTGCCGAAACAATAAACAGGACGCTGATCCATGGCAACACGGTCCTGTTCCCTGATTTCAATATATTATACTCATGCGACTCTGCCATTGATATCCCGATTCCGCCTCCCGGAATGCAGGCCCTGGCTGTGGAAGGCGCAGATGCAAATAACAGCGTAAAACCGTGATAACAAAGGATGATTCATCATAACTTCCAATCGGGCCAAGAACGGTTCCCTGCTTTTCAGGAAAGGCTAAATAAGAAAAGCAGGGAACTTCCCGTGTTTGAAACCGATTGGTCTTCTGCAAAGTAAAACGTAGGTATATAATATGGTGGTACGGCCGATATCAATGACAGGGAGATAATTAAGGATGATGTACATGAAAAAAATCTTCTGCGCCTTGGTTCTGGTTATGCTGGTCTTGGTTGCGGGCGGCTGTACCGCTTCCCCGGAGGATAAAACCAATAGTGCGTCCGCAGGATCGGGCGTTTCGGAAGTAACCGGCAGCGAACCTGCAACGCCTCCGGCTACCACGGAACCTGCTGTTACAGAACCGGCAGTTACACCCGGTCTCAGGCCGGGACAGCATACGTATGAAATCCGCAAGCGCCTGCACGAGAGCATGCCTGAGTACCGCTTCGTGGCGACAGGGCTTGTGCAGGGCACGGATGAATGGATGTTCGGGTATGTTATGGGGCTGGATGTCTATGATGAAAACGGCAAATCAATACTGTCCGCGGATTTTTCCGAGACTTCGGATGACGGTGAGGTAACAGGTTATCATGTCTACAATGAAATGATGGACACGATGGGACTTCACGTTACGGATGTGAATTTCGACGGATACAGGGATGTGATAATACTTAACACGTTTTCAGGGGCACACGCCAATACATGGTATGATTGCTGGCTGTGGGACGCGGAAACAGAATCGTTTGTCAAATCGGAATCGTTTTCCGAAATATGCAATCCTGCGCTTGACGCGGAGAAAAAATGCATATATTCAACCGGGGGTTCAGGCGCGGCCTTTTGGGGCGGCAGGATTTACAGGTTTATGGACGGTGAATTCGTCCTTACGAATGAACTGGATACCGATGAAAACGGACTGGTGGAAAGAGCGCTGATAGACGGAAAGTGGGAGATCGTCCGCGAAGTGACCTACGGTGATGACATTCAAGCCCTTGAACGGGAAAAGGAATACTACAGGAACAACGAGCTCTGGCAGTTGGACCATCCCCGCTGGTATTGGATCGGAGGGCACCACGCCGACCAGTGGCTTGAATGAAAGCGGCCGGGTTGTCATTCCGGCCTGGTTTGCTCATCTATCCACGCAAGGTACGCGGCGCTTCCCTTTTCCGCGTCCACGAACAGGATTTCAGGCGTCTCATAAGGATGGATTTCCAGTAGCTTCTTCTCCAGTTCGGAGTATAATTCCTTCCTTGTTTTGAGCAGCACTAGAACCTCATCCTCATGGCAGAGTTCTCCCTTCCATGTATAGTGGCTTTTTATTCTGATTTCCTGGACGCATGCCGCCAGTTTGCATCTCAGGATCTCGTCAATTACAGGCTTTGCCTGCTGTTCGTTTTCGAAGGTTGTCAATGCTATCCCGTACTTTCCCATGATCCCGCCTCCCGGTACATATAGTACACCATTAATTATTAATACCGTCCTGCCCTTGTCAAGCGGACCGGTTCTTATGGTTAGACTGAAAGAGGCCGGCGCCTGTTGTCGGGCATCCGGCCTCCGCATTATGCTTTAACCCTTGCAAAACCCTTACTTCATCAGGGTATTGCTCATGATGAAGGACGCGAACACGATGGAAACCATAGAAAGAAGCTTGATCAGGATGTTGATGGAAGGTCCGGACGTATCCTTGAAGGGATCGCCTACCGTGTCGCCCACAACGGCGGCCTTGTGCTGATCGGAGCCTTTTCCGCCGAAGTTTCCGGCCTCGATGTACTTCTTCGCGTTGTCCCATGCGCCGCCGCAGTTGGCCATCATGATGGCAAGTATGAACCCAGATACTGTCGCCCCGGCGAGCATGCCGGCAACGCCGTTAACACCGAGCAGGAGACCGACAGCAATGGGGGCTATGATGGCTATGAGCGAAGGCACCATCATTTCCTTCTGGGCAGCCCTCGTGCAGATGTCCACGCAGCTTGCATAGTCGGGCTGTGCCGTGCCTTCCATGAGGCCCACGATTTCCCTGAACTGTCTTCTAACTTCAACCACGATCTTCTGGGCCGCCCTGCCTACCGCTTCCATGGTCAGGGAAGCGAAGAGGAAAGGCAGCACGCCTCCTACGAACAATCCTATCAGCACGGGAGGATTGAGCAGGTCGAGCTTGATTGCGAAGTTGGGATCTATGATCTTAACCTCTTCGGTATACGATGCGATGAGCGCCAGGGCCGTCAATGCGGCGGAGCCGATTGCAAAGCCCTTTCCGGTTGCGGCCGTGGTATTGCCGAGGGAGTCCAGCGCGTCGGTGCGCTGCCTTACTTCAGGAGGCAGGTGCGCCATTTCAGCGATACCACCCGCGTTATCGGCCACGGGTCCATAGGCATCTGTAGCCAGAGTGATGCCTAGCGTGCTGAGCATTCCAACGGCCGAGATCCCGACGCCATAAAGGCCAAGGTTGAAGTTCTGGGCTCCTCCCGCAAGGAAGAAGCTTGCCAGAACGGCCGCGCCGACAATGATGACCGGTACCGTCGTCGACAGCATACCCAGGGACAGGCCCCCGATAATGATGGTCGCGGGACCGGTAAGTGATGTTTTCGCAAGACTCCTGGTGGGTTTATAGGTATCCGACGTGAAGTACTCGGTAACGAAACCTATGAGATTTCCTGCGATAAGCCCGCTGACGATGGCCCAGAACACGCCGATGTTGTTGGGCAGCAGGTTTTTAACAAGGAAATAGGACGCAACGAAGATCAGGGTGGAGCTTACATAAACACCGGTTCTGAGCGCTCTTAAAAGAACCTTCTGCTCTGCCTTTTCCCCGGAGCGCACGAAGAATGTGCCGATGATCGATGCGATAACGCCGATTCCCGCGATAACCATGGGGACGGTTACGCCATTGACACCGTGCCCCGCCGCAACTGCCAGGGCGCAGGTGGACACGATGGAACCGACATAGGATTCGTAAAGGTCGGCGCCCATGCCGGCAACGTCGCCCACGTTGTCGCCCACGTTATCGGCGATAACGGCAGGGTTCCTGGGGTCGTCCTCGGGGATGCCCGCTTCAACCTTGCCAACCAGGTCCGCGCCTACGTCGGCTGCTTTGGTGAAGATACCGCCGCCTACACGGGCGAAGAGGGCCATGGAGCTGGCGCCCATTCCGAAGGTGAGCATGGCGCTCGTGATTTTCTGTATCTTGTTCGGATCAGCGCCATAGAACCAGTTGAGGAAGAAGTACCAGATACTAAGATCCAACAGGCCAAGGCCAACGACAACCAAGCCCATAACGGCTCCGCTGCTGAATGCAACGCGAAGTCCGCTGTTGAGGCTGGACCTTGCCGCGTTGGCTGTCCTGGAATTCGCTGCCGTTGCTATCTTCATGCCTAGGAATCCTGAAAGACCGGAGAAGAAACCGCCGGTCAGGAAAGCGAAGGGCACAAAGGGAGTGAGATGTCCTGTTATGGCGAGCGCTGCGAGAATGACTACCATTACTGCGAAGAATATTGCCACTCCTGAATACTGTCTTTTCAGGTAGGCGTTGGCACCCTGGCGGACTGCGTTTGCAATCCTTTTCATTTCGTCGGTGCCCTCGCTCTTTTTCAAAATGCTGTATGCCAGGTAGCCGGCAAAGCACAGAGCGAGTACTGAACCTATAGGTGCAAGATAGATCAAGTTCATACCAACAACCCTCCTAGACGTTAAGGCATTCAACCTATATATTATCGTTTCTTCATCACAATATCAATTGTATTTTTACAGATACATTCATAAGCCGGTTACTGCCTGGCAAGCGCATTTTCCAGGCGTTCGATTCCAATCCTGATACGCCTGAGGCTCTCTTCCTTCCCGAGTATGTCCGCTATCTCGATTGCCCCGCCCGGCGTTACCTGCCATCCCGACAGCGCGGTCCTTATGGGCCACAGCATCTGGCCGTTCTTTATGCCCATGGATTCGACCAGCGACAAAAGCGCGCCGTGTATGGTCTCCTCGTTCCACGGCTCCAGTTTTTCAAGGACCGGAAGCGCGGCCTTAAGGCTTTCCAGCGATATTTCAAGGGTGGTCTTCATCTTCTTGTGCTCATATATGGCAAGGTCGTAATCCTCGAGTTCGTTGAAGAAGCCTACCTTGGACGGGATCTCCGAAAGTACCTCTGTCCTGGTATGAAGCAGCCTGCTTACCTTGGCAAGGTCGATGGACTTGTTGGTTATGGCCTTTTCCAGGTAGGGCAGGGCATGGGAGTGGAACTTCTCCGGACTCATCGCCCTGATGTATTCCGCGTTGAACCAGCGGAGTTTCTCCATGTCGAAGCACGACGGGGACTTGCTGATGCGCCTTATGTCGAAGACTTTTTCAAGCTCTGCCAGTGAGAATATCTCCTGGTTGGTTTCAGGAGACCATCCCAGGAGGGCAATATAGTTGACTATGGCTTCAACCAGGAACCCCATTTCGATAAGGTCCTCGAAGGACGCGTCGCCCTTGCGCTTGGAGAGCTTGCTCCCGTCGGGCTTTACGATCAGCGGAAGGTGTATATATACGGGCTTTTCCCACCCGAAAGCGTCGTACAGGAGGTTGTACTTTGGGGTGGATGTAAGGTATTCGCTTCCGCGGACCACGTGGGTGATCTCCATGAGATGGTCGTCGATGACGTTGGCGAAGTTGTAGGTGGGAAGTCCGTCCGACTTTATAAGGATCTGGTCCTCCAGCATGCTGTTCTCGATGGTTATCGAGCCAAAGACCACGTCCTCGAAGGTGGTGGACCCTTCGCGGGGCATCTTCTGCCTGATTACCCAGGGCTCACCGGAAGCAAGCTTTTTTTCAACCTCTTCTTTCGGGAGCCCGAGACAGTGGCGGTCATACATGAATGTCTGGCCCTTGGACTCGGCTTCCTTCCTCATATTTTCGAGCCTTTCCTTCGAACAGAAGCAGTAGTAGGCGTGGCCCGTTTCAACAAGCTGCTTCGCGTAGGGGAGGTAGATATCCTTTCGCTGGCTTTGAATGTACGGGCCGTAAGGGCCGCCGATGTCGGGACCCTCGTCGTGCTTAAGGCCGCAGAGCCTGAGCGTGTTGTATATTACGTCCACCGCGCCTTCTACCTGTCTTTCCTGGTCGGTGTCCTCTATCCTCAGGATGAACCTGCCGTTCATCGAGCGCGCGATCAGGTATTCGTACAGCGCGGTCCTGAGATTTCCTATATGCATATAACCCGTAGGGCTCGGCGCAAAACGCGTCCTGACTTGCCTTGCCATAACTGCGATCTCTCCCGTTATTGTTTTAAGGACAGCCTGAATTGCGGCTTCCTGAAACATACTCATTTTATCAGAAGTGTTTTACCCTTTCAAATATTTATACCTGCCTGCCGGATAAACGCGGGAAGACACGGAAAACAATTAAGCCGGCGCATGATCTGCCGGTTCATGCCCCGGGGTCACAGCAGGCAGGAGGCAGCCAGGGCCGAGAATATCGAAGGGATGGAATCCGGGAAAGCAAAAGCGGGTGAGGAAGCATAAGTCTCCCGGGCGGAATGGGATACGGCCGAACCGGATACGGCGGAACAAGCGGCCGGGATGCCTTGAGAGAGGTTGGCATCCGGGGCCAAAAGACTTAATGCCGCGGAATAGCCATGAACCTCGGATGAAAACATGGAAGCAGCCTGGGAGGATTCTGCCCGTATACGCATGCGGCTTGCGGCAACAATGGCCGACGCGGTGAGCATGGCCTGCTCCCTTTCATAGGCCGGAAAGCATTTTCCAAGCTTAAGAAGGCTCATGGCGTCCATGGCTTCGAGCATGGCCCTGCTGCAGTCATCGCCCGACAGTGCCAGAAAACCCATAGATCCGTAGAGAAGTGCGGGACTTTTGAAGCCCATTTTCTCCAGCCTCGGGTAGATCTCTGCGCAGCGCAGGGCAGCCTCCTCCAGAGAGCCGGCGTCAAGGGCCAGGGCCTGGTACAGGAAATGAAGGCCCCTCTTCTGGCCCGCTTCCCGGGCATGAAGACGCCGTATAGCCCTTGATACCTGGCTGATTATACCGTTTTCCCGAAGGTCGGAGCAGGCCATGAACACTGCTGTGGCGAAAAGCTCCCAACCCATCCGTGCCGTACGCCACCTTCTCATACTCCTGTACACCGAGTAGGCCCGGCTTGCCATGAGCCGCTCGGAGCCCTCAATTGAGGCGGCGCACAGCGCCATGGCGGCAGGGACAAGGCGGGATGAAGGCTTAAAACCTGCGCTTCTCAGCGCTTTCAGGCAGAACGCGAAACGGTTGAAAGCCCTGTCAAAGGGTTTTCCTGCCAGGAAGGAAAAGGCCGCGGCCGGGACCATGCAGGACCTGAACGGGGAATATATCTGTGTATGCTGCTTTATGTACTCAAGGCCGCCCAGGAATTCCTCGGCGCTGAACCTTATGCCTTTAAGGGACAGAATAAGGGAAGAGAGCCGCAAGGCTTTCACGGACGTTTTAAAGCGCAGGTGTTTTTTCAGATCGTGGTAATTGTCTATGAACAGGCTTATGACCTGGCTTCTTCCGATGTCCATACCTTTACCCCCTGTAAATCCCGTGCTGCGACTATTATACAACGCCTTTCCATATTTCTCATCGTTTCCCGGAGCTTTTTAAAAGGCTTCCTTTTTACGGCCCCGTTTGGTAAAATCCAATCAGACTGTAACCTGTCACGGGCGCATTTGCCGGTTTCGTGTCATTTTGCAGGATATCCCGCGAATATGAACCAAACCGTGTTTATTGCGTCAAATAAAGTGAAGAAGGAGGGTGTCTTAAAAGTTGGCTCCTTCTGAAAAAATGAACGAGATCACCAGGCTCGTGGAGCAGTATGGCAACGACGTGCTCAGGACGGCCTTTGTCATGCTGAAATCCAGGGAACTGGCTGAGGATGCATACCAGGAAACTTTCCTGAGGGTATGCAGGTATTATGACAGCTTTCGAGGAGATTGCAGCGAAAAAACATGGGTGACAGGCATAGCCATCAATGTCTGCAGGGATATTCTCAGGAGCGCGTGGAAGAGGAGGGTTACGGTAACCGACGATTTCAGTCTTGAAACTTCCGGCAGCGATACAGAGGAGATCGTTGAGAATAAGGATGAGAAAGAGGAGCTTTTGCGCTCCATCATGAAATTGCCGGACAAATACCGTGAAATGATACACTTGTACTACTACCAGGAACTGGATATTAAAGAGATTTCCCGGATCCTCAAGATACCGGGAGGAACGGTGAAAAGCAGGCTGTTCAAGGCAAGAAGCCTGCTTGCGGAGATGATGGGAGGTGAGGCCAATGGCTGAGAACAGGAACAGGCAGAAGGATATAAATATCATTGACGACGACTTCATCAGGATAACATACAAGGCAGGGCTTGCTCAGCTAAAGGCCTCGGATGAACTGATCAAAAACACACTGGACAAGTGCCGGGCGGAACTGGAAACAACCGCTGAGAAACGGATGCCTATAAAAGTAACGTTCAGCAGGATAGCATTAAGGTATGCCGCGCCCGTTGCGGCCTGCCTGCTGGTTGTTTTTCTCCTGCTCTATTCGCCATTGCTAAATAGGCCCAAGCACACTACGGATTCCGCTCTTCCCCCGGCCCAGGCGGGGGCAGGGCTCTCGAAGGACGCCGGCGCGTCGGCGGCGCAGCAGACTCCTTCGGTTACCGTCAAGTTCGACGAAGTCGTAAAGCCCTCCCAATATCTCAGGATGGAGCAATCCGAATGCGCCGACAGCGACGTGAACGTGGAAGAGCCCGCTCCCGACGGGGAAGGCGGACTGGGTATCATGTATTATTCGCTCACAGCGGGTGAAGCAAAGCTCAGGTCCATCGATTTCGGCGGTATCCATACGACGGCCATGGGCGATATGCCATCCGGGGCGGTTAATGCGATACTTGGCGCGTATAACTCGGAAATGGGAACCCGGTATACCAGTGACGAAAGCAGGATAATGACCGTGGCAATCCTGAAAGCCGGCGGGATAGGGCCGGAAGCCCTCAGGGGTGCATCGGGCTTCGGAGCACTGCTCTCGGGCCAGCGGTATTACCTGCTGCCCTTAAAGGATGAGAACCAGGAATACGCTATCCTTCTTCCCGTTGCTGAAACAATAGAGATCCTGGATGATTCAGCCTCGTTTGACATCGTTTTCAGCCAGGAAGGCAGGACATGGCTCACATCCAAGGACCTTGCGATATACACCGATAACGGATTTGCGTCATATCTTCTTGACATGGAAGAGCATCTGCGGCTTGTGCAGGATACGTTCAAGGTGAAGCAGGTAACGGATTACATGGCTGTTGACATAAACGGCTATGACTTTATCATAATCGTTAAGGCAGACGGCAAGGAATTTGCAGTACCCTGCTTCAACACGGGCTCAATGGGCTCAATAGAGAATAGCCGGGCCTATACGGCGCGGGATGTGCTTGACGGCCTGGCGGACAGCCTGGAGGCCAGGTAATGCAAGTTTTTATAAAATAAGGCAGGCCGATTAGTGATTAAAAAGTGTTGACAAAACAACATGCCTCATGTAATATAGTTTATGCGGCTCTTGAAACCCGCATAAACAGGATATGGGAGGATTCCCGAGCGGCCAAAGGGGGCAGACTGTAAATCTGTTGTCTGACGACTACGGTGGTTCAAATCCACCTCCTCCCACCAGGAATCTCACATCGATTACCGATGTGGGATTTTTTTATGCCGCGGAATGTCTTATGCTGTCATTTTGAGACTCCCGCGCTTACATTGCGAAAGGAACAAAGCGAAGCGCGTTAATCTCAAACCAAAACAGGAGCGATAGACTGATGGCTTGTCGTAGCTTATTTGGTATATAATGAGTATGGTGCATCCCTGGCGTTGTCATCGTGGCAGGGGCAATGGAAGAATGGCAAAAGCATCTGGTTGTCCTGCAGATGGACGGTGCAAGAGGTTTTGAGCTTTTTATAAAGGGAGATGTAAAAAATGAAGACCAACATGAAAAGGGCCATCCTCATCACGGGCCTGTGCTTTCTTGTGGCTGTTGCAATAGTATGCGCATATCTTATACTTGACAGAAATACCGGTACATCACCTGGGAATGAAGCCCTAAATGAGGATCCTGCTTCTCCGTCGCAAACTCCATTGGCAGAAGAAACAGATGTGGCGCAGGAGCCTGCTGTAACGGATGAACCTCAGCCTGCGCCGGAAGACAAAGTTTATATCCGCGTCTATACAACTTACAGGGAACTGGGAAGGGCCATCGAGAAATATGCCCGGGAAAACTGGGATTTCGACTTCGAGGTTCAGACCTGGGATGACGCAATATATTACGGGTACAATGACATCGTTAATATGGTAGACGACAACCTGAAAAACAATGCCGAACCCATGGAAGTATTCTGTGTCCCGGCGGCGTACGCGGCCAGGTACGTCAGGGGCGAGTATTCCCGGTATGTCTGCACCTACGAAGAGTTGGGAATCGATGTCGACGCGCTTCTTGAAAAGATGGATATTCCCCAGTATATCATTGATGCCGGAACAAACAGGGATGGCAAGATCGTAGCGCTTCCCGTCTTGTCCGACGCAAGTGTCTTCATGTACCGGCGTTCTGTGGCCAGGGAGGTTTTTGGGACCGATGACCCCGATAAAATATCCGAGATCATCGGGGGCGGCACCCAAAGCTGGGACAAGTTCCTCGAGGCAGCCGAAACGCTTAGGAAACACGGCTACTATATTGTATCCGGGCCAGGCGACTTATTTTATCAGATCGATGATAAGTGTTTCGTTTCCGAACTCTTAAGCGAAGACTTCAGGATGAAGCCCGAATGGGAAAAGTTTATTGACATTGCAAAACTCCTTTATGACAAAGGGTATATAAAGGATACCGAGTTATGGAGCGAACAATGGTTTAAAGACACCAGGGGGAAAGGGGATAAAGTTTTCGGTACATTTACAGTCACAGAATACTGGTACGATGACCAGGGTCTTAAAAACAGCTATGGCGATATCTTCGGCGACTGGGCAATATGCCTGCCGCCGTTCCAGGTCCGGACAGAATTATATTCGGGAATAATGGTCAGCAAGAATGCTGCCAACAAGGAACTGCTCAAGCCCATAATAGAGTGGCTGACGCTGGACAGTTCGGAAACCGGTTTCCAGTATCGGCTGGCAAACGGAAAGATTTTCGATGGTCAAAGGTTCTCCGTGATCTCAAGAAACGTCCTGAAAAAGACTGAAAACATCGTCGGCCTTCTTGGAAACCAGGATGTAAATCCCATAATCCTTAATGCGCTGAACAGGCTGGATGAACTGTACGTGCCGGATCCAAGGCCGGAGGATGAAGGCTATATCATTATATATTGGAATTTTATGAATGAAATCTATTCCTATATTCGTGGTGAAAAGGACAAGGAAACCGCCATCTCGGATTTTATGGAAGGCTTACGGCGGCGCTTGGATGAAAACGGATTGATATTGATATGGTAATAATTGCCAATTCATTCTTATCAGCCTGGACTCTGGTATAATACTGATTGTATTGCCAGAGTCTTTTTCGGAGGTAGACTGAATGCCATATGATATAGCCATTATCGGAGCCGGCCCGGCTGGCGCCACGCTGGCCAGGCTTCTTGATAAGAGATACAAGATATTGCTGCTGGACAAACGAGACCTGTTGGAACCTGAGGAGGAAGAAAAGTCAAAGTGCTGCGGCGGGCTTCTTGCGCCGGATGCCCAGAAGGTGCTGGGCAGGATGGGCCTGGCCGTGCCCTCGGACGTGCTGGTAAGCCCGCAACTTTTCCTTGTAAGGACCATCGATTTTGACAACAAGCTCGAGCGGTTTTATCAGCGCTTCTATTTCAACATGGACCGCAGGCGGTTTGACGAGTGGCTTGTCTCGCTGATCCCGCCCCATGTGGATATGGGGATGAAGTGCAGGTTTTCATCCCTGGGCGAAAGAAACGAGGGTTACGAGATTGCTTTTATTCACGGGAACAGGATCTATACCGAGAGGGTAAGGGTTCTCGTGGCGGCCAACGGGGCGTGGTCCAATGTGAGGCGCCAGGTCTTTCCCGAAAGCGAAAGGATCAGGAGGTACATCGCCATCCAGGAATGGTATGAAACCACCGAGGATATACCCTATTACGGGGCAATTTTCGACAGCGTCGTTACGGACTTCTATTCGTGGATCATCGCCAAGGACGGCAGGATGGTTATAGGTTCGGCCCTTAAGCCTTCAAAGGAAGCCGGGGAGAAATTCGAGAGGCTGAAAAACGAGCTTCGGGATTTCGGCTATTACTTCGGAAAACGAATCAAGCGGGAAGGTACATACCTGTTGCGCCCGATGTCCGGTTCCGAGATTTATACCGGCAACGATCATATGGCGCTCGTGGGCGAGGCGGCAGGCTTTATAAGCCCAAGTTCTGCCGAGGGCATAAGCTATGCCATAAGAAGCGCCATTGCCCTCGCGGACAGTCTCAACAAGGGAATTGAGGGGTTCCAGTACCGTTACCGCAAGAATCTGCGGTCCCTGAAGCGGAACCTGATGTTCAAACGGCTTAAGAGCATTGGCATGTACAATAAAACGCTGAGGGCCCTGGTCATGAAAAGCGGCATCATGAGCACAGATGTGATGACAAATTAGGGGACGGTTCCGCTGGTTCGAACCAGCGGAACCGTCCCCCTGGTTAAAGCTTGAAGCGGGGGCCTTCGCGGCCTTCCATGTTTTCAAGGCGCTTTATGATGTAAAGAGGCCGGCCTTTCGCCTCGTCGTAGATCCTTCCTATATACTCGCCAATGATGCCCAGCATAAGCAGGATAATGCCGTTGAAGAACAGGCTTACGGCTATCAGCGAGGCCCAGCCGGACTGGGTGGAATGGGGCCAGAAGATCCTCTGGATGATAACGACGATCAGGTAGAGGAAGCTGATTATGGAAATGGCGGAACCTATATAGGTAGCCAATTTGAGCGGTTTGTGCGAAAAGGAGATGATCCCGTCAGTGGCAAGCTTTATCATCTTCTTCAGCGGGTACTTGGTTTCACCGGCGAACCGCTCGGCGCGCTCGAACTCCAGCGCCTTCTGCCTGAACCCGACCCAGCTCATTAGACCGCGGACATAGCGGTTTCTTTCGGGGAGCTGCTTCAATGCCTCGCACACCTTCCTGTCGATTAGCCTGAAATCCCCCGTGTCAACCGGGATATCCACGTCGGTGAGCGTCCTGAGGATCCTGTAGAAGCACTTGGCGGTGAACTTTTTAAAGAAGGTTTCGCCCTTGCGGGAGATCCTCTTCCCGTACACCACGTCATAGCCTTCTCTCCAGAGGCGTATCATTTCCGGGATCAGTTCGGGCGGGTCCTGCAGGTCCCCGTCGATGATGACCATGCATTCGCCTGCCGCATAGTCCATGCCGGCGGTAATAGCGGTCTGGTGCCCGAAATTGCGGGCGAAATCTATCATCTTCACATTCCTGTCCTGCCTGCACAACTGGCTGATGATCTCCCCGGTTTTATCGCGGCTGCCGTCGTTGATCATGATGATCTCGTAGCTCTCGCCGGTTTCCTGCATCACCCTGGTCAGCCTGCGATAGGTCTCGTGGATCACCTCTTCCTCGTTGTACATGGGAACGATGACCGAGCAAACGACTCTTTCCATGGCTTCCTCCCTGCCATTAGTTTAACTTGCATTACTGCAAGTATACTACAAATCCCTCATGATTTCATCAGCGGCCGCAAGGCCAAGCCTCACGGCATAGTTCATGCCCCTGTCCTCGGGGTAGATCTGCGCCATCGATGCGAGATACAGGCCGCAAAGCGGCGTTTTAAGCGGAGGTACAACCCTTGAGTAGTGCCTGGTAATGACGGGCTGGGCATACCGCGCCCGGGAAAGGACGGTCCTCTTAACCCATTCCCTGCAAAATCCCGGGAACATCCCTGCAAGACCGTCCATGAAGATGGATTCAATCTTTTCATCGCTTTTCTTGAAGAGTTCATCCTCAATATCCATGTACCGCGAAAGGTAGACCACGTGGGATCCGTAGCCCTCCGGCCCGACCAGGTTTGTGTGTTCTATTGCCAGCACGAAGGGTATGTCCCGCTGCGCCACGGTTATCCAGTAATAGGGGGAAAGGCTCCGGTCAAGCTCCAGGATCATGCAGATATTGCCCTTGGATTTAAGGCCGGCCAGGTTTTTCCTGTATTCTGCCGGAAGCGGGGATTCCAGCGCAGCAAGCTGCTGGGGCGATCCGGTAAACAGGACCCTGTCGAAGGCCTCGTCCCGGCATACGTCAAGGGCAAGCCGGCCGTCCCCAAGGCGGCGTATGCCGCTTACTTTGCAGTTTGTTCTGACGGAGCCGCCGGCTTGGGAAATCTCCTCGGCAAGCCTTTCTATGAGCCGCGCAAAGCCGCCTTTCATGTAGCCCAGCTTTTCCTTGCTGATGCTTTTAGTCCTTGAGGTGCCGCGGAGCTTGAACTTGTTCCAAATCCATACGGCCGACACCAGGTCCGCGTCCCTGTCGAACTTGGAAACCAGGAGCGGTTCCCATACCTTCCGGTATGAATCGGTTCCGGCCCTCCTTATGAGCCAGTCCTTTGCGGTCTGGCTTTCCAGGGGCATGTAGTCCCGGAGAAATCCCGATGTCAGCGTAAGAAGCCCGGTGCGGATCCTGGAGAAAAGGCTTATCGGGCTGAACCTGAGAAGGTCCATGGGGGAGGTGAAGGGGTAAAGCCTGTCGTCTATGTATATGGCGTTCTTTGGCTCATGCCATTCCACCAGGTCCTCCAGCCCGAGTTCGCGGCAAAGTTCCAGCAGGTGCCGGTCGCTGGTGAATATATGGTGGTAAAACCTTTCGAGGCTTGCTGTCCCTAGACTGACCGACGAGGCGAGGCCGCCCGGCTCGCCCGCTTCTTCAAAAACCGAGACCCGCAAACCATTCTTTGCAAGCCTGTATGCCGCCGTAAGCCCGGTAAGGCCGCCGCCTATTATCGCAACACTCAACACGCAGGATCACCGATTCTTTCTGTTAGGGCTATTTATATATAACCTTCTTGTACAGCACGAAGTTCCACGATACTATGAAGAACATTATGAGGATCTTGGGAAGGTACAGCACAGGCCAGGAACCTTCCCCGAAACCCAGCACGAGCAGGTACCGTATGCCGGAAAACAGGAGCACGTTGCCGACCGTCAGGTTGAACACGAAAAGGATGCCGTAATAGATAAGCTGCCTCTTGAAGTTGTTCCTGGACCTGAACGAGAAGAACTTGTTCAGCAGGAAATTGAACCAGAAGATCACAGTATAGACCATGATATTTGACAGGAGCTCGTTTATCCGCCATTTATCCCGAAGGAGGATGAAAAGTGCGTATTCCAGGATGAACCCCGCCAATCCCACGATAACGTAGCGGACGAACTGGCCCATGGTCTCGGGGTTCGCAAAATCCTTAAGCAGCCTGTTTTTCATAAGTCTTTCCCTGATCGACATACGCTCCTCCTATCACCAGTCCCAGCGAGGCAGGATTCTCAGTACGTTCAGATACCATCTTGGCGCCACGAGCCCGGACAATACGGGATAATACAGGATGAACAGGACCAGCACCGACAACATCAAGATGTATGATGCCCTTCTCCCGATCAGCTTAATCCCTTCCATGTAACGCATAACCGCGGCGATCATCAGGATCAGGAAAGGCACGCATGAGAAATAATGGTATATGAAGGTGAGCTTCCTCGGGGCTACCACCCAGGGAAGGTAAAGGGACAGGTAGCCGACCAGGGGAACCCATCCTCTTCTTGATTCCTCCGGTCCCAGGATCCTTTTAATCCTGCCCGTGACAAGAAGCCAGATCATGGACAGGAACGCGGCAAACCCGGTCCACCAGACAAGGGGATTTCCGAGGCAGGCTATGGACGAACCCATGCCTTCGGGCATAAGCGGCCCGGAATAGTAATACATGGGTCTTAACATGAGAGGCCATTCGTACCAGTGGGAGGAGTAGGGATGGGGCTCGGTTACGCCCTTATGGTATTCATACATGTGTTTTATGGAAGCTATGACCTCTTCAACGAGGTTCCTGCCGTCATTCCGATCCTGTATGGGAAGGTAGGACAGGGTGTATATGGTTGCCGGGATTATTATAAAGAACAGGACGCAGAAAAGGCAGGTCAGGACAAAATACTTCAGGACATACGCCCTGAGAAGCTTCCCGCGTGAATCCGGACTTTCCTTTTTCTGCGCGATTGCCGCATCGAGCCGCCTCCTGTACTCGATGTATTCCTGGACCCGTGACGCGAAGAAAAGAACCGCCAGGCCAAAGGCGCTATAGAGCGCGACCCACTTTGTCGCTCCGCCGAGACCAAGGAATATCCCCGACAGAAGCAGCGGCACAAGCGACCTTGCAAAGCCCCTTTCAAAGGCCCAGGCGCCGTAGTAGTCCAGCATGAACAGGTAGGTTCCCATGACGAAGAAAGCGGTGTAGCTGTCTATGGTGGCGAGCCTGGTCTGTACAAAGTGCATGAAGTCGAACATGAGAAGATAGGTGCAGAAGAAGGCCCAGAATGTATCCCTGAACATACGCTTACCCAGGAGGTACATGAGCGGCAGCATCAGGGCTCCGAACAGCGTTCCCATGATCCTCCAGCCGAAGGGGTTCATGCCGAAAACTCGTATCCCGATGCCCAGCAGTGTTTTGCCGAGGGGCGGGTGGGTGTTTTCATAGATGATGGACCGTTTCTCGATCTGCTCCAGGGCAGTCCTGGGAAAGTATATCTCGTCGAAATACGTTCCGTAATAGAAGCTTGGCCGGTCCGGCACAAGATCCTGCTCGTCGAACAGGAGGCTCACATCCTGGCTTGAGTTTATGTCGGTAACGGTGAAATCCCTTATGAGTTCGTTACCTGAAAAGAAGGCCATCTCGCGGTATTCGGCCTTGAAATACCTCCTGTCCTCTTCCTTTTCGGCGCGAAGGTAAGTGTTCCTTACCAGGAGCTTGCTTGTCTTCACGCTGTCGGTCGTGTAGAGCCAGCGGAAGATGGACTTCATGTCGATGAATGTATAGGGGACGAACTCGTCGCCGTCCCAGGCCATTATCTCGAGGGTGCCGAAACAGCCCCAGGCATGGCCCAGACCCCCGAATAGAAAGATCCTGTCGATCTCGACCTCCCTTCCGAAGTCAACCACGAAGCTTTCGTTGATCCGGTCGGGCTCCCATCCGGTCTGCGGCGCTTCCAAAGAGCCGAGGTTTATCAGTGCAATCGCAAGATATACCAGGGTCATGACCGTCACGATGACCAGGTCCCTTTTGTTCATCCTGCTTCCGGGATCTACCCCGGGGCGCGTTGGCATCAGTTCCTCCATCATGGCAATATAAACCTTTCTCGCTTATTTATATCAATCCCCTGGCCGGGGCTTTCTTTCGCAAGCCATCGGTAGCCGTTCACCATGGCCAGGGCATAGGTGGCCATGGTCGCCGCGGCGATTACTATGGCGGGAGCATACCATCTCGGCAGCCAGTAGATCTTCTGAAAGGAAAAAGCATAAACCACCACCTGGTTTGCAAAGACGCAGATGCTGGTAAGCAGCGCCGCGGGGATATGGCTCCTGTCGAATGCCGCCGCCAGCACAATAAATATGATGGCGGGAAGAAGGTACCTCTCATGCATCCTGGTAATCCAGACGAAGGCGCTGAACAGCATAAGGTAGGAGCAGTATACTATGGCCCGGGTTGAGCCTTTCCCCTTGTACAACAGGTAAAACACGTAAACTGCCGAAAGGAGGAAAAGGATGTTCCCCCAAAGCTGGAAGGTCAGGCCCATGAACGGCAAGGTATCCTCCCGGATCTGTCCTCCGACGAGCGTCCAGAAATTAAAGCCGTTGGCCGTGGCGAAGGGATAATCTTCGATGCTGCGAGAATAAAGGTCGAACAGCCACCAGAACGGATCCAGGAAGGCCGGGACCTTGGTTCCGCACAGCTTGGTGGGCTTGTAGAACGGGAGAACTATGGCGAGGTACAGCCCGATGCCGGCCGTTATGGCCAGGGCCATCTTCCCGACGTTTTTTTTGTCGAACCTGAAGCCCTTGAAATACAGGTACAGCACCATGGGCGCCAAAAGCCCGCTCTGCGGCTTTGTGAGCACCGAGACAAGGAAGAGGAGCGCGGCAATGTTGCGCTTGCCCAGGTCAAAGAGGTAGATTGCTCCCAGCAGCATGGTGGCCGGTATGGAGTCAAACTGGCCCCATATGGAAGAGTTCATGAGGACCCCCGGGTTCAGTATATAGAATATCGCTGCCAGTGAGCCTATGTCCCTGCGGCCGGAGCGTTCCGACATCCTGTATATGATGTACGCGCCGAGGAAATCGGAAAGCACGGCCCACAGCTTTATCATGAGGATATGGAGATAGGGCGCAAGACCCAGGAACTTCGCGATATGGCCGGTGATCCACAGAAAATACAGGTAGAAGGGGGCATACACGACATGGTACCTGGAATAGAGGTCGGCCGGGCCGCTTTCGGCAAGGAACCTGCTCCATGCCAGGTAACCGTTCATATCTATCCGGTATGGTTCAAACAGGCTTATTACCAGCCTGAAAAACACCGTAACTATGATAAGGACCAGGTATTGTCCCGTTTCTCTCTCGTCTTTGACTAAAGCGTTACCGTCCGTATCCCATTTCCTCCTTTTTCGCGCCACGGACCAGGCGGATCTATTCGGCCACATCCCCGCCGATGAGGGGCAATATCTTGCTCTCTATCTCCTTTTCGCTTGCCGACTCCAGTACGTTGGCATGGAGGCTCCAGTCCTCGGTATGATCGGCAAAGGAACCCGGGTTTAGCTTTGTCAGGGGCCCGAGGGTTCCCAGTTCCAGGGTGTGCCTGTTTGTATATATCTCGCATGACGAGCCGAAGTCCGGGTAGCCGGCATCTTCGTGGTAAACGTAGCGCTTGATGAACAGGGTGTTGAAGTTAAGGTACGCCGTCCACCCCGAGGGATTGGGCATGCCTATCTTAAAGGGGTGTTCCGCCGAGGGGTCCTGCCTGATCATGATGTATTTCCGTCCCCAGACCACCCGCGGGTCATCAAGCCTGGTATACGGCCACAAGGCCAGGCACTGGCTGGGCTGGAGGCCCGTGTCCTTCCAGTTCTGGCAAAGGTATGCCGTTCCGCCCGGCGCCATCATGCTTATGGCCCACGGCGACAGTTCCACCGGCCATGCTCCGGTATTGGTCAGCCGGTGCCTCACGCACACCTCGTTGGTGTCGCAGGAGAGGCGGATGATCATCTCCTTGCGGATATGGGTCCAGTGCTCGATCTCCTGCCGCAGCACGATGCCGTTTTCGATCTCTTCCCACTGGACCGGGGAGTTGTCGGGGACATAGGTCCTCGGCATGCTCTCAGGGCCGTGCCACAGCCGATGGCCCCCGTACAGCCTGTACTCGTCGCTGCCGACGGTGCCTACCTCGTCCTCGGCCTCGTAGAAGACATTGGGCTGGCCTTTGAAACCGAAACGTATTATCCTGGGCCCCACGTCGGTTACGGCGATAAGCTCGATCGAACCGTTGGAAAGGCTGATGCAGTTCTGCCATCCCCTGTATGAGACCTTCCTGATGACAACTTTGCCCATCGAACATCCTCCTTCTCCACGATTTTACGCGCAGGACCAAAACAGCGACCAATCTGTCCGCGGCGATTCATCCGGGAAAAACCATGGCGGAGACAATTTTGCGATGTCCGGATCCAGGCCAACTCAATTCTATACTAAAAAAGGCCAAAAAAAAAGCACCTGCAAACGATATACCTATGAAAATAATTGCAATTTCCGGTGCCTTTCATTTAAATTGACGTAAGATCAGATCAGCAAATATATAAAAGGAGGAATAAATTCATCCTGATTATACCATGGAATAATATAGATTTGTATTACTATTTGATTAATTATTTATTAACAAAAGATGAACACGGAGGGACAGGTAACCGGGCGGTGTTCATTGCATTTTCCGGGGCTTTATATTATGATTATTCTATCGGTTCAGAATCGGATTACAAGCTTTCGGGAGTGTTTGAAATGATGCTGTACGAAAGTACCAGGGGCAGGGGTGATGTCATCCCGTCCGCCGAGGCCATAAAGAAAGGGATAGCCGCCGACGGCGGCTTATATGTCCCGAGGGATTTTGTCCGGCTGTCCATGGAGGACATAGAGGCCCTTGTGCCCATGACCTACCAGGAGAGGGCGAAGTACATACTCAAGGGGTACCTCGACGATTTCACCGCCGACGAGATTTCCGACTGCGTTGACAAGGCGTACAACACGAGGAAGTTCTCGAGCGAGGACATAGCCCCGGTCGTGATGATGAACAGCAGCCTCAACATCCTGGAACTGTGGCACGGCCCCACCTGCGCCTTCAAGGACATGGCGCTCCAGATACTGCCCCACTTCCTCGTAAAGGCCATGAGGAAAACCGGCGAAACAGACGAGATCGTGATCCTGGTAGCCACGTCGGGGGATACGGGAAAGGCCGCCCTCGAGGGCTTTGCGGATGTTGAAGGGACCAGGATCATCGTGTTCTATCCGGACGGGGGCGTAAGCGAGATCCAGAAGCGCCAGATGGTGACCCAGGAAGGCAGGAATGTCCTCGTATTCGGCGTTGAGGGCAATTTCGACGATACCCAGACCGGCGTAAAGCAGATATTTACCGACGAAGCGCTGATCGGGAGGATGAAGGAAAAGGGGCTTAAGTTCTCGTCGGCCAACTCCATCAACTGGGGAAGGCTTGTGCCCCAGATAGTATATTACTTCTCCGCCTATGCCGACATGGTGAAGCAGGGCAGGATCAGTTTCGGCGAGAAGATAAACTTCGTGGTTCCCACGGGCAATTTCGGGAACATCCTCGCGGGATACTATGCCATGAGGATGGGCCTTCCCGTCAACAAGATGGTCTGCGCGTCCAACGACAACAAGGTGCTGACCGATTTCATACATACCGGCGTATATGACAGGAGAAGGGATTTCGTGCGCACGATTTCCCCCTCCATGGACATATTGATATCCAGCAACCTGGAAAGGCTTTTATATGAGCTTTCCGGGCGGGACCCCGAAAGGGTCAATGACTGGATGGCAAGGCTCAGGAACGACGGTTACTACTACATAGGGTCCGCGGCGCACCGCGTTTTGAACGAGCACTTCTGGGGAGGATGGTCGTCCCAGGAGGAGACATTGAAGACAATAGAATGCGTGTACAATGAATACGGCTACGTGTGCGATACCCATACGGCCGTTGGCGTGGACGTTTACGACAAGTACGTGATCACCACCGGCGACCTGACGCCGACGGTAATGGTTTCCACCGCAAGCCCGTTCAAGTTCAACGCCAGCGTCTGCAAGGCCCTGTCGATGAACGATTCCGACGACGAGTTCGAGCTTTTGAGGAAGCTCTCGGAGAAAACAGGACTGCCCGTGCCCGAGGGGCTGAGAAACCTTGAGGATAAGCCCGTTCTCCACGGAAGGGTATGCAGGAAGGAAGAAATGAAGAATGTTGTTATGGAGGCACTGGGGATATGAATAACGGAACTCAGAGCGTCAGGCTCGGAAAGATAGTAAAGGAGTTCATGCTGGAAAAGATCGTATATTCCCCGGAATTCGACGACATCCTGGTCACCTCCACGGACATCAACAGGCCGGGCCTGCAGCTTGGCGGCTTCTTCGAGTATTTCGGCAACGAGCGTATCCAGGTTATCGGCAAGGTCGAGATGACATACCTTAGCCAGATGACATCCGAGCAGCGCTACAACAGCCTGTTCGCGCTTTTTTCAAGGGGCATTCCCTGCGTAATCCTGGCAAGGGGCATGGAGCCCTTCCCGGAGATGGTAGAGGTGGCCAAAAAGTGCAATATACCTCTCCTGGGTACCCAGGAAGTCACCTCGCGGTTCGTCGGGAACCTCATTGCGTACCTGAACGTGGAGCTTGCCCCCATGATAACCATGCACGGCGAGCTGGTGGAGGTCTACGGCGAAGGCATCCTGATACTGGGCGAGAGCGGCGTTGGCAAGAGCGAAACCGCCCTGGAGCTCGTGAAGAGGGGACACCGGCTTGTGGCCGACGACCTGGTGGAGATACGCCGCGTTTCCAGCAAGACTCTGGTTGGTTCGGCGCCGGAGGTCATCCGGCATTTTGTCGAGATCCGCGGTATCGGGATCCTGGACGTCAAATACCTTTACGGCGTCGGCTCGGTGAAGATGACCGAGAGCATTAACCTGGTGGTTAAAATGGAGCTCTGGAATCCCGAAAAACATTATGAAAGGCTTGGAGTTGACGAGCAGTTCACCGAGATACTGGGCATCAAGATCCCTTCGCTTACCATACCGGTTAGACCCGGGCGCAACCTGGCAATAATCATAGAAGTGGCGGCAATGAACAACAGGCAGAGGAAGATGGGATACAACGCCGCCGAGACATTCACGCGAAGGATTACCGAGGACATCAACAAGGATTCCAGGCCATGAATTCCGGGCCACGGCGGCCGGGATCGCGCCGGGCGGCATTGAGAAAAACATGAAATATGAACCCGGCGGTGCGAATAATATATTAGTTGGATCAAAAAAGGGTTTGCAGACTGGTCTTGTGACCGGGTAGTGAAGGAAAACGATTGACTCCGGGAGTTGAACGGATTTGGGAGACAGTGCGGTCTTCAGTGATATGGTTTCCATACTGGGCGAAGGTTCCGTGGCAAGGGACGTGCCCATGAAAGAGTATACGTCCATCAGGACGGGCGGGAAAGCCCGCTTTTTCGTAGAACCCGACACGACGGAGAAAGTCCTTGAAATACTCGGATACCTGAGGGAAAAGAATATTGACTTCTACGTAATGGGCAACGGCACCAATCTCATCTTTCCCGACAGCGGGTATGACGGCGTCGTGATCAGGATTGGCGGCAAGTTGTCCCGGATCTGCCATGAGGGGAACAGGATAACGGCGCAGGCCGGGGCGTCCCTGACGGCCGTTTCGGCCAGGGCCCTGGAAGCGGGCCTTGAAGGCTTTGAGTTCGCCTCGGGGATACCGGGCACCATAGGCGGCGCGGTTGCCATGAACGCGGGGGCATATGACGGCGAGATGAGCCACGTGGTGGCCGAAACCCTCTGCGTCGATGAAAAAGGCGAGATCATAAGGCTAAAGGGCGAAGAACACGCCTTTGGTTACCGGAAAAGCAGGATCCAGACCGACGGTCTGGTTGTTCTCGATGTGACCCTTCAGCTCAGGCCGGGCGACAGGGCGGAGATAAAAAGAAGGATGGACGATTTCAACGGCAAGAGGCAGGAAAAACAGCCTCTCAACATGCCCAGCGCCGGAAGCGTGTTCAAGAGGCCGGAGGGGAACTTTGCAGGGAAACTCATCCAGGAGTGCGGTCTCAAGGGCTACACCATCGGCGGGGCCCAGGTATCGGACAAACACTGCGGATTTATCGTGAACCTCGGTAATGCCACGAGCAAGGACGTGCTGGATCTTATAAGGTACGTAAGGAAGACCGTCTACGAAAAGACAGGGATCATGCTGGAGCCCGAGGTCAGAATCATTGGGGGAGAATTATGAACCTTCTGATTATCACGGGAATGTCGGGGGCCGGAAAGAGCCTGTGCGTCAAGTACTTCGAGGACATAGGCTATTTCTGCGTTGACAACCTACCTCCTTCCCTGATTCCCAAGTTCGCCGAGGTGATAATCCAGAGCAAGAATCCCATAGAAAAGATCGCCCTTATCGTTGATATACGCGGCGGGATAATGTTCCTGGACCTCTTTCCCGCCCTGGAGCAGCTCCGGGAGATGGGCGTTTCATACAAGATCCTTTTCCTTGACGCCACGGACGCGGTGCTGGTAAAGCGTTTCAAGGAGACAAGGCGCCAGCATCCCCTTTCGCCCGACGGACGTATCGCTGAAGGGATCGAGGAGGAGAGGCAGATCCTCCAGGCAGTCAAGGACAAGGCCGACTACATCATCGACACTTCGAATCTTCTTCCCCGCCAGCTGAAGGAGGAAATAGCCCGCCTGTTTGTCGAGGGCAAGCCGTTCAAGGGGCTGATACTCAACATAGTTTCGTTCGGCTTCAAGTACGGCATCCCCATGGACTGCGACCTCGTTTTCGATGTGCGTTTCATTCCGAACCCGTATTATGTGCCCGAACTGAAGCACAAGACCGGACTGGACCAGGAAGTGGCCAGCTACGTGATGTCCTTCCCGGAAAGCAGGAAATTCCTGAACAAGCTCAACGAGATGATACATTTCCTGATACCCTACTACGTGAAGGAAGGTAAAACGCAGCTCGTCGTCGGCATAGGCTGCACCGGGGGAAGGCACCGGTCTGTCACCATAGCCCAGCGTCTCGCCCAGATGCAGAAAGAGAAGGGGACCAGCGTGGTGACCCAGCACAGGGACATAGATAGGGACGAGATGGGGGAATAGCTGTATGAAAATGCTGCGCTGGTTCCTGATCGGCTTCAGGTTCAAAAGGTACTTAATAATCGGTCTTGGCGGCCTGATCCTGATAGTCGCTTCCCTGCTGGTCCTGCTGAAGGATGTGAACGTGGGGCACATACAGCTCAGCGTTTCCGTTTTCCTGGGCGTTCTCGGCGTTTACCTTTTGCTTGTCTGCCTGACCAGGCTGGTAATCAAGTTTATCAACTTCTTCCCAAACGGGATGCCCAGGAAACCTAAGAACGTGAAGGATATAGGGGATATCCTTTACAGGAGGAAGATCCTGTCGTCGGGTCCGAAGGTAGTGGTTATCGGCGGCGGCACAGGAATCTCCACCATGCTCAGGGGCCTCAAGCATTACACGAGCAACATTACGGCCGTCATAACGGTGGCCGACGACGGCGGCGGCTCTGGACAGCTCCGCAATGACCTGGGGATGCTCCCGCCCGGGGATATCAGGAACTGCATGCTTGCCCTTGCCGAGACCGAGCCCGTGCTGGAAAGGCTTTTGAACTACCGGTTCACCGAGGGAAGCCTCAAGGGGCAGTCATTCGGCAACCTGTTCCTTGCAGCCATGTGCGGGATATCCGACAACAACTTCGTGAAGGCCGTCACCCACATGTGTCAGGTACTGGCCGTAACCGGAAGGATCTATCCCGTGACCGACGAGAACGTGAACCTGGTGGCGGAACTGAAGGACGGCACCGTGATAGAGGGCGAATCCCGCATTGGCTCACATCACCTGTTCCATCCCGGGCCCATAGAAAGAGTCCGCTTCGACAAGGAAAATGTCAAGCCCCTGAAAGAGGTTATCGACGCCATCGGCAAGGCCGACATCATAGTCATGGGACCCGGAAGCCTTTACACGAGCATCATCCCGAATCTCCTGGTGGACCAGGTCCCGCAGGCAATAAGCAAGGCCAGGGGCATCAGGATTTACGTGTGCAATGTCATGACCCAGCCGGGCGAAACCGAGAACTACACGGTGGCGGATCATATAGAAGCGGTACATAAGCATGCGGGATGCGATATCATCGATTACTGCCTGGTCAACAACGGTCCCATCGAGCCGTCCCTGCTTGCGAGATACAAGGAAGAGGGCGCGGCGCCCGTCGAGCTTGACCTGCAAAGGGCCAGGCGCCTTGGGATCAAGATCATCGAAAAGGATATGGTGGGGATACATAAAGGTTTCGTGAGGCATGACCCGGAAAAGCTTGCCCTCGCGATAATGGATATCTTCAGAGTCAAATGACCCTTTGAAGTGCGAAAGGCGTGAACCGGATTTGTCTTTTTCTCTCGACGTAAAAAGGGAAATGTGCAGGATTGAAGCCGACTCGGCATGCTGCAGGAAGTCGGAGCTGGCCGGCATACTCAGGGCAGGGTTGACCCTGAAAAAATCGCCGGACGGATTCCGCCTTTTATTTTCCACCGAGAACGCCCCGCTGTCCAGGCGCGTTTTCGTCCTTGCCAAGGAATTTTACGGGTTCGATCCCGGCGTTTCCGGGCGCAGGACGCGCCGGTTCAGGAACCGCTCGGTATACCAGCTCGACTTCTCAAGCCTTATTGAGGGCGGACAGGACCTTTTGGGCGACATCGGGCTGTCGGTAAGCCCGGATTCCGGAGAACTTATGTACATGAACTACAGGGTGCGAAAGAGATGCTGCAGGCGGGCGTTTTTAAGGGGAGGTTTCCTGGCGGCAGGCTCGATATCCGACCCCGACAAGTCGTATCACCTGGAGGTTGCTTTCAGAAGCCGCCTCCAGGCCGAAGAATACATCCAGTACCTGCAGGCTTTCGGGCTCCAGGCCAGGTCCATCCGCCGCAAGGGGCATTACCTGGCATATTTGAAAGAGGGCCAGGAGATAGTGGATTTCCTTAACGTTACGGGCGCCCACAAGGCCCTTATGAACCTGGAGAACATCAGGATCATGAAGGAAATGCGAAACCAGGTAAACCGCCTTGTAAACTGCGAAACGGCAAACCTCGGCAAGACGGTCGACGCATCCTTGCGGCAAATCGAGAGCATAAGGTTCATCCAGGACCATGCGGGACTGGACAGCCTTCCGGACACGCTGCGCGAGATCGCGGCGCTCAGGCTTGAAAACCCCGACGTGAGCCTGGCCGAACTGGGCAGGATGCTTGAGCCGCCCTTGTCAAAATCGGGGGTCAACCATCGCCTTAGGAAGATAGAAAGAATAGCCCAGTCAATGGGTTTCAGCCCGGGGCAATAAGCCCTCTCATATCAAGGGTATAAGCCAACTCCTTTTCTCTGTTACGGACAATTCCTCGTTACGGACAATTTCTCCTGGTCCGTTTTATTGATCCTGCCTTTTTTATTCTTAAGTATTCAGGCTATTCCCATTACGGACCCCGGGCGCCGATCCGGTTCGGGGATCCCGGTCATCTGCATGTTTTGGTTTATTTCCGCTCTTTAATCCTGCTTTTATTCCCGCCGAAAAAGGATGAATGCGGGAAATAAAGAATTATCAACGATATGCCGGGTTTTTGTGAGCCCGGCCTCGTTCAGCATGGGATCAAGCTAAAGGCAAGGCTTTTTGTCCGCTATTCAGCGCATTCGGAAAAACAGAGGTGGGAGAATGAACGTGAAGTTTTCAAGGGAAGGCAATTCCCTGGTGGTTATGATGGAAGGGGAAATTGACCATCACACCGCATCCAGGGTGAGAGAGCGCATCGACAGCAAGTTTCTCATGGAGCCGGTCAGGAACATGATCCTGGACCTGTCCCGGGTAACATTCATGGACAGCGCGGGAATAGGCCTGATACTCGGCAGGATGAACCGGGTCAAACTGGTAGGCGGTAAAGTGGTTTTAAGAAAACCGCGGCCTGAGATCCTCAGGATCCTCAGGATGTCGAAAATAGAAGATCTCGTCGAGCTTGACGCCTGACTTTCAAATGTATTGTGAGGTTATGGATTATGAAGCCCATTAACAGGATGAGAACAGAATTCCTAAGCAAATCTGCAAACGAGTCCTTCGCCAGGGTGGTGGCGGCATCCTTCGCGGCGCAGGTCGATCCTTCCATCGAGGTGCTTGCCGACATCCGGACCGCCGTGTCCGAGGCCGTCACCAACGCCATAATCCACGGCTATGGAGACGAGGAAGGGATAGTGGTGCTAAGCTGCGTTCTGTATCCCGACCTCATCGAGATTACTGTTGAGGATTTCGGAAAAGGAATCGAAGACGTGGAACAGGCAAGGACCCCGCTGTTCACGACCCGCCCGGACCTGGAGAGGACCGGGATGGGGTTTACCGTGATGGAGACCTTCATGGACAGCCTCGAGGTGGAGTCAAAGGCAGGCCAGGGCACCAGGATACGAATGACAAAGCATTTGAAGAGCAGGTAGGCTTTTTATGGAGTATAACGATGAAAATATCATCGATCTCATAAAAAGGGCCCAAAACGGAGACAAGGAGGCCCGGAGCGCCATTATCGACAGCAACACCGGGCTTGTCTGGAGCGTCGTGCGCCGGTTCAGGAACAGGAACGCGGAAACCGAGGACCTGTTCCAGATCGGATGCATCGGCCTGATCAAGGCGGTGGACAAGTTCGACCCGTCGTTCAACGTGCGCTTTTCGACCTATGCCGTGCCCATGATCCTCGGCGAGATACGCCGCTATTTCAGGGACGACGGGGCCATAAAGGTCAGCAGGAGCCTCAAGGAATTGTCGCTGAAGGCCCGGGACGCGGGCGAGAAGCTCGAGCAGAAGCTGGGAAGGCCGCCGACCATAGGCGAGCTGGCGGAGTTCCTGGGGGAAGAACCGGAAAACGTCGTACATGCCATGGAAGCTTCCAGGGCCCCCGAGTCCCTTTTCAGGGAATACGAGGATGACGACGGAGCCGAAAACAGGCTGATAGACAGGATTATCTCCAGCCAGGCCAGCGACGAGGCCGAGACGGTGGAGAGGGTTTCCCTGTATAATGCCCTAAAGCAGCTCAGCAGCAGGGAGAAAAAGCTTATATGGCTGCGCTACTACTGGGGACAGACGCAGCAGAACGTGGCCGAAAAGCTCGGGATATCCCAGGTGCAGGTGTCCAGGCTTGAGAAGAAGATACTGGATACCTTGAAAAGCAAGCTGGAAGGATAGCGGCAGATCCACCGAATATGCGCGGATAGAATGCGGAGCCATCGGCATGCCGGGTAATCTTATCGGTTATGCTCGCATTACAGCCTTATCTTCCTGGCTTCCAGGTAGAACCGTTTCTCGTGGGCTTCCCCCATGGAGAAGGTCTTCCTGGGAAGGGCGCCTTCCAGTATGACGGTCCTGAAAAGCTCGTTCTTGTCCATGGGCGAGAGGAAGAATCCGATGTTGCCCTTCCTGCGGCCGATCCTTTCCACAACGTCGCTGCCATGGACATAGTCCACCGCGGTACCCGGGTTTTCCTTTACAAAGATATCGATATAGCCTTGCAGGGTGGAGACATCCAGGTTTCCTGCGGGATTTTCGACCACCAGCCAGCCTTCCCGGTCTTCCGAGACGTAGCCTATCACATGGCTTCCGTGAGGCGGGTCCGCAGGTTTATGTAAGGACTGATAAGCCCGGCATCCCATGCTGTTGTAATAACTGCAGAACCCGTCCGTGAACTTGCCGGCATCCGCATTGAAGAGCAGCCTGTGGATAGGCTCGAAAACTAGGTCCCTGTCGTGAAGGTTGACCACTTCCGCGAGGGCGAATCGGGCGGGATGGTTCTCCCTTTTGGCAGGAGCAAGGGAACCTTTTATCTTTTCCCAGCAGGCCTTTGCCGTAGCCAGGGAATGGTTCCCGTCCCCCACGGCGAAAAGGAGCGGGTCCCGGTTCCCCGAAAGGTTGTATTTTTCCCTGAAATGCTCCCGATCGGCAAGCCTTGCCAGGGCATTATACATCATTTCAACGGAGGCTTCGTCGCTTACCGCCCATCCCCTGACGCTTCCGCCGTTTTTCATGAGATCAAAGTCATATACCATGGGAAAGCGTTCCCTTTGGGCAAAAAGAGGTTCGATGACCGTTTCGTCCCGGTCGTCTATGAGAAGCATTACATGGGGAAGCTCCAGCGGCGCGTTTTCCCTGATCCTGATCCTGGGCGGAAGCCTCTCCAGAATGGTGCCCTCGGTAGCCCGGATAAGGCTCCTGGAACCGGCGGAGTAATCGTACCTTTCAAGGTCGACAGCCAGGATAAGGCCGCGGCGCGTGCGCCCGCTCGGAAAGCGCCTTTCCGTGAGGATAACCGTGTCTTTCAGTTCCTCGAACAGGCCTGCCTCAAGGTATTCCTTCATCTTTTCGCCGATGGCCTTAATTCGCTTTTCCTTGCTTTCTTCGTCTTCGGTTTCAAGGAAGGCTTCGGGGAATATAAGCCTTAGGGTGGAAGGACTGTCGCCTACGAAAGCACTGACATCCTCCCAGTAGCCTGGCTCCGAGGTGTATTGGTCGCAGGCCACGACCGACCATTTTGTCATGTCGACCTTGCCGCTGTTTGGCAGCAGAACCGATGCCACGGATACGCCGACATCGTTTTTCAGCTTTTCTGCTAACCATCTATTGATCATGGTTTTGAAGCCTCCTATCCGGTATGGAATGATTGTAATTGATATTGAAAAATATGTCAAACAAATAAAAGTATTCTCATTATAATTCTTGGGATACTACTTAACAGAACACAAATACTTAATGAATGGAGGTATAAATCATGAGGGTCGGATTCGGAGGGGGAATTATCCTTGGCGCTCTTATCGGAGCGGCGGTTTCCCTTATGGCGGAAGAAAACTTTAACTTGAATCGCTCCATTCGGGCTATGAATCGTGCCGGCAGAAACATTTCCAGGTGCACCAGCCGCATCGTATCATCAATTTCCCGAATGGTTTAAAGCCACGGGGACTGTCCCCATGGCTTTAATTTACGGATAAAGGCAGAAATGGGGCGAAGGTATTCGTCCCTTTTTGCGCAAAATATATCGTTTACTTAAGCATCCCTGCCTGGTTGACTATCGCGTTATATAAATTATGCGAAACGAATGGCAAAACGAGGCTGCCTGTTGATTCAGCCATGATTCCCAGGCACAAGCCAATGCTTCCTGTAATGACAAACGAAAACAAATCAAATGAAAAGCCTGTGCCAAAGCAGCATTGAAAGGCGTGTCCCAGTCCAAACGCTATGTATTTTCTTCTGCCTTTTTTGCAAAACGCAAGAAGAGGTAACAGAAATAACGCCGTCAGCAGTATGGTGGCTGCATAATCCCAAATACTCAAAATCCTCGACCCCAATCCGATGCATGCCGTAATTCAATCCTCGCGTTTGTGAGGCTCACATATTTATACGTTCGTTTTATCATTTTGTCTTAAGGTCGGTTCTCGTGATTTTCCTATTTAACATAGGCCCAATTGAGTGTAAATACATAACGATAAATCGATAACATTGCATAATTATGCTTTTCATCCGGATAAAACTTTGGTATAATGGCGGAAAAATGGCTAAAGGAGTAGGGTATATGAGCGGGGATCGAGCTCAAATTCTTGTTGCAATGTGCGTATATCTTGCCGCTGTCGTTTCGATAGGTTTGTATTACATGAGGACGGCAAGCAAAAGCTCAGATTACTATTTTATCGGCGGCAGAAAACTGGGCCCATGGATAGCGGCCATGAGCGCGGAGGCTTCGGATATGAGCGGCTGGCTGCTTATGGGACTTCCGGGCGTTGCATACTGGTTCGGCCTAAGCGACGCCGCCTGGACCGCAATTGGTCTTGCTGCAGGAACCTACATAAACTGGCTTGTTGTTGCAAAGAGGCTGCGCAGGTATTCTACCCTGGCGGGAAATTCCATAACAATACCGGAATTCCTGAGCAACAGGTTTAAGGAAAAGAACAAGATAATCCAGGCAATAGGATCACTGTTCATCCTCGTATTCTTCACGGTTTATGCAGGAAGCTGCTTTGTAACGTTCGGAAAGCTGTTCAGCACATTGTTCGGGATGCAGTATCAGATAGTTATGATAATAGGTGCCTTAATAGTTATCCTTTATACGTTTCTTGGCGGATTTCTCGCGGAAAGCGCCACGGACTTCCTGCAGGGGGTTGTTATGATTATAGCTCTCTGTTCGGTTTTGACCGTTGGGACTATCGCTGCCGGAGGGATCACGGCGATCCTTAACAATATAAAGTCGATCCCGGGTTTCCTGGACTTTTTCGGCATAGCCCAGCCACAGGTTGCAGACGGCGTCCAGCAGCTTGATGCGGCAGGGAAGCCCGTGTTCGGACCGGCCGGAGAGTATGGACTTCTGACGATCATATCCACCATGTCGTGGGGTCTCGGGTATTTTGGCATGCCCCAGGTCCTTTTGAGGTTCATGGCTATAAACAAGTCAACCGAGATCAAGAAATCCAGGCGCATAGCCATAATATGGTGCGTTATTTCGCTGTTTGCCGCGGTTGGAATAGGTCTTATCGGAAGATCGCTGTATCCCAACGCACTTCTTACACGCAGCCATGCGGAAAACATATTCATCACCATGTCCACCGGACTTCTCCCTGCATTCCTGGCGGGCATAGTCATGTCAGGCATCCTTGCGGCTACGATGAGCTCGTCCGACTCGTACCTGCTCATCGCATCGTCGGCGCTGTCACGCGATATATTCAAAGGAATATTCAAGAAGGATGCGACCGACAAGCAGGTAATGATCGTTTCGCGTATAACGCTGCTTCTTATCTCGTTATTCGGAATAATCGTCGCCTTGGATGAAAACAGCGTTATCTTCCAGGTGGTGTCCTTTGCATGGGCGGGCTTTGGAGCTACCTTCGGCCCCATCATACTGTTCTCATTGTTCTGGAAGAGGACGACGAGAGCAGGCGCAATTGCGGGTATGCTCACCGGCGGCAGCATGGTATTCATATGGAACAAGCTGATTGCAAAGCTTGGCGGCGTATTTGCCATATATGAACTGTTCCCGGCATTCGTGCTCTCATGCGTAGCCATCGTCGTGGTTTCGCTCCTGACGAAAAAGCCGGACCAGGCCATACTGGAAGAATTCGAGGCTGCAAAGACATACGAATGCTGATTCCGGAGTCCTGGCGAGCCGTATATTCGATAAGTTGCAAATAGGATGTCAAAGGGCTGTCGATTGGACGGTTCCTTTGACATCTTTCATTTCATGTCGATTATATGAATGAGGCAGGATATTTATTTACATCGGTGCAGTAACCTCCCTACGGCAAGCCGGCTGTTCAAGTCCGGCCCGATCGTAGGTTGAAGATATGCTTTTATTGTATTAAAGTGCTAAAATGTATACAGGGCAAGATTGCCGGGTATACGAGGAGTATTTTGCATGGACAGCAGAATAAAGACGAAAAGAATTGATGACTGCATATGGCTTATGGATGATAACAGCGATATCTGCTGCATTGATGAAAAGCTTGATTGAGCCTGCCGGGAAGCTGCGGAAACCGGCATAGGTATCCTAAAGGACGTTCCCGCTTACAGGAAGGCGCGTTATATGAGGACAATAGTCGTTGAGCCGTACAACCCGAAATGGGCTGAAGAGTTTAAAAAAATTAAAGACGAGATACTTCCGATTATTAGTGATTGCATTGTTTCATTCGAGCATGTGGGAAGCACCTCGGTCCCTGGCCTGTGGGCCAAGCCCATAATAGACATTGATATCGTAATTGACGATGGGATGCTGGCTGTTGTCATGGAAAGGCTGGCTTCAATCGAGTATCGCCATGAAGGCGATTTGGGAATCAAGGGCAGGGAAGCTTTCGGATATGACAGGAAGGAAAAGGCGCATCTCATGGAGCACCATTTATATGTTTGCCACAAGGATAGTCCCGAGTTGAAGAGGCATTTGGCTCTCAGGGATTTCTTGAGGAATAATCCCGAGTATCGCGATAAATACAGCAGGATAAAAATAGATATGGCCAAAAAATACCCGCATGATATTGACGAATATATAAATGGCAAAGAACCTGTCATATTGGAGATATATAAACTGTGCGGAATCACGCCATAAGGCTGTCAGTGGACTGTTCAGGCAGTATATGGAACCGTTCCGACGGCAACCGAAAAGAGAACAACTTTAAGGGAGGCATATGCTATGGGTAACAACTTCTCAGGCAACTCAAAAAGGATTCTGATCATCGGTACAGGGGCTGCGGGGCATTCGGCGGCGAAGGCGGCAAGGCTCCAGGATCCGGAGGCTGAAATAATCATGTTCGGCAAGGAGAACCGATTGCCGTACTACAGGCTTCGCCTGTGCGAACACATCGGAAAAACAGTAAACTATGACGAGCTTAGAATCAATAAAGAGGAATGGTATCAGAAAAACAGGATCCGGGTTGAGCTATCCTCTGCGGTTACGGAAATAGATACAAAGGCCAGGAAGATAATCGCAAACGGCAAGGAGTACGGCTATGACAGCCTGGTACTGGCCACCGGAAGCACGCCGATCATGCCTCCCTTTAAGGGGAAGGAACTTTCAGGCGTTCATTCCATCTGGACCGTGGATGATATTGAGGCAATAAACAAGGGCCTCCTTAATGCGAAAAAGGCGGTCGTAATCGGCGGCGGGCTGCTTGGCCTTGAAGCTGCCTACAGGATATCGGAAACGGGTATTGACGTGTCCCTGATCGAAGGCATGCCAAGGCTCCTGCCCAAACAGCTTGACGAAGAAGGATCGGAGGTATTCAGGGACAAGGTGCAAAGCCTGGGAATCTCAGTGTTCTGCGGCATTTCTGTGGAAGGATTCGAAGGCGATGGCAACGGACGTGTTTCACAAGTGCGCATGGCCGATGGCATGCTGCTTGATGCAGATATAGTTATCGTATCGGTTGGCGTTTCGCCCAACGTTGCCGTGTTCCGGGACACCGGAATAAGCATGAACCGCTTTATAGAAGTCAACGAGAAGATGGAAACCAGCATTGAAGGCATATATGCGGCTGGAGACGCGGCAAGCGTCAATGGCAGATGGTCCGGACAATGGTCGGTGGCCGGCAGGCAGGGACAGGTTGCAGGAACCAATGCTGCGGGAGGAAATGCTGTCTATAAAGAGGATCATGTTCCCTATGTGCTTGCCACCATGGGGACAAGGGTTGTCTGTGCGGGCGATGCGGGCGTTATCCGGCCTGATGGTTCGGAAGCGACATATGCGATAGACCGCAGGATTGACAAGGAAAAACACCTTTATTCCAAGCTTGTATTCCGTAACGGGCTGTTTGTCGGATATATGCTTATCGGCGAGCCGGCCGGAGCCTTCAGCAAGCTCCAGCCGTTGCTGAATACCGATGCAAGCGCCGAGAAGATCAACAGTATTCTGTACGGATAACTAACCTCCGCGACCAGTTCCGGCGGCGTCCTCGCGTGCCAGGTATTGTTGACAATGCCGTTTTCAGGGTGCTATCATAATTTTGACAAAAAGGGACATGTCATAGTTTTTTCAAGCAGACCTGCCCGCACCATGGCAGTTCAGGCTCGCACACGATGAAGGGAAGATACAGATGTTCAAGGTCTTTCTTGTCGAAGATGAGAACGTGGTCCGCGAAGGCATACGCAAGAATATCCAGTGGGAGCAGTACGGATTTCATTACACCGGCGACGCTTCGGATGGCGAGCTCGCGCTGCCCATGATACGGGAGATCCAGCCTGACCTTCTCATCACGGATATCAAGATGCCTTTCATGGATGGGCTGACCTTGATAAAACTCGTGCGCAATGAGCTTCCGAGGACGAAAATCGTCATAATCAGCGGTTACGATGATTTCACCTATGCGCAGCAGGCTATCAGCATGGGTGTGGATCAATACCTGCTTAAGCCTATCATAAAGGACAAACTGATCGAGATCCTGGCGGAACTGTACGAGAAGATGAAGGAGGAACGGCAGCAGCAGGAGTACATAGAGCATTTCCAGCGGGAAGCCCAGGAGTATGAAAACTTTGCGCGCAGGAGGTTCTTCGAGAAAATCGTTGCCGGCGTGCTGAGCGAATCGGAAATCATTGAAACCGCCGGGTCAATGGATATCGATATCGTTGCCCCGTTCTATAATATAGTGCTTTTCACGCTAAGCAGCGCGGAATATGACGGGAGCACGCCGGAAAGCTATACCGAAGCTCTCGCCGCGGTGCAGGACGATGTTACGAAGCTTTTCATCGGCAGACCCGAACAGATCCTGTTCAGGTGGAACATAACCACATATGCTGTCCTGGTAAAAGGCAATACTCAGGATGATACAGCGTCATACACGAACGAATGCATAAAGAATATACAGGATCGTTGTACCGCGGCAGGGAACGACGTAGGCTGGTATATTGCAAGCGGAACGCCGGTGTCGCGGCTGAGCGCCCTTCCTTCCTGCTTTGCACAAGAAGCCGCATACTGGCCTATCGCTATATATGCCCCGAGGAACATATCCTGACTGAAGCGAGCATACGGGATCTTAAGAAAAACAACGGCTTTCAGGCAGGCGCAAACGGCAAGGAACTTGATGCTGAACATATCAGGAAATTCCTGAGCAGCGGATCCGAACAGGAAATCGATGACTTTATCGAACAGGTGCTGCAGAATGTAGAGGAAAGAGTTGTTTCCACCGCCTTGCTTTGCAGGTACCTGGCCATGTCGGTTTATTTTGCCGCAATTAAATACCTGGACCTGATAGGGTCCGGCTTCGACGCCATATTGACGATCGAATTATTGCCCAACGACAGCATATCCACCGCCGAGGGTGTTCGGAATTATGCGCGCAAGGTAATAAAGCGCGCGATCGATCTGCGCGACCGTGAAAGCACCAGGCAGCAGCATGTCTTGTTGAAACGGGCGATAGATTTTATCAACGAGAATTATTCGGACCCGTCAATCTCGCTCGACAAGGTTGCCAAGAACGTCAACATCAGCCCCAACTACCTGTCGGCCGTTTTCAGCCAGGAAGTAGGGCAGACATTGACCAAATACATCACATCAAGGCGTATCAATGAAGCGAAGAACATGCTCCGCAATACCGACATGAGGCTCAGCGAAATAGCGTTTGCAGTCGGGTACAAGGACCCGCACTATTTCAGCTTCGTGTTCAAGAAAGTCTCGGGCTGCACGCCCAGCGAATATCGAAGAGGGACAGGCAGTGAGCATTGATAACAGGCGCAAAGAGAAAAAAATAAAGATGCAGAGCAGGCTCTGGAATATGAACCTGCTTGTGTCCCTGCCGCTGATGATAGTCATCCTGGTGCTTGCATCGGTCGGGATTATGTATGTATTGCGGTATAATGCGATCCTGAACAATGTCACGATGGCTTCGGAATTCAACCAGAACTTCAAGGACGATGTGGACCTGAAAATGTATTATTACGTGATCGACAGCCAGTACTCGGAAGGCCTGCCCCTTGAAGAAATACAGTCCGCAAAGGAGATCGCGCAGAACCTGTACGATACCACTACCAAAAAAGAAAGCATACGCGCTATCACCAGCGTGCTCAACCTCTGCAACAATCTCGAGGAAAAGATGCAGCAGATCGCTGAAACAAAAGAATACGACTCGCGCGTGGACCAGCTGGAGAAAAATATCTACATATTGACCGACCTTATACAGAGATTCATGTACACCTATCTGTACTACGAAGCGGCACACCTGAACAGCCTGCAGTCCGACATGGTAAGGAACATGGTCGTCCTGATGGGCGCGGTCGTTTTCCTTGCACTGTTGCTGCTGTTTTTCCTGCTGAAGAGTTCAAAAAGGCTCAGCCGCAAGATCGTGGACCCCATAGATATGATCTGTGAACGCCTCGAGGCCATAGGCAAGGGCAACCTGCTGGTCCGGGAACCCATCCAGGCTGACGTGGAGGAGATACAGATCCTTTCTAACGGTATAGAAAACATGGTGGGCCGCCTGATATGGCAGATCCAGAAGAGCACCGAGCAGGAAAAACAGCGAAGGCACGCCGAGCTGGCGCTGCTGCAGTCCCAGGTAAACCCGCATTTTCTGTACAATACCCTGGACACTATCGTATGGCTTATCGAGTCCGGTGAAATCAACGGGGCAGTAAAGATGGTCGGAAGTCTCTCCAACTATTTCCGTTTTTCGTTGAGCCGGGGCAAAAGCGTTATCACCCTCGAAGAGGAAGAACAGCACATCCGCAGTTATCTCGAGATCCAGCAGATGCGTTACAGCGATATTCTGGATTATGAAATCGACATCCCGGATCATCTTAAACAGTACATTATTCCCAAGCTTACACTTCAGCCCCTGGTGGAAAACGCGCTGTATCACGGGATAAAGAACAGGCGGAGAAAAGGAGTCATCCGCCTTACCGGCAGGGAGGATAACGGTAATATAATCCTCGAAGTTATGGACGACGGGCGCGGCATGTCCGGGGAACGGCTGGAAGAGGTCAGGACTTCCCTTGGCAACAGCACGGGCGAGGGCTTTGGCCTGAGGACGGTGCATCAGAGGATACAGATACTGTTTGGCGCAGAATACGGTCTTAGGATAGAAAGCGAACTGGATGTCGGGACGAAGGTTATTGTAACCATACCCATGAAGACGAGCGTCAAGGAGATGGCCATATGAGAAAACTTCTTGCCCTGGTATTTTGCCTGGCCATGGTGATTCTGAACGGCTGTTCGGTGGACGATGCCCATTCCGTGCCGGGATCATCCCAGGATAACCTGATAGTGGTTGGCTTTTCGCAGGTAGGAGCCGAATCGGAGTGGCGCGTTGCCAATACAGAGAACATAAAATCCGTTTTCTCGGAAGAAAACGGATATATGCTTTTCTTCGATGATGCCAGGCAGGAACAGGAAAACCAGATCCGCGCCATCAGGATGTTCATACAGCAGGACGTGGACTATATAGTGTTTTCCCCCAAAGTCGAGACGGGGTGGAACTCCATCCTGCTGGAAGCGAAAGAAGCAGGTATTCCGGTCATCGTGATCGACAGATACATCGAAAAGGAGGATGAAGACCTGTATACGGCTTATGTCGGGTCCGATTTCTACAAGGAGGGCGAGACTGCGGTCAAATGGCTGGAGAACTTCCTGGAACAGCGGGGAAGGACCGAGGAACCGATACGGATAGTCCACATCCAGGGTACTATTGGCTCAACTCCGCAGCTTGGCAGGACAATCCCGCTTGAGGAAGCCGTAAAGAGGCATCCGAACTGGGAGATCGTGGCGCAGGAGTGCGGCGATTTTACAAAAGCCAAGTCATACGAAGTAATGAGCTCGATCCTGAAGAGTACAAAGGATATAGACGTCGTATACTGTGAAAACGACGGAGAGGCGATCGGGGCGATCGCCGCGATGGAGGAAGCCGGCTTGATGTGCCACCCGGAATACGGGGTTATCGTGATCTCGTTTGACGCCACTAGGCGCGGACTCGAGTATACACTTGCCGGCAAAATAGCTTTGAACGTGGAATGCAACCCGCTGCAGGGCCCGTATATCGACGAAGTGATCAAGAAGCTCGAGCGCGGCGAACATGTTGACCGGATAAACTACGTCGATGAGACCTATTTTGATTACAGGACCATAACGCGGAAAATAATTGACAGCAGGGGGTATTGATTGGGAAGTTGGTTATTTTACGCCAGATGTTAGAAAAATTATGATAAACCGAATAGAAATATATGGCAAGGTAATAAAAACAGGGAACCGGGAAATGGATTGTTTGAATTTTAATTAAAATGGTTTGAAATTTTACGCATTTTGCACAAAAATCTTGTTTGCCACTCCCCTTAAATTATATGATTTGAACACAAAGATCAATAGTGAAAGGGGATAAGAACATGAAGAGGATCTTCGCATTGATACTGGCAGCAGTGTTGGCATTAAGCCTGGCAGCATGCGGTTCTACTCAAACTTCTCAACCTTCCCAGCCTTCTCAACCTTCACAGTCTTCGCAGTCTTCACAGTCTTCTCAGTCTTCCCAGTCGTCATCTCAAGCAGCAAGCAAAGATGACGGCCTGATCAAGATCGGTATTGTCAACAACCCGCCTTCCGAGTCCGGTTACCGTGCGGCAAACGTGGCAGACTTTGAAAAAGTCTTCAACGAAGCAAACGGGTACAAGGTTTCAACCTTCTACAGCCTCAAGAATGACGAGCAGCTTAACGCAGCCCAGCAGTTCATCACCGACGGCGTGGATTACCTCCTTATATCCGCCGCGGCGACCGACGGCTGGACCAATGTGCTTGAAAACGCAAAGAAGGCCGGCATCAAGGTGTTCCTGTTCGACCGCATGATGAACGTTGACCAGAGCCTGTTTGAAGCCGCCGTTATTTCCAACATGGAAGCCCAGGGAAGGATGGCTGTTCAGTGGCTGCTGGACCAGAACCTTCCTGAATATAATGTAGTACATATCCAGGGAGCCATGGGCAGCGACGCCCAGATCGGACGAACCAAGCCTCTCGACGAGCAATTCGCAAGCGGCAAGATGAAGAAAGTCGTTCAGCAGACCGCTACATGGGACGAAGCAACAGCCAAGCAGATCGTAGAATCTGTTATCAACTCGGGAGAAAAGTTCAATGTAATCTATGCTGAGAACGACGGTATGGCAAAAGGCGCAGTCGCAGCCCTCGATGAAGCTGGTATCACCCATGGCAAGAACGGTGACGTAATCATCATAGGCTTCGACTTCAACAAGTGGGCCCTCAGGGAAGTGCTTGCCGGCAACTGGAACCTCGACGTCCAGTGCAGCCCGTTCCAGGCCCAGAAGATCCATGAGATGATCCAGACCCTTGAGAAAGGCGGGACACTCACGGAAAAGATCGTTATCAACGAGGAAAGGTACTTCGATTGCTATAACATTACGCAGGCAGATATAGACACATACGGTATCGGCGACTGATAACAGGCGCGTTTGATCGGACTAGAGCTATTTTCACGGGTCCAGGCGGTGTAAAGTATGCGGATCTTTCCGCATACTTACACCGCTATATGAATAAGACTTAAGCGATTAAGGATGGTAGCCGTATGCAGAACGACATCGTTTTATCAATGAGGAACATAAGTAAGTCGTTCCCGGGCGTTCGCGCTTTGCAGAATGTCGATTTTACCCTCAGAAAAGGCGAGATACATGCCCTGATGGGTGAAAACGGGGCCGGAAAGTCGACCTTGATCAAGGTTTTAACCGGAGTATATCCCAAGGATTCAGGGCAGGTGTTCCTGAATATTGACGGAAGTCTCAGGGAAATCAATGTAAAATCGCCTCATGAGGCCCAGAACCTGGGTATCAGCACCGTTTACCAGGAAATAACCCTTTGCCCCAACCTTACTATCGCAGAGAACATGTTCATCGGACGGGGAAACTACCGTACGGTTAACTGGCGTGCGATGAAAAAGAGGGCAACGGAGATACTTGAGAAGCTGATCATCCCTGCCAGGGCTACCCAGCAGCTGGACACCTGTTCGATCGCCGTGCAGCAAATGGTTGCCATCGCACGTGCAGTGGATATGGACTGCAAAGTGCTTATCCTGGACGAGCCGACTTCGTCCCTCGACGAACAGGAGGTCGAGAAACTGTTCTCGCTTATGCGGGATCTTAAGTCACGCGGCGTCGGCATAATCTTTATTACTCACTTCCTTGAGCAGGTATACCAGGTATGCGACAGGATAACCGTGCTGAGGAACGGCGAACTGGTCGGGGAGTATGAAATAAAGGATCTGCCGCGTGTACAGCTAATTTCGAAGATGATGGGCAAAGATCTTGAAGATGTTTCCGCACTGCAGAAACGTAAACCGGTAGGGGAAGAATCGGATGAACCGCCCGTTTATGAGGCGGTTGGCTTATCGAGCATAGAATGTTCCAACGCGTTTGATTTTAAGATCAGAAAGGGAGAAGTCAACGGTTTTACCGGGCTTCTCGGTTCCGGCCGCAGTGAAAGCGTGCGCGCCATTTTTGCCGCTGACAGGATCACCGGCGGGAAAATAAGGGTGAACGGAAAAGAGGTCAAAATCAAAAAGCCCAAGGATGCAATGAAGCATGGAATCGGATACCTGCCCGAAGACCGAAAACGGGACGGTATCGTCGAGGACCTGTCGGTCCGGGAGAACATCATACTTGCCCTGCAGGTGATGAAAGGCTTTTTCAGGCCGTTTTCACGAGCCGAGGCAGAAGCTTTTGCGGATAAGTACATAAAACTTCTGGGAATAAAAACCGCCTCGATGGATACACCCATCAAGTCGCTGTCAGGAGGCAACCAGCAGAAAGCGATACTGGCGCGCTGGCTGCTGACAAATCCCCAGTACCTGATCCTGGACGAACCTACCCGCGGAATAGGCGTGGGAACGAAAGTGGAAATACAGAAACTTGTGCTTAAACTGGCCGAGGAAGGCGTAAGCATCACGTTCATTTCATCGGAAATAGAGGAGATGCTTCGCACCTGTTCGCGCCTTATAGTCATGCGTGATCGAAAGATAGTAGGCGAGCTTAAAGGCGAAGAAATGACCCAGGACAACATCATGCACACCATAGCGGGGGAGGCGGTATAATGGGCAGTTTATTGAAGAAACTGACGAGATCCCAGTTGGCAATACCGTTGTTTGCGCTTTTCTTGCTGATCGTTTTCAACCTGATCAGAGATCCGGAATTTTTCTCTATATCCATTGCCATCAACAACAGCGGGAACGCCGTGCTTTCAGGCAACCTGATCAGTATCCTTAATGGTGCGTCGGCCGTTGCCATCCTGTCCATCGGCATGACACTGATAACGTCATCCTGTAAGGGGCAGGACATAAGCGTTGCGGCAGTGGCGGCAATAGCGGGCAGCATTTTTGTAAGCGTGCTCCGCTCAAACGAGATCACGATACCCGTCATTATTCTCGCATTTTTATTCGGCTGCGCCGTTTCAATCCTTTTCAGCCTGTTCAACGGGGTACTGGTCGCCGTCTTCAAAATCCAGCCAATGATCGCGACACTGATATTATTTTCGGCCGGACGATCGATCGCCTACTGGATAAACGGCGGCGCGACGCCAACGGTTTCAAGCCCGCTGCTTGCCAGCATAGGAGGTTTTATCCCGGGAATACCCATACCCACCCCTATAATAATAATGGTCGTATTCCTGATCCTGATTTCGCTTGTCTTAAGATTTACGAATCTCGGATTATATACGCAGGTGGTCGGAATTAACGAAGGGACCGCCCACCTGAACGGCATCAGCCCGGTTCGGATCAAGCTCATGGCGTTTATCATATCCGGGATTTGCGTCGCTACGGCGGGCTGTATCACCGTGTGCAGGATAGGGCTTATCAACCATGAAACCCTGCTGCTGGACGCGGAAATGGATGTCATCCTGTCGGTCGCAATCGGCGGAAATGCATTAAGCGGCGGCAGGTTCAATATCTATGGTTCGGTTATCGGAGCGTACATAATCCAGGCTTTGACCGTCACGCTTTACGCGATGAAGGTTCCCTCCGCGGCGGTAAAAGCTTATAAGGCAATCGTTATCATACTGATAGTTGTATTCAGTTCCCCGGTCGTTAAGGATTCCGTAGTAAGGATGTACAAAAGAATGTTTAGGAAACAGGCCGAAAAGGAAGTCCAGGCGAAAGCCGCCTGATATAAGTTATGAGACCGGTTAATTGAAGCTAAATAAGCGATCCCTGTGTAGATTTTATAGAAAACCAACAGAGTAATGGGGAATAAGCTATGAAAAAAGGTAAGGATTTGGTAACTGCAATGCGAGGAAAAAAACCAAGAGAGCCTATCTCCAACACCAACCTGCTGATGACGATTACGATCTGTACCTTCATCGGCATGTACGTGGTCGCAATGCTCGTCCTGGGCGGCGGGTTCCGGAACCCGCAGCAGTTCCTTGACCTCTTCAATAACAATGCGTTCCTGATCATAATTGCCTGCGGGCTGACCATGGTTATGATATCGGGCGGCATAGATATTTCCGGCGGCGGCGTGACGGCCCTTGTAACCATGGCATGCGTCGTTTACCTTGAAGACCATGGCGGGACAGTTACGGGTTCGATATTGATGGCGCTGGGCATAGGCTTATTCTTCGGTCTGCTTCATGGAATACTGGTAGCATACCTTGAAATACAGCCATTCATCGTCACCCTGGCGGGAATGTTCTTTGCCAGGGGCATGGTAACGATAGTCAGCATTGCGCCCCGGACAGCATCACATGAGGCTTTTCTCCGCCTCAAGCAAATGCGGATCACCATACCTGGCGTGGGGTATTACGGTAAGACCGGGATATTTATACCCGCCCAGATCGAGCTGGGAGTAGTGGTTGCATTGATCGTTGTGATAGCCGTGGCGGTGATTCTTAAATGGACCCGGTTCGGCCGCAACCTCTACGCGGTGGGCGGAAACAGCCACAGCGCCCTGACGCTAGGTATCAATGTTAAGCGTACAAAATTCTATGCCTATTTGTTTGCCGGCATATTGTCCGGAATAGCCGGCTATGTTTACCTGCTGCATACGGGCGCGGGGGACGCAGCCAACGCTACCCAGGCAGAAATGCAGGCGATCGCGTCCAATATCATAGGCGGGACATTATTGACCGGCGGCGTTGGAAACGCGATCGGAACGCTGTTTGGGATGCTGTCGCTGAAGACGATCACGAACATAGTTATTGCATCGGGGCTCACAAAGCCGTATTATCAAAGCATAACCACCGGCCTTATGCTGTGCTTCTTTATCTTGCTGCAAAGCGTGATACTCGCTGTGCGGGAAAAGGGCGCAGCGGGACTTCTGCCTGAATGGCTGAGGCCGGGAAAAAAGGAGAAAAAGCAAGGTTAGACATGAGGCGAACGATTTTTGAACAATGATAATAGAATTGCTTGCGCGAACCGCGCAAGCGGTCAGATATTCGGCCTCTGCCTACCATGACATGGAAAGCAGTAAGGTGTATAATTGTATAAGGGCCTAAGAAGGCAGCTAAAAACTTATATAGGAGGTACAACAATGATAGATCTGAAAAAATACGAATTCTGGTTTGTAACCGGAAGCCAGCATCTTTATGGCCCGGAAACGCTTTTACAGGTTGAAGAGAATGCGAAGACTATAGCGGGAGACTTGAACGCCAATGTTTCAATTCCATGCAAGGTAGTTTTCAAAACCGTTGCGACGACTCCCGACGAGATAAGGAAAGTGATTGGAGAAGCGAATGCCGACCCTTCCTGCGCCGGCATCATAACATGGATGCATACGTTTTCACCCGCGAAAATGTGGATAACGGGGCTTTCGATGCTCCAAAAACCTCTGCTGCACCTGCATACCCAGTTTAACCGCGATATACCCTGGGATACTATCGATATGGACTTCATGAATCTTAACCAGGCCGCCCATGGTGACCGGGAATACGGGTTTATCGGGGCAAGGATGAGGATTTCCAGGAAAGTTGTCGTGGGGCATTGGGTGGATCCCGAAGTCTCCCGCAAGATCGCTGCCTGGATGCGCGCGGCTGTCGGGTACATTGAGGGCAAAAACCTCAAGATCGCCCGTTTTGGAGACAACATGAGGGAAGTTGCTGTAACCGAGGGGGACAAAGTCGAGGCACAGATCAAGTTTGGGTGGTCAATCAACGGCTATGGCATCGGGGATCTTGTCAAGGTGCTGGACGATGTTTCGGACCAGGATGCCAATAAACTCATTGAGGAATACGAAGCAAAATATGACATAACTCCCGAAGGCCTTAAGGAAGGTCCGGTAAGGGACGCCATAAGATACCAGGCCAAGCTGGAGATCGCGATTAAAACCTTCCTGGAGGAAGGCGGGTTTGGCGCCTTTACAACCACGTTCGAAAACCTGTATGGCTTAAAGCAGCTTCCCGGCCTTGCAGTTCAAAGGCTCATGGAACAAGGTTACGGTTTCGGCGCGGAAGGCGACTGGAAAACTGCCGGCCTGGTCAGGATCATGAAGCTGATGGCTGCCGGGCTTGAAGGCGGCACCTCGTTCATGGAAGATTATACATATCACTTCGAACCGGGCAACTGCATGATCCTTGGCGCGCATATGCTGGAAGTATGCCCCACTGTTGCGGCTTCACGTCCCAGGATAGAGGTGCACCCGCTTGGCATAGGCGGCAAGGCTGATCCGGCGCGGCTGGTGTTCAACGGCAAGGCAGGAAAGGCCATAGCCGCGTCGCTGATTGACCTGGGAGACCGGTTCCGCCTGCTTGTCAATGACGTTGAGGCCGTGAACGTGGAGAAGGATCTGCCCAAGCTGCCTGTGGCACGTGTTCTCTGGAAGCCGCTGCCGTCGCTGCATGAGGCCGCCGAGGCATGGATCCTGGCGGGCGGAGCGCACCATACTGCGTTCTCGTACGACCTGACTGCCGATCAAATGCTGGATTGGGCGGAAATGGCTGATATCGAGTGCGTGCTGATCAATAAGGATACGAATTTACTGGAGTTCAAGAACAACCTGAAAATCAATGATATCATCTGGCGTTTCAGGTAAGTCTGGGACTTTAAGGCGGATGGTTCTTCATACGGCTTTTGCCGGATTGATGACGCGATTCGGAAAGGGGCGGCTTTTATGTCCGCCCCTGTGACATTGAAAGGGATACAGGACTAATGAAGAGACATGTAAAACTATGCCCGGTTATTTTTGCAGTTTTGATCCTGCTTGCATCATGCGTGAATGATACCGGGCCGGAAAATACATCAAGCACGGTGACAGCCGGAGAGGTATCGGCAAAGCCTGAGGCATCACACTCACCAGGCGAAGCTTCTGCGCCCGAATCGGCATCTGAGCCCGACCGGGATACCGAACCGGGAACGAAACCTGAATCCGTTATGGAAGAAACATCCGAAACGGCACCGGAACCCACTCCGGATGCCGAACCCAAGGTTGAGCCCGGTCCGGACCAGTATTCGCTCCCGGAAGGATTCGTGTATGTAACTGACGTGATACCGACAGCCCTGCTCGAAATCCGTTATTCTGCCGAGGACAATTTTGTAGGCGCGGTGATCGAAGGGTATGAGGCGCCTAAGGCCATTCTCACAAGGGAAGCGGCACAGGCGCTTAAGAAAGCGGCTGATAAACTGTATGAACAAGGGTACCGCATAAAAATCTTTGACGCCTATCGCCCGCAACGGGCCGTCAACCATTTCATACGATGGGCGCAGGATCCCGATGACACGAAAATGAAGGATAAGTATTATCCGGACGTGGACAAGGCCGATTTGTTCAAGCTGAGCTATCTTGCAAAAAGATCCGGCCATTCGAGGGGAAGCACGGTCGACCTGACGCTGGTGGATATATCTACGGGCGAAGAGCTTGATATGGGAAGCGGTTTTGATTTCCTGGGGGAGATCTCGCATCATGGCTCCCCATTGATTACGCCTGAGCAGGAGAAAAATCGGAACATACTCAAGGATGCCATGGTCGAGGCCGGATTTAAGCCTCACCCCAAGGAATGGTGGCATTACGGGCTCATCGATGAACCTTATCCCGATACTTATTTTGATTTCCCGGTAAGGTAAGGGGGATCAGCATAGAAAACAGCGGCAGGACAGGAACCCATCATTTCCGGCCTTGCGATACGGAGCCTGCGCAATCCATGATGCCCATATGGCTTGACGCTGTTTGGGTGCATTGGATATACTTATCCTTAACTGATTAATGTGTTACATATATGTGTTGATTTAGTGCTTAAAAGGTTTATCCTGCATCCCGCGGTTTGTATACCCGGGATAAGCCTTACATGTTCAGGCTGAAAGAGGTAGAAACAAATGCGCAAGTATGGATTGAACGAACTTCGGGAGATGTATCTGTCATTCTTTGAAAGCAAGGGTCACCTGCGGCTTCCCAGCTTTTCGCTGGTGCCGGTGAACGATCCCAGCATCCTGCTGATCAATGCAGGGATGACGCCGTTAAAGCCCTATTTCTCCGGCAAGGAAACGCCGCCCAGCAAGCGTGTGACCACCTGCCAGAAATGCATCCGCACACCCGATATAGAGAACGTGGGAAAGACCTCCCGGCACGCGACGTTTTTCGAGATGCTCGGGAATTTCTCATTCGGCGACTATTTCAAGAAGGAAGCGATTCCCTGGGCCTGGGAGTTCATGACCAAGGTCCTCGGGATACCCGAGGAACTCCTGTACGTGTCGGTATACGAGGAGGATGACGAGGCCTACGAAATATGGCATAAGGACGTGGGGCTTCCCGCCGAAAAGATATTCAGGATGGGGAAGGACACCAACTTCTGGGAACATGGGACAGGCCCCTGCGGACCCTGCTCCGAGATATATTTCGACCGCGGTCCCGAGAAGGGCTGCGGCAAGCCCGACTGCACCGTAGGGTGCGAATGCGACCGCTATATCGAGGTCTGGAACAACGTGTTCACGCAGTTTGACAGGCAGGAAGACGGCACTTATGTTCCCCTGAAAAACAAGAACATAGACACGGGCATGGGGCTTGAGAGGCTTGCCTGCGTTGTGCAGGGCGTCGACAGCATCTTCGAGGTTGACGCCATCCGGGCTATTCTTGAAGCGGTATGCGCAAGGGCAGGCGCCGAATATGGAAAGGAATACAAGAAGGACGTTTCCATACGCGTTATCACCGACCATGCCCGGAGCGTGACCATGATGGTATCCGACGGCATACTTCCCTCCAACGAGGGCCGCGGGTATGTGCTAAGGAGGCTCTTGAGGAGAGCCGCGCGCCATGGCAGGCTCCTGGGGATCAACGGCCTGTTCCTGGCCGATATAGCCGACAAGGTGATCGAGTGCTTCGGCGACGCATATCCAAACCTCAAGGAGAAGCAGGATTATATCAGGAAGGTCATAAGCCTCGAGGAAGAGCGCTTCTATGCCACCATCGACCAGGGGACGAGCATACTGGAAGAGTACATGGAACAGGCAAGGAAAAACGGTTCCAACACGCTTACCGGCGAGATGGTGTTCAAGCTCCACGATACATTCGGCTTCCCGCTGGATCTTACGCGTGAGATCGCGTCGGAAAAGGGCATTGCCATAGACGAAGAGGGATTCCGCGAGGAGATGGCCAAGCAGAAGGCCAAGGCCCGCGAGGCCCTGAAGAACCGCGAGGGATCGGCCTGGGAGAAGGACCTCTTTGCAGGCGCCGAAAACAACGTGCCCACGACCTTCGTAGGATACGAGGAATATGAGTGCGACGCCACGATACTGTATATCGTCCGGGACGATGCTCTTACCGATTCGGCGCAGCAGGACGACCATGTCACCCTGGTGCTTGACAGGACGCCCTTCTATGCCGAAAGCGGCGGCCAGGTCGGAGATACGGGAGTCATATTCAACGACAGCTTCAGGATGGAAGTGGAAACCTGCCGCAAGACGGGCGACGACAAGTACCTGCATATCGGCAGGGTAATATCGGGAAGCGCCATGGTGGGCGACAGGGTAAGGGCGTCCATTGACGTGGACAAGCGCCTTGCCACAGCCAGGAACCATACCGCCACCCACCTGCTCCACAAGGCCCTGAAGGAAGTCCTGGGCGACCATGTCAACCAGGCCGGCTCGCTTGTAACGCCCGAGAGGCTCAGGTTCGACTTTACGCACTTCTCGGCCATCGAGCCCGAACAGCTCGAGATGATCGAGGAAAAGGTAAACAGGAAGATCCTCGAGAACATACAGGTCACCACCGAGATAATGCCGATTGAGGAAGCCAAGAAGGCCGGCGCCGTGGCCCTGTTCGGAGAAAAATACAAGGATACCGTGCGGGTGGTTTCGGTCGGCACATACAGCAAGGAACTCTGCGGCGGTACCCACCTCAAATCCACCGGCCAGGCCGGGCTCATAAAAATCCTCGGCGAAAGCAGCATATCCGCCGGAGTTAGGAGAATCGAGGCCCTAACCGGTTTCAACGCCATCTCGTATTTCAAGAGCCGCGAGGATATGCTGAACAGGGCGGCGGAAGCCGCGAAATCCTCGCCCGAGGATCTCCCGCACAAGATCGAGAACCTGTCCGACGAGGTAAAGCAGCTTAAGAAGGAAATCGAACAGCTTGGAAGCAAGCTTCTCAAAGGGTCTCTTGACAGCATCATCGCCGATGCCCAGGATGTGGGCGGGACCAAGATCGTGGCGGCAAAGATGGGCGATATGGACATGAACGCCTTAAGAAACGCGGCCGACTCCATAAGGGACAGGATTGGCTCGGGTATAGTGATCCTCGCTTCGGTCAGGGACCAGAAGGTGAACCTCATCGTTTCTGCCACCCAGGACGCGGTATCCCGCGGGGTGCATGCCGGCCAGATCATCAAGGAAGCCGCGGCGGCGTGCGGCGGCGGTGGCGGCGGGCGCCCGGATATGGCCCAGGCCGGCGGAAAGAACCCCGAGGGCATCGACGAGGCCCTGAGGATTGCAAGGCAGAAAGCCGCTGAAATGATAAAATAGGGCAAAAGACCCGGTTGAGCCATGTGAAGCGTGGCGGAAAACCGGATAACCATACCGGACAAGGAGTGATCCAGATGGCGGACAATTGCATCTTCTGCAGGATTATCAAGGGCGAGATACCTTCGACAAAGGTATACGAGGACGACAGCGTTGTCGCGTTCAAGGACATAAACCCGGCGGCGCCCGTTCATGTGCTGGTCGTGCCAAAGCAGCATATCGAGAGCCTTGAAGCGCTGACCGACGAAAACATCCAGGCGGTTATCCCCGTGCACAAGGCCATCAGGAAGGTCGCGGAGATAACCGGGGTTGCAAAGGACGGCTACCGCGTGATCGTAAACTGCGGGCCCGGGGCCGGGCAGACCGTAATGCACCTGCACTACCATGTCCTCGGCGGCATAAAGATGGGAGAGAAGATACTCTAACCCCTGCCGTGAAGGTTCGCGCGGCACACCCGCGTGCACCTGACGGAATATGCCGAAAAGCGCCGAATCTCAGCGGCCGGCCGGAAAAACAGGTTGACGCTGTTAAAAGCGCTATTATATAATATAATACGTGCTGTTACCTGGTATTTACCATTCGTTTTGAACGGATAAATCCCCCGGCACGGCTTATGTACGTAACAGAGGGGAGGGATAGATGTGTCTGAAGTCAAGGTCAAGGAGAACGAAACCCTCGACAGTGCGCTGAGAAGGTTTAAGCGTCAATGCGCAAAAGCGGGTGTTCTCGCCGAGGTCAGGAAAAGGGAACACTATGTGAAGCCCAGCGTAAGACGCAAGAAGAAGTCTGAAGCTGCGAGGAAGAGAAGGTCGAAGTAAGGGAGAGACACAAAATGTCCCTGAAAGAAAAGCTCTTGAATGATCTGAAAGATGCGATGAAAGCGAGGGACACCGTCAGGACAGATACGATCCAAGTCATTCGTTCCGCAATCCTTCAGGTCGAAAAAGATAAGAAAGTCACCCTTGGTGACGATGAAATAGCCGAAATCCTTGCCCGGGAACTCAAGAGCAGGAAAGAAGCCCTGGCGGATATAGAGAAAGGCGGGCGTGCCGACGCAAAGGAAAAGGCCGAAAGGGAAATCGAGATCATCCTTGAGTACATGCCAAAGCAACTTAGCAGGGATGAACTCGAGAATATCGTAAAGGAAGCCATAGCGGAAACAGGCGCGCTTTCGCTGAAGGATATGGGCAAGGTAATGAAAGCGGTTATGCCGAAAGTGAAAGGCAGAGCGGATGGCAGCCTGGTAAACGAGATAGTCAAGGGATTATTGGGATAATAAGGCTGGTCTGCACTAAGCCCGGAGTTCAAGAGACTTCGGGCTTTTGACTATCAATAGGCGTGTATGGCAAAAGAGAAGTATTGCCGAAAAATTACCTGGGAGCATTAACAAACTACATGAGAAACATAGGGGAATTATGATGGAGAGCTTGTACACAGGCGGGAAAAGACGCTGGATCGTGGACGGCCAGGATGGGGACCTGCCTTTTAAATGCGATGATTACCCTGCATTTTTCAGGAGCCTGCTAAGGCAGCGGGGCATCGGATCCCGGGAAGAACTGGAAAGGTACCTCAAGCCCGACGCGCGTCACCTTCACGATCCGTTCCTGATGAAAGGGATGGACAGGGCGGCCGGGCGGGTTGTAAAGGCCATCGAAAGGCGCGAGTCGGTGCTGATATACGGCGATTACGACGTGGACGGCGTTGCGGCAGCGTCCATGCTGATAAATTTCCTGAGAAAGGCCGGACTGGAGCCAGGGTTCTACATACCGGACAGGGCGGAGGAAGGCTATGGCATCTCGGACGCCGCAGTAGACGCGGTCCTAAAGTCATCCTACGACCTTGTAATAACCGTTGACTGCGGGATTACGGCAAAGGATCAGGCAGAAGCCATCCAAAAGGGAAGGCTTGAGGCGGGAAGGCCGATTGACATAATAATTACCGACCACCACCAGTGCCACGAGGGGACGATCCCCGAGGTCTTCGCGATACTAAACCCGCATCTTCCCGACTGCCAGTACCCCTTCAAGCAGCTTTGCGGGGCCGGGATCGCATTAAAGCTCATCCAGACCGTAGGGATGCTTACGGGAAATCCCGAGGCATACACGGAGTATCTCGACCTGGCGGCGCTGGCGACCATTGCCGATATCGTGGACCTGGCGGGAGAGAACCGGGTTATAGCGAGCCTGGGGCTTAAGAAGATAAACGATGAACCATGCCTGGGCATAAAAGCGCTAATTGAGACTGCCGGGCTTTCCGGGAGCGCTGTCGATTCAAGACGAGCGGCGTTCATGATAGCGCCCCGCGTAAACGCCGCCGGCAGGATGGGCGACGCGAAAAGGGCGGTGCGCCTTTTCACCACCAACGACCCGGCAGAGGCACGGGCCATAGCCGAGGACCTCAACCGCAGCAACAGCCTGCGCCAGGAAGTCCAGGACTCCATCTTCAACCAGGCCGTGCAGATGATCGAGGCAGATGAGAATTACAAGGACAGCAGGGTTACGGTAGCCTGGGGCGAAGGCTGGCACCACGGGGTCGTGGGAATCGTGGCATCCAAGCTGGTGGACCGGTACCACAAGCCCGCATTCGTCTTCTCGGTTGAAGACGGCATGGCGGTTGGCTCGGGAAGGAGCATACCAGGGTACAACCTCTTCCAGTGCATGGCGTCGCAGGAAAGCCTCCTTGTAAAGTTCGGAGGCCACGAGCAGGCGGGAGGCCTTACCCTTATGGCCGAAAACCTTCAGGCGTTCAGGGAGGGCGTAAACAGGCACGCCGCAGAAAACATACCCCTGGAAGCCATGGAGCCCTCGCTTAACATACACTGCGTACTGGAGCCGGGCGACATCACCCTGGAAAACGCGAAACTTATCGGTCTTCTGGAGCCGTTCGGGCAGGGAAACCCGGACCCCGTGCTGCTGGTGAAAGGCGCCAGGGTTTCGGATATACGCAGGGTCGGTGAAGGAAAGCATTTAAGGCTCAGGTTCTCCAATGGATACGGCGGCGCGGACGCGGTCTTCTTCGGGCAGGGCGAACTTGAAAGGCACATAAGGGTTGGCGACAGGCTGGACATGGCGTTCTGCATGGGAGTCCAAATATGGCAGGGCGCCGAATGCCTGCGGGTCCGAATACTGGACCTTCGCATGGACGAGGCCACCGTATCGAGGAACCGGTTCCTCATGGAGGCGGCCAGGCGTTTCGAATTACTTGATTGTGATTTTGATTGGCTTTATAATGGGATTAATAATCATTTGGTGAATACCGACGACATTACGGTGCAAAGGGACGATCTTGCCGCCGTATATCGATACGTAGCGAAGAATGGCATGGGCAAGGTAAGCGCCGCGGACCTGTTTTGGCATGCCAGGGTTATTGCCGATGAATTTAACATAAAGATGAATTATTACAAGCTGGTGCTGTCCCTCCTGATCTTCGACGAACTTAGGCTGGTTGACTTCTCCATCCAGGAGGACGGCAGCTACAGGCTGGTGAGATATGAAAACGCGGGCAAGGTGAACCTCGAGGACTCGGAACTGTTCACCAGCCTGCAGGAGTACACGGAAAAATGCGGGTGATGAAAAAAGAAGCCGGGCGTACCCATGGTCAATCCGTCCCGGTAGTGTATAAAATGGTCCAGAAGGACATGGCGGATTGGGTGAAAGGCATAATCGGTTATGACGGACAGGTTTGAAAAACTTAAGGAACTCATAACTAAATATAACCCGGAAGCCAATCTGGAACTGATCAGCAAGGCTTACGAGTTTTCCAAGGAAGCCCACGAGGGTCAGGAACGGGTATCGGGCGACCCTTACATCATCCATCCGGTGGAAGTGGGTATAATTCTTGCTGAGCTTGAAATGGACACCACCACCATTATCGCCGCCATCCTGCATGATACTGTGGAGGATACCAGGATGAGCATCGAGCAGGTGCGGGCCGAATTCGGCAACGAGGTTGCCGAACTGGTGGACGGCGTGACAAAGCTGACCAAGATCCCGTATACAACGAAGCAGGAAGTCCAGGCCGAGAACTTCAGGAAGATGTTCCTGGCCATGGCCAAGGATATTCGCGTTATCATCATCAAGCTGGCCGACAGGCTCCACAACATGAGGACCCTGAAATTCATGTCCAAGGAGAAGCAGGAGCAGAAGGCCCGCGAGACGCTGGAAATCTACGCGCCCCTCGCGCACCGCCTCGGTATCCACAAGATAAAATGGGAGCTCGAGGACCTGAGCTTCAGGTATATAGACGAAAAAAGCTACTACGACCTTGCGGAGAAAATCTCCAAGAAGCGCAGGGAGCGCGACGAATACATCCAGCACATCATCGAGATCGTGCGGGAGAAAACCAGGGAGATGGGCATCAACGCCGAGATTGAAGGCCGCGCCAAGCACCTCTACAGCATCTACCGCAAGATGGTAAAGCAGAACAAGACCCTGGACCAAATCTACGACCTCTTTGCCATTAGGCTTGTCGTGGACACCGTGAAAGACTGCTACTCCGCGCTGGGACTCATACACGAGCTGTTCAAGCCAATGCCCGGCAGGTTCAAGGACTATATATCCATGCCCAAACCCAACATGTACCAGTCCCTGCACTCCACGGTCATAGGCCCGGACGGAATCCCGTTCGAGGTGCAGATCCGGACCCGCGAGATGCACCGGGTGGCCGAGGTTGGTATCGCGGCCCACTGGCAGTATAAGGAGGGCGCAAGGTACCAGGACAAGTCCTATGTAGAAAAGCTTTCCTGGCTCCGCCAGATCCTCGAGTGGCAGAAGGACGCCCGCGATCCCGACGAATTCATGGAGAACCTCAAGATCGACCTCTTTACCGACGAGGTGTTCGTGTTTACTCCCAAGGGTGACGTTAAGAGCCTTCGCGCCGGGTCCACACCCATCGACTTCGCCTACGCCATCCACAGCGACATAGGCAACAGGATGATCGGCGCAAAGGTGAACGGTCGTATTGTCAACCTGGACTACGAGCTCAAGAACGGCGATATCGTGGAGATCATCACCTCCTCCGCCAGCAGCGGTCCCAGCAGGGATTGGCTGAAGATCGTCAAAACGTCCCAGGCCCGCAACAAGATCAACCAGTGGTTCAAGAAGGAGAAGCGCGAGGAGAACGTCGAGCAGGGCAGGGAGATATTCGAAAAAGAGGTCAAGAAGAACGGCCTTACCATGACACAGGCCACGAAGTCCGAATTCCTGGATCCCATCCTGAAAAGGTACGGTTTCAACAACATAGAGGATCTTTACGCGGCCATCGCCCTGGGCGCCATAACGGCCTCCAAGGTGGTCACAAGGCTCAAGGAAAACTACAGGCAGAGCCTGCCGCCCGAAGAGCAGACCAAGATGCTGCTCAAGCAGATCGAGACAGAAAAGAAGAAAAAGGCGAAGAGCATACCCGAGAGCGGCGTTGTGGTAAAGGGCATCGACAACTGCCTTGTAAGGCTGTCCAGGTGCTGCAACCCGGTTCCCGGCGACGATATAATAGGTTACATTACCCGCGGGCGCGGGGTATCGGTTCACAGGAAGGACTGTCCCAACATTCGCAACAACCTCATCGACGGGGATGCCCGCCTCATCGAGGTATACTGGTACAAGAGCGAATCGCCAAATGTTTCGTACCTGGCAGAGATTACCCTTAAGGCCCATGACAGGCCGGGACTCCTGGTGGATATCACCAACGGCATAGGCGAATCCAGGATACCGCTCCGGGCTCTCAATGCGCGGACCAACAAGGATTTCTACGTGGTCATGCAAATGACCCTCGAGATAAACAACGCGGAGCAGCTTGACCGCATCATAGCGAAGATAAGCAAGATCAAGGACGTATTCGAGATCTCCAGGAACTGACAGCAGGGGCTGGTTTTAGCCAAAAGAAAGCCTCTTTTTACAGGTATATGAATTTTTAAACTGACGGCTGGACAGACGCAAGTTTGTAAAGCCTTATTTAATGCGGAAAGGATCGTGTTATGAGAGCAGTTGTACAAAGGGTAAGCCGCGCCGAGGTAAGGGTTGACGGAAAAGTTGTAGGAAAGATAGGAAAAGGAATCCTGGTCCTTCTTGGCGTAGGCCAGGATGACAATGACCAGGATTTGCAGTGGATGGCCGACAAGGTGGTAAACCTCCGGATATTCGAGGATGAGAACGAGAAGATGAACCTGTCGGTGCTGGATGTGGGAGGCCAGGTCCTCGTCGTTTCCCAGTTCACGTTGTACGGCGACTGCAGGAAGGGGAAGCGCCCGAGTTATTCCTCGGCCGCCTCTCCCGCCGACGCGGAGAGGATGTATAATGAATTTGTCAAAACCATAGAATCAAGGTATGGGATTAAGGTTGAAACAGGCGTTTTCCAGGCCATGATGGAGGTCGACCTGGTAAACGACGGGCCTGTAACGCTGCTTTTGGACAGCAAGAAAACCTTCTGACAGGAAAGGAAATGGTTATGTCTCTTTATGTTCTGCCGACCGGCGTTTTCGAATCCAACACGTATATCCTGTCCGATGGCAGGGAATGCGTCGTTATCGACTGCGGCGTTAGCGCGCGGGAGATCATGGACGTTGTTGAGAAAAACGGGCTTCATGTCAAGTACATCATCCTGACCCACGGCCATTTTGACCATATCTATCATGTACAGAACCTTAAGGAGAAGACAGGAGCGCAGTTGTGCCTCCATGAAGATGAACTGGACCTTTATCAGAACCCCATGATGAACGGCGCCAGGATGTTCGGAGCCCGTGACATTGTAACACCGCAACCCGATATACTTCTGAAGGATGGCCAGAAGCTCCAGGCCGGAAGCCTAAGCCTTGAGATCATCCATACCCCGGGTCATTCCCCCGGATCAATATGCATCCTTACCGGCAATATGCTTTTCTCCGGGGATACCCTATTTGCCATGTCCATTGGCAGGACCGATTTTCCGGGCGGAAGCCATAAGGCCATGGAAGAGTCCCTTCATAACAAGCTCTTCAAGCTGGATGACAGCATAGAAGTATATCCCGGGCATGGACCAAAGACTACTATCGGCTTTGAGAAGGAGCATAACCCCTATGCCTGACAGAAGGCTTTATATTATGATCCGCGGCATTGACATGGCATATGATGCCAAGGTGCTGCTGGGTCTTTTTTATGAGCGGAGCAAAATTACCATAACCGTCGGAGACAGCCTTCTAGAGCCCGATCCGGGAAGTATGCTCATAACCCTCGAAAAAGAGGAACATGGCGGCGGGTTTACTGCAAAAGCCGCCTTTTATGATGATATCAACGGACCCGAAGACCTTTCCGCGATCATAAATGGTACCCGCAAAGCAACATGCAGTTCTTCCATGAATATAACCGAGGAGGAAATGAACCGTCCCGGTGGTACACTCATGCGCAACAGGAAGATAACATGCGGGACAGTTCTTTACAACGTGCTCAAGGAAAGATTCAAGAAAGAACTGCCCTATGGATCGCTTACAGGCGTGCGCCCGGTCAAGATGGCGGCCGTATGCCTTGAAGACGGCATGGATGAAGCCCAAACTGCTGATCTTTTGCAAAGAATTACGGGGATAAGCCGCGAGAAAGCCAGCCTGCTGTACGAGGTGGCCTGCCAGGAGAAAAGCTACATGGACAGCGACGATTCAGAGGTGAACATCTATATTGGCATTCCTTTCTGTGCCAGCCGCTGCCTGTACTGCTCGTTTACCTCGTATCCCATAGACCGATTATGCAATCTCGTCGATCCGTACCTGGACGCCCTGGAGAAGGAGCTGGAATTCGGCTCCCGATGGATAAAGGACAATAACCTAAAGATTAATGCCCTGTATATCGGCGGTGGAACCCCCACTGCCCTGCCGGAAGATAAATTCGCCCGGCTGCTATCCATGGTACGCAACTATTTCACAATGACAAGGGAGTTTACCGTCGAAGCCGGAAGGCCGGACACCATAACCCGTGAAAAGCTGCGCCTGATAAAGGAAAGCGGAGCAACCCGTATCAGCATAAATCCCCAGTCCATGAACCAGGAAACCTTAAGGCTTATCGGCAGGAACCATACGCCGGAGGATATTATCGATAAGTTCTACATGGCAAGGGAGCTGGGGTTTGACAATATAAACATGGATATTATAGCAGGTCTTCCGGGTGAAAACATGGATATGTTCAATAAAACCCTGAACAAGATTGAAGAACTGAAACCCGACAACCTGACGGTTCATACCATGGCGATAAAGCGAGCATCAATACTTCATCAAGCCGTAAACGAGTATGTTACCGCCCCTGACGAAGTAGTTGACCGGATGATCGAAGCTGCCCGCGAATCGACAAGGAGAATGGGCATGAAGCCCTATTACCTGTACAGGCAGAAGAACATGCTCGCTAACCTGGAGAACACCGGCTACGCCATTCCCGGCAAAGGCTGCCGCTATAATGTTGAAACCATGGCCGAAAGGCAGAGCATTCTGGCCTTCGGCGCTGGCTCCATAACCAAGATCGTGATCCCGTCCGAAAACCGCATCGAGAGGACCGACAATGTGAAGGAAGTCGCTCTCTACATCGACAGGATTGAGGAGATGATAATGCGGAAGCAAAAGCTTTTTTATGAGATAATACTGTTTTAACTGCATTGTAGATTTCAGTTCCCAAATCCCTCCCCCAACATTCTTTTACAATTTCCCTTCAAAAATCATGTGCAATATAGAATTCGATAAAATATTGCAATATATTGCAATTATTAATATAATGTGGCATGATAGTTAAAGGTAATGTATAATCTACTAATGCTTTAATTACAGTATTTTGTTAACTATACTATATTTAAGTAATTCTTATTGAGGTATGAAAATGAAAACTTTTAAAGAAAACCTATGTTACTTTGTTGAACATATTAATAGCATTGAAAACACTTTGCCTCTTGTTATGATTGTAACCGGAAATGCATTAGAGTATACCCAAAAAAAAATGGATGAGTTTTTTGAAAAAGGTTATGCCACTCTTGTATCGGAAGAAGATGATGTTAAAACATATGAAATAAAGCCAGGATATTATAGGTAGTATAGGGAATTAAATAACAATCTACATGATACTATACTAGCGTACAAAATTATCCCTCGAAGTTTTATTGTAACATTAGTAAGTCAATATGATGCTTATTTAGGTTCATTGATTAGGACAATGTTTAATATAAAACCCGAAATGCTTAACTCAATTGATAAGAGTATGAGTTTAGCAGAGATTATGCAACATAATAGTATTGATGAAGTGAAAGAGACAATTATTGAAAAAGAAATTGAAACTGTACTTAGAAAAAGTCATACTGAACAATTTGTATGGTTGGAGAATAAGCTTTCCATACCATTAAGAAAGGATTTAAATATTTGGGCTGATTTTATAGAGCTTACAGAAAGACGTAATCTCTTTGTGCACTGTGATGGTATTGTAAATAGCCAATATCTTAATGTATGTAAAAAGAACAAAGTTAGCTTTGATACAGAAGTTAAAATTGGTGACGAATTGATTATCAGTCCTGAGTACTTTAAAAAAGCAATAAGTTGCATTTTTGAGATGGGTGTAAAACTTGCACAAGTACTTTGGAGAAAACTATGTCCCAATGATATTGATGAAGCTGACAGAATACTAAATGAAATATGCTATGAATTAATTCTAAAAGAAAAATACTCTCTTGCTATTAATCTTTTGGATTTTGCAACTTCAGTAATTAAGAAACATGCAAGCGAAGAAAATAGATTGGTATTTATAGTAAATAAAGCTCAAGCTTACAAATGGAATGGTAATGCTAAAAAGTGTGTGGATATAGTAAACAAAATAGATTGGAGTGCTTATAAACATGAATACCAACTAGCCAGTTATGTACTGCTTGATGATTATAAAAAGGCAGCAGATATTGTTAGAATCATAGGCACTAATGGTTACATTGGAAAGAATGAGTATCTTGAATGGCCATTGTTTAAAGAATTTCGGAAATCAAAGGAATTTTTAAAAGCTTATAAAGATGTATTTAATGAGGATTTTGAAGATTATAAAAAATCAATTGAAAGTAGGGTCTCTATGAATGCTGTTATTAATGAGGCAGCAGTTACTTGCAAAGAAGAAAATTAAACAAGAAAAGGTTATAAGGCTCTGCTTCGATATAGAACACCCCGGGCAATGACTGCCGCTATAATGTTGAAACAATGGCCGAAAGACAGAGCATCCTGGCTTTCGAGTGCAGGTTACATTTTCAAGATTGTGATCCCATCCAATAACTGCATGGGGATTGATGAGATAATTGTGCGGAAGAAGAAGCTATTCAAACTGGATGATCTTAGTAGCAGACGTATAGTTGATTTCTATTTATTTATCCCTATATTACAATAAAGCATCCTTATCACAATCTTCCTGCAAAGATCATACGAAACAATAAAATTAGTCGATTAATGTAAGACATTGCAATTTAAAATATAATGTGGCATGATATTAAAGAGAAAAACAAAATCTGCAACGCTTTATCATAGTGTTTTGGTATGAGTAAGGGAGATAGTCTTTTATTGAACTATATAAAAACAGCTTAGCAGTACAAAGCCCAACCATATTGCTAAATGGAAACTAGTAGTTAGGTAATAACTATAAGGATTATAGAAGGGCTATCTATTGTCTAATACCCATACTACAGGTACTAGTAACTTTATAATGATGATTAGTTATTTTTTTTCTTAAAGGGGGATATTCATGGCACTAACTAGTTCATATCTAACTACGACAAAAAACTTTGAGAAAATTATGAACTCAATCTTAAATGCAAGAGCACCCGAAAGGTTTACAACAAAGTTTCTTGAGGATTTAGGCTTTAAGAGTAGCAATGATAGATTAATTATTGGGGTTCTTAAATCTATAGGTTTGATTGATGATAATTCTATACCAACGCAAAGATATTATGAATTCCTTGATCAAACACAGTCTAAAAGAGTGATTGCAAAAGGTATACAAGAAGCATATGAAGATTTATTTGCACTACGTGTTGATGTGTTAATGCTAGCTCAAATTGTCCCGAAATAGATGTTGTTAATTGACCAAAAGTTGACGGTATAACTGCCAATAAAGCGAAGGCATGAGCGGATAACTAAAAGGTTATCCGCTATGTATTTA
>Ga0134100_1000150_pt1 | contig 82562 bp, 77 predicted proteins | sample 11_taG_2_FD_94444 | JGI IMG/M metagenome (GOLD analysis project Ga0134100, IMG submission 94444) | Switchgrass degrading microbial communities from high solid loading bioreactors in New Hampshire, USA - 11_42_5_180_A3 metaG | ecosystem: Engineered > Bioreactor > Semi-continuous > Anaerobic >...
CAATCCTCCGCATCATTTCCACCCCATATTTTTGATATGAGGTTAATTATACACCACATCAAGCCATTAAATTAAGACAAAATCACTGACGGGTTATTAAGACAATATCACAAACGGATCACAGTGTCAGTATTTTACATCACAAGAAACTTGACTTCCTAAACAGCCTGTGGTATCCTATTAAAGCGCAGAAAATATAAAAAATAAAAAAGTAAATATAACGACGCGGAGTGGAGCAGTCTGGTAGCTCGTTGGGCTCATAACCCAGAGGTCGGAGGTTCAAATCCTCCCTCCGCAACCAGTAATAAACCCGCTTGGCATAAGGCTAAGTTGGTTTTTGCTGCTTAAAATAAATTAAAATGAAAGTTTGTGTTTGTGATATCTTTTAGTCAGCCTAAAACCATTTCCAACCGTAGCATATAAGCTTGGTTTTTAGCATAATTTTTATTAAGTCTTACCGTACGATTACATGTGCTGATTCAATTTAGCATTAGTAGCCATCATCTTTTTAGTAATTTCACATAAAACTACTTAAGTGTAAAACGATTTATCCCGACATCATGCACGCAAAAGAATCTTCTGCATCAAATCATTTATTTGGTGTCTTGCCAAACGGCATGAACATAAATTTATAATTTGGGGGTAATCAAAATGAAATGTATGAAACGTTTTATGTGCTTGTTTCTTATTGCATTTTTGATCATGGGACTTGCTGCGTGTTCCGGCGGTAAAGGCACTGATGTTAAAACTCAGGCACCGTCCGAAAGCACTGGCGGCGGGGGCGACGGTGGTTATGAGCGTATAGTCATAACATATGCCTGCCCCCAGGTTGTTGAAGGGTATGACTACAATACCGGTGATGAGTACAGCAAGTTTATTCTTAACAAATTCAATATTGAATTTCAGGGAATAAACCTGCCTTGGGGCGAATGGCACAATATGCTCAGCACATGGATCATGTCTCAGGATATGCCCGATGTAGCTATTTATAATTACGGCGAAGGAACCCATGCTGATGCAGCCAACTTCGTAAGACAGGGATTAATCAGACGTCTTCCCGATGACTGGAAGAAAAGGTGGCCTAACGTCGCATCAGTGTATGGAACAACTACCCTGGGTCCGAAACTTGAGGAAGATTACGGCGGTACATACTTTATCCCCCGTGCAAGGTTTTTCTATAACCTCCCGGGTGATCCCCTTGCTAACCACTGGTCTTTATGGATGAGAGCGGACTGGATTGCTGCAGTGGGTAAAGAGGTTAAAAACCATTACACCATACCGGAAGTGCTGGAAATAGCAGCCCTCATTAAAGAGCAAGATCCCGGCAACGTGGGGGCCAGTCTTGTTCCGATCTCCATGGATACCAGCAATACCTCGAGATTCTTCCTGGAAGCAAATAGCACCCATTGGAATACGTTCTATAAAGACTCCACCGGTAAATACGCATGGGGTGCAATGGCTGAACAAACCCTTGAAGGACTTAAGTTATGGTATAAAGCATATAGTACCGGTATACTTGATCAGGAATTTTACCTGCTGACCCATGAGAAGGATATGGAAAAATTCCAGACTCTTGGAATTGCGGGTGTTTCTTATCTTGGCGGACAAACCGCTGACGTTGAACGTTTCCGGATAGATTTTACAGCTTATACCGGCATTGACGGTAGTGCGTTTAATTTGGCAACCCTGCTGGGAACAGACGGGAACTACCATCAGAGAGATTTGATAAACTTCTGGGGTGCGGTATGTTTCAGTCCTAACTCTGATGATGCGAAATATGAGCGCTGGATGGATCTTATGGAATTCACCTCCAGCAAGGATGGGTATCCTGGCACGCAGATGGGTCTTAAAGGTATAGACTGGGATTATGATGAAAATGGTGAAATCGTTTCTCTCGTGCCGCCGGGAACATTGCTGGCAGGCTCTGTCGGAGATGCAAAATATCCAAGTCTGGGTCATGTGCTTGGTTCCGTTATTTTGTGGGACGACTTGGCATTCGATAATCCAAACATAGGTAAATCATTCCGTGAAGAATCGAAGGCTCTTTATAAAAACCGGTATGACTTGTCTACTCCCGAGACCTTTACCAAGGTCGACTGGAAACTCTGGATGCACAGCACTGAAAATATGCGCAGAGCCAGAGGTATAGATTACGCAACAGAATTTGCCAATATGGTTACGTCCGCTACAAGCGAGGCAAATCTCGTCGAGCTCTACAATGCCTGGATTTCATCACAGATGAGCATTATTCAGCCTGTTCTGGATGAACTGAACAAATAAATTAAGTAATAGTTTAATATCCTGATAAATTCACAATGTTTTTGCTCGGGACGGTGTACCGTCCCGAGCAAAATAGAATGTGAAAGGGTTGATATAATGGCCGTATCAACAGGTGGTATTAAAAAGTTTGACTTCAAAAGCTACCTTGCAAATACAGGCAAAAATATTCTTAAAAACAGGGAAAAATATCTGCTTATCCTGCCCGGGTTGGCATGGTATATTATTTTTGCATATATCCCGATATTTGGTCTGTCCTTGGCTTTTAAAAAATACATAGCCAAGCTGGGTCTATTTAGAAGCCCCTTTGTTGGTTTATATAATTTCGAGAATGTGTTCGCAGATCCTGCATTTATGAAGTCGATTATTACTACACTGAGGATAAATGCGGGCAGGCTGATATTTGTTTTTCCTTTTCCGATAATTCTTGCACTTATTTTTAATGAAGTTCGTTTGGGAAAATCAAAAAAGATTCTTCAATCCATTTTTACCTTTCCTCATTTCCTTTCATGGGTAATAGTTGGCAGTATCATGATAAGCATTCTTGGACAAAGAGGGATTGTAAATTCATTATTGAACTTGCTTTTTGGTACACAGCCGATCGGATTCCTGGGAACTCCTTCTTATTTTCAGCCTCTTGTCTATCTGACCGATATATGGAAAAGCGCCGGATGGAGCGCAATCATTTACATGGCCGCTATTTCAGGAATTGATGTTGAGCAGTATCAGGCTGCGGAAATTGATGGTGCAACACGGCTGCAACGCATTTGGTATATTACGCTGCCGGGCATAAAGTCCACTATCATAGTTCTCTTCATCCTCGCTGTTGGTAATCTCATGTCGGGTGGTTTCGAGCAGATATTCAATCTGAGTAATGCCGCTACCATAAAAGTGGCGGAAACTCTTGATATGTATATATACCGGATTACTTTTCGGGGTTCTGTTGACTTTTCTTTTTCCGCTGCGGTATCTCTTTTTAGATCCACCATTAATTTACTGCTGCTGCTTGCTGCCGACCGTATCATTAAGCGTGTAGGCGGTACAGGTTTGCTGGCTTAGTTTTAAGTAAGGAGTTGAGAATGGTGTTAACGATTAAAAAAGCCCATAGGAGTTTTCATAACAGATTTGAACTGTTGGACGCGATTCTTTTATTAATATTGCTGGTTCTGGCTGCTATGATTGTTATCCCGTTTATTAGCGTAATCGCAATATCCTTTGCTACACAAAAAGAAGCGTTGGAGAGTCCGTTGCTGCTTATACCCATGAAACCTACGATTGATAACTATTATAGGCTATTTCAGGATCCTCGTATTTTAGTTGGCTATAAAACAACTTTTTTGATTCTTTTGTTAGGTGTACCTCTAAACCTGTTTCTGACAACAAGCCTGGCATATAGCTTAACCCGCACTAATTTTCCGGGAGCCAAAATAATCTTCTATGCTATTTTGCTTACAATGCTGTTAAACGGCGGTATAGTACCAATGTATTTGTTAATGCTTCAACTGGGACTTATCAACAAAATATGGTCTGTAATATTTGTGTATGGCGTTAACACTTTTTACTTTATTGTTATGCGGACATATATGACTACACTGCCGGAATCATTGATAGAATTTGCAAAAATTGATGGCGCCGGTGAGTGGTACATTTTGTATAAAATTATAATTCCCTTATCAAAACCAATTATCGCAACGGTTTTTCTGTTTTACTCCGTGGACAGGTGGAATGAGTGGTTTAACGGAATGATATTCTTACGCAGAAATGACTTGATACCGCTGCAGTTGGTCCTGCGAAATATTGTTATGGACATGTCTATCGTAAACTCGTTGTCCATAGCCGGGCCGCGTGTTCCAAGATTTACGGAAGGTATTCAAAACGCTACTATAATAGTTACAATGGTTCCGGTTATGTGCTTTTTCCCGTTTTTGCAGAAATATTTTGTAAAGGGCATTATGATTGGAGCGGTTAAAGCCTGAAAAAGAGATGAATTATACTTTTTTACGCTTTCCTGTCCGTTATAGTATTTATTTGATAATATATTGCAGGCATGATATACTTTTTTTGGAAACATATCCTGCAATAAGCTGAAATGCGGCTGAATTCCCGGTTAAGCAGTGCTTGAAAAATTCAAACAGAGAATGCATCCCTGGAGCTACTCTCCGTTAAAAGACTATATTGTTTTCGGAATTTTTGAAGAAGAAAGCCATGATCCGATTTTTGTCCGGGCCGCGTATTCCATCGAAACCGGAGAGATGTTTGTCCATAAGGAGCGGTTTAAAGATGCCGCAAAAAGTCTGCCTGCTGTAGGAGAAGACGAATATTTCCTATTATAAATCCTATGATTGCAAGGGATGAATGGACAAATGACAGGCGCTTTATATATCACAGTTTTCAATATATTACGTTAATGGATTTCAAAACGGGCAATATAGATGTTCTTTATGTCAATCAGGACGAAAAGAGATCGATAAAGTCGGTTTTCTGTCTCAACGACGGCGGATATGCCATTGTCGAAGTTCAGGATGAGTACACCGAATCTGAAAAAATGTATCTTGTCATTGTCGACGAAACCGGTAATAAAAAAGGGGAATATATTCTGCCCTTTAAGACACAGTCCGGTGAAGGATGGATATGGTATTACTGCAATGTTTACGACACCGGAACCGGTACGCTTGTTATAGACGGATATGGAACATATAACGGAAAAGACCGGATTTTTAGCTTTTACGAGCTTGATCCGGCCCGCGGAAAACTGACACGGCTTTATGACATCGAACAGCCCATCGCGTTTTTCCATGAAAAGAATGCCTGGTATTATCGGGATTATGACAGCGAAACGGGAATATTCGCGCTCGAGTATCGTACACTGGGCGGAGAAACGCTTTTGACGTTTAAAGAAGATAATAACCGTTATATCCGTTTCATTGAGTACGAACCGATAACGGACAGGATTTTCCTGATAAGCAATTGCAGCGGAAATGAGCTTGAAATCCATACATTGAAGCCCGATACGCTTGAGGTGAAAACCCGCCGGATACAAGTAGAAAAAGAAATCGAATTCATTGGTATTTTACAGGACGGAGAACTGCTGATGCGATTCAATCAATTAGTACGGTTTCCGGTAATGCAGGTACTGTTATTTCCGGCAGTTTTTTAATAACGGCTTCGGTTTTATGGTATAATTATTTATATCTAAATATCATTTAAACCAGCGTATTTCTGTATATTGCTTTCGGTTAAAAGCCGCCGATATTTTTATAAACACGGAGGAGATGCATCATGCCCCTTTCAATGGCCTTTATCGTACCGCATCCGCCCATTATTTTACCCGAGGTTGGCAGAGGAGAAGAGAAAAAAATAAAAAAAACAATTGATGCATATCGGGAAATAGCAGCAAGGATCGCAGACCATAAGCCCGATACAATTATTATTACATCGCCGCATTCGGTACTTTATGCCGACTACTTTCATATTTCGCCCGGTAAACGGGCGCACGGGGATTTGCGCAGGTTTGGGGTTTTCAATGTATCAATCGAAGCGGAATATGATGAAGATTTCGTAAGGGTGCTCTCATCAATTGCAGAAGAAGAAGGCATTCCTGCCGGAACGATGGGGGAACGCGACAAGGCAATTGATCACGGAACATTAATCCCTCTATATTTTATAAATGAGGTATATTCGGGGTACAAGACCGTACGCATAGGACTATCCGGCCTTGATCCGGTTGAACATTACCGTTTTGGACGGTGCATACAAAAAGCCACAGAAAAAACGGGACGCAGGGTTGTTTTTGTAGCGAGCGGCGATCTTTCCCACAGGCTTAAAGAGGATGGGCCGTATGGTTATGTGCCCGAAGGTCCGAAGTTCGACAATATGATTACGGATGCGATGAAGAAAGGGGATTTTTTATCATTCCTTACGTTCAATCCGTCGTTCAGTGAGGCTGCCGCAGAATGCGGACTGCGTTCGTTTATTATTATGGCCGGCGCTTTGGACGGAAAATCGGTTAACTCCGAGCTGCTTTCATATGAAGGGACCTTTGGCGTCGGATATGCCGTGGCTGCGTTTGAGGTTACCGGTGAAGACAAAAACAGGCATTTCGATAAAATTTATATCGATAATGAAAGAGAAAAACTTTCCGCAGTGAAGGAAAACGAAGATGAATATGTCAGGCTGGCCCGGTTGTCTCTGGAAACATATGTTAAGACGGGGAAAAAAGCGTCATTGCCCGGCGGTTTGCCTGAAGAAATGTTAAATAAGCGTGCAGGTGTATTTGTATCGCTTAAAAAATACGGGCGGCTGCGCGGGTGCATTGGCACTATAAGTCCCGTTACACGGTGTATTGCCGAGGAAATTTTGCGCAATGCCATCAGCGCAGGAACGGAAGACCCCCGTTTTTCTCCCGTAACGGAAGATGAACTGCCCGAACTCGTTTATAGTGTTGACGTTTTGGCGGAACCTGAGAAAATTGAATCCATTGATCAATTGGATGTCAAGAAATACGGGGTTATAGTCACAAGAGGTTATAGACGCGGTTTGCTGCTTCCGAACCTGGAAGGCGTAGATACACCGGAACAGCAGGTTTCAATTGCTTTGCAAAAGGCGGGAATAAGTCCTGACGAACCGTATACGATGGAAAGGTTTGAGGTGGTACGTCATAAATGAAAATGGAGTGCAGGATTTGCCCGCATCACTGCAAATTGTCGGAAGGGCAAACGGGAAGATGCCATGCCAGGATGAACAAGGATGGCAAAATAATATGTAAAAACTACGGCGAGCTTACGTCTGTCGCATTGGATCCTGTTGAGAAAAAGCCGTTATATCGTTTTTATCCGGGCAGCAGGATTTTATCAATCGGAAGTTATGGATGCAATATGAGGTGTTTGTTCTGCCAGAACTGTGAAATATCAATGTCTGACGGCAGCGATGTTTATACCCGGAAAGTATCGCCGGAGGAAATTGCAAAAAAAGCCGCGGAACTGATACCTCTTGGGAATATCGGCATTGCATATACTTATAACGAGCCTTTGGTCGGGTTTGAATATGTTCTTGACTGTGCAAAGATCGTGAAAGAAAAAGGGCTGGAAAACGTCGTTGTTACGAACGGTTATATATGCAGCGAGCCTATGAAGGAACTGCTGCCTTATATAGATGCGATGAACATTGACTTGAAAGCGTTTAACGATGATTTTTACCGCAGAATGGGCGGGGATCTGGAAACCGTGAAAAATTCCATTGTGCTTGCTTCAAAGCAGTGTCACCTGGAAGTTACAACCCTTATTATTCCGGATGAAAACGACAGTGAAGAAGAAATGGAAGAACTAAGCAGGTGGCTTTCATCGGTAAACCCTGAAATCCCGCTGCATATATCACGCTTTTTCCCGCGATACCGCATGACCGACAGAAACGCGACCCCCGTTGATAAAATATACAGGCTTGTTGAAATAGCGAGAAAAAACCTGCGCTATGTATACCCCGGAAACTGTTAGGCAAAAAATAACGCCGCGGTAAAGCGGCGGGAGAAATACCTTCGTTATTATCAGCGCGTTTTATATGCCCTGTATGACATAGGCGCAATCTTCACATTAAATATTGTTTTGTTTCCGCATCCAAATCCGTTAATTTGTTCTCCGGAAACAATATCAATAAGGCAAATGTCAGGCCTGTTCACCGTTATAGCCACTTCCTGCGGGAAAGGCAGGAAGGATTTCAACACAAAACTGCCGTTATCATATGTAAACAGGCTTATCTTCGAAACAGTATCAATTATTATGCCGCTGTTGTTGGAAAACGCAGCGCGTACCGGATATAGAACTTCGGCGGGATAATAATACAAATCTCCGAAATCATCGGGGATTGTCAGTATATACAGGGAACCTTTCCCGTATGAACATTTTATCAGGATGGGGAAGTTATTTTCATATCCAAGCCCGGAAACAAGCTGCCACGAATCATTTGTAAAATATTCGACCTGCGGGATTAAAACAGGTTTTTCGCTGAATGCCATTTTGTCAAAAACTACACCGTAATCGGAAATGGCGAATTTATTAACATAAGCCTTCCTGTCCGTACAGCGTATGTTTGCGATTGCATCGAACCCGTTGTTCTGGACGGCTCTTAAGAGACCTGTAGTAATGATTACATTTTTCCCGGAAAGAAGCATTTCTTTTATTTTTAAGACGATATCCCTGTCAAAAGCGGCATTTTCGGTAAGGAAGATGTTATCAGCCGAATAATTCAATTCCGGATAAGGTTCCAGCGGAATACCGAGCATACCGATATAATTGTGCAGGTAATCCTCGCCGCATGAATGATATGGCAAATAGCAGGCCGTGCCTGTCGGGTTTCCGAGACTTCCGGCGAATTCATCAACCGTATCGAGCATATACCCGGCTATAGGAACGAAAATGGAATAATCCCTGTTTAAAAGCGAACCTAAACAAAACAGTGTTACTTCTTTTGATTTGCCAAGCAGCGTCAAAAGCGCCTGATCGGCATAGGAAGCGGGATTGTAGGCGCATTGGTACGGATCGAACCATCCGCCTCCGTTTTTTCCCGGTTTGACGTTTTCGAGATATCTCATAATGAAATAACTGAGGTAGCGCGGCAGGTGCTGCTGAGTATGCTGAGGATCACGCGTTTCGGTACCGGTATATATCATGTCGAACAGCACAGATTCGTCTTTCAGGTTATATCCTGTTTCCTGGTAGTGCTCGTACCAATTCGGGTACTTAATGATGAGATTTATATCGGGGTTTATTTCCTTTGCGGGTTTTATTATGCAATCCGACGATATGCTTTTCATTAATTCTGTGCGGAATTCGGCCCAGGTGGAAGTACCTTTTGCGTTAATGCAAGAACTGCATTTACAGTTTGTAAAGAAAAAATCGTCGAGGATTATTTCGTCGAAAATGTTTGCCGTATAAGCCACAACGTCTTTCAGAGTCTTTTTGTCTTCTTCGTTTGTGAAGCACATTGAACGGAAAGCCTCGTCCGACGCAAGCGATGTTGTTATTCCGCCGGATGTTTTAATACCTTTGCTTTGGAAATAATTTTTTACAAGAAGCAGTTTATCGTTCTCAACCTTTACGCTGTTCCTGAATGTTTCCAGGTAAACCTTGCCGGGCTTTAAGTACTTTTCAATGAAACCGAAAGATTTGTCGAACTCATCAATGCTGTCTATGCTGTTTATATTCCCGACAGGTAAGTAAATTGCGAGCGTGAAATTGCGGTATCCCATATTATTCTACCTCTTATATAAATTTATTGATTATGATAAGCTTAATTTATTTTGCAGTAAATTACAAGATGCTGTAAAAAATATATAACGTTTTGCTGCGGTGCGGAAGAAAAGCAAGAATTATCGATGATTAGTCCGGTTGTTTTGTTGTATTATATTAAGTAGTGGACTCGGTAAAGCTTTAATAATTTTATACTCCGTTTCTTAAGTTTATAGCGGTTTTGATAAACATAAGTATGCAAGGAGTGGTTGCATGGTACTTAATAATTCGTATTCCCTAAACAGGTCGGAATGGGAAAAAGCTGGCTATGAACTGCCCCGTTTCAACCGGGATAAAGTCAGGGAGAATACAATGAAAAACCCTGTTTGGCTTCATTTCGGCGCCGGCAATATTTTCCGGGGTTTTCCCGCGGTTCTGCAGCAGAAGCTTCTTGATGAAGGTAAAAGCGACAGGGGCATTATTGTCTGCGAGGGTTATGATTATGAAATAATAGACCGGATTTATAAGCCTTATGACAATCTAAGCATACTTGTAGTTTTGAAATCGGACGGGAATATGCGCAAAAAACTGGTCGCAAGTGTCGTTGAATCGCTTACGGCGGATACCTGCGCATCCGAAAGCTGGCAGACCCTCAAAGAAATCTTCAAAAACCCATCGCTTCAAATGGTAAGCTTTACAATTACCGAAAAAGGATACGGGCTTACGAATGCGAAGGGAGAATATTATGATGATGTATCCTGCGACCTGCAGAACGGCCCTGAAAACCCGAAAAGCTTTATCGGCAAACTCACAGCGTTGTGCTATGAACGTTATATAAGCGGGAAATACCCGATAGCGCTGGTCAGCATGGATAATTGCTCCCACAACGGAACAAAGCTGTTTCAGGCGGTTGATACGTTTGCGCGTGAATGGGTTGAGCGCGGACTGGCGGATAAGGGCTTTGCGGAATATATTGAAAATCCTGGGAGTGTATCGTTCCCCTGGACAATGATTGACAAGATCACGCCGCGTCCCGATCCCGGCGTGAAAGATATGCTTGAGAATGACGGTTTAGTTAACTGCGATATTATTACTACTGAAAAGAATACATATATAGCCCCGTTTGTAAATGCCGAAGAGCCGCAGTACCTTGTGGTTGAAGATTTGTTTCCGAACGGGCGCCCGCCGCTTGAAGATGCCGGTGTCATTTTTACGGACAGGGATACGGTTGATAAAGTTGAAAAAATGAAGGTTTGCACTTGCCTTAACCCCCTCCATACAACGCTGGCTGTATTCGGATGTCTGCTGGGCTATAAGGCGATATACGAGGAAATGAAAGACGAGCAGCTTAAGGCGTTGGTTGAAAAGATCGGTTTTGTCGAAGGTCTGCCTGTGGTTATAAACCCGGGTATAATAAACCCCGAAGACTTTATAAAGGAAGTTATAGAGGTGCGGTTGCCGAATCCTTACGTGCCGGACACCCCGCAGAGAATAGCGACGGACACGTCTCAGAAGCTGTCGGTCCGGTTCGGCGAAACGATAAAGGCATATGCAAAAAGAAATGACCTGAATCCGGCCGATCTTGTCTACATACCCCTTGTCTTTGCGGGATGGCTCAGGTATCTTCTCGCCGTTGACGATTATGGAAACGTGTTTGTTCCAAGCCCTGACCCAATGATGGATCATCTTAGGGGGATCGTTAACGGTATTTCCCTCGGAGACAGCGGACCGTTTGAGGATAAACTTAAGCCGGTACTTACCGATGAGACAATTTTCGGGGTTAACCTTTACGATGCGGGGCTTGCCGGAAAAGTACTGGATTATTTCAAGGAGCTTGTACGCGGTAAAGGCGCGGTAAGAGAAACACTGAAGAAATATTTGTAAAGGCAGTTGAAAGATTGCGATAATCAAGATAAAAACCTGGCACATTTTATATGCCAGGTTTTATTTAATCATTACGACTATCAAACAATGATGCGGCATCTGAAACCAAAATATCCCATTATACCCATCCGCGGCTCTTTGCGGCCTGTGCGACACGGTTTATTGCGATTACATAAGCGGCATCGCGCATGTTCAGTTTCCTGTTTACCGAAAGTTCATATACCGAACTGAAAGCCATGGTCATTTTTGAGTCAAGCTTATGCAGCACCTCGTCCAAATCCCAATAGTAATTTGTATTTGACTGGACCTGTTCAAAATAGCTGCATGTAACACCGCCGGCGTTGGCAAGAAAATCGGGCACAAGGAATATTCCACGCTCATTTATCACTTTATCTGCATCGGGTGTTGTCGGTCCATTTGCCGCTTCAACAATAACCTTTACATTCTTGCTTATTCTGTTCACATTCTCACGTGTAATCTGGTTTTCCAAAGCGGCAGGTATAAGTATGTCAACATCCTGCTCAATCCACGCATCGCCCGGGAGCACTTCACAGCCGAGTTCAATTGCTTTGTTTTTGTCAATAGTGCCGTATGTGTCGGTTATCGAGAAAAGCGCATTTATGTCAAAACCGTTTTTCATGCGATACGTGTAAGCGGTTTTGTCATTTGCATCCCAGCACGAAATAGCCACCACGTTGCCTCCCATTTGCCGGTATAACTTTACGGCATGCTGCGAAACATTTCCGAAGCCCTGGAAACTTGCCGTTGTGTTTTCTATCTTTATGTTAAGTCTTTTCAATGCTTCCCTGAGAATGTAAATAACCCCGTAACCGGTAGCTTCGGTTCTTCCGAGTGAGCCGCCCATTCCAACGGGTTTTCCCGTAATGAACCCCGGATATTTTGCGCCGGTGATTGTTTCATACTCATCAAGCATCCAGAGCATGTGCTTTGCGCTTGTCATTACGTCGGGAGCGGGAACATCAAGGCATGGGCCTACATTTTTCGCAAGCTGCCTTACATAGCCGCGGCATAAACGCTCCTGCTCGCGTTCGGAAAGGTTTCTCGGGTCACAGACCACGCCGCCCTTTCCTCCTCCAAGCGGAATATCTACAACCGAGCATTTCCATGTCATCCACATGGCTAATGCACGGATTGTGTCGATTGTTTCCTGCGGATGAAAACGGATTCCGCCTTTTGCGGGACCCCTCGCGTCGTTATGCTGTACGCGGTATCCGTTAAAAACTTTAACACTTCCGTCGTCCATACGTACGGGTATCAGAAAGTGATACTCCCGCATAGGCTGACGCAAAAACTCACGGGTTGAACTGTCAAGACCGATTTTTTCAGCCACCGAGTCAAACTGCTCCTGTGCAATTTTGTAGGGATTATAAGATGTGCTGCTCATTTGTTTGACCTCCAATACATCGTTATACTATTTTATTTTACAAGTCAAAAAATTGTCTTCCAATTTTATTATCCGAAAAAAGGCATATCGGATAATAAATTGAAAGATCACCGGGAAGAAGTTGCAATTTATTATAACTTGATCCTGGGCAAATATACACCTTCATTTTCTGAAAAATGAAGGTTGTTCATATTATACCAATGTGAAATATTGATGTCAACGACCGAATAAAAATGTAAAGGTAAACCAGGTATGCAACTTAGATATGTTTTTCCATCAAATTTTTCTGTTGTCAAAACATAACCTCACCCATTGCCGAAATAAAAGATATCTTATTGGTACCCGGAAAAATTGCACATTGATTGATTTAGCCTGTACCCGGTTGAATCAATCAATGATATAATAAACAATATAATTATGCCGGATTATGCTTTTAATAATTGAGAAGTATTTGATTGGGGGTTGTCTGTTTGTTATCCGGAGAAACAATTATTGAAATAAAGCGTGCCGAAAGCAGGCAGGATGCTGCTGATATTGCGAATCTTGCCGAAAGAATCTGGACCGAGCACTATACACCTATTATAGGGATAGATCAGGTAAGATATATGCTGGAAAAGTTTCAGAGTTTCGATAAGATTTACGGAGACATCATATCCGGTGAATTTCAGTACTTTATTGCTCTGTGTTCCGGCATTCCTGCAGGTTATATGTCAATAAAAACGGGATGCGGCAAGGACATTTTCTTAAGCAAGCTCTATGTTGAAAAAGCATATCGCGGCAGGGGAATTGCAAGGAAGATGGTCAATACGGTTAAGGATATCGGGGTAAAAGGCGGTTATGATTATATATGGCTTACGGTTAATAAAAACAATACCGGTTCCATAGAGGCATATAAAAGAATGGGATTTAGCATTGTCGATAAGATTGTTACCGATATCGGCGGAGGTTTTGTAATGGATGATTATAAAATGCGGCTTGAGCTGACATGACAGGTTCATATGCCGTATTATTATAAAAAAGCCGCATGTAACCGCGGCTTAAGTATTCAACCACTCGCTGATATAAGGGATGTGTATGTCGGTAAACATCAACAGCCCCATTATCACAATAAAAGCTACAATTATTACAATTAAAAGAATTAACAATAATTTTGAAAACCATTTCCTTCTTCGCTTGACGTAGGTTATTCCGGAAATTCGCATTCTTACCCTCCGTTTTTATAACAAATTAACCATATAAGGTAATACTGCTAAATACTATTATATTTTTTTAATAACGAATTGTAAAGGAATTAGTGATAATTGACAGCGTCAATTTAGGGAGGGTCAGGGAATACGGAAATGACGGCCTTCGGAATGGAACTGCCGAAGTATTGAATGATTCATATTGGGTATGGCGGGGATGGTGCTTCCTGCTCCGATATTATTAAGCGCGGCTGTGGAACTTAATTTCCACAGCCGTTCATGATGTCAGCTTGCCTCGCTTTCGATGCCGCTGTCGCTTTCACTGCTGATATGATCTTTTATTGCAATTATAACTGCGAGAGTTTCGTTTTCATCGTCCATAATCTTTATTCCATTCCCGATCTGAATATCCTGGACGGTAATTCTGTCTCCCGCGTTTCTGCTTCCAACATCAACAGTGACAAATTCCGGGATATCGGCGGCTTTTCCCTTAAGCTCGACTTCAGGAACGAGCTCCTGCACCAGTTGCTGCCTTAACGCGAGTTTTTCTTTTCCATGGAAAACAACAGGCACTTTTAATCTGATTATATCATCACTGTGAATGGTCTGAAGCTCGACATGCAGTATTTGTCCATTGATGCAATCCTTCTGGACTTCTTTAATAATGCAGTGCTTTTCCTCATTCCCGAGTTTTACATTAACTTTGGTGTTTTTCAAAGGTCCTTTCAACAGTTTTTTAAACTCTTTTTGATTAAGTTTTATACTCGTGGGTTTAACATCCTTGCCGTAGATAACACCCGGAATAAAGCCCAGCTTCCGTACTGTATTGGGTTTTTCGGCCCGTTCCAACGCACAAATGACAGGTTCGCTCATATGTTCTACCTCCTTTTTATCTGAAGAATAAAGGCGATTTATATTGAGAAAAAATTAGCTTCCGGAAGAAACTGAAAAGTTTTCTCAAATCAATCGCCAATGGCTTCCGCTAAAAATCAGGTATAAATTAATTTGCAATTAGCACTCAGCTCGATGGAGTGCTAGCAATTAATATTATAGCTTTCTATTTCTAAAAGTCAATTTATGATAACGCTTAACTAATAAGGATTATGTCCAATATAACCCAAATTAATACAAAGGAGACGACAAAACAGAAAAACGGCTGCATTTTCCGGATAAATCACAGGCCGGTGTAAGAAATAGCCGGCGCTTTTTAATGAGGTATCAAACAACCGCCTGAGTACTTGTTTTGCATGTACGAATATGCGAAAATATGCCGATAAAGCGCTTTACATTGAAAAATCTTCAGCTTGATTTTTATAATGTTTTATATTAATATATATATTGTTCTTTATCGAACAGATAAAATATGCGCCCGTAGCTCAATTGGATAGAGCGTCTGGCTACGGACCAGAAGGTTGTGGATTCGATCTCTGCCGGGCGCGCCAAATCATCAGGTTAGAGCCTATCAGCGCAAAAGTTGATAGGCTCTGTTTTGATTTACGGCTGACGGAGTCCGCTTGCTATCTTCAGGGTCAAAAGATAAAAAGGGATTTAAATACGGACGGATACGGGTAAATATTATTATTATAGAACTGATGATACGATAATGCGGATTGGACGCAATATACAATAAGAGGTGAAGTCATGCCGTATCTTTTTCGGAATAAAGGTATTATCATAATTACATTCATAGTGGTTTTGCTGATAACTGGTTCAGCGCCGGTTTATGCCGGTTCTTTGGTTCCTGCGGCTGAAAAAAAGGTGATTAATATTCCGGGCGGAACGGCATATATCGACGGGTATTCCGAATTTAGCTGGGATTTGCAGGAGCCCGTTGAATTGGTTTCAAAAAGATTGAAAGCTTCGTTTAAAACAATGTGGAACCGCAATACTCTTTACCTTTTTGCACATGTATATGATACCGAAAAAAACAGTAATGATACTGTAGAAATATTCATTGGCGCGTATGACACGAACGCTGTTGAAGGAAACCTGCATTATAAATTAAATTTTGACGGAAGAAATGTAGAAGGCGCAGATTACTCGGTAACGGCGCTGGATGACGGCTATGTCGTCGAAGCGGCGGTTTCGATGCATAAAAACGCCGCACCGGGCGAAATTATTTCTTTTGATATCAGGATTGTCGACGCGGACAGCGAGTCAGTTATTTCATGGAACGATCCAGCGAACATGCAGGCTCACAATCCCAACAGGCTCGGACTGGCAATTCTGGGCAGGCGTTATAATGTTTCCTGCGCTATGTATGGAACACCCGTCATTGACGGTGAAAAAGATGAGGTTTGGAATAAGTCGGTTGAATTTGCAACAAATACATGGATAAAGGGCATTAAAGGAGCCGCCGCGAAAGTAAAAACCCTTTGGGATGAAAATAACTTATATGTATATGCACAGATAAACGGAGATCTTTCGGGCAAGTCTCCCGAAAACCCCTGGGAAAATGATTCGGTTGAAATTTTCATAGACCAGAATAACGGGAAAACTGAAAAATATGAGCCCGATGACGCGCAATACCGGATTGACTTCAAAAATGTGCAGTCCTTTGGAGCGGGCGCAAGTGCGGAAAAAATCAAGTCCGCTGTTAAGGCTGTGGACAACGGTTATATTGTGGAAGCCGCAATTGCACTTGATGCAATTGAACCCACGCATGGTACTCTTATCGGATTTGATTTTTTGGTTAATGATGACAGAAACGGTGATGGTATAATAGACAGCATTGTTTCATGGAATGACGGTACCGGTGAGGCATACGGAAATACTTCAAAATTCGGCATACTGAAGCTTGTGAATGATGACACGGTGGTTTTCAGCGATATTTATGATGTAGCCTGGGCAGAACGGCAAATTGAATTTCTTGCGTCAAAGGGCTTCTTAAGGGCTGTATCGGGGAAGCATTTCAAACCGCTGGATGATATAACCAGGGCGGATTTTCTGTATTTTTTGATAAATACACTGAATCTGAAAGCAGATTATTATGATAATTTCAGCGATGTGCATGAAGAAGATTATTATTATGAAGCCGTTGCAACCGCTAAAAAGCTTGGCATTACGTCCGGAATCGGCGAAAATATGTTCAAACCTGAGGAATGCATAACCCGCCAGGAAATGATGACATTTGTCGTAAGAGCGCTCAACGCGGCGGGAATAGTTTTTGAGCCTGCGGATATTTCAATCATTGAAGGATATATAGATTATAGATATATTTCGGATTACGCGGCCGAAAGCGTTGCAATCCTTGTAAGGGAAGGCTTGGTACAGGGAAGCGGAAACAGGCTGAACCCCCTTCATAACTTGACCAGAGCCGAAGCCGCGGTTCTGCTGTACAGAATATATACCGAAATATTGTTCAGATGATATCGTATTATAATTACTATTTGTCCCCGTCGTGGTAAATTTGATCAAGAATAATTACAAGGGCAAGGATAAAAGCGTGGTTTTCGTTGTCTGTAACCGAAACACCATAGGTATCGGATAATGAAAACCATTTTTTTGACACAACGGCAGCAGGAGTTCCATTTTTATATATTGTAAAGTCGTATGCGAGAAAATTCCCTTCTATGTTAAAATAACCGTAAGTGCTTGTTATGTCAAAACTCGGCCTGAACAGCGTGAATCTTTTTTTGACATTTGCGATCTCGATGCCGTTTTGATAAATTGTATATTCAGGCAGGAACCTGAAAAGTTTCTGTTCAATATAGAATAATTCACGATCCTGCATATCCGTAAGGAATAACTTGTTTCCGACAGTCAGAATTTTACCGTATACCTTATAGCAGTCCTCGTTGAATTCGTTTTTTATCGTAAAGCTGTCTCTGAAAGAAAAAATTTTTTGCCTTATTAAATATTTCATATACTGATCCTCCTTATTTCCACATTTAAATAATAGCATATTATCGTCTTATTACCGATAGTATTCCATTGAAATTTGGCAGAAATATTTAATAAAGATTTTAATATTTCGGAGATACTAAAATAAGCCGAAATTAACCTCATTGTTATGTGCGGGCAAAAAACGGTGTATTCGGACATTTGGAGGCGACATTATGAATAAGAACCAGTACGGGCATTTCCGTTATCTGCTTGAGCAGCTCAGGCAGGAGCATATGGATGTAATCAATGATATGCTGCAGGGCGCGCCTCATGGGTACCGGTCGCATGAAGACAGCGAACTTTCGCGTTACGACAACCATCCGGCCGATGTCGCGACCGAACTTTTCGATGCCGAGCATAATGCGGCACTGAAAGAAAGTGAAGAATTTACCGTCAGGGAAATTGACGACGCGCTGAACAGAATTAAAGACGGCACTTACGGGATTTGCGAGATCTGCGGCAGGCATATAGACAGAAAACGGCTTGAAGTGCTGCCGTACGCAAGGAATTGTATTGACTGTGAAACAGTCAGGGAACGCGAAAAAAGACTTGATGAAATAAGCAAGTCAAAGCACAGGCCCGTTGAAGAGGATGTACTCGAGAAGGTTATGCGCGGGGATTTCCTGCATGATACGGAAGGAGATGAGCCGTATGAAGGCAGACAGGCGCTCGAAGAAGTTCTGAAATACGGTTCGTCGGATACGCCGCAGGACGGCGCGACAATGTGAGCCTGCCGCGGGCAGGCTTTTTCTTTTTCTATGAATGTTAATGGGAGCACGGCCATATATATAAGCATGTATTTTTCCGTTTTGCTCAAAACCGGCCGGATATAAAGCGGTATTATCCGGATAACTCATCCGTGCCTGTTTTGATGAAGAGGTTTTATGAAAAAGAATTCATTGAAACGGAACACGCTTATATTAACCATATCAGGTTTTTTTGTCAAAATTATCGGCTTTTTCTACCGAATTTATATTGCAAATACAATCGGCGCCGAGGGCATGGGTCTTTTTCAGCTTGTTCTGCCGGTGTACAACCTGGTACTGCTTGGTTTAACGGCGGGCGTCGGGGTCGCCGTATCAAGACTTGTTGCTGAGGAAACAGCGAGGGGAAAACACAGGAACTCAATTCGCATTGCGGTTGTAGCCGGAATAATGGTTTTTATTTCGGCTGTTTTTATAGTGTCGATCCTGCTTTTTAACCTGGATTTTGTCGTTAATTACCTCGTAGGCGATATACGGACGAAAAGCGCGTTATACTGGCTTCTGCCGTCAATCCCGGTTATTGCCGGAATTACTGCGCTGAAAGGGTATTTTTACGGAAAACAGGAAATGATACCGAACGCGATATCGCAGGTCGTTGAACAGGCGGTAAAGATGCTCGTAATATATTTGATAGCGGATCGGTTTATATACGGGGATTATGAAAGAAAATGCCTTTTTGCCACATTAGGCATGATTGCCGGGGAGCTTGCAAATGTATTGGTTGTGTATGCGGCATTCCGTATCCGGAGGATAAAGAAAACGGCAGAATCGGATAAGAGGCTCATGCGCAAAAGGGATATAGGAAAAGTTATTTTGAAAATATCACTTCCCATCACCGCTAACCGTTTAATTCTTTCTCTTCTGGGAACGGTAGAGTTTTTACTGATTCCGCAGCGTCTCGCAATTTACGGCCTGACTCCTAATGAAGCGTTAATTGAGTACGGTAAATTAACAGGGATGGCATCACCGGTCATTTCGTTCCCGTCGATGCTGACATCTGCGCTCGCGATAGCCCTTGTACCCGCTATAGCGGAATCCGTTGCGAGAAACAGGGTATCCGCGGCAAACAGACAGATTTCGCGTTCAATACGTGTAACGCTTGTCCTTGGTTTTTTCTTCACAAGCCTTTTTATCTCATTTTCAAATGAAATATCAAATATAGTATATCCGGGTCAGAATGTCGGGCGAATGCTGTATCTTCTTTCATTTACGGGCGTTTTTTTCTATCTGCAGCAGACACTTTTGGGAATTTTGAACGGTCTGGGGAGAGAAACCGAAACATTGAAACATTCAATGCTGAGCAGTGTTATAAGGATCGGCTTTATATGGTTTGCAATTCCGCTGTTCGGTCTTGAAGCATATATTGCCGCGATTGTAATAAGCAACTTTATCAGTGTTTCGCTGAATATACATACGACAATTAAAACAACAGGCATGGCTATTGAAATAGGCGATTGGCTGATAAAACCTCTTATCGCGTGTATTTCGGGCATAGTTCTTGCTCCCGCGGTAAAAATGCTGTCTTTATCAATTATTGTATCCCCTGTTCCGGTCCTGTTCATTTCAGCAGGGATCACAGGAATGCTCATGATTGTCATGCTTATACTGCTGGGGGTTTTCGACTTAAAGGACATACGCCATATGCTGCCGTTACATATTGATAAGTTCAGAAAATTATAGCAAAAGAACGGACCTGCTATACCCCTTAAGGAATGCCGATTGCAGCTTTCGTATTGTCTGATATAATTAAAAATAGAAATTTCAGTAATTGAAGTTGAGGTAAACCGATATGTGTGATACTTTGTGCGTTTTTCCTCCATATACCGAACAGGGTACGGTTCTTTTTGCAAAAAACAGTGACCGTAGTCCCAATGAGCCTCATCTGGTAGTACGTATTCCCGAGAAAAAGCATACTGCCGGCAGTCCGTTAAAACTTACGTACATCACAATTCCGCAGGTTGAATATACATACGCGGCAGTATTGTGCAAGCCTTCATGGATATGGGGCGCTGAAATGGGTGTAAACTCTGCGTCCGTCGCAATAGGAAACGAAGCGGTATTTACGAGGGTAAAACGCGGTCCGGAGGCATTAACCGGCATGGACCTGGTGTGCCTGGCTCTTGAAAGATGCGATACCGCAAGGAAAGCAGTCGAACTGATTACTTCCCTGCTTGAGAAATACGGACAGGGCGGAAACTGCGGATTTGATCATGAATTCTATTATGATAACAGTTTTCTTGTTGTCGATCCGAAAGAAGGATATGTTATTGAAACGGCGGGCAAACGATGGGTGGCTGTGAAAGTTTCGGAAAAACATGCGATATCCAACCGGTTGAGTATCCGTAATGAGCATATTTACCGCGGCGGAGTGGCTGAAGGTTTTGATTTTGCCGGCAGGCTGACCAATCCGGTATATACATTTTTTTCGGGTTCGAAAAAAAGGCTTCAGTGTTCGTATTCGTCAATTCAAAAGAACATGGATGCGGCATTAATGATGGAAGCATTAAGAAAGCATTACCCGAAAGATCATCCGAATGTATTCAGGCGCGGCAGCGTACGAAGCGTCTGCATGCACGCAGGCGGGCTTGTCGGTGATCATACTACCGGGAGCCTTGTCGCGGTACTGCGTGAAAATAAGCCTTCAACGCTTTGGGTTACAGGCTCTTCCACTCCATGTATTTCCTGTTTCAAACCTGTATTTGTGGAAATTGATTCAGGCTCCCCGGTTTTCAATGATGAAACCGAAGCCAAAAAATACTGGCTGAAGCGGGAGGCGATTCATCGAAGCGTCCTGGCGGGCATTGTCAGTCCGGATGTTCTTCGCAGCCGGTTCAGCGAACTTGAAAATGATTTTGTATCCCGCGAAAGGGAACTGCTTAATAATGCAAATCCGGATATTCGGGAACTGAAACAGTTTTCTGCCGAAGCGTCCGAAAAGGAAGAAAGGATAGTATCCGAATTTCTGAGCGGAAAAGATTGGAGAATGCCTTCAAAGAACCGGTTCGGCCGTTATTGGAACAAAAAGAATAAGGAATTGGAGAAGATTTCATAAAATCTTTTACTCAGAACTTATGAAACGTAATGCAGGTTATGGGTTTTGCGATTAAACGGAACCGGACTCTTTAACTGTCCCCGAAAAATGATATACGATGAAATCTGAAGATAATAAAAGGAATCAGGAGTTATTCCCTCTTAATTAAGCATAATAATCCGTTATAGTCAAAGAAAGTCAAAATCAAAGTTTGAACTTGGTAATTAATTCTTTTAAAATAAAGGCGAAAGGTCAAAGTTAGTCAAAGTAAAAAATATTAACTGGAGGTGTTGATAATGTTCGGATTGATACCTTATATCAGAAGAAATACAGGTTTGGCAAGAAGGGATGACATCTGGAACATTGACAGGCTGTTTGACGATTTCTTCAACGATTCATTCTTCGGCAGATGGGTTAATACACCCGTCAGAGCGGACATCCGTGAAACTGAAAATGAGTGGCTTATAGATGCTGAACTGCCGGGAGTGGATAAGAAAGATATCCAAATCGAATTAAACGACGGTCTGCTTACAATTTCTGTTGAACAGAAAAAGGAGGTAAACGAAGAAAACGAAAACTACATTCGCCGTGAAAGAGCTTACGGGAATTACAAGAAAAGCTTTTATGTAGAAGACGTTAAGGAAGATGAAATTAAGGCATCATACAAGGATGGCATACTTTCGATAGTTCTTCCGAAGGCGAAGCCGGATAAAAAGAAAAAAGTAAAAATAGATGTACAGTAAGGATGATGAGCGATGGTTTTACTGCTTGCGATAATTTCCTCCCTTATTCTATTGATCAGCGTTTCGCATGTCAACCGGTACGGCAGCAGAAATGCTCTTCAATACTCGTACGTATTAGTTAACGACACAACTGAAACAGGCAGGTGAGATAATTCTCACCTGCCTGTTTCGTGTATATGATTAATATCATTCACATCAGTTGAAACTATTGACGGTTTGAACGGAAACGTACCAATTCAGTTTCTTTTGTTGTTTTGCCGATTGATTGTGGTTTGCGAACAATATATAATGATACTTGTAGAAAGTTTTGTAATAATAACGAAAAAAACAATTTTCACCGGCTGTATCGGAACCGGATTTTTTTGTTGCGGAGGATGATCGCGAAATGACCGGGTATAGTATAAAAACAATAAAAAATAACCCGACACTTGAAGGAATGGCGGCTCTTGTTCCCGATGTTGTTTTTTCAAACGCAGCGGGAGCGGAACTGAAAATGCAAATTATCAGGCCGTGGAAAGATGAGAACAGCGCCTTACCGAAACAAAAAAGCCCTTTGATTGTGTTCCTGCAGGGCAGTGCCTGGACTTTCCCGAATGTTTATTATCAAATCCCGCAGCTTTCGGAATTTGCAAGAATGGGTTATGTTGTCGCGACGATAACACACCGAAATTTTAATGACGGATATCCGGCTCCTGCTTTTTTGCAGGATGCAAAAACGGCAATCCGGTACCTTCGCAAAAACGCCGAAGAGTACGGTATTGATACGGAACGTGTATGTTTTTGGGGAACATCATCCGGAGGAAATACATCGCTGCTTGTCGCGCTGACAGGGGATGATCCGAAATACAAAACTGATGAGTATGCGGAGTACTCCGACAGCGTTTCAGTGGCCATTGACTGTTTTGGACCTACGGATTTGGTAAGGCTTTCGAAACTTGCCGACGCAACGGGGAATTCTTCATTGCTTGAAGGGCTTGTCGGCGGAAAGCTGTCCGAACATATGGAGCTTTTGGAAGAAATAAGTCCGCTGCGGATCATCCGGAAAAACAAAAAATACCCACCGATTCTCATACTGCACGGCGATGCCGACGAACTTGTCCCGTACGATGAAAGCCTTAACATGTATAAAGCTTTGATTGATAACGGTAATGAAGCGGAAATGATTCGTGTTGAAAACGCTCCCCATGAGCATTCTTTCTGGAGCCGCGAGCTGCTTGCGGAAATAGCGGACTTTATCAAACGAAAACTGTAAGGAGCATCAAAATGAACGCAAATGAAAAGATTCAATTACTGCGCAGTCATATGAAAAAATACGGGCTGGATGCGTATATTGTTCCAAGCTCGGATCCGCATTTAAGCGAGTATGTTGCCGATCACTGGAAAGCAAGAGCGTGGATATCCGGTTTTACGGGCTCGGCAGGCACATTTGCCGCTACAATGGAAGAAAGCGGCCTGTGGACCGACGGCAGGTATTTCATCCAGGCCGAAAGGCAATTGGCAGGCTCTGAAATTGAATTATTTAAAATGGGCAATCAGGGAGTTCCGTCATATACGGAATGGATTGCTCATAAATTGAAAAGCGGGGAATGTGTCGGTTTTGACGGAAAAACTCTTTCGGTCCACAGCTTCAGGGAAATGGAGAAAAAGTTATCCTTAAAAGGAATACGGATCAACAAAAGCCATGACATTATTGCGGACATATGGGAAGACAGGCCGCAGATACCTTCTTGTACGGTTTTCAGCCATGATATAAAATATACGGGCATGTCGGCGAAAGAGAAAATTGAAAAAGTAAGGGAAGAAATGAAAAAGGTAAACACGGATAATTACCTTATCAGCAGCCTTGACGATATAGCATGGCTTTTTAATATCCGGGGCGGTGATATCCCGTACATTTGCGTGGCAATAGCCTATGCGCTGATATCAACGGATAAGGCATATCTGTTTATCAACCCTGAAAAGATTGCGGATGATGTAAGGAGAACCCTTGAAGATAATGAAATTGAGATCCTGGATTATGATGCCGTAAAGGAAAAGCTTGAGAAACTGGATAATAAACAAAGCATTGCTTTTGATATAAAGAGAACCAACTGCTGGCTGTACGATTCCATACCTTCCGGTTGCAGGAAGATAGAAGTTGATGAAATAACCGCGACATTAAAAGCCGTAAAAAACGAAACGGAGATTGAGAATATTAAAAAATGCCAGATAAACGACGGAATTGCGATGATTAAATTCCTTCTGTGGCTTGATAAAAATATCGGCAGGCAGGAAATAAGCGAAATTACGGTTTCGGAGAAACTTAAACAGTTAAGATCCGAGCAGCCCGGCAATATCGGTATAAGCTTTGAAACTATAGCGGGATATAAAGATCACGGGGCGATGATGCATTACTCCGCTACGGAAGAAACTAAGTACATGCTCGAAGACAGGGGAATTATGGTGCTTGATTCCGGAGGGCAGTATCTGAATGGCACAACGGATATCACAAGGACCATTGTTTTTAATGATATCACCGAAGAGGAAAAAACTGATTTTACGCTTGTTCTGAAAGCCCATATAGCGCTCGCTTCAACAAAATTCCTTTACGGGGCAACGGGTTCAAATCTTGATGTACTTGCAAGAAAGCCTTTATGGGAACTGGGCCTGGATTATAAGTGCGGAACCGGACATGGAGTAGGCTATTGTCTTAGTGTGCATGAAGGCCCCCAGTCAATAAGTCCCAGACCAAATAACATTAAGCTCGAAAAGGGAATGATTGTTACTATTGAACCGGGTATTTACCGGGAGGGCAAACACGGCGTAAGGATTGAAAACATGGTTCTTGTTGTCGAGGATGAAAAAACCGAATTTGGACAGTATATGAGGTTTGAACCGATTACGCTGTGTCCTATCAGCCTGAAAGGCATTAACCCGGACATGCTTACGGAGCAGGAAAAGAAATGGCTTAACACATATCACAGAAATGTTTTTGAAACTTTGTCCCCTTACCTGGATGAGGAGGAAATAACCTGGCTTGAAGAAAATACCCGCAGCATTTAAAATGTTTACAATACTTGGAATATGTATTATAATTAAAAATACATTTATAAGATATCGTGCCATATTTTTCTGACAATAAGAAAAAATAGGGTATTGGCAGCGGGGATGATGGCTTCGTACTGTATCGGATGGGCGTATTAATGGGGCGCGGTAAATCGGCATTATACGGCTGAACCCCAGGTAATACGAAAATGCCTTATAATGGCGGTTATAAAGCGGAGATGAATATGATTGGGAATAAAGTAGAAGACAAGCAGAACGATATTATGAAGTCGTTTCAATCACTATTTGGAAAAGAAGAGCTGTTTGTCAGGGTCATCGAATGCTTTCCCTATCCGATTCAGATTTTTTCCCTTGACGGAACGTCGAGAATGGTTAATAAAGCGGCGTTGGACGTAATCGGCATAAGAAGTGTTGAAGGCCATGTGGGAAAATACAATGTTTTCAAGGATCCCGTCGTACGCAAGCTCAGCGTTACGGAGCAGGTTAAACAGGTATTAACCGGCAAGATCGTACATATAACCGATTTCACTGCGGACTATCAGGAAATGGTCCGGCATTTTTATGTAGTTGACAGGGATATCCAGGCGATAAGCTGTGACATTACCTGTTTCCCTTTGGTCAACGCTGATGGCGATATAGAATACTTTGCGGCCGTCTTTATCGTTAAAAACATTTACAGGGGAAAAGAAGAAATAGCCCGGGGCAAGCAGTACATAGAAACACATTGGCGGGAACCTTTTAACCTGGAAGAGACGGCAAAGGCTGCGTGCCTCAGTAAAGCCCATTTCACAAAGCTGTTTAAAAAACATACCGGTATTACTTCCCATGAATATTATATCAATTACAAAATAAACAAAGTGAAGGAGAAGCTCCTGGATACCAACCTTACGATTGCCCAGGCTTTTGCGGCCTGCAATATGGATTATAACGGCCATTACGCCAGGTTATTCAAAGAGAAAACAGGTCTTTCCCCTTCCGCGTTTCGAAAAAGAGCAAGTGAAGCGGACTGACAGAAATATTAATTAAACGGAAAGGAAGATAAGTCCCGCCGCACCTTCATGACTGGCGGGAGTCTGACAAAACGAGGCGCGGGCCGAATCTCCCGCCTCGTTTTTTAATACAAGATTTTTCATACTAATTTTAATCATATTCAACCTATTCTTACATACAACTTGCCAATAAAATAATGATGGAAGTTATTGAAAAAACCGGCAGTTCTATACGTGAAAGGAGCGTCCTTATGGGTGTCATCAAAACGAAGGAACAACTGCTTGAGGAACTGACAGAGGTACAAAAAATGCTGGTTGAAAGAACAAAGATTCAAGGCAATATGATAAGAAAACTTCAGATGCTTATTACCAATGAGGGGTTGTTTTCACAGCTTATAGACCGGTTCCCTTATCCAATCGCGATATTTACGCCGCAGTATAAACTTGCCATGATAAACAAGGCATTTGAGGAAGAAACAAAATCATTGGGAATACATGGAACCGTACGCATTCATAAACACAAGATCAGCGACATACAACTGGCTGCCGCGCTTAAAGGAGTCTTCGCCGGAAAAACCTATTTTATAAATAACTTGAATAACCCGTTTTCGATATTTTCAGGAATTGGGAATCAAAGCGCAAAAGCTGCCGACCGTTTCAACAGAAGTGTTATTTTTCCTGTTTCGAATGATGATTCTAAAATTACCCACAGCGTGATTGTTTTTATGCCATGACAAAACAGCGCAACGTAATGTACGAGGTAATCCATCAAGATATACCCCGACAATCCCGCTGATATCCGTAAGTTTATCGAAGCCGCCGGGCTTGTTTTGGAAAAACAGTTTGAGACAGAGTTTGCTGTAATTTTCTCAGTTGCGAAAGGAGCATAATGGAAACAGATTTAAAATACATTCTATCCTGCTTCGGAATGTACGATCCGTCATTCATAACGAAAATATACAGAAGTGCATGGGATATTGATGATACATATATTTTGAAAGCAAATGACAATAAAGGGCAGCTTGAAAAAAGCGTTTTTCTTAACCGTCTGCTTCTTTCCGAAGGCGTTCCTGTCATAGAATATATTGATGCCGCGGATGATAAGCCGTATGTGTATTTTGCCGGTAAATACTGGTGCCTTATGAAAAAAATAAATGGAAAGTGTTTTGATCCTTTTACGGGAGATTTAAACCACAATGGAACTGTATTGGGAAAAGCTGTTGCCGTATTGCACAAGGCTTTGAAAAGCATTGAGAATAAAATCGATACCTGTGATACGGACTTCTTTAGCGAGTTATTGACATGGATTGCGCCGGAGCTTGAAAAAAACAATATATTTCTGAATGATGGTGTAATGGACAGCATAGTCGCTTTTTTAAGCGGTGATTATAAAACGCTGCCGCGGCAGCTAATCCATCGTGATATGCACACAGGTAACCTTCTTTATGAAAATGGCACGTTCTACTATGTCGATTTTGACATGAGCCAAAGGAATGTGCGTATTTTTGATATAGTTTATCTGGGCTGTTCGCAGCTTGTCGAAAACTATAAGGACGAAACCCGACTGAAACAGTGGCGTGAGATATTTATGGGGGTTTTACAAGGGTACGGTGAGTTATTGCCGCTGAGCGAAAATGAAAGAAAAGCTATGCCATATTTATTCGTTTTTATCGAAATTCTCTTTACAGCCTTTTATTTGAAAACAGGTCAGCCGGAAATTGCGAAAAGCTGTACGGATATGATAAACTGGCTGCATGAAAATATTGCGTCAATTATTCTCTGAATTGAACTAAAGCTGAAAGCCCTTGCAGTGCAAGGGCTTTCAAAAAATCATGGCGGAGGAGGTGGGATTCGAACCCACGTGCCCCGTTAAGGACAACTCGATTTCGAGTCGAGCTCGTTATGACCACTTCGATACTCCTCCATATATATTTAGGCAAAGCAGACGATAAGCTCGTCACGCGTCATATAATCAGGCGGCCCGCTATTGCTTCGGTTCGTTGCCGCTTATTCATTTTAACCCACGAAGCATTCAAAGTCAATAACGGATAAAAACCATATATTTCTTTGCGAAGCACTTCATTTTTCTGTTCTTTTCAGCCGGAAAAATTCTTTTAAAAGCCCGGCACATTCATCTTCCATAATGCCGCCATATACTGCGACCCTATGATTTAATTCGTTTAGAACAAAAACATCGGTTACCGATCCGCAGGCGCCGGCTTTCGGATCAAATGCGCCGAAATACAGGCTCCGGATTCTCGCGTTAATGATCGCGCCCGCGCACATAATGCATGGTTCAAGAGTTACGTATATATCGCAGTCGTCCAGGCGCCAGGTTTTCAAAAGCTTGCAGGCGGCTTCAATTGCGAGGATTTCGGCATGAGCGGTTGCCGATTTCACTGTTTCTCTCAGGTTGAAAGCTGCCGAAATCACTTTATTGTTTTTGACAATTACGGCTCCAACCGGAACCTCATCTTTATCAAAGGCTTTACGGGCTTCTTCAATTGCAAGTAGCATGTAAGGATTCATTAATATAAATTGCCTCCTTAATTTTCAGGCTAATAAGGTTTTTCATTTATTCAGGTGTTTTTGTTTCGTTATTCGGAGCTTTTTTTATTGTGTTTGTGCCATTTGTATGCAAATTATATCATCAGCGCACAAATCATGCTATAATTTTCTTAACTTGGATTATACATCAACACATAAGCTGTCTTTTCCGCTGGTTTTTATAAAAGGCGATGTATGGGGGAATAAAGGGTAAATGGACCGGCGGACCGTAACAGGATAAGCCGGTTAACGTATGAAATCCTGTGAAAATCAAAGTTGTATAAGGAAAATAAATCATTTATTGAGATAGAGTTTAGAAATGGAAAAACCGGGGGATATTAAACGAGATGGTACGGATATATTCCAGTCTTCACTTGAAGCCTCTCTTGACCAGGGAGAGTTGTTCCATAATACCATTGATTTTTTTCCGTACCCAATCGGCGTGTATGCGCGGGACGGTACGATGGTTATGGTCAACCGCGCAATGCTCCGGGAGTTTGATTTCCCGAGCAAAGATGTTTTAATTGGAAAATACAATATTTTTAAAGACGCTGAAACGGAAAAAGCCGGCCTGAGCGCTTTGGTCAGGGACATATTTGACGAAAAGACCCGCGAAGTGACATATATAAAGGTGCCTGTCAAATCCATTCGCAAATCTTATAAAACCGGAAAAACAGATATCTACGCTATGTACCAGGACGCAGTGGCTTTTCCGATTTTCGATAAGGCTGGTAACGTGCTGTATGTTGGAGTTCTTTTCATTACAAGAAGAATATATAAGGGAAACCCCGGTATCGCAAGAGCGGTGGAATATCTCGAAGATAACTGGAACAAGCCGTATAACCTGAAAGAGACGGCAAAAGCCGCGAATATGAGCCCTTATCATTTCTCGCGCGTTTTTAAAAACAACACCGGGTTAACACCATATGGCTATTATATGAAAATAAAGATTGAACGCCTTACAGAAATGCTTCATGACAGCAACAATACGATCAGGGAGGTGTTCAATGCCTGCGGTATGCCGTATTCCGGACATTCTTTCAGCGTTTTTAAAAAATATGTGGGCGTCACTCCGAAACAATACCGTGAAAGGAAGTGAAACAAAAAGATAGCAATATTCCGATATTTTTTCAAGAAATATGGTATATATGATATTTATTCTTTTCTATATTATATAATTGACCCGCAGTTTACTTTATTCGTCACCGGTATTTTTGCTCTGTCGTGGCAACGATGGAGCTTCGACATATATTGATTAAGATGTTTATTTTCAAGGAGGGTTTTCTATGTATAAAAAAATATTTGCGGTTTTATTGGTTATAGCAATTATCATTTCCTCTGCTGCCTGCGGCAAGAAAAAAGGAAGCAATGATAAACCGGCGCAGTCAGGCGGCGGTAAGCAGGCGGTCGAACAGGTTGATAAAGAAACAGAAGCGGCTGACGGAGAATCGCACGCTACCGAACCGAACGAAACTGAAGCCGGTGAAGATAAAGCGCAGAAAGATAACGGTTCACCGGGCGGGATTAATTATAAATCCGGGGAAGAACTGTTATCGTTCTACACAGCGTTTGATGATGCTATTAGTAAGTTTGAACAGCCTATAAGCGAATACGCAACCGAAGATTTTTCATTGATCGATGTTGGTATGGATCCCCTGGCTCCACTCACTCCGATACTTAACATGGGTATGTATGACAGCCTTGAAGTATTCGGCACGAAGGAAGGGGAATACAAGGAGAAAAGCGGAAGCGTTATTAAGTACGGCAAGGAATTTACGCGCGAGGAAGACGGGTTTGACCCAAAAAATAAAAAGGGCGACGTTGTAAAAGAAGAGGGGAAACTTGATACATCGACAAATACATTAACATTTGAGAGTACTGTCAAACGGTCCGGTGAATTGATAGAAAGGGTAGTTGAAGAGGTTGTTATGCTGCCCGACGGTACCTTCATTGCGCAGGTTTTTTCAAAGTATGTTCCCCGGGACGAAAGAAATAAAGATAAGGGCAATGCCTATTTTGTACGCTGCGGCAAGGATGAACTTGTAATTATCAAAGCCGAATTTGAACCTGATGTTAATTTCACGTACAATTCGATTGTGGGAAAAGGAGATATTTCACCTGAAGATATGTCACAGGGTTATACAAAAGTAAGGAAAACATCGGTGCGGGACGGTGTGGCAAACGTTGAGAAATATTGATATTGAATAAAACAGGCTGGCTTTTTCGCTTTGCCTCGCTGTTTGCCTGTGCTGACTGATGCGATGTAATTGCCAGGAAATTTATTAAGTCATTTTAAATAAGAAGCCCAGGGTTTTTCTAAGACAGAAAGCACTGGGCTTTTTTGCTTGTTTTCGGATAATTTCCATAACAAATTGAACCGGAATTTAGCATGGGGCATGCGCATATATTTTCATAGAAGGGAGGCATGCCTTTTGAACAAAGTAAGACATAAGATGATTCTGCTTGTTGTATGCCTGCTGATCTTTGTTGTTCTTACAAAAGCACTGCCTAAAAAAAAGGAAGAGCCGGAAGAGCTTACGCGTCCAGGTGCCGATCTTGAAATAATTGTTTATAACACAAGGGATCAAGTAATCAGGTATATGGATTTGGAAGAATATATTGTAGGAGTTGTCGCCGCCGAGATGCAGGCGAGCTTTTCAATTGAAGCGCTGAAAGCGCAGGCGGTAGCGGCGCGGACATATGCTCTCGGAAGAGCAATCGGAAAATATGGCACCGCCTGGGAAAATCACTTCGGAGCTCATGTCTGCACAAACTCGGCTCACTGCCAGGCCTGGATACCTAAAGAACTGTACAGCACATGGTATCCTAAAGCCGATCCGGAAGAGAGCTGGAAGAAAGTAGAACAGGCCGTATACGAAACGGCAGGCCTTATACTTACCTATGAAGGTGAAATAATAAACCCGCTTTACCATGCCAACAGCGGCGGTATAACCGAGGATGTGCAGGAAGTATGGAGTTCGGTCAGCAAAATACCGTATCTGAGCAGCGTTTACAGTGAGGGTGAAGATAATTATTCAAGCTATGAAAAAAGGGTTGTGTTCAGCGGCGACGAATTCAGAAAAATACTGTCGAAAACATACCCCGACATCATATTTTCAGGTACGCTTGCCGAGGATATTGAAGTAATCCGGTATACGAGCAGCAACAGGGCTAAAGAAATAGTAATCGGAAATACCGTCGTACCGGGAACAAAATTCCGCGAGATATTCTCTCTTGCGTCAACACAAATAGAGATTGATTTTCCTGATGAGGACACGATTGAAATCACGACATACGGTTTCGGGCACGGTGTGGGAATGAGCCAGTGCGGAGCGAATGAACTGGCGGAAAAAGGGAAAAACTATGAATATATACTCCAGTATTATTATACGGGAGTCGAAATAGAACCAATTCCTGAGGAAATTGCCGCGGGTTTAAAAAAGGAATAAACCCTGCCTTCCATATGCGTTTCTTTTTTTTCTGTCATTTATTCCATTTTTGCAGCATTGCCAAAAAAATTCTCAAATGTATAATTCCACTTCCGGTGGAAATAATATTTTCTGGAGGTGGACATTGTGAATAACAAAGGTTTCTATAATAACAATAAAGAATGGGCCGAAAAGGTGAAAGATTTTTTTCGGGAAAGCGGCTTTTATATCATGATTGTCCTTGGATTATGCATTCTTGCGGTGGGAGCCGTTTATTTCACAACAAATCATTTAATTTCTTCGCCGGAAAGATATGAGGATGATTTGGTGCCCGACGGAATTCAGGCTGAGATTGACGATGATAAAGAATATGTAATTTTAGATGACGGCACAAGACAGGACGACAGCATATCGGTTGGGGAAACGGAAAATCCTGAGATACAGGAGGATGAACCGTTCGATTTCGGTTTAGAGGATGGCGGCGACGATGATTATTTAATTGCCGAGGATGAAGATGATTCCAGGGAAAAAGGCGAGTCCGAAATTGAAACCGCTGCGAAACCGACCGTGGTGCCGACTGTAGAGCCAAAGCCGACGAAAGCGCCCGAGAAGCCGGCTGAAAACGCCCAAAACGAAGATTCTGAAGAGGTAATTAAGCTGTTCGGTTCAAAACCGGTTTTTGTTGTTCCGGTTAAAGGGAAAATTCAGATGGACTATGCGATGGATAGGTTGCTCTATTCAAAAACCCTTGACGAATGGCGGACGCACAGCGGAGTTGATATAGCGGCGCCGAGAGGAGACGTTGTAAAAGCCGCGGCGGATGGTTATATAAAAGAGATTAAGAGAGATCCCTGCTACGGGATAACCATTACGATTGATCACGAAAACGGCTATAAAACAATATATTCAAACCTTGCCAGCGACAGTATGGTCAGTGTAAACCAGAAAGTCAAAGCGGGAGACGCGATAAGCAGTGTCGGCAACACGGCCGTATTCGAATGCATGGATCCTCCGCACCTTCATTTTGAAGTATACAAGAACGACAAGCTTATTGATCCCAAAACGGTGCTGCCTGAACTGGCCGAACAGCAGTAAGCGAAGAATACACCTGATAAGTTTTGGGTTGACCGCGACGAAAGCCTTATTTACTTCTAAAACATAACCGGGCAGAAATGTGCATATAAATATTAACAGAAACACCCCGAGCCAGGCAGGTTCTGATGCTGTAGGAGGGAATCGGTTTTGAAACAATATATCGAAGAAAGGGCGCTGGAACTTGGAGCATTCATTATTGAAAACAGGACTACCGTAAGAGCGGCCGCCCAGACATTTGGAATTAGTAAAAGCACCGTTCACAAGGATGTTACCGAAAGGCTTAAGAAGCTAAATCCAGCGATGGCAAAACAGGTTCGAAGGATTCTGGAAGAAAATAAAGCGGAAAGACACATACGAGGCGGAGAAGCCACACGGATAAAATACAAAAAGGTTGAAAAAAGGGCCGGATAAAAATCCGGTCTTTTTTTCATGGATTATTATTCAGACACGGTCTAACGTTTTTCTTGCATTTCATATAAAATATGTTAATATAAAAATAGACAAAAAACAGCATGAAATGGAATGGAACGTTGTTGTTCCGCTCCAAATTTTTATATGGGGAATAATGTCTGTATTATTTTTTGCTGGACATAATACAAATATTCCTTATTTTCCTTTATTGAATATGGGTTAAGGCTGAAAAGGGGTTGTCACGATTGGGTCTTGGTCTGGATATAGGAATTGATTTGGGAACTGCAACCGTATTGATCTATGTCAAAGGCAAGGGTATTGTTTTAAGGGAGCCTTCGGTTGTTGCTCTTGACAAAAACACGAATAAAATGCTGGCTGTCGGGGAAGAAGCAAGAAAAATGCTCGGAAGGACACCCGGAAACATAGTGGCTATCAGGCCGCTGCGCGAGGGAGTTATTTCCGACTACCAGGTAACGGAAAGGATGCTTAAGTATTTCATCAATAAGGTATGCAGCAAAAGCTTGTTCAAGCTGTTTAAGCCGAGGGTTATGATTTGTGTCCCGAGCGGCGTAACCGAAGTGGAAAAGCGTGCTGTTGAAGATGCCGCAATTCAGGCAGGAGCCAGAAGAACATACCTTATAGAAGAACCAATTGCGGCCGCGATAGGCGCAGGAATAGACATAATGAAAGCATGCGGCAGCATGGTTGTAGATATCGGAGGAGGGACGACCGATATAGCGGTTATTTCTCTCGGCGGGACAGTAGTAAGCTCTTCGACAAAAATTGCCGGGGATAAGTTTGATGAAGCAATAGTACGTTATATGCGCAAAAAGCACAATATTATGATCGGCGAGCGCACCGCCGAGGAAATGAAAATACAGATAGGAACGGTTTTCCCGAGACCGCAGGAAGTTTCTATGGATGTAAGGGGCAGAAACCTTGTTTCAGGTCTTCCGAAAACAATACGCATAACATCGACAGAGATGATGGAGGCGCTCGAAGAGCCTGTATCAAGTATAATTGAGGCTGTCCATTCCGTACTGGAAAGGACTCCGCCGGAGCTTGCCGCGGATATCAGCGACAGGGGTATAGTAATGACCGGAGGAGGAAGCCTTGTATACGGCCTCGATAAACTTCTGCAGAACAGGACAGGAATCAATGTTGTTATCGCCGAGGATGCCGTATCATGCGTAGCCCTTGGGACCGGAAAAGTTCTTGATAACATTGAAATTCTGCATAGTGCAAGCATGGAGAGATCAGACTACTACAGGTGAAAAATAAAAGAATGGAAAGAACCGCAGCCGGATTTGCTGCGGTTTTTATTTTATTCATTTTTTTCAATATAAATTTCGTTATCTAATCCCCTTTTGTTTCCGATAAAACATATGAATGAAAAATTTATTATCGATTGTATTCGGTAAGGAAGGGTAATATGATACGCGGGCTGTACACTTCAGGCTGGAGCATGCTGGTTCTTAACAAAAAGATGGATGTGCTGTCGAATAACCTTGCAAATGTGTCGACAAACGGCTACAAGAGGGATGTTGTTGTACTGGAGGGTTTTCCGGAGCTTCTCGCGTCAAGGCTTTATGACAATAAATATGGGATCGCGGCCGGTGTACCGGTAGGAGATCTTTCATTCAGCAACGATATAGGCGAAATACATACCGTTTTTCGCCAGGGTAACCTTTTGCATACCGAAAACCTCCTTGACATGGGCATAAAGGATGACGGAAGGGCCTTTTTCTCCGTCGCCGTGCCGACCGGCGAAGGATATATGGAATTCTACACGCGTGACGGAGGTTTTGCGCTGAATGCAAACGGCCAGCTTGTGACAAAACAGGGCTATTATATCCTGGGGCAGAACGGTGTCATCCAATTGAACGGAGATCAATTCATAGTTGAAAGCGACGGCACTATTATTCAAAACGGGCAGGTTATAGACAGGCTTCAAATCAGGCAGTTTTCAAACCCGAACACACTGCGGAAAAACGGAGAAAACCTGCTGAGCCCGACTGGAGAAACAGCCGAAGAGGATTTTACGGGCCAGGTTTTGCAATGTTACATTGAGCAGTCGAATGTCGATTCTATCCGTGAAATGGTCGATATGATTTCCCTTCTCCGCAGCTATGAAGCTAACCAGCGCATAATAACGGCGATGGACGGCACTCTTGAGAAAGCTGTCAATGAAGTCGGAAGAGTGTAAACAGGTGATTGATTAAAAATATTAAATGATGTTTACGGGAATAAATTACAGGCTGAAGATCGAAAGGGTGAGAAAAATATGATGAGAGCGCTTTGGACGGCCGGTTCAGGCATGAAGGCAATGCAATTCAATGTGGATACTATTTCAAATAATCTTGCAAATGTAAATACAACCGCATTTAAAAAAGACAGGGCCGAATTTGAAGATCTGCTGTATGTTACGATTGAGCGCGCATATATGATGGAAGCACAGGGACGGCCGGTGAATTTACAGGTAGGGCACGGAGCAGTTGCGCGTGCGGTTTCAAAGGACTTCACATGGGGCAGCCTGCAGCAGACTGAAAACCAGTTGGATTTTGCGATCGTCGGTGACGGATTTTTCAGCATCAGGTATGCCGACGGAAATATCTATTATACGCGGGACGGAAGCTTTAAATTATCCGTTACCGAAGACGGAAATATGCTGACCACGGCAAGGGGTTATCCCGTCCTTGATGAAAACGGCGAACCTGTGTATTTCGATTACCCGCTTGAACAGATGGTGGTTTCGGAACGCGGGGAAGTTTCGTACAGGGATGAGGAAGGATATATTATACCTACCGGGCAAAGGATCGGAGTGTTTAAGTTTAATAATCCGCAGGGCCTTGAATCTATCGGTGGAAATATGTATGCTGAAAACAGCGCTTCAGGCTTTGCCGTGTTTGACGAGGAACTTGGAGAGCCGAGCATAATCCGCCAGGGATACCTGGAAGCTTCGAATGTTCAGGTTGTCGAAGAAATGGTTAGGCTCATTATTTCCCAGAGGGCATATGAATTGAATTCAAAAGCGATAACGACAGCCGATGAAATGATGGGAATAGCAAACAATCTTAAGAGATAAACCGGTGTAAAAGGAGTAATACTGCATAATGAGAATTGACGGAATCGGTTCTGTTGATATAACAACCGGTATTGAAAGAAAACAGGTTGCGGAAGATCAAAAATTTGAAGAATATTTAAGGAAAGCTTACTCCGAGGGGGATAAACAGAAGCTTAAAGACGCTTGCAGGGAGTTCGAGGCGCTTTTCATGCAGATGATGTACAGGCAGATGAAAAGGACCGTTCCGGAAAGCAGCCTTCTTCCTAAAAGCACGGCAAGACGGATATTTGAAGAAATGCTCGATGAAGAACTAATAAATAATGCAAAGGAAAGAGGAGTAGGGATAGCGGATATCCTATACCGGCAGTTAAGCCTGAATATGGATAAAATGTTTACCGTTGATCATGAAGAAAACGCTATATAACAGTGTACGTGCGGCTGTTTTTATATTAATTCTGTTCGTTGTTCTCGGCATAGGCCCATCGATAAGACATTTTGATGGGTCTTATTCATATGATGACGAATCTGTTGAAAAAACACCGGATGTAACGGAAGAAGCCGGCGGAAACGAACCTGTCGTTTATAGAAAAGAAGAAATCGAAATAGACGGAAAGCCGCAGGTCGTCCATTTTCTCGAACTGGACCTGCGCAGTTCCGGGCTTTCGGTTTTTCCCGTACTTGCGAAAGATAGAATATTTGGATTTGAACTGCTAAGCGAAATGGACAAAAGATACAAAGCTCTGGCGTCGGTAAACGGAGGCTTTAATTATTCATACGGCCAGCCTTCCGGGTTTGTCGTGAGCAACGGCAGGATATTGACAGGAAGTCTCGGAAACGGCAGGATATTATTAATAAAGGATAAAAAAGCATGGTTTATTGACGCCCCGGCGGAGGTCTGGATAGAATACGGCGGGGAGCGGATTCCCGTCGACAGGGTAAACCCGTATCCCGCGGAACAGGGAGTGACGTTATATACGCCCGAATACGGTCCGACCGACAGGTTTGATGAAAGACATACGGTGTGCGTTGTTAAAAACGGCAAAGTGGTATCGTCCGGCATTGCCGGTGCCGAAGCAGAAATACCTGATGACGGTTATCTGATTGTGGATTCGAAAACGGAAAACTCCGTTCTTTCCCGGCTCAGTACCGGGCAAGATGTGATAATCGGGTGGGTTGATCAGGCGGAGCACGGATACCAGTGTTCCGGCTCTCTTGTCGAAAACGGCGTTAATGTTGCAAAAGACACAGACCCGTGGGCGGGCAGTTTGGAAATCCCGACACCACGCACAGCGGTCGGAATTAAGGATGATTCGACGCTTGTTTTTGCAGTTGTGGACGGCAGGCAGCCGGGCTACAGCGCAGGAGTTACCGGAAAACAGCTTGCGGACATTCTTATTTCGGCGGGTGTAACGGAAGCCGCGCTTCTTGACGGCGGAGCTTCAAGCGAGATGATCGTGAACGGAGTGATAGTAAATAAACCGTCCGCAGGGAAAGAACGCCTGATAGCCTCGGCTTTTGTAATAACGCAGAACAAAAATGTTCCGTAAAAACTGTCCTCTGTCTCATCAAAAGAAAGGAAGTGCTTTACGTTTGAAAAAGATTAAGTCCCTCGTTACCGTTCTGTTATCCGTTATTTTGCTCTCACAGAGCGTTTTGGCTCTGGCCTCCGGGTTTCCGGAGAATGAGCGTTATGACCTTCTTTTCCCTGAACATTTAAGGACGGTTAAATATTTCCACGGAGTAATTACATCCGATATATTATCACAGCTGAAAATGCTATCTCCGGCAGACGCCCTTAATGCTCTTAACGTTTTAAGGGGTGACGGCAAAGGGAATCTGATGCTCGAAGAAACGGCTACACGCGCGGAAGGCGCGGCTATGCTTGTAAGGCTTTTGGGAGCTGAAGACAAAGCTTTGGCAGGTAACCCGCTTCATCCGTTTACCGATGTGCCGGACTGGGCGGACCCATATGTCGGTTATTTGTATCAAAACGGCCTGACAATAGGCATAGGCAATAACTTATACGGCTCAAGCGCTCCTGTTGACGAAAAATCATATCTTGTATTTCTCTTAAGAGCACTTGGATACAGGGACGGAAACGGAGAGGATTTTACGTGGAATACCGTTGAACAGGCAGCGGTTAGCGCAGGTCTGATTATTCCCGGAGAGACTCTGGCCGATGGTTACGATTTTAAACGAGGACGGCTTGCGGAATTATCATGGAGGGCAATGTTTTTAAACCATAAAAAAGAAAATAAAAGTTTGATATCAGTGCTTTACGACAGGGGTATGATTTCATATTCAAACCTGGAAAAACTGCTGACACCGGAGAACATACCGGTTATAAACAAGTGGCTGGAATGCCTCCCGGAGCTGGAAAAAGCGTTTACTAAACATGCCGAAAAGATAGAACTGTCGATTGATGAATCAATGGTTAAAGCAGACTGGCAAAAATACCTTTCACATATAATGGAACGCGCCGTGATCTCAACAGGTGTCTTCCACAGGGGCTATTCGTCGGAATTATGGCATGAGGCAGAAGGTTATAGGCTGTATGTCATGCCGCGGTATATAAATACGTTGGAGCGGGATCTGAAACTGTTTTCAATGCTCGATGAAATAACGGGAATTGTAATAAAACCGGGCATGACAGATTATGAAAAAGAACTGGCGTTTCATGATTTTATAATTGAAAATATAGAGTACGATACAAGTTTTGATATAAATAAAGGCATTCCACGGTCGTCTTCGCACGCGCTCGGCGCTCTCGAAACAGGACTCGCGGTTTGTGAGGGATATGCACAGTTAATGATGCTTCTTTTAAACCGTGCGGGGATACCCTGCCGTATAATAACGGGAATCGCGGACGGAGAGCCTCATGTGTGGAATATCGTATTACTGGACGGCGATACATACCACGTGGATGTAACATGGGACGATCCCGTTCCAACCGAAGGGAATGACGGTAAACTATTTCATAAGAGCTATTTTAATGTCACCGATGAGGAGATTGGAAAAAGCCATTTCTGGATAAAGGAGGATTAACCCGCCTGTGTAGAGACTGCGGAAAACTATTTTGTTAAAAATAACTTAATCATAGATGGTGTCGATAATTTGAAAAGCGCATTGGAGGACGCCGCTAAAAACGGCAAGGCCGAGTGCATGTTCAAGCTGAAAAACGTGGACGCGGAAAGCCTGGAAATTGGACAGATCATGATTGAAGTTACGAAAGAACCTGAATATAATGTTGAACTTATCTCATGCTCGTTTGACCCGGAAACACTCGTAATAAGGTTTACATTGTAATACAAAAAGCCGGATTAGGATTTTTCCCGAATCCGGCTTTTTTGTCAGCAGTTATTCGCTTATGTTTTCCAAAAGAATTTTAGCTATTTCGGGGCATATCAAGTGCAGGCTTTTAAATTCGCCGTCCGCTTCCTGGCTGTTTATTGCGGCTACAATGTTCGTTTCGGAACCGTAACTTGTCATTTCAATAACGGTGCCATCCGTAAGGCTGATGACAAGCCTGTTTCCCGCCAGCATCATTATATAGAATGAATCGTCGATTACGGCATTGTTAAAGGCTTCAACAATCGCCGGATATTCTTCGGGGGCATAAGTTTTAACCTTTTCCCCCATCAGATTGTATAAGGTCATATCGGTGATATCTTCGGTGGAAATGGCCGCGCCGATGGTTGAAACAGTCTCTTCTCCGGGTATTGTTCCATCGCTGATGATACCGTCGACATTCAAAATTTCCTCGTCCTCAATGACTATAAGAATATACGGATATGTCAGAACCTGCGTGACCATCATATCGGGTGCCGGGCTTATAACCTGCGCTGTAACGTATATGCTTCCGGGAGCAACCATAGTTATGCTCTCAAGCTGCATCGAATATCCGCCGGTAGGCTTTTCGCCTGCGCAGATTAATATATAAGTTTTATTGTCCAAAGTCTTGAACCAAATTCCGCCGGTCATCCTGTTCGCTTCAACCCAATCGGCCAAATCATCGGGAATGTCCTGAATATTTACTTCTTCATATTCGACGGGTCTTTCAACAGGGATAATGTCGTAGTCAGCATTTGTTGTAATAAGAACCGATTTGCTGAGCCCGTCCCAGTCAACTTTCGCCCCAATGCCTTCGACTGCAAACCGGAGCGGGATGTAAACACTGCCGTTTTCTACAAACGGTGCGACATCCATTTCTATCGTTTCCGGTATTCCGGTAAAATCAAATTTCCTGTATATGTATGCGTCCGATTCGTTAAGGGTTAGCTCAACAGTTGAATATTCACTGTCTATCCGTATCTTACCCTCATTTTCTTCATAGACGGCTTTCGCGCCGAGCTTTTCAAGCAGTCCGGAATCAATCGTGATCATTGTTCTCCAGTTTATGAATGTATGCGGTGCAGCCAGTTCAAATTTTTCCCCGTCAATCATTATATTGAAATCGTTTTCGGCAAAAGAAGCCTGTAAGAAAAAAGATGAAAGCAGTAATGTAATAACTAAAAGTAACGATGTTTTTCTCATAATATCAACTCCTCCTGTAATATTATTTTTGACTTTCTGTTTAATTTTCGGTTAATTACCGTAAGTTTCGTTTCATTTCTTCACAGCTTACATAATTATGTCCCCTTTGCTTGTCTTTTTCCGCATTTTTCATGCGTTCATTAATATAGACTGATTTACGAAAATTTAGTTCGCGGTTTTGAATAAATGTAATATTTTTGTAATTTATTAAACCGATTTTATGATAAACCGTTACGAAAATTATTACCATTGCAAAACCTGGTGATATGATGTAAAATAATTAGCGCAGTTTGTTTCGGGGTGTAGCGCAGTTGGTAGCGCACGTGGTTTGGGACCATGGGGCCGGGGGTTCAAGTCCTCTCACCCCGACCATATTTTATCAGAAAACCGTCTTTAATAGACGGTTTTCGCCATTTATTAAAGAAAAACGGCTCTGATTTTTTAAATTCCAGTGTTTTTAATATTTTTAAGAAAACTAAGGCTTTTTTTATCTTCTTTCAAAGTAAAATAAAAGCTTTATACCCCCAGACAGTACTGACTTAACCTATGGTTAAGTCTGACTGGCATACCATTCCATTTAATACCTCCTGCTTTGTGATATTATTATTTTGTACTGAGACAAAACACTGGTACCCGGAGGTGTGCAATGAGCTTTACAATTGGCGAAACCATCAGGATTCTGCGCCTGGAGCGCGCAATTACTCAAGAGCGGCTTGCAGAACAACTGAAAGTATCCGCTTCTGCCGTAAGTAAATGGGAGCGCGGCGAAGCATATCCTGACATCACGCTTGTGCCGAAGCTTGCTGAATTAATAGGCGTTTCCACTGACAAACTGTTCGGAATTGACCAGACAGCGGAAAGCACATATTATAACAATGCATATGACAAAGACGATTACTATGGCTTGCACCTCCCTGTGATTTTGTACCTCTTTTGACTCTTGCAAGGAGTAATCATTAAAACTGTTTGTATTCATCCCTTCAGAAATTGCTTCTTTAGGTTTCGGACAAAACATCATATTTTAAAACATGACTTCTAAATGCAAATAATGTATATTACTGTTAAGAGGTGGATGGAATGAACTGGATACAATGCTTGTCGAAAAGCATTCAATACATTGAAGATCACTTGACTGAAAGGATAAGCATAGACGAAATTTCAAATCAGGCTTATACATCAAACTCTCATTTTCAGCTGCTTTTTCATTTGGTATTCGGTATAACGGTAGGCGAATATATCAGAAACCGCCGGTTGACTTTAGCAGCGCTTGATCTGCTGAAGCCGGGAAGCAAAATAATCGATGTCGCAATGCGTTATCAGTATGATACCCAGGAAAGCTTTTCCAAAGCGTTTACGCGGTTTCATGGTTTCCCGCCGTCAAAGGTGCAACCTGACAAAATCAGGATATTCCGTCCTCTTGCAATAAAAATTACCATACAGGGAGGTTTTGAAATGTCTCGTTCATTTGTTGATGAATTTTATTGGAACGATTTTAAAAATCAAAAAGACGAATTGCTTTCTGACACTGATAAATATCAAAGGATTGTAAACTGGGCGGTTAAGGCAAGAGGGCATAATCCGAATGTTTTCGATGCTCTTACCGAATGGATTCTTGACGATTCCGAATGGACAGATGATAGGCTGGCCGAGAATGAGCAGATCTTAATGCAGGGTATACTTGCACGATTCAGGAGCCAGAATGCACAGCTCAGGGCATATTTGAAAGATATTAAGCCTTCCGGGATCGTTAATGAAGCTGTATTTAACGCGATAGACAGATTTGATGATGAACTGTCGGGCAAAACTAATTATGATGATCTTCGGGATGTGATATCAAAAATGTTTACTGATTTCTCAGTCATGCGTGATCGTAAGATACGTGAACAAATTGCGGGAGGCAAAACAGGTCCTTCAGGAGCAGACAGCGTTGATGTTTTCGGTTATGTAAATGCGTTAAAAGAATGCGATGCAAGAGTACAGTGGACACTTTTCATGCCTGATGTGGTTAAAAAGCAGCAGAAAGGCTTTAAGGTTGAGAAATTCGAATATATGAAAATGCCCGCCATGAGGTTTATCGGGAAAGAAAGCTGTGAAGGTGACGGCCTTGATACTGTAGAAGGCCTTAAGAGAATTTTCAGTATCCTGGATACCATGGGCGAATACAAATCAGGCTTTGACTATGATGTTTTATTACAACACCATTATGGCAGAGGAGTGGATGTTGAACGACAGCACGGCTTCTGGGGACGTTTTATGAAGGCCGATACTCCCGTACCTGAAGGTTTTGTTTATTTTGATTTCACACCGCAAAGAACTGAAGACAAATTTGTCGCAGGACCGCCATTCATTTCACAGTTTGCATTTGCTGTTTTTTCGGGTAATATGGAAGCAATGCATAAAAGCGAAGGATATGACAGTGACGCCATGTATGACATCACTCGAAACATTATACTTGGCCAGGATGTGAATATTCCTTATCCGGATAAATACTGGACAGCGGAAGCGTTTCTTGATGGGTATGATAATTACAGCACCGCTTATATGTTTAGTGTCGAGCTGTAATTAGCATGATATATACGGACATTTTATCCTTTCTTATCCCGGAAACGAATGTTAAAAACCTGTTTGTCCGTGATGATAAAAAGCGAATTTTACCCTCCTTTGACTCCGGACAAAGGAAACCACCTCTATCCGGGGTGGTTTATTTTCATTTGCGGAAAAAGAACATGGATTTTATAAGCAAGTTATGTTGACATTAGCAATATTATTGCATAAAATCTTCGTTGGGTAGACAACATGGACACCGGAAAATGACTGGACCAACGGGAGGGAATGAAAATGCAGGAAGTTTATGACTTTCTAAAGAAATGCAAAACATATTATTTGGCTACAGTGGAAGGAGATCAGCCAAGAGTCAGGCCATTTGGAACAGTGGATATTTTTGAAGGAAAGCTTTACATCCAGACAGGTAAAGTAAAAAATGTATCCAAGCAGCTCCAGGCAAATCCGAAAGCGGAGATTTGTGCATGTGCCGATGGAAAGTGGCTTAGAGTAACAGGCAAGCTTATCAGGGACGACAGGGTTGAGGCTAAAAAGCATATGCTTGATAATTATCCGAAGCTTAAATCGAGGTATTCAGCGGAGGATGACAATACAGAGGTTCTCTACTTTAAAGATGCGACAGCCACCTTTTATTCATTTACCAGCGAACCAAAGGTAATCAAATTTTAGCAAAGATTATTCCGGCAAGTGGAACAATTAGCGATTAATTTCGTTAATTGTTCCATTTATATTTTTTATATTGTTGACAAAAAGAGATCGGCGTGTTATAATTCTAACGAACGTTAAAATAAAGGAGTCGCATTATGGCTGGTGCGGATTTAAGAGAGAGGATAAAGGAGGTAGCAGTTAAGCAATTCAACGCCAACGGTTATCATGGAACGACGATACGTAACATCGCCAAAGAGGTAAACTGCTCTCTCCCCATGATATATTATTACTACAAAAATAAAAAAGAGCTGTTTGATGAAATTATTAAAAAGGAATTTTTTAATATTATAAAAAAGCAGGCATCTGACTTGAAAATTAACAATATCATTGATTTTTATACAAAGTTTATATACGATTTGAACTTTTTGAGCAGCTATGATAAACAGGTTTATCGTCTTGGCATCAAAGTTTATTTGTTATTCGACGGAGACGAGGAACTAATGAATCTTATGGATGAATGGGAGAAAAGTATTTTGCCCAGGCATCTTGAGATTCTCAAACCCTATACGAAGAATATGAAAAATGAAAAAGCGGTAGTAAGAACACTGGTGCATTTATTAGAAACGATGATTGAAAACATTGTAGTAAAAAACCGGTATCTGCCGGAGGATGAAATAAGAGAGGAGATCTCCGTTGTTTTACAGGGCTGCATGTAGTTGGTTCTAACCGGAGACTTCGGATAAATATATTATGGCATTGAAAATTGCCGTTTTATATATCAAAGACCTAACGAACGTTAGATTAAATGATGAAAAGGAGTGAATCATATGGAAATCGAAAAAAGACTCGCCGTGTTGCAAAACACATATGCAGCATCCGTTGCGGAAGCTGTAAACACTTATGAGAAGCTTGGAGTATTGGACACAATTGTAGAAAAGAGAAAAGGAAGGCAGGAGCAAACATCACTCTATTTGAATCAGCAGTTGGGCATTCAAAGCGTTGAGGATGTTTTCCGCACTCTTTACGAAATCTATGGCTGTGCCGACTGGTCGGTGAAGAAAACTGAAGATGGTTATGTTGCCGCAGCAACATCGTGTAAGCTTTGTGCGCTTTCAAAAAAGATGGGCGGGGCAAACCCATGCAATGGCTGGTGCCTCAATCCTATGATTGCCATGATCGCTGCTGCGGGTAAAATCGATACCGGAAGCATATCTGTTGCAAGTACGTTAATGAACGGGGACTGTTGTAAGGTGCTTATAAATACTCGTGCAAAATAAATTTATTCTTCGGGAATTCATTGTATATGGATAGCAAAAGAGGGTGAGCTTACGCATCTTTATAGTTATGAAAATTGGAATCGCAGCAAAATAGAATATGACCGGTTAAGAGAATTCTGTCTTAACGAGAAAGTAGATGAAGAATATATGAGGTCAGTAATAAAGAAAGAATCCTATGGAATCAGTAATATTATAAAATTTGAAAAGAAACAAGCCGGATGGAAAAATGTTTTGTTATATGGATCCGTCATTCTGCTGTTGTTCATTTTCCAGGAAATATCAGGCAGGATGGGAGGATTTATCGCGGATATGTTTTCATACGGGAAATTTGACTCCTATAATGCTTACGCGGGGAATTCCGTACACCATATAACCATGTTGCTTCTTGCTCTGATTGCGAGCCTGGTACTAAGCAAGCTTCTTAAAGCCGATTTCGGTTTTAGTCTTGGCGACAGAAAAACAGGAACCAAATTTGTTGTTATGTATACTATTATTCTTGCAGGGATTACACTTGTTGTCCATATACTCATGATGATAAATAACTCATTACCGGTATATGACTATCCGCTGAATAAAAACAATATTATCGGTACGCTTTGTTTTCAGTTGTTTTTAACCGGACCGGCCGAGGAGATGTTATATCGGGCGCTGCCCATTACAATTTTAGTCTATGTATTGGGGAAATCCGTAAAAGTAAAGTGGGGCGTTACATTAGAAACAATCATTGCCGCTTTCCTGTTTTCAATTGCACATATTAAATGGTCAATATCTCCATTTGTTATCGAAGCGGATTATTTCCAATTGTTCTATGCATTTGCGCAGGGAGTTATTTCAGGCAAAGCATACCAGGACAGTCGAAGCGTCATATATCCTATGTTTATGCACAGTATCAGTAATGTAATGATGGTTGGAACAGGGTATTTGTTCCTCTTGATGCTCTGATAAACGTGAAATTACCTCCGGCAAAATGGCTTTATTATCAAACCTGCCCCCCTAACCTATTATAACCAAATTACCCACGTATAAAGACGTGGGTAATTTTATCTGTGTTTTACCCGTATTCAATGAATGACCGTGCTGATTTGTTATTTTTGTATTATATGACCAATTTATGGTATCATTATGGGTGTATATATCCGAGGAGAGGACAAGATAAGTGGCAATAATGAATTTATTGACTGCGGGACTTATATAAACAGGGTATTCGTGTATGGAACAGCAGAAAAATGAATCCGGAGCAATTTCCGAGCTGCTAAATTTATATCATGTCAGTAATGCAGAAGAAATGAATCGGGATTTGTTGATAGGAATCCTTTATAGACCTCATCTTCATTATTTCAAAAGTTTATTATTAAAAATAAATATTTGCAGTACAATATTATAAGTATACTTTTAATTTTTGTTGACAAAAATGAATATTAGTGCTATGATGTAAACAAAGGAAGGTGGGGCTATGGCAATTACAAGCAAAGAAGGCATTCTAAAAGTGCTGACAGCCTATAACCCATGGTGGAAAACCGGAATAATGAATCCAAAGATGTCCAAGACGTATAAGAGATTTGCGTTTTATGAGGCAATGAAGCGGCTGGAGCAAAAGGATCTGCGCCGCACAGTTGTGCTGACCGGTGCGCGTCGGGTCGGAAAAACCACTATCCAGTACCAGATGATTGAAGCACTGCTCAACAGAGGTGTGGCGCCGCAAAAAATAGTCTTCATTTCAATGGATCACCCTATGTTAAAGCTTGCCGGTTTTTTTGAAATCCTGGAATGTTATCATGAAAATATATATGCCGAACGGGACTGCTATTACTTCTTTGATGAGGTTCAGTACGCCCAGGACTGGGACAATTGGCTCAAAGTAATTTACGATATGCAGCCGGATACGCAGGTGGTTGCCACAGGTTCAGCCAGTCCCGCCCTCATGAAAGGCAATCAGGAAAGCGGCGCTGGACGTTGGACTGTTATCCAGGTTCCCACCATGTCTTTTTATGAGTATTGCGAACTGTTGGAGCTCGATCGACCGGAGCTTCCTCAAAACCTGAAGATTACATCGCTGCCATATAAAACACAGCAGGAGCGAAATCAGGTGATTATGCAGCTTTCCAAGGTGCAGAATCATTTAAATCGTTATCTGCAGGTGGGTGGATTTCCGGAACTTGCGCTGTCGAGCAACGACATCATGGCGCAGCATATCATGCGGGAAGACGTGGTGGATAAGGTGCTGAAGCGCGATCTTCCTGCGTTGTATAACATCAGGAACCCCATTGAGTTGGAGCGGATCTTCCTGTATCTATGCAATGTATCATCAGGAATAGTTTCAATAGAGGCTATTGCAAAAGAACTTGGCGGTGTATCAAGACCTACGGTCGAAAACTATATTCGATACCTGGAAAGCGCGAACCTGATTTACCAGAGCTGGCCCGTAGATATGGCGGGAAAAAAAGTGCTGAAAGCCAGGCCTAAGATATATATTGCAGATGCTGCTATTCGAAACGCTGTTCTTATGGACGATTCGCTGCTCACTGATCCTGTAGAGATGGGGAAGGTTGTTGAAACGGCAATTTACAAGCATGTTGCAGCATTTTATTACCAACAGGCTGCGTCTGTTGGATATTTCCGCGGCGGCAGAAAAGGAAAAGAAATTGATATTGTAGTGGATTACCCCAAAATAAAGAATATTCTTATAGAGGTCAAATATCGGGAGAGTGTGTCAATTTCCGATGACGATGCGATTTCGGAGCTGTGCGAAGAGGCATCGGCTGCAATCGTTGTGACCAGGAATTCCAGCGATTTTGGAATTCACAATACGAAGTCCGGAAAGGATATAATACGGATTCCGGCATTTGCATTCTTATATCTGCTGGGGCATGCAGAAAAGAACGGCTATAAAGGAATTGAATAATTAGCTCACTCATACCCATGTGTTCTATAACCCGACAAAATATGTCTGGCTGAAAAAATATAAATTCTCGCTTTGTGTCGTGTTCTTTATCCGGTTTTTTTATTATCCTGTCAATGAAAGGGGAGCGCAGTATGGATCAAAAGAAAATAGGCCTATTTCTTAAAGAGCTTCGCAGGGAAAAGAATCTTACCCAGGAGCAACTGGCTGAGCGGTTTAATGTTTCCGGCCGTACTGTATCCAGATGGGAAACCGGAACCAATATGCCGGATTTGAGCATATTGATAGAAATTGCTGATTTCTACAATGTTGATATCCGGGAAATTATTGATGGAGAAAGGAGAAGCGAGAATATGAATACTGATGTGAAAGAAACATTGATTAAGGTTGCGGATTATACGAACGCTGAAAAAGAAACAAAGAAAAAAAAGCTGAACAGGTATTTTATGATAGGAGGATTGTGTATAGTTGCTGTAATTCTGGATAGGCAATTCGATTTCCTGTCATATATATTTGTGGGCAGTATTTCTGATTTTGTCAGGGGTGCTTTATGCGGATTAGGATTAATATTTGAAATTGTAGGGTTCTATAATATCAATCATGATGTTACCCTGAAGCAAAGGAAGATGAACCTCATAAAATCAAAAATCAAAAGTTTTTAAAATGCCGGTTTAAAATGCCTGAAACCGCCGGCAAGAGATATTTTCTCTTGTTGGCGTTTTTTTTCAGGCAATTAAAATATGCAAAGGTCTGGTAAACACACATTGACATTTTGGTCTATAAGATATAGACTTATATTACAAGGTCGATATCTTATAGACCAGGGGGGTTGCTATGAAAGAATATAAGCTGACAGAAAGTGAAGAGAAGTTTGCGGAACTAATATGGCAGAATGAGCCTATTGGCTCCGGTGATCTTGTAAAGCTGTGTGAAAAAGAGATGAAGTGGAAAAAATCCACGACATATACGGTACTTAAAAAGTTATGTGATAAGGGCATTTTTAAAAATGAGAATGCAACAGTATCATCTTTAATCACAAGGGATGAATATTATACCAGGCAAAGCATACGTTTTGTTGAGGATACCTTTGGAGGGTCTTTGCCAAAGTTTCTGACAGCTTTTATAAGCGGTAAGAAATTAAGCAAACAACAGGCTGAAGAACTGAAAAGGTTGATTGATGAACACAGGGAGGTACAGAAATGAATGAACTGTTTCTTACCGTTATAAACATGAGCCTTACGGCGAGCTACGTAATCCTTTTTGTGATACCTGTCAGGCTATTACTCAAAAAAGCTCCAAAATCCGTCTCCTACGCTTTATGGAGTGTAGTTGCGTTTCGTCTTATAATTCCTTTTTCTTTTGAAAGCGTATTCAGCCTTATGCCCCGAAACTTGAATACAGCACCAATACCGCATGATATTATCTATCAGCAAATTCCGCAGGTTAACAGCGGAATAAAAGCAGCAGATTCATTTGTAAACCGATCTCTTCCTTTCGTACCGGCTGTGGAAACAAGTGCGAATCCGCTGCGGATTTATGTGGAAACAGGGGCATACATCTGGATTTTTGGTATAGCAGCATTGCTTGTTTATAGCCTTGTATCTGTGCTGCTCTTAAAAAGGGAACTGAAAGGTGCGCGGCTGATAGAGAAAAACATCTTCGAAGCGAAGAATATAAGAACGCCGTTTGTACTTGGATTAATAAACCCAAGGATTTATTTGCCGGTCGGACTGAGCAGAGAGGAGCAAAGCTATATACTAATGCATGAACAGACCCATATTCGCCGGAAAGATCATATCATTAAGACTGTAGCTTTCTTAATAGCGTCCGTTCACTGGTTTAATCCTCTTGTGTGGATTGCGTTTAATCTAATGAACAAGGATATGGAGCTATCCTGCGATGAAAGAGTATTGAAAGTGATGAACCGGGACATTAGAAAGCCTTATGCAAATTCGCTGTTGTCACTTGCCGCCGGAAAGCATATTTTAAATGGAAGCCCGCTTGCTTTCGGCGAGGGAAATGTAGCGGGAAGGATTAAAAATGTGCTGAACTACAGGAAATTTTCTTTTTGGGTAATTGCCATTTCAGTGGTAGCTGTAATAATAGTGGGAATCGCACTGATTGCAAATCCTAAGCAAATTCGGGCGGAAGATAAATTGACTGGAGACTTTACGGATGTAAAGGAAGCGGAGAATAATACCGGTTATAACAGTGTAAAAATTGAGCTTGCCTCCGAAATGATGGGCTTTAAGTCGGCAAACGAGTTTGAAACATCCGATTCACGGATCGTTGCGTCGATTGTTTCAACTCTTCAATCAAGTCTGATACCTTCACAGGAGGATGACCTGGAAAACAATAATACCAATAAGTATAAAATAGAATTATCCAATGACACAGGCAAATATAGCTGCGAGCTTTACTATGATACGCTTTATAATAAAGCCTGTATAGCTAAAGACGGCGGCCTTTACGAGGTAAGCACCGATTTTGCGCGCTATATCGATTCCTTTCTGGAGAATACAAGCATTACAGTTTATATAGATAAGGCCGATGCGGCGGCACTTTTTAAGGAATATGGTTGGACGCTTGATTACCACATTAACGGAATGAATGAAAGACTCGGCAATATTAAGGCATTGTCCGGTTTTAATCCGAACGCATATTATTTTGCTTATAGCAATGAGCTTTCAAAGGATATCGGCCTGGATATGAGCGAATACTCCAACAGCAGCATTGATGTTGAAATATACAGGATACGCGAGAGTATGCCGCAGGAGTTTTACCCGATACAGAATTGCAGGGGTATCGTTGTCAGAAAAAACAGCAGGATAATCGGCGCATTCATAAGCGCCGGACGGCACAGCACATTTAACGCCTGCAGCCTGAAAGGAAACAGCTTTGAAAAAGTAACAGGGCAAACGCTTAACGAATGGCTTGCGGACATGGTTAAGGCCGACGACCTTGATGCAAGCCTGTCGAAATTGGAACCCGATAAGGTTATTGAAAAATATTTCACGGCGCTGAATAAGAAAGACGCTAAGACAGCGGAATACTGTATCTCGAAAAAAACCCTGTTGGGCAATTTAACAGCAAACATGCAAAACAGCGAATTATTCAATGACAATGTTATATTGCCGTTAACGGGAGCCGATATCGGTGAAGTATCATCCTTGAAAAATTTAAAATCTGCAAAGCTATTGAAAACCGAACTTGTTGACGAGCCTGATGAATATACAAAAATCTACAGGGTAACGGTGGATCTTCAATACAGGAATGACTTTATCAACAGCAGCGGGCAGCAGCAATGGGATTGTTTAATGGTTTACGAATCTCCGCAGACCGGATGGAAAATAGAAGCTTTCGGACATTAAAGCGAATATCCGCTGATGTCGAAAATACTATATATTAAAGCCAGACCCATCAGGGAAAGGGTGATATAACAATGCAATTTAATTTGTATAAGGATGTCCATGAGTTTTACAATGATACATATGATGTGTTATTGCGGCATGAGTCGCAGAATATGATTATCCTTGGAAATATCATAATCGGTCATGAAGGAAAAGACAAAACGGAATGGCGTGACCCTGCAAATTGGCTTATGGCAACTGTTTCTGATGAAAACGGTATTAGGCTTACCGCTTTGATGACACCGCCTTTTAATCTGACGCTTTATGCAACAGACAATATAATTGATTTAAAAGCAGTAAACTGCCTGGCAGAAGGACTGAAAGGCTATGAAATTCCCGGCGTGACAACCGAAAAAACACTGGCCGGGTGTTTTGCCAAAGAGTATACCGCCAGAAAGGGATTGAACTATAGTATAACGATGAACCAACGCATTTATGAGCTTGAAGAAGTAAACCCGGATATAAAGCAGTTCGGCACCGTTCGTTTGCTGAACGAAAGGGATATGAATTTTTTCCCGTATTGGCTTGAGGCATTTAATGCGGCAAATACATATGGGAAAACAGAAATGTCAATCCCGCGGCAGGATGGGGAAACTTACCGCTATCATATATCAGCGAAAAAGTTATATATTTTGGAAGTCGACGGGATGCCTGTATCGATGGCAGGTTATACAAGGGTACTGCCAACAGCGATAGGCGTAGCGTATGTATATACCCCGCCTTATTTTCGCGGCAGGGGTTATGCCACGTCATGCGTGGCCCAAATCAGTAAAATGGCATTAGATAAGGGATTTTCCAGATGTGTGTTATATACTGATTTGCAAAACCCGACATCGAACAGTATATACCAAAAAATAGGATATAAGGCTGTCTGCGATTCACTCATGCTGGCATTTGAATTGTAATTTGACAGGATTATAAATCATATACGCACAGAGGAACACAATGCAATTGTACGATGATTTATTGCGAAGATTTACAGACATGAGCAGGGAATTACTGGGCGGGAACCTTGTGGGAGTTTACCTTCACGGCTCTTATGCGATGGGTTGCTTTAATCCTGAAAAGAGTGATTTGGATCTGCTGATTGTTGTGAAAAATGAAATCCCGGATGATGTAAAAAGAAAGTATGCTGATTATATGCTGGAAGAAATACGGAATAACAAATAACAGCCTGATTTAGTCTTTATGGAGGGTAATGACAGAACAATCGGGACAATTCGAAACCGCTGAAAAATCCAAATAAAAAATGTTATAATAGGATGGGTTAACGGAATAAATCATTTTACCACAGAGGAGTCATTTGAATGCTTCTGAAAATAACAAACGGATGTGTTGCTTTTGGCGCAAACATCGTGTTATCCGGCATAGATTTTGAGATCAATAAGGGTGAGAAGATTGCAGTCGTCGGCAGAAACGGCTGCGGCAAGACGACACTGCTGAAGCTGATCGTTGGAGAATATGATCTGACAAAGCTTGATAACGGTGAACCATCGTCCATTGTAAGACAGGCAAATGTTAATATCGGCTATCTGCAGCAGGTCACTTTCGAGGATGAAACCATCACCCTTGAGGACGAAGTAAAGAAGGCTTACAAAACCATAATCGAGCTTGAAAACAGCATGGAAAGGCTTTTATCGGAAATTGAAAGCAATCCGAGCGGTGAAGCGCTGACAAAGTATTCCCAGCTCCAGGAAAGATTCAGGCTGCTCGACGGATACAGCTATAAAAAGGAATATGAAATCGCCATCAGGCAGTTCGGTTTTACCGAAGAGGATAAGGCAAAACCCCTGTCCGGCTTCTCAGGAGGACAGCGGACAAAAATCGCGTTTATCAGACTATTGCTCAGTAAGCCCGACATTTTGCTGCTGGACGAACCCACGAACCATCTTGACATCAATGCCATCGAATGGCTGGAAGAATATCTGAAGTCCTATAAAAACGCCGTGGTCATTGTTTCCCATGACAGGGAATTCCTTGATAAAATAGTAACCCAGGTATATGAAATCGAGCGGGGAAGAATTACAAGATACAGCGGAAACTATTCTGCCTTTGCAGTAAAAAAACGGGCCGACTGGGAAAAGCAGCAAAAGGAGTATATCGCGCAGCAGAAGGAAATCGCCCGCTTAAGCGGTCTTGTTGAACGTTTCCGGTATAAGGCGTCTAAAGCGGCCATGGCCCAGTCAAAGCTGAAGCAGATAGAGCGGATGGATATTGTTGATGCGCCTGAAAAAGCGGATACAAGAACCTTTCATGCGAATTTTGAGCCGGAATATCAAAGTGTCAGGCAGGTGTTATCGGTAAACGAGCTGACAATAGGTTATGATAAACCGCTGGCAACCATTTCCGTTGACATCCGGCGCGGTGATAAGATCGGCATCATCGGCGGAAATGGCCTGGGAAAATCGACGTTCCTGAAAACCATTGTCGGAAAGCTGCCCGCGCTTGGCGGTTCCTATGTTTACGGCGACCGGGTGAAGATCGGATACTTTGATCAGAACATGGCCCGGTATAAAAACGATAAAAACGTGCTGGATGAGTTTTGGGATGAATTCCCGGAATTGACGCATTCGGAGGTTCGAAGTGCCCTTGGAGCCTTTCTTTTTTCGGGGGAGGATGTTTTTAAGCCGGTGGATGCTCTATCGGGCGGTGAAAAGGTGCGTCTTGAACTGTGTAAAATTTTTCAGCGCAGGCCGAATTTCCTTATCCTCGATGAGCCGACAAACCATATGGATATCATCGGAAAAGAAACATTGGAAAAAATTTTGAAGGAATACACCGGAACCATTCTTTTTGTTTCTCATGACCGGTATTTCATCAAGCAGGCGGCAACCTCGGTATTGGCCTTTGAAGAGGACGGCGTCCGGCTTTACCCTCACGGGTATGAGTACTACCTGGAGCAAGCCGCAAAAAAAACAGACGGGCAAAAAATACAAAACACCCGGGAGGTCAGGGAAAAGAAAAGCTATACAACTCCGGCCAAGGAAAAAGCAAAACGCGAGGCAAGAATTAAAAAGCTCGAAAAATGCCTGGCGCAGTGCGACGAGATTATCACCAGGCTTAAGGAAGAGCTTGCTTCGCCGGAAAATATGTCGGATTATATACGGTTAACCGAGCTTCAAAAGCAATTGTCCGAGCAGGAGGAACTGCATCTTGCATACCTCGAAGAATGGGACAAACTGATGGATGAGAGCATGAGCATACGGCTCCTTTAGCCTTAATGGGGGTATTGATGAATAGAGATGACCGTTCCGGTTCTGCCGTAGGTTGTTCCGCTGCTGCGAATCATTTTGTCCGCTTTGATGATGCACTGACTTAATGTGTCTATCGCGTTTTGAATATCATTGCCGTATTTAATGAGTAATTCGATTACATTTTCCTTAATTGTCAGTTCACTTTTGCTGCGAAGATAAAACGGTGAATTTAACCATACAAACATTAGACCGTCATACCATTGTTTCCCCGGAATGCCTTTCAGCTCCGCCCTGATCCTGTACCAGGATTCACTGCTCCGGGCATCATGCATTTCGGATAATGAAACATGATCCAACTTCATAGCAATTCCTCCAGGCTTTTCTATGTTAACGGAAGAAATTGACCGGCATTTACGTACAACGTACACGGCCGCACGGGCATTAGGCATCAAAATGGGACAGCCGGCCCATTTCACCGAGTCGGGAGCAGAGGATTTTGCTGAAAGTGGCAATAATCTGATTCGGCGATATATTAGGCGATATATATTATTTGCAATAAACTATAATTTAATACGGATTCATTTTATCAACGGACGCAAAACAATCACTGCAAGAGGAGGAATTCTTAAAACCATGGAATACGGCTTTTGATGGTAAGGCAAATTCTCGGACTTTATGACATTGCAATTTAATACATTGCTTCCTCCGTATTTTTCGCTGTCACTGTTGAATATTTCAATATACTCCGCGTCCACAGGCGCTCCGATGCGGTAATTGTCGTGAACCGCGGGAGTGAAATTGCACACGAATATGAGCATGTCGCGCCAGTCTTTCCCTTTCCGTATAAACGACACAATGCTGTGTTCGGTATCGTTGCAGTCAATCCATTCAAAGCCTTCATAGTGGAAATCAACTTCGTACAGGGCCGGCTCGGCCAAATAAAGATGGTTCAGGTCTTTTACGTAATCATGCATTTTTTTGTGCATCGGGTAATTAAGCAGATGCCAGTCAAGGCTCTCTTTATATTTCCATTCAATAAACTGCCCGAACTCGCCTCCCATAAACAGAAGTTTTTTGCCCGGATGGCCGATGAAATAGCCAAGCGCAGCCCTTAATCCCGCAAATTTCTGCCAGTAATCGCCGGGCATTTTGTTAAGCAAGGAGCATTTTCCGTGCACCACTTCATCATGCGACAGAACAAGGATAAAATTTTCCGACCAGGCGTACATGAACGAAAACGTAATCAGGTTCTGATGGTATTTACGGTATACCGAGTCCATGCTCATATACCTTAAAAAATCATTCATCCATCCCATGTTCCATTTATGCGAAAAGCCGAGGCCTCCGTCATGTGCGGGTCTTGTCACCATCGGCCAGGCTGTGGACTCTTCGGCAATCATCAAAACGTTCGGATAGTATTTGTAGACCACCGTATTAAGATGGCGCAAAAAATCAATGGCTTCGAGGTTCTCGCGGCCGCCGTACCTGTTCGGTATCCATTCCCCTTCCTTGCGCCCGTAATCGAGATAGAGCATGAAAGCAACCGCGTCAACCCTCAATCCGTCAATATGATAGACATCGAACCAGTATAAGGCGTTTGATATAAGAAAGTTTTTTACCTCGTAGCGGCCGAAATTGAAAATATGCGTTCCCCATTCCCAATGTTCGCCGCGCCGCTTGTCTTCATGTTCATACAGCGCCGTTCCGTCAAAACGCGCAAGTCCGTGTCCGTCTTTCGGGAAATGAGCCGGGACCCAGTCAAGAATAACCCCAAGCCCGTTATTATGGCAGGTGTCGACAAAATACTTGAAGTCCTCCGGAGTTCCGTAACGCGCCGTTAAAGCATAGTAGCCCGTTACCTGGTAGCCCCATGAGCCCGCGTATGGATGCTCCATAACGGGGAGCAGTTCAAGATGCGTATATCCCATTTCCTTCGCGTAAGGGATTAACTGTTCCGCAAGCTGCCTGTATGAAAGAGGTCTGAAGCCCGTTTCGGAATCGGGATCGGGATCGGGTTCCTGGCGCCATGAACCAAGGTGTACTTCGTATATGTTTACGGGCTTATCGAATGTGCTTTCCCGGTTTCTTCGACGCATCCAGGCGCCGTCGGTCCATTCGTAATTGTCCAGATCATAAACCTTTGAAGCGGTTTTAGGTGGCTTTTCGGCATAAAACGCATACGGATCGGCCTTAAGATATATTTCATCAAACGGTGTTTTTATTTCGTATTTGTATATATCGTTTTTTATAACACCCGGTATGAAAAGCTCCCAGACGCCGGAGCTGCCCATCATCCTCATTTGGTGTCGGCGCCCGTCCCATTGATTGAATGTTCCGACAACACTGACCCTTTTTGCGTTCGGAGCCCAGACACAGAACGAAGTGCCTTTTATCCCGTTTATTTCACGCGGGTGGGCGCCGAGCTTTTCATATATGCGGTGGTGGTTGCCCTCGTTGAACAGGTACAGGTCGTAGTCGGAAATTGTCGGCCAGAAAGAATAAGGATCGTATGTTTCAAAAATATGGCCGCTCCGGTCCCGGACCCAAAACTTATATAGATTCGATTCAAACGGTTCGTCGCGGACAAGGACGAAAAAACCGCGCTCGTCATACCTTTGCATATTTTCCCGCGAACCGTCCGTCGGGCTTATGACATCAATTTCCGCAGCGTCCGGTATGTATGCGCATATAACGGTTTTACCGCCCATACGGTGCATTCCCAGCAGCTCATGCGGGTTTTTGCAGTATCCTGACAGTATCGCTTCTTTGACATTTTCATCAATAACAATGTCCATAAATCTTACCTCTCAAACTATCTTGTTACAGTATACCCATTTAAAATTTGATGAAATCAATTACGATGTACAGCTTAATTAATGATATCCGAATAACAAAAATTTATAACCGCGGGCTCAATTGGCGCGAAATCTTTCGAGTTCAAATAAAATGTGGTAAAATTTATATGCATATAAAGTCCGGGCCGGTGCGGTATATCTGCGAAGGGCTTTTAGCCTGACTCCTTAGATTATGTTATGCTTGTACACCGGAAATATGCTTGCCTTTGAAACTGCTCAGCTAAAAAAAGAGGAAACGCGTATGTATAGCAACAAGCCGATTTTTTTTATTGAAGACAGAAGGAAAAAACCTGATGCGTTATGCAAGTGGCTTGAAATTGCAAGCATAGCGGTATGGGTAATATTGTTTTGCGTACTGATTTTTTTCGAAAACGCAAGGCCGCAGATCGAAACCTTTTTTGACCGGTTTTTTGGAATTGAGGTCAGGGAAACGTGGGATGACAGTAAACTGAATACAGCGTTTTACCTCCTGGTATTTCTGCTATTGTTCAGCGCGTTTTCAATTTTTCTTAATTCTAAAGGGCTTAAAAGAAGAACCGATCGGATAAGAAAATCCTTTATCATATCATTGGTCGGATCAGTTATCGGCATTGTTATTTACCTGTTTGGTTACCTGTTGTAACGGGACGGCTACTGTCAAGCACCTGAAGCATCCTGTAAACGATTGTGGCCGCTTCGGCTCTTGTCGCGGTTGCGGTGGGCCCGAGCTTATTACTGCCGATCCCGTTAATTATCCCCGCGTATTTCATAGCCGCAAACGCCGATTGCGCGTATGGTGCGATATCGCGGTAGTCGTCGAATTCATACAGGATATATAACGGAGGTTGTTCAAGGCTCAGATCGGCGGCTTTCATAGCCCTTGACGAGTAATAAACAATATCCTGCCGCGTTATCGGGGTATCGGGATAAAACCTCATATTTTCATCGGGCTCGATAATTCCATGCCGGTAAGCGGTCATAATCCAGCGGTGATGCCAGTCGCTCGGCGTAACATCCCTGAAGCTGCCCAACGGAGTTTCGGGGAATGAAAAGCTTGCAACGAGAAGCTTAATAAACTCGGCTCTTGAAATATTCCCGTAAGGATTAAAGCTGCCTTTGCCGTCGCCTTCTATAACACCCATCGAAGCAAGAGCTTCAATAGCGTTTTTAGCCCAGGGATGGTTGCCGATATCATTGAATACCGTTTTCGGCGGTGTTTCAACGGTTATTTCATTGCTTTCAAAAGACTCGCCCGCGGCATTTTTGGACTTGACAAAGTATGTATACTTCCTTCCGGGCAAAACGGAATCATCAACAAACACGGTCATATTCTCGCCGGCAGTGCCTATCTGTACGAACTGCAGGCTGCTGCCGCCTTTTCTGTATATAACGAATTCATCTTCGTTGTCGGACATATCAACCCAGTTAAGAACAATCCGGTTTGAGCCTATAATGGTAGGGTAAGACAGGCTTGGAGTCGCGGGCAGCCTTGTCGAATAAAACACTTCATTGGTGTAGGCTTCATATGCCGGATATTCGCTGTACGCGCGGACTCGAATCGTATAGTCGATCCCCGGCTCGGGAATAAAACGGTACAACACTGTGTCTTTATATAGTGTATCAAGGGTATGCCATGGGCCATATGCGGAAGTTTTATATTCGACAATGTAATACCGTTCAAAATCGGAAAAGTCATCCCATCCGAGGTAAAGGTACCTTCCGTCTCTTGAAATGACAAGATTGCCGTCCGGTTTTTCAAAAGAAACCTTAATATATACCGGCACAGTAAACGGTGAAAAGATAGTGTTTACTTTCATTGCCCGTACCATATACGAATATGTTTCGCCGTTTATTATATTTTCATCCGAAAACATGAGCTTTCCGCGTTCTACTGTCGCGATATGCCTCCATATTCCATCGGACTGGGCACGGCGCCATATTTCAAAACCCGATTCCAATGCCGCGTCATATTCCCATGTGATGAAAACACGTTCGGGCGTAATGCTTTTAACGGTCAGGTTTTTAACGGTCGGGAGCGTTTCGGCGGTAACATCAATTTCGTCTGTGTAGTCCGATTCAATATTTTGTAATCGTATCTTCATTCGGTATGTGTTCAGCGAACCCGGCTTGACCGTATCGACGAAAGACCCCGTTTTTGAGAGGACAACAAGAGGTTCGTATGAACCGGAATCCCCGATTTTTTCAATTATGATTGATGAAGAACCGACGGCAGTCTCATCCCATCTAAGCAGGATTTCGCTGTCCGACAGCGCATAACCGTAAAAATGGGTATCGAGCGAAAGCTTTGTATAATCGGAAATACCTGATGCGGACGGTAAATATTCCGTCATAAAATCATCATCGTACTGGGCGCGTATCCTGTAGTAATATCTCGTTCCGGGTTTCAGCCCGTCATCGGTATATTCCGTTTCGCCGGGACGGGTTATATGTATTTGTTCCCAGGCTGTATCGCCCGCTTCACGGCGCTCTATTATAACCCTGCTGTTATCAGCCCTGATATATGCCGAGCCCGGATAACTCCATGTAAGCGTCATCTGTGTGCTGTAAACTTCAGATATCCGGAAAGATACGGGGAAAAGGAAAGGGACGGTAACTTCTTCACTGGGCATACCCCGGTAAGTGTCGCTCGTCGGTATTACCCTGTATGTGTATTGCTCACCGTTAACGGGAGAATTGTCAATGTAACTCGTTACATTTTCCTTGACCGACGCAAGGTGTACAAAAGAACCTGTCCGGGTCTTTCTTTCGATGCGGTAGCCCTTTTCTTTTGAAGAATTGTCCTGCCAGGTAATTTCTATGGACGACATTGACTTAACTTTAGCCTGAACCTGTGTAGGCGCTTTTAAAAGGGTATCTGCATACCTGCCGATATTGTTGTCGGGATAGTACATATACGCCGCGGACGTTGCCGTAACGGCGCGGATCCGGTAATAATAGCGCGTTCCTTCCGATAGGTTCGTGTCCGTATAACTCTTCTGATGTCCCGGTACATTGGCTATCGTATGCCAGGTAGTCGTCCCGTCCATCCTGCGTTCGATAACGGTTTGGTAATTCGATTCCGGGATCGTGCTCGAAACAGGGTATGACCATTTCAATTCAAGCTCCGAGTCGGACACCGATTCGATCATCAGCGAAATAGGGCGAAGATATTCAACCGGGTATGAGTCGGCAGGATCTCCTAAAAGAGTGCCGCTCGTGGCAAAAACGCGGTATGTATAGGTATGTCCGTTTAAGACATTTGTATCGTTATATGTGGAAGTGCCTGAAGACACGCGCGCAATTGTGGAAAACTCACCCGTATCCGTTTTCCTTTGTATGGTGAAACCTGAAGCCCCCGGAACTTCATTATCCCAGTTAACACGGATGCTTCCGCTTCCGGACACAAATGCGTTCACATAGGACGGAGCGGGTAGTGAAGCTGCTTTGGATACAACTGCCATAGTAAAAACAATCGTTATTGATAATAATATGTAAACAACTTTTTTCATGCGTATCCACTCCGATTATGGCTTAAGTATATAATACCGCATCGGTCCGAAGAAATCAAACATATAGCATATGCGGTCAAGACTGATTAGCTGTACGCTGTGTGCCGACCGGATGCAATCATACGTACGGTAACGAAAAAAGCGTTAGCCATGGGAACCATATAATCCGACTATATATCTGTATGCTTTGTTCCGTGAAATTTTCATCATTTTAAATGCGTTATTCAATAATTGCGCCGCGATAAAAAAAGCGGCCGACGTGTTAAGAAGTGCGCCAGCCAAATTAAAGGGGGTCAAAATGTATTGTGAGGTCATTAGAAGTATAACCTTATTATGGTTTTTTATACATGATCTTAAAAAGTTTTTTCCGTAATAATTTAATTTGTCACATTATTAACCATCATGTATAATAGTAGTTACGGCGCTGTTATAGCCTGCCGTGAAGGGATTGAAATTATACCAGGTTTATTTATGATAATATTCATCGTTGATTAAAACGGAAAGGAACGGAATATGGAAAAAGAAATATGGAAAAAACCGCTGAGGCAATGCAATATTGGCGGGGAAGCGCTTATTGAAGGCGTTATGATGCGCGGAAACAATAAAATGGCAACGGCCGTGCGCAAATCAAATGGCGAAATAGTGGTGCAAACCTATGATTATATACCGGTTTCGAACAAGTTCTTCCTGTTTAAGCTGCCTGTTATCCGCGGAGCTGTTAATATGCTTGAGTCAGTCATAATCGGTATGAAAGCGTTGATGACTTCTGCGGAGGAAGTTGATATCGAACAGGAGGAAGAGTCGAAGTTTGATAAATTTCTGAAAAAAATATTCGGCGACAATATGTTCCGCGTAATGCTGTATTTTTCCGTCGCAGTCGCGTTTGTTTTCGGGATAGGCATATTTATGCTGCTGCCCAACTGGATAGCGGGCTGGTTCGCTTTTGACAAAAGCACGCCTTTAGGCTCAGTTTCCGCGAATTTAATCGAGGGGGCCCTGAGGGTTATAATTTTTATCAGCTATATTTTTCTTGTGTCCAGGAACAAGGAAATAAAAAGGGTTTTTGAATATCACGGCGCGGAACACAACGCGATTTACGCATACGAAAACAAGGAAGAATTGACCGCGGAAAACGCGAAGGCTCATACGACACTTCACCCGAGATGCGGGACAACATACCTGTTTGTTGTAATAATAACGAGCATACTTCTTTTTTCGTTCATCCGGTGGCGAAGCCCTCTCGTAAATATGGCCATACGCCTTGCGCTTTTGCCTCTGGTGGCCGGAATTGCATATGAAGTTTTCAAGCTCGCGGCAAAAACAGGCTTCAAGCCGTTGCGCGCAATAAGCTACCCCGGGCTTCTTCTTCAGAAAATCACAACGCAGCCGCCGGACGAGAGCCAGATCGAGGTCGCGCTTGCGGCGCTTAAGGCTATTGTGCCGGAGGACAACCCGGAAGAGAAAACTGAAAGTGTAAAAGACGACGAACCTGGGGGAGAAGCTGTTTGAATGTTCATGAAGCAGTACGGGACGCTGCCGGTATGCTGAAGAACAGCGGGATAGAAAATCCTTTATTTGAAGCCGCGCTTTTAATGGGCTTTGTTCTGAATAAAGACATATCATATGTTTACGCGCATTATGATGATCCTCTTTCTCCCGATGAATATGAGAAATATATAGGTTTGGTCAGTATAAGGGCCGGCGGAATGCCTTACCAGTATATTACGCAAAACAGGGAATTCATGTCTTTGAACTTTTTCGTCAGTAGCGGCTGCCTCGTTCCAAGGCCCGAAACGGAAATTCTGACTGAAGCGGCGCTGTCATGGATAGAACACAAAAAAAGCGGTGAAATCCGCGTTCTTGACATTGGTACGGGTTCGGGCGCGATTGCTGTAAGTATAGCTTATTATGCGTCCAATACGGTGGTCGATGCGATTGATATTTCGAGCGAAGCCATCGAAATAGCCGAGCGGAACGCGAAAACGCACTCGGTAAACAGCCGTATACATTTTATGCGTAAGGACCTTTTTGACTGGGAGCCTGATTCGCCGTATGATGTTGTATTATCCAACCCTCCGTATATACCGACCCCGGAGATAGTCTCGCTGCCGGCGGGTATAGCCAGGTACGAACCAATCACGGCGCTGGACGGAGGACCCGACGGGCTTATGTTTTACCATGAGATTGCCGCTAAAATAAATAAGCTTTTAAAACCTGAAGGAGCCGTATTTGTTGAAGTAGGAGCCGGACAAGCGCAGTTCGTGTCGGATTTATTTGAAAGCTGCGGCCTTTTAACATCCGTTTACCGGGATCTTGCCGGAATTGAACGTGTTGTCCGTGGTGACAGAAAGTAAAAATATTTCTTTTTATAATTGTATAAAAAACCCTTTTTAAGATTATACTTCAATAGGCAGTTAATTTATGGTTTATCGCTGTGCCGGCGTATAATCCGAAAGGGTGATATCGGAATGGATGGCAATACGGCATTCAGGCATGAGTATGTTAAAGGTCCTGGTTTATTTAAAAAAATATCCTCTCTGAAACTTTTTTTTAACGAAGACGCGCGGCGGGAAGCGTACAATGAAAGCGACAGTTTGCTTAAATGTCTTAAACAGGCGCGCCAGGATTGGCTTGCCGCGGTAGAGAATTTCGACCAGGCGGAAAATGACGATATGATTGATTACTATATCTACAAAATGAAAGCCTGCCAGATAAGATACAATTATCTTTTAAAGAGGGCAAAGGAACTGGGGCTGCGCAATGATTTGTACGAAGCGCAGTGATTGCCGGTTCCGCGCAGCCTGTAAATCGACGGGCGGCTGTGAGGTTTCCCAGCGGAAATTGTCGCGTAAAAAAGTAAAAAAGTTTTAAAATATTTGTTATGTTAATTAATGAAGAATTGTAATAAAACGATAAACTACTCATTCCAGCACAGTTTAACGCTGTTGAAAATCCTTGTTTTATTTTCTTTTTTTATTTGAAATAATGTGATATAATTAACTTTGCTGCCTAAATTGTTAAAAATATAACGTTAAAACGATAAACATATTGATTCCAGCGCAGTATAGCACTGTATAAATAGCCAATTATTTTCTTTTACTATAGAAAATAATGTGGTATAATTATTTTGTAGTTGTAATACATCTTACAATGTAGGAGAGGCAAAATGACAATTACGGCAATTAAACCAAAACGTATAAGCGACGAAGTATTTGAACAAATGAAAGAGCATATCATTACAGGCGAGTGGGCTCCGGGGAGTAAGATTCCCAGCGAACACGAACTGGTTGAACTGTTCGGCGTAAGCAGGGTTTCGGTCAGGGAAGCAATTCACAGGCTCGTCGGCATGGGCGTTTTGACCATCCGCAGAGGAGAGGGCACTTTTGTTAATGAAGTGCTTCCGGAGAATTACATGAATACTCTGCTGCCTATTTTGATGATTGAGAGCGCGAGTTTTTCCGAAACGCTTGAGTTTCGTGCAATAATGGAAGCGGAAAGCGCAAGGATGGCCGCAAAAAGAGCCGATGAAAAAGACATAGCCAGGCTTGAAAAGGCTCTTAAGGCTATGGAAAAGAAAAAAGGCAATATTCAGGAATTTGCCGAGGCGGATTTAAATTTCCATGTAGCTGTCGCTATGGCGACGCATAACAGTGTTATCATCAAAGTAAATGCCATAATCCACGACATGTTGAAAAAAATAATGGAAGAAATTGTTGATATCACCGGGTATGAGGGTGGACTCTACTATCACGGAAAAATCCTCGAGGCGATAAAAAACAGGGACGAAAGCACGGCAGCGAAACTGATGAGAGAGCATATCAGCGCGACAGTGGATAAAATAAGCGGCTTGGATGAACTGAAGAGTAAAAAGCCGCTCGCCTGATTTGCGAATTCAATTTATTCAATACGGGGGAATTTTTGCCTTTTATAAATGTATTACATCATACAAGTAGACAATGGAGAGGATGATTTTATGACTATTCAACAGTTGGAAAGGAAAGCGCAGGAAATCCGGCTGACTATTGTAAAAATGGTTGGTCCGGGTAAAGCCGGTCACTTCGGAGGTTCATGCTCCATCGCGGATGTAGTGGCAGCGTTGTATTTCCACAAGATGAGACATGATCCGAAAAACCCTAAATGGCCTGAACGTGACAGGCTGATCTTCAGCAAAGGACATGCGGCGATTGCCCAGTACGCAGCGTTGGGAATATGCGGATATTTCCCCGAAAAAGAACTGTGGAATTTAAAGGAACTGGGTTCGATACTGCAGGGACATCCCGATATGAATAAAACTCCCGGCATCGAAGCGAATACTGGATCGCTTGGCCAGGGTTTATCTATATCATGTGGAATCGCAGCGGGTTTGAAGCTCGATAAAAGCAGCGCACGTGTATATTGTATTGTCGGAGACGGCGAGCTGGCCGAAGGGCAGATTTGGGAAGCCGCAATGGCAGCTTCTTATTACAAACTCGACAATCTGCTGGCAATACTCGATCACAACAAACTGCAGGCTACAGGTCCGATTGCGGATCGTTTCGATACGAGACCGATAAGAGAAAAATGGGAAGCCTTCGGATGGCATACCGTTGAAATAGACGGACACAACATGAAAGAAATAGTTGAAACCCTTGACAGTATAGAAAAGGTAAAGGGCAAACCGTCAATAATTATTGCCCATACGGTTAAAGGTAAAGGTATACCATTTGCGGAGAACAACGCGGCCTTCCATAACGGCGCGATGACGCAGGAACAGTTCGAAACGGCTTGCGGAATCCTTTCGGAACAGGGGGTAATGTAATATGAAGATGCAGAACCAGAGGACAGCGTACGGAAAGACGCTTGTGGAGCTTGGCAGGGAAAATGAAAGGATTGTCGTGCTTGATGCCGATCTTAGCAAGAGTACAATGACCTGCCTGTTTGAGCAGGAATTTCCGGATAGATATTTTGAAATGGGTATCGCGGAAGCCGACATGATTTCTTTTGCCGCAGGGCTTTCGCTGACTGACAGGATTGCGTTTGTGAACTCATTTGCCGTGTTTTCAACGGGTCGTCCGTATGATCAGATCCGGCAGGGCGTTGCAATAGGCAAGCTGAATGTCAAGATTATCGGTTCGAGCGCCGGGCTTTCGGACTTCGGCGACGGGGCGACACACCAGTCCGTCGAAGATGTCGCGATTATGCGGGCAATACCGAATATGACCGTTCTTGTGCCGTGTGACGCGATTGAAACGGTAAAGGCCGTAAGGGCTGCTGTCGAATACAATGGTCCGGTTTATATCCGGATTTGCAGGAATGATGTTCCGGATATATTCCCTGAAGACGAGGAATTTGTTATCGGTAAACCGTATGTATTGCGTGATGGCAGTGATATAACGATATTTGCGATGGGCAGGATGGTATGCGAAGCGCTTGCTGCAGCCGACAGGCTCGGTGAACAGGGTATTTCGACAAGGGTCGTTAACGTAAGCACGTTAAAACCGGTTGATGACAATTCGATTATAAAGCTTGCCGAAGGCATGAAAGGGGTTATAACGGTAGAAGAGCATTCGATTATAGGCGGCCTCGCCAGTGTCGTTACCTATGCGTTGAGAGGAAAAGGTATACCGGTGGAAACGATAGGAATAAACGACGAGTTCGGCCAATCGGCAAATACATATGATGCGCTTCTTAAACATTACGGGCTTACGGCTGATAATATCGTAGAAAGGGCAAAAGCTCTTTAGAAAGGAAGATGGCAATGGAAAAGACGATGAAAGCGGTTGTCAAGTATGATAATGTAGCCGATGCTACGGAGCTTCGCGAAATGCCGGTTCCGGAAATCGGCCCGACGGATGTTCTTGTACGGGTCGCGTATACCGGGGTTTGCGGCACTGATCCGCATATGCATAAAAATCTTGTTTCGATTCCGTTGAATGTTCCGCTGATTCTCGGGCATGAGTTTGCAGGAACTATAGAAAAGGTCGGAAGCGAAGTAAAAGGCTACAAACCGGGCGACAGGGTAACAGCGGAAACCCATGCTGATTACTGCGGAGAGTGTGAATTATGCCGGACCAACCAGTACCCGATTTGCAGGGACAGGAAAGGCTTTGGTTTTAAAGTTCACGGCGCGTTTGCGAAATACGTAAAGGTTCCGGCAAGGATCCTGCACAGGGTTCCCGATAACGTATCGCTGAAAGAAGCGTCGCTGACCGAACCGCTTTGCGTGGCATATAAAGCAGTCGTGCACAGCAGCAGGGTAAACCCGGGAGATACGGTAGTTGTAATAGGTCCGGGCCCTATCGGAATGCTTTGCATTAAAATGGCGCAGATCTGCGGGGCCAGTGAAATCATAGCCGTTGGCGCGAACGGGGATGAAGAGCGCCTTAAGATGTCGCTCGACTACGGCGCGACAATGGCGTTAAACAGCGAAAAAGACGATGTTGCATCGATAATCATGTCGATGGGAGACGGTTACGGCGCCGATCTTGTCGTTGATGCCGCGGGCGTATCGCAGACGCTTAAGCTGTCGATGGATGTCGTCCGTCCCGGCGGTCAGATCACGAAGATAGGCTGGGGACCGAAGCCCGTCGGATTTTCCCTTGACCCGATCATATCGAAAAGCGTTACGCTGAAAGGGCATTTCAGCCACACATGGGATGTTTGGGAAAAGTGCCTTGTGCTGCTTTCAAAAGGCCAGGTCGACCTTAAGCCGCTGATAACGCACGAACTTACGATTGATCAGTGGGAAGAGAGCTTCAGGCTTATCGAAAGAAGGGAAGCAATGAAGGTCGTGCTGAAACCTATTGATTAGTACATAAATATATAAGGGGGTAGTCATCGTGAAAATTGGTTTTATAGGACTCGGAATAATGGGCAAGCCTATGGCGAAAAACCTGTTGAAGGCCGGGTATTCCGTTGTGGTTTACGATATCGTTCCGGAAGCCGTGAAGGCGCTGACCGACGCCGGAGCGGAGAAAGGGGAGTCTTCCGCGGACGTAGCGTCGAAAACCGAAGTTGTCATTACGATGCTTCCGAATTCACCGCATGTAAAGGAAGCGGTATTAGGGAAAAACGGAGTGCTTGAAGGCGCAAAGCCTGGTACGATACTTGTCGATATGAGCTCTATCGCTCCGCTGGCTTCCAAGGAGATTTCGGAAAAGGCAGCCGAGAAAGGCGTTATTATGCTCGATGCGCCCGTCAGCGGCGGTGAACCGAAAGCAATCGACGGGACACTGTCGATCATGGTCGGCGGTCCCGTGGATGCGTTCAAAAAAGTTGAAGATATATTGAAAAAGATGGGTTCATCGGTAGTTCATGTAGGCGAAATCGGTAGCGGGAACATGACAAAGCTGGCGAATCAGATTATCGTCGCGCTGAATATCGCAGCAATGTCCGAGGCTATGGTGCTTGCCACTAAAGCCGGCGTCGATCCCGAAAAGGTGTACCATGCCATTCGCGGAGGGCTGGCGGGCAGCACAGTACTGGACGCAAAAGTGCCGCTTGTTTTGCAGAGGAATTTTAAGCCCGGCTTCAGGATAGAACTCCATATTAAAGATTTGATGAACGCGATTGAAACAGGCCATGAAGTCGGAGTGCCACTGCCGCTCACAAGCCAGGTGATGGAAATTATGCAGGCTCTTAAGGTAGACGGCAAAGCCGGAAATGATCACGGCGGCATTATACAGTTTTACGAAAAACTCGCGCAAATCGAGGTAAAAAAATAAAATCCTTAAAACTTGAAGCTGAAGACGGATCTTTATGACGGACTTGTTGGAATCATAAAGATCCGTTTTCTGAATAGAATAATACCGGATAAACAAGCTCCGTAAGAATGGGGGGCGACCGGTATGAACAGTGAATTACTCATCCTGCTTGCGTGGATTGCGGGAATTATTATCGTATTTGCGTTCGGCAAAGCTTTGAAAGTGCCTCTGAAATTTGCCGTTAAACTTATGATTAACGGCATTATCGGAGGCATTGTCATTCTTTTGATAAATCTTATCGGCCAGTATTTTGATTTCCACATATCGTTGAACATCTTTTCGGCTTTGATAGCGGGGACGCTCGGGCTGCCGGGCGTGATACTGCTTATTATACTGAAGTACCTGCTGTAGGTGTGTCTGTTTTGTCCAAGCCTGTGTTTTCCGGTGTTTTGGTATAATCAATATCCCAGCGGCATATAATTGTTCAGTAGACAACATGCCTTATCGAGAACTGTTGAACCCATCTGTTTGCGTTGTGGGTATTATACAAACCTGCTGATCTGCGTCTCCGGGAAAGGATTTAAAACCTTTAGTAAAAGACTGGATGGGAGAACCGTATGCATGAAGCGAAAGGATTAATTGAAGCGTATTATGGCATTCATATTTTGGGGATCAAGCCTTACCGGGCGGGATATATCCTGGAAACCTCCGGCGGAAGGAAATACATAAAAGCATGCCAGTACCAGAAAGAGCGTGTTGAATTTATCCATCAGGCGAAACAGCATCTTATAAGCCGTAATTTCTCCCGGATAGATCCTTACTGTATTGCACAGAACAATAAGCCGTATGTTGAGATCGACGGGAACGTATATACTATGGTCAATCTGATTGACGGCAGGGAGTGCGAGTTTGACGACGACCGCGATGTGGCTATGGCTGCGGAAGCGCTCGCCTTAATGCATAAAGCCGGGCACGGTTTTCTGCCGAAAGATGTGAAATATGTCCCGAGCAGCCTCGGTAAACTGCCTTACAGTTTCAAAAAACGCCTTGAAGAAATACGCAAGCTCAGAAGAAAGGCCGAAAAGGAACGCAACGGTTTTGATTATTTGTTTATCGAGCATTTTGACGATTTTTACAAGCTCGGGTATGACAGCCTTGAAATACTGTACGGATCAAAATACAACAAGCTTGTTGAGCAGACACAAAAGGAAGGCATGATATGCCATCATGATTATTCGTACCAGAATATAATAATCAAGGGCGACAAGACTTTTATCATAAATTTTGATTACTGCAACCTGGAACTTAAGATATACGACATAGTGAACATGTTAAGAAGAAGAATGAGAAAATGCAACTGGGACATAAAAAAAGCAAAGGCTATCCTTGACGTTTACAGGAAGATAGAACCTCTGGAACAGGACGAAATGAAGGTAATGAAAAGCATGCTGCTGTTCCCGCAGAAATTCTGGAGGATAATAAACCGTTATTATAACAGCAAGCGCTGCTGGGCGCAGAAAAATTTCACAATTATGCTCGAAGAAGTTATAAACGAAAAAGATGCGCACATTGCTTTCATGAAAGAATTCGACAAGCTGTAAAAAACGCATAGGGTAAAGCAAAGCTTTACCCTATGCTCAGGGAACGATTTTATGAGACAATCCCATTTTATCAGAATAATCCGGTTATAGTACCATCGGGACTAATGTCAATCTTATTTGCGGCCGGTTCTTTTGGAAGACCCGGCATTGTCATTATATCTCCCGTTAACGCTACAATAAAACCCGCGCCGGCGGAAACACGCACGTCCCTGACCGTCAGATCGAACCCTGTCGGGCGGCCCAATAAAGAAGGATTATCGGAAAGTGAGTACTGTGTTTTAGCCATGCATACCGGGAGTTTGTCCATATTAATCGCTTCAATGCGTTTTATAGCTTTCTCGGCCGAATCGGTGTAAATAACATGTCTTCCGCCGTATATTTCCCTGTTAATAATCTCTATTTTCTGTTTAATCGGAAGGTTTACATCGTAAAGGAATCTGAAATCCGACGGTTCGGTTTCTATAAGCCGGCACAGCTTCCGGGCCAGCTCGATACCGCCTTCCCCGCCTTTTTCGAACACTTCGCTTATGCCGACATCTACGCCGAGATTGCTGCAGTGATCGATCACATATTTAATTTCCGCATCGGTGTCGGTTCCGAAACGGTTGAGCGCGACTAAAACGGGCACACCGAATTTGCGTATGTTTTCTATATGCTTCTCAAGGTTGGCAATGCCTTCTTTGAGCGCGGGCAGATTCTCGCGCGAAAGATCCGCCCTGCTGACGCCGCCGTTATATTTTAGAGCCCGTACCGTTGCGACAAGAACGACAGCGGAAGGCGTCAGCCCGGCGTAACGGCATTTTATGTTGAAGAATTTTTCAGCACCGAGATCGGCTCCGAAGCCCGCTTCGGTAATAACATAATCCGAAAGCTTAAGCGCGAGTTTTGTGGCCGCTGCGCTGTTGCATCCGTGCGCGATATTTGCAAACGGGCCCCCATGCATGAAGGCGGGAGTGTTTTCAATCGTTTGTATAAGGTTCGGCTTTATCGCGTCCTTAAGAAGCAGCGCCATCGCGCCGTCAACCTTGAGATCTTTCGCCGTAACGGGGTTCCCGTCATAATCGTAGGCAGCGATGATTCTGCCAAGCCGGGACTTTAAATCGGATAAATCATTGGCAAGACAAAGAATTGCCATTACTTCCGAAGCAACGGTTATTAAAAACCCGTCCTCGCGCGGGAAACCGTTTGCTTTTCCGCCGAGGCCGACAATTATATTTCTGAGCGCCCTGTCGTTCATATCGATAGCGCGCTTCCACACGATTGTACGAATATCTATGCCCAGATGATTTCCCTGGTGGATGTGATTGTCTATCGCCGCTGAAAGAAGGTTGTTGGCAGCGGTTACGGCGTGCATATCGCCTGTAAAATGCAGATTCACGTCTTCCATCGGCACTACCTGCGAATAACCCCCGCCTGCAGCACCGCCTTTTATTCCCATAACAGGCCCAAGGGAAGGCTCCCGCAAGGCGATTACGGCCTTCAGGCCAAGCTTTGTCATAGCCTGTCCAAGACCCACGGTTGTAGTGGTTTTGCCTTCGCCCGCGGGAGTAGGGTTAATGGCTGTCACAAGAATAAGCTTCCCGTCGGGTCTGTTTTTAACCGAGTCATAAAGCGATGGTTTTATTTTAGCCTTGTAGTCGCCGTAAAGTTCGAGGTCGTCCCTTTTAATCCCCAATATTCCCGCAATTTCTTCAATGGGCTTCAGTTTTGCTTTTTGAGCGATTTCAATATCTGTAAGCATGTTAATCTCCGATCTTTTTTTCGTTATATTATATCAAACCCGAAAAATTAAATTCAAGGGGAAGACGGGGAAAGAAACCAGAACCGGACAGCAGCCGGCGGAAGCCTGTATGGTCACCGGATAAGGGCCATCACCACTTTCCCTCCGTAACTTAACGGTTTATCAAGGTACAGTGTAACGGTCCCTTCAGTTTCTTTGCTGATTTCGTTTGTTCCGACCCGTTTCCACACATTCCCCGTTTTCAGCTTATAAACTGTAAAATCCCTGTGGTATCTGTAAGTAGTATCATTTATTCTTATCCTCGAAGTATCTGCGGCCTGTATCGAATCGGATGAGGCGTACGGGTAAACTATGCCGGAAACCGATAAAATGCTGCTGCCGCTCATTCGGAGTTTCAGAACGGCGCCGGTTGATAATCCTGGTATAGGGTCGGTCGAATAAACGTATTCTTCTCCCTGTATCAGCATCGTTATAACCTGCTCAGTCCCCATAGGCGTATAGTTTGTTTTGTATCCGGTGACAAGGCCGTAGGAAATACCTTCGTCAAGGACATTATCGAGGAAAATAACATCAATATCCTTAAAGTCGCCCGTTGTATGAATGTATTTCACCTTCGACGCTTCGAGTTTTCCCGAGGGCAGATCCGACCATTTTAAAATCGATGCTTCGCTGTTTCGACCGTATATATTATGAATCAGGTTAAATATAATAACATTGTCGGTCACATACGAATCGTCCAGTCGGCGCTCATCCTTAAACACTTCGTGTGTCTTTTTTTCCAGGTATTTAACCTGTGTCAGCGTAACCGTATCATAATCCTCGCCGGTTTCCAAAATGCTGTATGTGGCAAGATCGCCCTTTAACGCGCTCATATCGCGTTTAGTAAGGTATGTTTTAATACTGCCGTCGGTATGAAGAAGATTTACGAAATATAAAGTTTTCCCGAAGTCTTCCGCTCTGCGGGATGTTTCGCTGTAACTGTCCACAACCAGTACAAAATGATCATTTTCCCCGGTTCCGCTCAGGATAATATCGACAGCCTTGCCATCCTTCCCTAAAAGAACAGTAACGGTCTGACCGGTTTCAATAGCTCCGGTGCCGCTTATTTTACGCTTTGGGAACGATGAATCAAGCTGGTAGGCAACCCCGTCGATCTCAATTGAGGTCGGCGATATAAGATTCGGCAGGATTGCCGTAACATCGCCTTCCGCTTTTTGCGCATAAACAAGTATGAATCCGTTGTTTTTCCAGATATCGGTGATTTCATATACGACATCGTTTACTTCCAGCTGCGACGGGCGGATGCTCTTTCCCTGCCGGTCTATAAGCCTGCCCGAGTACATCGATTCAAGCATATCGCTCGTCATGGCCTGCGTTATGATTTTGGGAGAAGAATAAACCGGGTCATAAACCACTCCGTATTTCGGTTCCCCGTTTTCAAAAGCGATAATCACCGAGGAATTTGCCTGCAGACAATCTGTTATCGAACCGGAATCCGTTTCGATGCCGCCGTAATAATATTTTATGTTTTTCGGAAGCTGCATGCTTTTCCCGTTGTTAAGAAGAATATATTGACCGGATACACCCTTGACCGAATAGTTTTCATATTCGTAATCCCTGCCGGCGAATGCCTGGATAATATTGTTTTCTGTTTTCACTATATAGGCGTGTCCGGGCTCAAGCTGCGGCATGCCTTCCTGCAGATAGAATTCGCCGCAGTCGGTCAGAATCCTTAACGGATCAAGATCGTTACGTATATTTCCGTTTTCAAATACAATAATGTTTTTGTAGATACCGGTTGTATCTATAAAAAGCTGCTGGCCGCCTTTTATTTCCGTCTGAAACAGGCGGTTTATAATAACCGCGAAATCTTTGCGCAGCACCTCCGCCTGAGGGGAATACCTGATTCCGTCCAGGATATTCAGGCTTGCCATTAAATTCAGGTAGTTATAAGGCCAGTTTCCGGACAGATCGCTTTCAATATACCCGAGAAGCTTGACAATGCCCGGTGCGAGCTGGGAATACGTTATAGGCGCGTCGGGATGAAAAAGGCCGTCCGGCATTGCGGTTATATAACCCTGTTCAGCCGCCATGCCAATCACGCCGTTTGAGCGGTGCGATGCGGGAATATCGGGAAACAGGCTGTTATTTTCATATAAGACGGTTTTCTTTTCCTGCCCGGAGATTTTTGCAATGATCCGCACGTATTCTTCGCGGGTTACCGCACTGTCGTAAGATAAATCCGCCTGTTCCGTGTCAAAAATTCCAAGCCTGACCATCATATCCAGGCTGAAACCGGCTGCGTTATCCCGGCTGTCTGAACCCGATGCGGGAACCTGCACAGTCAATGTAAAAGCGATAACTAAACACAACAAAACAATTTGGGTTCTTTTTTTCATTGAAAAAACCTCCCTATTCATGTCTTAGTGCCATAATCGGATCCAGTTTGGACGCCTTGTTTGCTGGAAACATTCCGAAAATAACTCCTACCAAAAGTGATATCCCGAAAGACAATGCCATCCATAACGGTGAATAAACAGCCGGAACGAGCCCTGCTTTTCCAATCCCCCAAATGGCTGTGCATCCGATGATAAGGCCGAAGGCTCCTCCCAGCCCGGTTATAAGTAATGCTTCGATTAAAAATTGTGTCAGAATATTCCTTCGTTTCGCACCGACAGCCTTGCGTATTCCGATTTCCCGCGTCCTCTCGGTTACAGAAACGAGCATGATATTCATTATTCCAATTCCTCCGACCAGCAGCGAGATGGCTGCAATTCCTCCAAGCACCGTCATCATTGTCTCGGTTACCGAATTTAACGTATCGAGCATTTGTGCTGAATTTGTCACACGAAACATATTTTCGTTCCCGTAAACATCCGTAAGGAATTCCGATATTCTTTCCATGGCTTCTTTTACGTTTTCCGGGGAAGTAGCCAGGAACGAATAATTTCGTATTGCTGAGTTCCGGGTGATTCTCTGAGCGGTGGAAACCGGGATAATAATCTGATCGTCCTTTGTGTTCTCCGCTCCGTCCTCAAGCTCTTCCAATATGCCCACAACGGTAAATATCTGCTCCCCCACTTTTATTGTTTTGCCAATGGGGTTTTCATTCTCAAAAAGTTTGTCTTTTATTCGTGAACCGATAACGGCAACCTTCTGCCTTAAATCACTGTCGATATCCAGGATATATCTGCCTTCGGATACTCCTTGGCTGTTAATTACGGAATAGTCATAAGTTGTTCCGCGGATGGTTGTAGACAGGCTGTTCCTTCCCGCTTTCACGGTCATGTTTCCGGTGACCTGCGGTGCCACTGCGGCAATAACGTCTGCATTGTCCGAAGCAAACTCGCTTAAGGTTTCCCAGGTCAGATCACGGTTTGTATTCCTGCCGAAAATATTTACCTGTATTAACTCCGTCCCGAGTTGGGAAATTCTGTCCGTTATTTGTTTCGTGCTTCCCTGAGCAAATGCGACCGCGGTAATAACTGCCGCAACTCCGATTATTACGCCGAGCATCGTCAGGAAGGAGCGCACTTTATTAGAAAAAATACTTTTAACAGCCATCCGGAATGCCTGCCATATTCCCATATTAACCAACCTCCACATCATCGACGATCTGCCCGTCAAGAATCCGAATAATTCTTTGAGCCTGTCCGGCTATGTACTCGTCATGGGTTATAAGCACAATCGTGTTCCCCATTTCGTGCAATTTCTGAAAAAGTTTAAGGATATCGCGGCCGGAATGGGAATCCAGGTTCCCCGTGGGCTCGTCGGCGAGTATTATGGGCGGCCTCGTTACCAGTGCCCTGGCAATGGCAACACGCTGCTGCTGCCCGCCGGATAATTCGGACGGAAGGTGGCTGCTCCTGTCCGTTAGCCCCACCTTCTCCAGCGCTTCCGCAACAAGGCTGCGCCTTTCTTTCTTCGATACTCCGGAATAGATTAACGGGAGTTCCACATTTTCCAATGCCGTCAGTTTTGGCACCAGGTTAAAACCCTGAAAAACGAATCCGATTTTCCGGTTCCGTATTTCTGCGAGCTGATTATCGCTCATATTGCTTACTTCCATGCCGTCCAGCAGGTATCTGCCGGAGGTTGGTGTGTCCAGGCACCCGAGAAGATTCATCAACGTTGATTTACCGGAACCGGACGGGCCGACAATTGATACGAAAGAATGCGCCGGGATATGAAGGGTTACATTGTCCAGTGCCTTAACTATCGTATCGCCTATATGATAGTGCTTTGACAAAGCTTCCGTTTTTATCACGGTCTTCCGCCTCCCGGTATGCTGAAACCTCCTCCGCCCATTCCGCCAAATCCGCCCATTGGCATTCTGAATCCTCCCATTTGCCGGTTTCCTTCGAAAGCGGGAGCGGCGGTACCGGCGCTCTGCTGCGGCAGAATGACAATATCCCCTTCTTTCAGGCCGCTTACTATTTCGATGTAATTTTCGTTATATAAGCCGGTCTCTACGGGAACCAGAATCGCCCCCTGATAATAATTGTCCTCTCCGGGACGGATTTGCTGCCTTACCGCAGAACCGCGGGAATTGGGTGCTGCGCCTGATTCGGCCTGGCTTCCGATATTCCTGCGCAGTGCTTCTCCTGCTTCTCCCGCCGCATTTCCGAACCTTCGGTTGTTTGAGGGCAGCGGCCTGTCCGTTTTCCCGGCATTTGTAGCGGCTGCGGATCTGTCCGTTTCCCCGGTATTTGTCGCGGCTGTGAATCTACCTGTTTCCCCGGTGTATGCTCTGCCTGCCCTGCTGTCATCCATAGTTTTCAGCCATACCATATAGGAACCACCGACTTTTTGCAGCGCTTCCAACGGTAAAAGCAGTGTATTTTCCTTGTTCACAACCTGGATTTCGGCATCAACATTCATTCCGACCTTCAGTTCGCTCCTTCCCGGTATCGAAATCGTTACCGGATAACTTGTCACACCGTTCGAAGTGGTGCCTTTAAGAGCGATATTCGAAACCTTTCCTGTAATGGGATCATCCTTTGTGCTTTCAATGGCTTCGGTGGTGACAATAACCGGCTGCCCTTCCTTTACCTTGTTGATATCCAGTTCATCGATGCTGATGTCGAATTTCATTTCATCCGTATTGATAAAGGAACAAACAACATCCCCTTTTTTAAGTGAATCTCCCACAAGCAGTTCTTTTACCGAGATTATATATCCGTCCATCGGTGCCGTAATGGTATACTGATCGGTGTCTATACGGGACTGCTCAATGTTGTATTTTGCTTCTTCCACCTGGAGAAGCGCATTTCGCAGGTTGATTTCGGCCTCTTCGTTATACAGCGTAATCAGCGTCATACCTTCGGAAACAATTTGGTTCAGTTCAATATTAAGGTTTTGTACTATACCCGATGCCTGCGCATAAACGGTTTTTTGGTTATACCATTTCAATGTGCCGGTTGTGCTGCTTAATGTTTTTTCAAAACTTTCCGCTTCGCACCATACGCTTATTCCTTCTTGAAGTGAGCCCGGGTTTTTAACGAGAAGTTTTATGTCAACATCATCCGCATTTTGCTGAATTGATATAATGTCAGCGGAAACAGTCGTCATATAATCAGGAATATGAAGCATTACCTGCTGTGTCAGGATGCTTTGGGCGGATGTATTTTTGAAGCTGACTTCAGCCGTAAGGGCGGATGTATCGGTTATTGTCAGAAGCTTCGTGCCGGTATTGACTTCATCATCCGCCGCAACAAAAAGCTCGGTGATTTTTCCCGAAATCGGAGCCTTTACGGTTAATGCCTCATTTTTCTTCAACTGCTGCCGGTAGGCCAGTTCTTTCTGTTCAAGCGTATTCTGCAGTTTTTTGTTTGAGATGTCATAATCATACTTGTTCAGAACCAGCAGAACCTCACCGGCCTTAACCGCCTTTCCTTCCTTCAGGTAATTCTCTTTTATCGTTCCTTCGACATTTACCTTTATATCCGTACTGACGGCAGGATACACGGAACCTGACCCCGACAGCGTTACCTTAAGCGTTCCGCGTCTAACGACAGCAGTACGCTGAATAACCTCTCCCGAAGCAGCCTGAACCTTTGAGCCTTTCAGAAAGTACCACCCTGCCGCGCCGGCGATCAGAACAACAGGGATTGCAATAAACAACCATCGGATTTTCTTTTTCTTCATTACAGCATCCCTCCATAATCCGGGTATTTTAAATACTGCGCCGTGGTTTGCTTTTACCATTATAATTTCAGATATATTCCAAAATCTCCGATAAACTGCGGCAAATTTGCGGCAGATTTGCCGCAAATTAAGCGGAGGGGATGACTCTTTTCCGGGATGTGATAAAATATACATGACAGTGGTATTATGGCGCGGAAAAGGAATGTTTCTGTCAAATGAATCCGAAGCTGATTTACATAGCCGACGATGAAGTTAACATATTGAATATAATAAAATCCTTTCTGACTAAAGAAGGTTTTCTTGTGGAAACCTTTCGGGACGGCCGTTCGCTTTTTAAGGCCTTTACCGAAAAGAAAGCCGACCTTCTGGTACTTGATATTATGATGCCCGAAATGGACGGGTATTCGTTATGCACTGCCATTCGCAGCATAAGCAGTGTACCGATTATTTTTGTATCGGCAAAGGATAGTGAAACCGATCGAATTGCAGGACTGACCTTGGGAAGTGATGATTATTTAACGAAGCCCTTCAGTCCGTTGGAATTGATCGCCAGGATTAAAAGCCTGTTTCGAAGAATTGAACTTGACACGGCATGCAGGAATGAACCGGAAATAATACGCGCTGTGGATGTAACCCTGGACAGCGGAGCAAAAACTGCCACCTGCAGAGGAAAGAACCTGAACTTAACCCTTATGGAATTCAACCTGTTATTATACCTGGTTCAAAACCGGGGCCGTGCCGTCAGCCGTGAAGAACTGCTGAACAAGGTATGGGGATTTGAAGTAATCACCGAAACCCGCGCGACAGATGATACGGTTAAGCGCCTCAGAAAAAAGCTTGAACTTGCGGAATCGGCACTGAAGATTGAAACCGTCTGGGGATTTGGCTTTAAAATAAGTGGGGAGACAGTGGAATGAAACGGGCGACAATTAAATGGAAAATATTTAGTTTTAATGTGTTTACCGTCGGCCTTTTATTGCTGATCACCGCTGTAGCGTTCAATATATTTGCAAGAATCTATATGGAGAACCAGACTCTGAACCAATTAAGAGCGATTGCCGGCCAGGTAAGTGAAGAAACAGGCCGCCGGCCTCCTCCCAGAAGAACAGGGGATGAACGGATGTCGGTTATCGGGCCTTATATTGCGCTTACCCGTGCCATCCGGCGCCCTCATTCCGTATTCAGCGCGGAAGTGGCCCTTGTTGACAAAAATATGAACCTTCTTGCGCCGTATGAAGAATTCACGAATGAATCAACTGCTTTCGAACACGATATCGTGTCTTTCATTCTTTCGGATGCTGAAAAAAAAGGAACGAACGAAATCACATTCACTTACTCCGGGGATGAATATGCCGCTATTATCGTTCCGTTTGATTATGAATATATCAGTAAAATTATAGTTTATACCAGCATGGAAAAGGTCAAAGACCTTCAAAAAAGCATTAATTTAATCCTTCTTGCGATATTATTGGTTTCCGCATTGATTGTAACGCTGGTATCATCATATCTGTCCAGAAAAATATCAACCCCGCTGTCAAAGCTCTGCAAGCACATACGGGATTTATCCGAAAGGCAGTTCAGCAACCGCATTCAAATTCCTGCAGAGGATGAAATTCTTGAACTGGTGAACAATATCAATAACATGGCGGAAAAACTGGAAACATATGACAAAGCCCAAAAAACATTTATGCAGAACGTTTCTCATGAACTGCGCACGCCTATCATGTCGATACGGAGCTATGCTGAGGGAATCCGGTACGGGGTTGTGGAAAATGATGAGGCCGTCAGGGTTATTCTGGAAGAAACAAACCGTCTGACCGAACTGGTTGAGGATCTTATATATCTGTCGCGCCTTGATTCGATTGAAGAGACCTATCACATGGAGTATCTTGATTTTCACGAACTTCTGCATTTCTGCACTACGCGTATGAAAGCCATTGCTAAAAACCAGGGAAAGGAAATATGTGTTTGCCTTGAGCCGGAATCAATTTTTATGTTTGGGGATGAAGAAAAACTGACACGTGCCGTTACAAATTTGCTTGATAACAGTATCCGGTACGCGAAAAGCAAGGTTATTTTATCTTCGAGGCTCCTTAATGCGGAAGTCGTGGAATTTACGATAACGGACGACGGTCCGGGTTTTGATGCGGATGAACTTGAGCATGTCTTTACCCGTTTTTATAAAGGTAAAAAAGGCCACTTCGGGCTCGGTCTTTCAATAACGAAAAGCATTATCGAAAAGCATAAAGGGACAATTACCGCAGAAAACGTTCCGACAGGCGCCGTGATAAAAGTTATTCTGCCTGTCGGACAGGGTAAAGCGGCAGAATAAGGCTCTGTCTTTGTAAACTGAAAGCAGTCCGGTTTAATTTGTATATTTTTTCTACGACTGCAGATACTATTTGGTAATTTCCGTTGTTTTTAAATGCAAAACGGAAGTTAATAAATATATCATTTGTCCGGAAGGTGATTGTATTGGCAGAGCATGCGGATATAAAAATAACATCTTACGACAGGCTGTTAAGGGCCTGGGAGAATTCAATGGAACTTACAAGGGATTTCGAGGTATACTCGAAAGAAGTTGACGATGATGAACTTAAGAAGGTTTTTAAAAAGTTTGCCGAGGAAGAAGGAATGCATGCGGCTAAATTCAGGGAGTTGTTGGTAAAGCGCCAGAATGAAAGATTGAACTGAAGCGGAATGACAGCCATCCGTCGCCTCGTGGATGTCATTTATGTGTTTATGAATTATACAACAAGATTATGGAAATAATAAAACAAGGCGGAAATAGCCGGCTGTTTGTCAAATAAATCGCGCATTATGCATCAAAACTACGCAATCTGTCCGGCAGACAAGCATTATCAGCAGTTTAGCGGCATGTAAAACCATAAAATAGTTATACTGACATAATAAGGCCGGACGAGATAAATTTGGTGCGTAAAATATAAAAAATTCATAAAAAAAGTGAAAATATTCACCGAAAGACTTGACAGAAGTACTAAACGCTAGTATAATAATTCGCTTTTGTTGACACAGCCATGAAATTTGTGATATAATGTCAAAGACAAAAGAAGAGGTGATTGGTATGGTTGAAAAAAACTCTCTGGTTCAAATCAAGAAAGAGATGGAGTCCTGTATCGGTAAACGTATCCAGCTTAAAGCAAACAAAGGAAGAAAGAAAACGTTCGTAAAGGAAGGCATTTTGGAAAGTACCTATCCCAGCATATTCACGGTTCGCTTCGAAAATGATTACAAGAACGTCAGAAAAGTGTCCTACAGCTATACCGATGTATTAACCAACACCGTAGAAATTAAAGTTTGCGGCAGCAATAAAATGATTGTCTGATCCGGTTTGGTTGCATTATTTCGGTAATTATTTGTGAATCCCGGTTAATAACCCCAAAAGCTCCGGCACCTGCCGGAGCTTTTGTTCGTGCGCCCGGCATGGGCGGTAGCTAGGCGGTGCAAGTCCGCTGTGGGCTTGGTAGTGGGAACCACTAGCCAAAGGCAAGGGTGTCCATCGTAAGGTGGAATCTGAAGGAAGCCGGAGACA
>Ga0134100_1000155_pt1 | contig 80997 bp, 72 predicted proteins | sample 11_taG_2_FD_94444 | JGI IMG/M metagenome (GOLD analysis project Ga0134100, IMG submission 94444) | Switchgrass degrading microbial communities from high solid loading bioreactors in New Hampshire, USA - 11_42_5_180_A3 metaG | ecosystem: Engineered > Bioreactor > Semi-continuous > Anaerobic >...
CTAATAGGTCGAGGGCTTGACCTGATAAAGGTTTGTGAGGTAAGATGGTACTGCGAAAGCAGGTCTCTATGTGCAGTAAAAAGTCAAAAAAGGTTAGCCAATGATATATAATATATACAGGCTATAATCCTCGATAGCTCAATGGTAGAGCACGCGGCTGTTAACCGCGGGGTTGTAGGTTCGAGCCCTACTCGGGGAGTTTTTTTAAGACCAAATATATGGTATAATATACAAGGCATATGGAAGCAATATACGGTGAGGATATGTTGACAGTGTCAAATTCCATATGATATAATTTTTATCACGGCTCCATGGTCAAGTGGTTAAGACATCGCCCTTTCACGGCGGTAACAGGGGTTCGAATCCCCTTGGAGTCATACGTAAGTAAATATTTTGGACCTTTAGCTCAGTTGGTTAGAGCAACCGGCTCATAACCGGTCGGTCCGGGGTTCGAGTCCCTGAAGGTCCACTTTTTAGGCCCAGTGGCTCAGTTGGTTAGAGCGCCGCCCTGTCACGGCGGAGGTCGAGAGTTCGAGTCTCTTCTGGGTCGTATTATTTTATAATATGACCGGAGATTTATATTTCGACGTTTTTTATTTTTGGGGTCTTAGCTCAGCTGGGAGAGCACCTGCCTTACAAGCAGGGGGTCATAGGTTCGAGCCCTATAGGCCCCATTAATGCCGGCGTGGCGGAACTGGCAGACGCACAGGACTTAAAATCCTGCGGGACCAAAATCCCGTACCGGTTCGATTCCGGTCGCCGGCATGATTTGATTATAAATACCGTGTGTGCTTAGCTCAGCTGGATAGAGCGTCTGGCTACGGACCAGAAGGTCAGGGGTTCGAATCCTCTAGCACACGATAATAAAGCAGTATACATACAATTCCATGTATGTATACTGCTTTATTATCGTTGATAAATAAAAATTTAATCGATTCTTAATTTACCCGTGTATTTATATATGTTAAAATAAGGCACGAGGTCTTGAGTTGGACCCGTATAAGTGATTGGTAATGCGGTATAACGGCGAAACATATATGGCCATGAACGGAGGATGCAATGAAGAAAAAAGAATTCCTGGACTTGCTGAAGCAGGCCCTGGAGGGTGAGGTGGATCAAAACACAATAGAGCAAAGCATGATCTTTTACAGCGAATATATCAGTTCACAGCCCGGCAAAAGCGAAGAGGAGGTCATTAAAGAGATAGGAGATCCGAGACTCATAGCAAAGACCATTATCGATACCGAAAAAATATCGGAAGGTGAAACGGGCTATAAAAAAGATTACCGCAATTATGGCAGCGAAGAATTTAATGATAATTATGAAGGGCATCATTATAAAAGGCCTTACGGCAGAATATTCCGTCTGAGATGGTATCATGCAGTGATTTTAGCCTTGTTGTTTTTAACTATACTCAGCATGATTATCAGAATAGGATGGATCGTATTAAGGCTTCTTTATACTTTCTTTATTCCGATTGTTTTAGTTGGCTTATTGTGGGTCATGTTTCGTAGACGTGATTAAAAAAGTGATAAGAAACGTTGAAAATTAAACATAACAATGGAAACGACCGCCAGGGGGAGCCAGGCGGTCGTTCCGATGAGGGGAGTATAAATAATTAATAAGGGGTTATAAGAGCTCAGAATAGTATCATCTGAGCACTTATTTATTATATTATAAAAGATATTATAATGCAAGACGAAAATTGTTTAAATTTTAAGAACAATTTGTGAAAATTTAACAGCAAAAATTTATGATGAATATTTCTATAAAATCAACAAATAATAATCATGCAATATCAATCTACACTTTTGATTAGGAGGCCATTTATGAGTAACAATAACAGAAATAACAACAACCAGTCATCAAATGCAAGAAATGCCAATAACAGGAATGCGAACAATACCACCACCGGCACTAACACAAACAATACAAACACCAACAGAAATACGGACAAAAACACCGTTAGGGACACCACAAGATGCAATAATGCCAGAAATGCAAATACCAACACAAACAGGTTCAGGGATATTGACGACTTTGGCAACGATTACTAATTAAGGGCTTTATTTTCTAAGGCAGGCCATTTGGCCTGCCTTATTTTTCTGGGCAATATCAAAATAATTTTGTCGGAATATAATATATATTGAGAGACCTATTATTGTTATATGCCGTATTATGAAAGGATGTAAGAGGGTATGTCTTTTGAAACGATTAAACCAAGGGACGTTATGAATTATATCGGACGCTCCCATGTATTGATTATAGATCTTAGAAGCCCTGAGGATTTTAGAAAGGGACATATTCCCACAGCAATAAATATACCATACGAAAGCCTGGAAAGAGAAAGGTACAGGATAAGAAAAAATGCAATTATAATCCTTTACTGCGACAGGGGACATATAAGCCTGATGGCGGCAAGGGATTTGATGAAATATGGGTACCAGATAAAAAATTTGCATGGGGGTTATCAGGCGTATCAATTATCCCGTTGACCGGAATACTAAATAGAATTAAAATGCTGATATACGAAATAAAAAATTTTGGGAGAAATCAATGAGCAGATACGAGTATATAGCGCCTTGCCATTTCGGTATGGAGGCGGTTCTGAAAAGGGAAATAACCGACCTGGGATATGAAATATCAAATGTTGATAATGGAAAAGTATGTTTTTACGGTGATATTTTGGCATGCGCAAGAGCCAACATGTTTCTTAGGACAACGGAACGTGTTATGATAAAAATTGCGTCATTTACAGCCGAAACTTTTGATGAGCTTTTTGAAAAAACTAAGGCCATTCCATGGGAACAGTACATTCCGAAGGACGGCAAGTTCTGGATTGCAAAAGCCAACTCCGTAAGTTCAAAGCTTTTCAGTCCCTCGGACATACAGTCCATAATGAAGAAGGCAATAGTTGAAAGGATGAAGTCCGTATATAAGGTTGAGTGGTTTGAGGAGAGCGGCAGCGCCTATCCTCTTCGTGTATCCATATTAAAGGATGTTGTTACAATCGGCTTGGATACATCGGGCGAATCCCTGCACCGCAGAGGATACAGGAAATTGACCGCAAAAGCCCCGATAACCGAAACATTGGCTGCCGCCATGATCATGCTTACCCCGTGGAACAAGGATCGGACACTCATCGATCCATTCTGCGGAAGCGGCACCATTCCCATAGAGGCTGCATTAATAGGAGCGAGAATAGCACCGGGTATAAAAAGAAGCTTCCTGGCCGAGACATGGAATAATCTTATTCCAAGGGATGCCTGGAAAAAGGCCAGGGATGAGGCAAATGACATCATGCTTAATGATGTAAAGATGGACATCCAGGGATACGATATTGACGGGGAAATTATTAAGGCCGCAAGGCAGAATGCGAACCTGGCAGGCGTCGGCCATTTGATTCATTTCCAGCAAAGACCGGTATCGGAGCTTAAAAGCAGCAAGAAATACGGGTTTATTATTACCAATCCCCCTTATGGAGAGAGGATTGAGGAGCAAAAAAATCTCCCGAAGCTTTATGCTGAAATCGGGAGAGTATACAAAGCGCTTGATACATGGTCCTGCTATATAATAACGGCTTATGCGGATTCGGAAAAATATATCGGCCGGAAGGCCGATAAAAACAGAAAAATATATAACGGCATGATGAAAACTTATTTGTATCAATATATCGGGCCAAAGCCCCCTAAGGCATAATGGCGTCACTTATTGGATTGGATTATTTTCTGCAGCCAATGGTTGATGTCGGAATATACCTCATCATTGTTGAGCTCATTCAGAAGCTCATGCCTGCAGTCAGGGTACAATTTATAGGCAACATTTGTAAAGCCAAGCTTCTTATATAAGGAAAGAAGGCGCTTGATATCCTTGCCGAAACCGCCGACAGGGTCCCTTTCGCCGCTGATGATGAACATGGGAAGGTCGGCTTTTGTATTTTTAATAAGCTTTTTATTGGCGGCTATGGATGTAATCTTTAACAAGTCATGGTAGAAGGATGCGGTACATACATATCCGCAGTAAGGGTCATGGATGTAGGCTCCTACCACGGGATGGCTTCTTGTCAGCCAGTCAAAAGCGGTCCGCTCGGAGAAATGGGTATACTTGCTGCTGCCGAACAGCAGCTCTTTAAGGAACGGGGAAACATACTTGGGTCCTCTTATCTTTTTAACAAGAGATGTAATGAATAATCCCGGATAAAGCATTATTTTTGGAGGATAAGCGGTTCCGCACAGTATTACTCCATTATAATTGTCATAAGATTGTATTACATTGCGGGCAATCAGTGAACCCATGCTGTGTCCGAACAGGAAGAATTTATTGCTTCTGTTGTTTTTTTCAATATATTGACTGACGTCAACGGCATCGTTAACTACAAGCTGATATCCCTTATGATATGCAAAAAAACCAAGCTCGCTCAGCTTCTTGTCCGTGCCGTGTCCCCGGTGATCGTAAAGATATACGTCATAACCCTGGTCGACCAGGTATTTGGCAAAGTGCTCATATCTTTTCTGATGCTCCGCCATGCCATGCAATATAAGTATGCTGGCCTTGGGCTTCTTCAGACAGCTCAAATATGTCAGTTTTGTAGCATATCCGTCCTTATGCTTGATTGTTATGAAGTTGTCAGATCCCATGGCATTATCCCCTATCCGTTTATCGAATGTAATACAGTCCATTTTACAATTAATGTGGACAAGATACATTTTTATTATATAAATTTTGTTTTCAAAATGCAATGCGTAACGAAAACAAAAAAATAAAGGGGATATTGTTTATTATTTAAAATTCATATATAATTTTCATATGATTCATGATATATTTAGACAGAATCTTCATTTTTATTCCTGTTAGTCCGGGAGGGAGCGGCTTGGACAAAACCTTGTTAAAAAAAGCGGCTTTTCAGAGCGTAGCGTTAATGCTGGGCGTTATTGTGCTGTCGATTTTTATCAGGCAGTATAACGGCATAGCTATTTCGGCAAGCACCGATGATACGGCTTTTGGCACGGGAATGGGCAATGAAGATTCGGTCCGGGAGATGGATCTTTCGGATGGAACCGCAGCAAACATCCCGGAAGAGATAATATCTGCGGACAATGATGAAGATTCGGTAATCAATCCCATTTTTTTAAACGCGACAACAGGTATCAACGATGACATTATGGCTCAGATGGGGGATACATACCTGGTTATTAAAAAGCCTGAGGGAGAAAACCTCCAGCTTCAAGTGGAGGATATATACATAAACAAGCAGCTTAAGCTGGTTATGTCAGGCTTTATGCTGGAAAAACCGGACGTTGGCCATATCGGAAGAGCAAACGCCGATGAAATTTTTGTCGGGGAGCCCAAGCACACGCAGAGGGTAACCCTGGTTGTGGAGGACGGCGGCTATATACCGGTCGTAACAAAAGATTACGGAAATGACCCCGTTAACGGTATCGAAATATCAAGCAAAACGGATGATTTCGGATACAGCACCCATGAAATAACCCTTCAGCTGAACCATGTATATGCGCATATTGTTTATGAAGATGAGTATTACTACTATATAGATTTAAAAAGGCCCAGGGAAGTGTATGACAGGATTCTGGTTATTGATGCGGGGCATGGCGGATTGGATTCGGGCGCTGTTTCCAAGGATGGCCGGATATACGAGAAGAACCTGAACTTAGGCATTATCCTGGCGCTGAAGGAGCTTCTTGATAAGGAGAATATAAAGGTATATTATACAAGGATTCAGGATAATAAGGTATATTTAAGGCCGAGGGTGGACCTGGCAAATGATGTGGATTGTGATTTCTTCATAAGCATCCACTGCAATTCCGGCGGGGACAATACCAGGAAAAACGGTACGGAGATACTGTATTACGACTATACGCACAAGGGTATAGCTTCAAAGGATTTAGCCGAGCTGTTCAGCGAAGAGATTGCAAAGGTCACAACACTGAAAAATAAAGGCATCGTCAGGATGAAGGACGATGATGTCCTGATACTCCATCATGCGGTGGTGCCTGCGGTTCTTGTGGAAGCCGGATATATTACCAACAGCGGCGACCTGGAGTATCTGAAGACCAAGGAAGGGCAGGAGGCGGCGGCGCTGGGGATTTATAACGGCATAATGCGGGCTTACAGCGAGTTTATGAACCAGGAATAAAGAATCTGGCTGCGGAGACATTATATGATGAGGATTATATTTGCGACCAATAATGAAGGAAAAATGAATGAGATCAGGGACATACTGGATGGAATGGATATCGAGCTGTTATCCCTAAAGGATGCGGGAATTGATATTGATATAAAGGAGGATGGCGAAACCTTCGAGGAGAACGCTATCATAAAAGCGGAAACCGTATGCAGGATGACGGGCGAAGTTGTTCTGGCGGACGATTCGGGGCTTGAAGTGGATTATCTTAATAAGGCGCCGGGTGTATATTCATCCCGTTTTCTGGGGGAGAAGACGCCATATTCGGTAAAGAACAAGTATATCCTGGATCAGCTTAAGGATGTGGAAGGCGAAAAAAGAAGCGCAAGATTCGTATGTGTCATAGCATGTTCCTTTCCTGACGGAAGGACTGTCACGAGAAAAGGTGTGCTGGAAGGGTATATTTCAAAAGAAATTAGAGGCACCAATGGGTTTGGTTATGATCCGATTTTTTATGTGCCGGAATATAATTGTACTACGGCAGAGATGCCTACGTCTGATCTGAAGAATAAAATAAGCCACCGCGCGAAAGCATTGGAGGCCATTAAGGAAGTACTGCTTGAGCATATGGCGCAAAGGAAAAGCCGGGAGGCGAAGCATGAGGATTCTAATAGTAAGTGATTCCCATGGAATGGATAAGTATTTATACCAGACAATACGAAGGGTTAAGCCCTTTGACATGATGATTCACCTTGGTGATTTCGGAGGAACTGAGGAGTATATCCGGTCCCTTGTGGACTGCCCCGTGGAGATGGTTTCAGGAAATAACGATTTTTTAAGCGGATGGCCCAGGGAGAAGCTGCTTTCAATCGGGAATTATACCGTTTTTTTAACTCACGGCCACAGATACGGAGTATATTTCAGCATACATCCCCTAAAGGAAGCTGCAAGGGCCAGGAACGCGAATATTGTAATGTTCGGACATACCCATGTCCCGATGATAGATTTAAAGGGCGACATATGGGCAATTAACCCGGGAAGCATAGCTTATCCACGGCAGAGAGGAAGGGTTCCCAGCTTTATTATTATGGAGATTGACAGGGAAGGAATGGCTCATTTTACATTAAATCTATGCGGTGAGTAGGGACGAAAAGATAGAAAAAGATGTTGACAACATGAAAATGCTATTATATAATAAGTCTTGCGTCACGGCTTGGAGTGAGCTAAAGCCTTGAAAATGCGTAATATTTGGTACGCTGACATGTCATCGGAAGCCAATAAGCCGGTCAATCGGGGTGTGGCTCAGCTTGGCTAGAGTGCTTGATTTGGGATCAAGAGGTCGCAGGTTCAAATCCTGTCACCCCGACTTAGTATTTTGCGATGCTTGTATCCCAATTAAAATAAATAACAGGATATACTATGCGGGTGTAGTTCAATGGTAGAACACTAGCCTTCCAAGCTAGATACGTGGGTTCGATTCCCATCACCCGCTTGTTATGTGGGAACTTACCATATGTGCTAGTAGCTCAGCTGGATAGAGCAATTGCCTTCTAAGCCATGTGTCGGGGGTTCGAATCCCTCCTGGCACGTTTTTGTATTATAGGAAAATTGAATATAATTGTGATTTTACATGGTGGGTATAGCGTAGCTGGTTAGCGCGCCAGATTGTGGCTCTGGAGGTCAAGGGTTCGAATCCCTTTACCCACCCTTTTTAATGGGCTATCGCCAAGCGGTAAGGCACAGGACTTTGACTCCTGCATTCGGTGGTTCGAATCCACCTAGCCCAGCTCTTCGTTTTTCTGGGATATTAGCTCAGGCGGTAGAGCACTTGACTTTTAATCAAGGTGTCCCGGGTTCGAGTCCCGGATGTCTCACTGAATTTTGCTGCGGATGTGGCGGAATTGGCAGACGCGCCAGACTTAGGATCTGGTGGGCGACCGTGGGGGTTCGAGTCCCTTCATCCGCATTACATCAAGATTAAATATTGGAGATAGGCTGACAGCACCGGTTGTTTCGGTGCTTTTTTATTTTCCGGCTTTATATCACGTGGCTAATAACATTGGAAATATCACGCATAAAGATATATAATTAAGAAAATTGGTATTAGATGCTCGGGGGATGTGATAGTATATGGTTACAATATTCGCATGGTTCGGCTATGACCTGCCGAAGACGGAGTACTTTAAAACCATAAAGCAGGCCGGGTTTGACGGGGTTTCATTATGGTGGGCGGATGATCTGGGAGATGGTGATTACAGGTCCAATCCCGAATTGGTGCGAAAGCTGGGCTTACATGTGGAGAATATCCATGCACCGTTTGATAAAGTAAACAATCTATGGCTGGACAATCTTGACGGAAGCGGCTTTATGGATTATTTGCTGGGGCTTGTTGACGACTGCTCGCAATACGATATACCTGCCATGGTGCTGCATTTAACTGACGGCAACCCGCCTCCTTACAGCGAAATCGGCCTTGACAGGATAAAAAGGCTTATAGATAAGGCTGAGAACCGTAATATAAATGTGGCTTTTGAGAATCTAAGCAGAATTGAGTACCTGGAATATGTCTTAAGCAATGTGGATTCTCCCAGGGCGGGTTTTTGCTATGACAGCGGACACCATATCTGCCATACTCCTGATACCGACTTGATTTCACGATACGGCAGCAGGCTTATGGCCCTGCACCTGCATGACAACGACGGGATGCAGGATCAGCATAAATTGCCTTTTGACGGTACTATAAACTGGGCAGATACTATGGGACGGATAGGACTGACAGGATACAAGGGAGCCGCGGCTCTGGAAGTCAACAGCATCAATTACAGTACGCTGCCTCCGGAGCAGTTCATGCGGATGGCTTGTGAACGGGCCAAAAAGCTTGAGACTATGATGAAGCAAAAGGATATCACCTTGATACTGCCTGAATATTAAAGGAGAGATACCATGAATGATAACGTTATTGAGAAAAAAAGATGTTATTGGGCGGGGAATGATCCCATGTATGTGGACTATCACGACAACGAGTGGGGGAGGCCGGTGCATGACGATATAAAGCTCTTTGAAATGCTGATTTTAGAGGGCATGCAGGCCGGGCTTTCCTGGATAACCATATTGAAAAAGAGGGATGCGTTCAGGAAGGCGTTTGACGGATTTGACCCTTACAAGGTGTCTGTATATGACGATGAGAAAATACAAGAACTGCTTGCCAATGAGAAAATAATAAGAAACAGGCTAAAAATCAATGCGGCTGTAAGCAATGCCAAGGCATTCATAAAGGTTGTCGAGGAGTTTGGCAGCTTTGATAAGTTCATATGGGGATATGTAAATTACAGGCCTATAATAAACCAATGGGAAAAAATCTCGGATATGCCGGCCCGTACCCCGCTATCCGACAAAATCAGCAAGGACCTTGCAAAGAGAGGCTTCAAGTTTGTCGGAAGCACTATTATATATTCATTCATGCAGGCTGTCGGCATGGTTAATGATCATACCACGGATTGCTTTGCTTATAAGGAGTGCTGCGTATAAGGCGTGATTCAAGCTTCCGATAAAGCATCCCGCGATGAACGGCTTAAGATGCGGAAGCCGGTTTTAACGGTGCTGACGGATGGATGATAAATCAAAAACAGCCCTTGGCATGACCAAAAGGTGATAGTCCTTTCCTGCGGGGAAGGTACTTTCGGCTGCCAAGGGCTAAGTTTTTATAATAATGTCCCGAAATTGGCAAAGAGATACATTCTTATACCAGCTCAAGCATCAGTTCCCGGACCGTCCCGGGGTCCCGTACCTGGTCTACGAGGGGTTCCCTGCCTGCCAGAATCCTGTTCATTTCATGGTAATCGGGGCGTTCCTCGCGATATAAGATGCCTATCGGTATGCGGTCACCAAACTCCATTGCCCTTTCCATGGCCTTGATTTTATCCGAGGGGTCGTAATCGTCTTCCAGGTAATACACCCTGTCCCTGTACCATGCAAAGGTATTTACCTTGTTGAAGCTGATGCAGTTCTGCAGTATGTCCACCAGGGCATAGCCCTTGTAGGATATGGCCTCCTTCATCATAGCCACGAGATGCTTCTGGTCGCCGCAGAACGACCTGGCTACAAACCCGGCTCCTGCCGATATGGCAAGAAGAACAGGATTAAGCGGATGATTAATGTTGCCGTAGGCCTGGGCATTTGTCGTGTGTCCCAGCGAGGTGGTGGGTGATGATTGCCCCTTGGTCAGACCGTATATCTGGTTGTTGTGAACAAAATGGGCGATGTTGACATTACGGCGTATAGCATGAATGAAATGGTTTCCGCCTTCGCCGTATGAATCACCGTCACCGGTATTGACTATGACGGTAAGGCCTTCATTGGCTATCTTCGCCGCAGCCGCGGCCGGAAGGCTTCTGCCGTGGAGACCGCAGAATGTATTAGCGCTTATATATTGAGGGGTTTTTGCCGCCTGTCCTATTCCTGCGGCAACGAGAACCTTGTGCGGGTCCTTGCCCAGTTCCTCCAATGCGGTCTTTAAACATTTCAAAATACTGAAATTGCCGCACCCGGGGCACCAGGCGGTTTCATAGGTACTAAATGATTTTCCCATTACAAGCCCTCCTTCCGTAACAGCTTTTGCAGCCTGTCTGCAATCTCTTCGCCTGAAATCTGGCGGCCGTCGTATTTCAGGATGCATCCGTCACACTTAATTCCGGTCATCTCCATGATCAGTCCCGCAAGCTGTCCGGTGGCATTTTGCTCTATGTTGTATATCTTTTTTGCCATGGCTGCCTTTGCCGTAAGAAGCTTTGTCGGCAGCGGGTAAATGTCTCCAAAAACCAATGCTCCGTATTTCTGACTGCCTTCAGAATTCAGGATTTTTACCGCTTCTTTAATCGGCCCGTAAGTCGATCCCCAACCGACAAGAAGAATGTCAAAATTCTCATCCCCTATGAATTCGGGCTCCTGCAGCTCTTTAACCACGCCTTCAAGCTTGCGCATCCGTTTATCCGCCATATTTCTGCGCACCTCTGCGCTTTCCGTTATTGCTCCGCTTTCATCATGCTCGTCGCTGTCCGCGGTGACAAAGTATTTGCCTTTTCCGGGTATTTTTCTTAATGATATGCCGTCGTCGGTTATTCGATATCTCAGGTAGCCTTCATCATCTTCGCAAGAGACAAGCGGTGCGGTGCTCGGAACCCTGGACAGGTCATACATCTGAACAGTCGATGTGGAGTCTCCAAGGTACTGATCGCTTAAAATGATTACAGGCATTTGATATTTGTCCGCGATATGGAATGCACGGGCCGTCTGGTAAAAGGCGTCCTCATGGCTGCGCAGGGCGATGACCATTCTTGGGAATTCTCCCTGCGAGGCATGTATGGCGAATCTTAGGTCCGCCTGCTCCGTACGGGTGGGGAGACCTGTAGCCGGGCCCGGGCGCTGGACATTGACCACTACGACCGGAATCTCGGCGATGCCTGAAAGCCCCAGGGCTTCAACCATCAATGAGAATCCGCCGCCGGAGGTGCCCGTCATAGCCCTTACACCCGCATATGAAGCACCGATTGCCATATTGATGGCGGCAATTTCATCCTCGGCCTGTTCCATAACCACTCCGGCTTTTACGCCATGCCGGGACAAGTATTCCATTATTGGTGTAGCTGGCGACATCGGGTATGCACTGTAGAATTTAAGCCCCGCGGCGATTGCGCCCAAGGCCACAGCCTGGTTGCCGCTTATCAGCATGTAATCCTTGTATCCGCCGCCGGTATGGGGATACCTGCATTCCACGCTGTCGTATCCGAATCGGGCCGCTTCCCGGTTAATCTCAATGTAATCCTTTTTGATGTGATCTTTCATTATATCGAAAGCATATTCCAGTTCAACGCTGAAGAGCTTGAGTACGGCCCCTATAGAGATGCTTCCGGCAACCCTGGGATTGCCAAGCTCCTTCGCCTTATCCGCCATGGGTATGCGGATGGCGTCAAAATCGCCTTTCAGGCTACTGTCACATAATATAAATCCGTCCTTCTTTAAATTATCCCTGTGAATATATACCGTTTCTTCATTGAGTGCAATGATTCCGTCAAGCTTGCTGCTGTGGGAGGTGATTTCTTCATTTCCAAACCTTATTACCATGAAATTGTGACCGCCGCGTATACGCGACATGAAATCGCGGAACGTATAGACAAAGTAACCGGATTTTTTAAATGCCTTTTCCAGGATGGATACCGTAGTATCAATTCCTTGTCCTGCCGCTCCGCCTACCAGTATGTTGTACATTAACTCGCCTCCTTTGCTTTGGGATGCTTTAAGTATATAGTATAATGCCATTTTTTACAATCTTTTAGCTTGCCTTGGATAGGGCATTAAACTATAATAATCATGGGAATACTAGGACGGCCTGCTGTAAAAGTTATATATGGCCGGTTAATGTGTTTTATGTAAAAAGGAGGTTGAATCATGGCAAAAGCGTATATTTTTCTTGCGGACGGATTCGAAGAGGTGGAAGCGTTAACAGTTGTTGATTTTTTAAGAAGAGCGCAGATTGACATATCCATGGTATCCATAACCGGAGACCTAAAAGTTACGGGTTCACATCAGATAACGGTAGTGGCGGACATGCTGTTTGGGGATGGCAAATTCGAAGAGGCAGACCTTTTGATCCTCCCGGGCGGTATGCCGGGAACAACAGCTCTTATGAATCATGAGGGGCTGGATAAGCTCCTGAGAGACTTCCATGGCAAAAACAAGACCATAGCGGCCATATGTGCTGCTCCAAGCGTGCTTGGAACCAAGGGCCTTTTGGAAGGAAAACGGGCGACTTGTTACCCGGGATTTGAAAGCAAGCTGAAGGGGTGCATTGCTACCGGTGAAGATGTGGTAATCGACGGCAATATTATCACTTCGAAGGGGCCGGGAACCGCCATGGACTTTGCGCTTACGCTTATCTCCGTATTTAAGGATAAGGGTACTGCCAGGAAAATAGCGGAAGGCGGCATGTACAAGCATTACAACTGACAGCGGGATGATGCATTAGATGATGCAGTCAAGGCACTTGTCCTGTGAGACAGGTGCCTTTATATAAAGCTGAAAGGACGTGATTTTATATGAGAAAATCAATGGTGGCATTTGAAGTCAAATACAACAGAAATTACAGGAAGGAGGGCGTCATACGGCTCTCCTGATACGGGAGGTAAAACATTGAATAAGGATTTTATAGCAAAACACTGGTACGCGTATATTTATGAACAGATGGAGAATCAGACCCATGATGTGGAATTCCTGCTTGAAGTCCTGCGCAGGAATACCGACGGTTCGCCCCAGAGAATTCTCGAGGTGGCCTGCGGCGGAGGAAGGATATGTATACCCCTGGCCCAGGCAGGACATATGGTCACCGGTTTTGATGCGGATGAACATATGCTGCTTCGCTGTTACCGCAGGATGAAGGGCTTAAGCAATATCACCTGCTATAAGGCGGATGCATTGTCCTCAGACTGGGGCTTCGGATTTGACGTAGTTGTCCTGGGCGGAAATATCCTGATCAATATTGAATCGGACATGGATTATGAAAAGGCCCAGCAGACCTTTATCTGCAAAGCGGCCATGGCTTTAAGACCCGGAGGGCATCTGTACCTTGATTTTGACCTGCATTTTAATCCGTCGGAAATATTTAACGGGTTGGGTGAAAGCAGTTATTTTAACGGCACGGACGATTTGGGAACCTGGGGGCGAACGGTCAGCTGCGGTGAAGCCTACGATCCCGTAACGCGCATATGTACCGGAACCGGTCATTGGGAGATTAAAGCAAACAACGGCGAATCTTTTGTTATCCCGCAGCGGTGGTACAAGCATATACCGACCCAGGGGCAGGTATATGGCTGGATTTCCGAAGCCGGTCTTTCAGTCGAAAGGACATATAAGAATTACACAGACGAGCCGCTTTCGGAGCCCATTGACGAATCGACACACCGTGCGACCATCTGGGCAAGAAGAAATTGACATATATGAAAAACGGGGCGGATGTCCCATCAAAGGGGGCGAAGACCGCTCCCTTTTTTCTTTTATTTTTGATTATATGGCATAATATCTTTACGCAGCGCAATAAGGCATATCAGGTTCGGAACAGCCATAAGGGCATTTACAAAATCGGTAAGCTCCCAAACCAGATTCAGGGACATGATCGAACCAATGAAAATCATGACAATATAGCACAGCCTGTATGCGCCTATACCGGATTTCCCGAAAAGGTATTCCGCCGTCTTTTCTCCGAAATAAGACCAGCCGATAAGTGTGGCTGCGGCAAATGCCATTATTGAAATCCCCAGAACCGTCCTTCCGAACGGTATCGGCAGGAATGCAGCTGTTGTAAGCTCGGCAAAGGAATATCCTTTTAATGATGCCGGATTTTTCAGTATATTTGATACTATGACCAAACCGGTGATGGCGCACATGAAAACCGTATCCCAGAAGGTTGCGCTCATGGATACCAGCGCCTGTTTTGCCGGATGGGTGGTCTTGGCACCGGCGGCGGCTATTGCGGCAGAACCGAGGCCTGCTTCATTGGTAAACAAGCCGCGGGCAATCCCGTACCTGGCGGCAAGGGTGAGGTTGCCTCCTATAAAACCTCCGGCAACCGCAGCCGGAAGCTTTGCGGGCAAAAACGCGGACCGGAGAATAATATAAAAACTTTGGCCTATATAATTACGATTGATTATTAAAATAGCTGTGCAGGCCAGGAGATAAAAGGCTCCCATGGCAGGAACAAGCTTTGTGCATATCTTCCCTATGGATTTAATGCCCCCTATTATCACCAGCCCTACGGTAACAGATACCGCCATGCCTGTAAGGACCTCGGGAAGGCCCCATAATGTCCCGGCTGTTTCCGTTACCGCCCTGGCCTGGGTCGAGCAGCCGACACCATAGGAAGCAACGAGAGTAAAGATGCTGAAAAGGACCGCAAGCCATTTCTTTTTCATGCCGTATTCGATGGCGTACATGGGGCCGCCAATATACCGGTTGTCGTCGGTTTTCCTTCTGTAAAGCACACCAAGAAAGCATTCGGCATATGAGGTTGCCATGCCGAACAGTCCGGTCAGCCAGCACCAGAAAACCGCTCCCGGACCGCCCAGCGCAACAGCGGTCGAGATACCGACTATGTTGCCCGTTCCTATGGTGGCGGCAAGTGTCGCAGCCAATGTCGCAAATCCGCTTATATCTCCTTCGGCTTCCGAATCCTGCTCAACCGACAGCCTGACAGCCTTCAGAATATGCCTTTGGATTCCTTTCAGGCGGATTGTGTAAAATATATGGACACCGAAAAGCAGGGCGGGAAGGGGAATACCCCAAATGAACCGGTTTAAGGATGATAACAGGGAAAGCATATAGGACCCCCATAAGGCGGCTTTCTATATAATATGATATAAAATTTGGGCATATTATTAATATTTCATATAGTGTATGAAGGATGGGGACAGAATATTGTCAGTATATAACAAAAATAGTGTATATTTACAAGATAAATGTTGACAGATGTTTTAATATGTCATATATTTGCAATAGTGTATTTTGATAGGAGGGATACCGGTTGTCATGAGCAACAATATAATGAAACATGATTATTTGGAGGAAACGGGCGTGTACGGTTACTATTTCTTATCTAACGAAACATGCAAAAACATTATTATATCGGCCGGAGTCAGCGGAGTTCATCCTGCATTGTCCGTGAAAAAAGTAAGCACACTGATCAGACAGAAAAAAGGAGCTATGGGGAATTTAATACCCGCACTGCGAAACATTAATCATGATGTCATTTCCCAGTATTCCGGCAAATTAGCGGAATGCCTGGTTTATGCTGCCTGCAGCGGGAAGGATCTGGAGATTGCCATGGGTTATCCGAAAATTCTCAGCATTTCGGTCAATTAAGTAATAAAAAGACAAATTATATAACCATTGGCTATTGGAACAATAATTACCATCATATTATTTACCTTCTTTGTTAACAATATGATTACAGGCAATACAGAGACAAAATTGAACGTGGAATATTCCGCTGAACCTACGAAATAATTTTGTTGATGGATTGCTTTGATAATCGTAATGGAGGTGAAAATATGGCAAGTAATAATAGTGGTTCTAACAGAGTAGAAGTTCCTCAGGCAAGAGAAGCTCTTAATCGCTTTAAGATGGAAGTTGCCAACGAGCTTGGCGTTCCGTTAAAGCAGGGTTATAATGGAGACTTGACAAGTAAACAGAATGGTTCTGTTGGCGGTGAAATGGTAAGACGCATGATCCGCAGCCAGGAACAGGCGATGTCAGGTCAGTCCGGACAGTAAGCAAAATAACAAATAATCCGGCTCAGCCGGATTATTTTCTTTTCAAACATATATTGTATATGTTAGAATTAGTATCGGAACAATTCGAACGCAGTAATCAGGCTGCATGGGCAGCATATATTTACATATATAAGAGCTAACCGGTTTATTTTTTTGCTGCTGAAGCATTGACAGCAATGTCGCAGCAGCATAGGTGCTGGCAGAAAAGCTGTCAATACCGGCATTTAAATTCAAATGCCATTTTTGGCATGGAAGGGAGTAGATTATGGGTAAATACTTTGGGACCGACGGATTCAGGGGAGAGGCAAATATAAACCTAACTGTCGAGCATGCATTCAAGGTGGGAAGATTTCTTGGCTATTACTACGGAAAAGACCACAAAGCCAATGTCGTTATTGGGAAAGATACCAGAAGATCAAGCTACATGTTCGAATATGCGCTTGTAGCCGGACTGACGGCCAGCGGAGCGGACACATATCTTCTGCACGTAACCACAACGCCGAGCATATCTTATGTGGTAAGAACCGAAGGATTTGACTGCGGAATAATGATATCAGCCAGCCATAATCCCTATTATGACAACGGTATTAAGGTATTTAACGGCAACGGCTGCAAGCTGGAGGCCGAAGTGGAGGATATGATAGAGGCGTACATAGACGGCAAGACGGGCGAGATACCGCTTGCGACCCGTGAAGATATAGGAAAGACCGTTGATTATGCCATAGGCAGGAACCGTTATATAGGATACCTGATATCCCTGGCCACCAGATCATTCCAGGGGAAGAAGGTCGGCCTGGACCTGGCCAACGGATCGGCAACGACGATAGCAAAAAGGGTTTTTGACGCCATCGGGGCAAAAACCTATGTTATAAACGGCGAACCGGACGGAACAAATATAAACAGGGACTGCGGCTCGACACACATTAAGAGACTGCAGGAATTTGTAGTTGAAAACGAACTGGACGTGGGATTCGCATATGACGGAGATGCGGACAGATGCCTGGCTGTTGATGAAAAGGGCAACCTGGTCTGCGGTGACAAGATCATGTACTTATGCGGTGTATACATGAAGAAAAGAAACGATCTTGCTAACAATACCATAGTTACCACGGTCATGTCCAACATGGGGCTTTACGAAGCGTTGGACCGCCAGGGCATCAATTATGTAAAAACACCGGTCGGTGACAAGTATGTATACGAGAACATGCAGCAGAACGGCCATTCATTGGGCGGTGAGCAGTCCGGGCATATCATATTCAGCAAGCTTGCCGCAACCGGTGACGGGATACTGACATCGCTTAAGATAATGGAGGTAATGCTTGAAAGCAAGGCGACGCTTTCGGAACTGTGCAAGGACATACAGATTTTCCCGCAGCACTTGGTAAATGTCAGGGTTAAGGACAAGAGCGTTTTCAGAAATGACAAGGTCATAGCAGATTATATTGCCGAGGTTGGCGAAAGGCTTGGCAAGGAAGGAAGAATACTTGTCAGGGAAAGCGGAACTGAGCCGGTTATCCGTGTCATGGCTGAAGCCAAGACGGATGAGCTTTGCAAGAGCGTTGTTGATGACATTGTAGCCAAGATTAAAGAGCAAGGCCATGCCGTATAAATGAATGGTTGCAATTCATCCGCAAATCTGATATGATAATAGGCTGACAATAAAATTAATGGTATTTGTGGATATTATCTGCTATACTAAGTTATATCGAAGGATAATTAGGAGGAAACCAAATGAGCTTACAGATTGAAAAACTGGAGAAAAATATGGCAAAGCTTACTATTGAGGCTTCTGCAGAGGAATTCGAAAAGGCCATACAGAAGGCTTATCAGAAGAACAAGAATAAGTTCAATATTCAAGGATTTCGCAGAGGAAAAGCACCTCTTGTCATGATAGAAAGAATTTACGGGCCCGAGGTTTTTTATGAGGACGCGGCAAATGAAATAATACCCGAGGCTTATGACAAGGCTGTTGCCGATAGTGAACTTGAGATTGTATCACGCCCGGAAATTGACGTTGTACAGATCGAGAAAGGGAAGCCCTTTATTTTCACCGCCAAGGTTGCCATAAAGCCTGAGGTGACCCTGGGACAGTACAAGGGCATTGAGATTGAAAAGAAGGAAGCAACCGTAACCGACGAGGAAGTCATGAACCGCATAAACAGGGAGCTGGAGCAGAACGCAAGGATTATTACGGTTGATGACAGACCGGTTCAGGATGGGGATATAGCCGTTATCAATTATGAAGGATTTGTTGACGGAGTACCGTTTGAAGGAGGCAAAGGGGAGAACTACTCGTTGCCCATCGGCTCCGGCACCTTTATAGACAATTTTGAGCAGCAGCTTATCGGAAAATCCACAGGAGAGGAATTTGAAGTAAATGTAACATTCCCTGAGAACTACCATGCCAAGGAGCTGGCCGGCAAGCCTGCGGTATTCAAGGTAAAAATCAATGAGATTAAAGTAAAAGAGCTGCCCAAGCTGGACGATGAATTCGCACAGGATGTATCGGAATTTGATACACTGGATGAATACAAGGAGAGTATTAGGGCTACAATTAAGGAGAATAAGGAAAAAGAGCTTAAGATTGCCAAGGAAAACGAGGTAATCGATAAGATTATAGAAAATGCTTCAATGGAAATTCCTGAACCCATGATCGACACAATGGTTATGCAGATGGCCGACGATTTTTCAATGAGGCTGAGGTACCAGGGATTGACCCTTGAGCAGTATTTCAAGTTTACCGGCATGGACGCCGGGAAGTTTACCGAAAGCTTAAGGCCGCAGGCATTAAAGAGCATTCAGACCAGGTTGGTTCTTGAGGCTGTTGCCAAGGCTGAGAACATCGAGGTGTCCGACGAGGAGCTGGAAAAGGATATTAATGAGAAGGCTTCAATGTACAACATGGAACCTGACAAATTGAAGGAAATGCTTGGAGAAAAAGAAATAAAAAGAATCAAGGAAGATATAGCTGTCCAGAAGGCAATAGACTTGGTAACAGAGGCAGCCAAGGAGATATAGCCTTCAGCAATAATGTCTTTATAAAGGAGGAATAAGTATGAGCTTGATACCTTATGTCATAGAGCAAACCAGCCGCGGTGAAAGAAGCTACGACATATTTTCAAGGCTTCTGAAGGAAAGGATAGTTTTCCTGGGTGAGGAAGTAACCGATGCGGTTGCCAGCGTAATAGTGGCACAGCTTCTTTTCCTGGAATCCGAGGATCCCGGAAAAGATATAAACTTCTACATTAACAGTCCAGGCGGTTCTGTAACCGCAGGAATGGCAATATACGACACCATGAACTACATTAAATGTGATGTATCAACAATATGCATAGGCCTTGCGGCCAGCATGGGAGCATTCCTGCTGGCAGGAGGAACAAAAGGAAAACGCTTTGCTCTGCCCAACGCGGAGATCATGATTCACCAGCCGTCAGGCGGAGCCAGGGGACAAGCAACGGACATCAAGATTATTGCCGACAACATCATGAAGACGAAGAGAAGGATAAATGAGATTTTATCCAAGAATACGGGAAAACCGCTGGAGGTCATAGAGGTTGATACCGAGAGAGACTTCTATATGAGTGCCGAAGAAGCCAAGAATTACGGCATTATCGACGGTATTTTAACCAGCAGATAACTGCCGGCTTGTTTTCAAGGCGGAAAGAATGAGGTGAAATATTATGGCAGGAAAAGTAGATGATAGAAAGCAGCTGAGATGCTCGTTCTGCAATAAGACCCAGGATCAGGTAAGAAAACTGATTGCCGGGCCGGGGGTTTATATTTGCGACGAGTGTATCGAGGTATGCAGTGAAATAATAGAAGAAGAGTTTGACAGGGATTCGGTGATAGGCAATGATATCAATCTGCTTAAGCCTGCTGAAATCAAGAGTTTTTTGGATCAGCATGTAATAGGACAGGAAGAAGCAAAAAAAGTACTGTCAGTTGCGGTATACAATCATTATAAAAGGGTGCTTGTTGACAGGGATCTGGACGTAGAGATCCAGAAAAGCAATATTCTAATGCTGGGACCGACAGGTTCCGGAAAAACATATCTGGCCCAGACCCTGGCGAAGCTTCTCAATGTTCCGTTTGCGATTGCGGATGCAACGACTCTTACCGAGGCAGGTTATGTCGGTGAGGATGTGGAGAATATCCTGTTAAGGCTAATCCAAGCCGCCGATTACGATATTGAGCGCGCTCAATACGGTATTATTTATATTGACGAAATAGATAAAATAACGCGTAAGTCTGAAAACACATCCATAACCAGGGATGTGTCGGGCGAGGGTGTTCAGCAGGCATTGCTGAAAATCCTTGAAGGCACGATTGCTTCCGTTCCTCCCCAGGGAGGAAGAAAGCATCCCCACCAGGAATTCATACAGATAGACACGACTAATATCCTGTTTATCTGCGGAGGGGCTTTTGACGGACTAGAAAAGATAATTGAGGCCAGAATCGGGCAGAAATCCATAGGATTCAACGCCGTAATATCCGAAAAAGAAAAGAAAAATATCGGAGAGCTCTTCCGTCAGGTCATGCCCCAGGATTTGATCAAGTTCGGTTTGATACCGGAATTTGTCGGCCGTGTTCCTGTATGTGTAGCGTTGGATGCGCTTGATGAAGAGACATTAAAGAGAATTCTTGTTGAGCCGAAGAACGCCATCACCAAGCAGTACAAGAAGCTGTTCGAGATGGACGGCGTTGAGCTGGAGTTTGATGAAGGAGCAATCGAAGAAGTCGCCAGAATGAGCTTTAAGAGAAAGATAGGAGCCAGGGGACTGCGTTCAATCATGGAGGCATCAATGATGGATACCATGTTTGAAATACCGTCCGATTCCAATATCGTTAAATGTATAATTACCAGGGATGTGATTCTTGGCAAGGAAAAGCCGAAGCTTATCAGGGCCGAGGAGGGCGGCATTGTAAGAAAGCCGTCCATCAGGAGATCCTCAAAAAAAAGCAAGGGAGAAATTGCATAAAGCGGTTTGACGGTTTCTTTATAAATCACACTTATAATAATGAGTAACCGGGCTCTTAAATATTAATTACATCGAAAGAACCTTGGTTGCTCATTTTGTCTTAAAGCCTAACGGGAGGTATGAGATGGTAATAAAGAAGGTAAGCCTTGAAACGGTATGCGGAACAAACAGCGTATTTCCCGATAATGACAAGCCTGAGATTGCCTTTGCCGGAAAATCCAACGTGGGCAAATCGTCCCTGATAAATGCCCTTGTAAACAGAAAATCCTTTGCAAGGACTTCATCAACCCCCGGCAAGACGCAGACGGTAAACTTTTATAATATTAATGATTCCTTGTATTTTGTTGACCTGCCGGGCTACGGATATGCAAAGGCGTCCGAAACCGCAAAAAAAAGATGGGGCCGGATGGTTGAAAGATACTTGATGGGTTCAAAGCAGCTGAAGGCAATATTATTATTGATAGATATACGCCATGAACCGTCCGGGAACGACAGGATGATGTTTGAATGGATGAAATATCATGGATTTATGCCGGTTGTCATTGCCACGAAAGCGGACAAGATAGGCAAAAGCCATGTTCAAAAGCATGTTAAAATGATCAGGGAAGGAATAGGAGCCGGAGAAGAGACAAAAATAATCCCCTTTTCGTCGGTTACGAAACAGGGGAGGGATGAAATATGGAATCTTATTTTAGACGCCTGCCTGATATCCGATGTTGATTCTGCCGATAAATGATGGTATTATTAGCTGAGAAGAGCAGACATCAGGTAGGAATATATTTCGGAACTTTTTTCCCTCCATTTGCCGCACATTGATATGGCATCCTCTTCGGTCGGAACAGTCAATGACAGGTCGATAATATGTGTGTCTCTTTCTATTACACTTAATCTAACCGTAAACTCACCTTTTCTAATCTGTGTGTAGTCCGCGGGAAAAGACACTTCCTCCTTGAGCCGGTATTTATTCTGTTTCAGGTATTCCTCTATGTCGTCCTTTATTCCGGCCGAAATCATATTGTCAAAAAAGCGAAGGGTTTCATACCCTGTATCCGTTATACTGTAGAGTGAACTGTTTCGTATGGTTTTAACATTTATATACCCGTCCTCCAAAAGCTCGGAGATTACCCTTTGAACATTGAAGTAGTTGGTGTATTCCTTTTCCAGTATAAAGGCAGTCAGCTGGGCGTTGGACAGGGGAAAATCCACACGGCTTAATATATGTAAAATAATTAATTTATACAGCATGAAAGTATCGGATGTAATTTTAAACACCTCCTGCAGGTAATATATATTTATCATAACACCGATATATTATGAAATCAAATTGAAAATATTTTACTAAACCGGCTAAAGGGTGTATAATTAATAAAAAAATACATTAAATGGACGATAATACCTTATTACTTCTTCTATTCAATCCTATCTATTCCCCGTAATCCAATCCATGCATTAAACCCATCAAATATCAAAGGAGCTGATTCAATGGATAATCAAAATGATTCTATGACTCTTGTCCGGTTAAGGGAACTGGCTAAAGAGAAAGGCATTAAAAATATTACCGCGCTTAAAAAGGCTGATTTAATCCAGGCCTTGCAACAGTATGACCAAAAATGCGCCACGGACCGGGATAACGGCAATAATGCCGTCAATAATGCAGGTCAGGCCGGTCAGACAGCAGATAATTCCGGCGAGACAGCTCCCGTTGTTTCCAAAGATGACATTAGACGCACGGTTCATGCAGATATAGAGCATTTGGATAGCGGTGAGACAAAAGAAGGCATCCTTGAGGTTTTGCCGGACGGATACGGGTTTATACGGTGTGACAATTACCTGCCAGGTGAAAATGACGTATATGTATCGCCCGCACAGATAAGAAGGTTCAACCTTAAAACCGGTGACATTGTCACGGGCAACACCAGGATTAAGAGCCAGAATGAGAAGTTTTCAGCATTGCTCTATATAAAGGAAGTAAACGGATTTCCGCCGAACGAAGCTCAAAAAAGGCCTAAATTCGAGGATTTGACGCCAATATTCCCTAATGAAAGAATCCACCTGGAAACTCCGGGCGGTGGGGTCGCCATGAGAATGGTAGATTTAATCTCGCCTATCGGCAAAGGCCAAAGGGGAATGATTGTATCCCAGCCCAAGACCGGAAAGACAACACTTCTAAAGCAAATTGCGAAGGCTATTACAAAAAATCATCCCGAAATTAAGCTGATTATTCTGTTAATTGATGAAAGACCCGAAGAGGTTACGGATATAAAGGAATCCATAGAAGGCAAGAACGTCGAGGTTATTTACTCCACCTTTGACGAGCTGCCTGAAAATCACAAGCGTGTGTCGGAAATGGTTATTGAAAGGGCTAAGCGCCTGGTGGAGCACAAGCAGGATGTCGTAATACTGCTTGACAGCATTACCAGGCTTGCCAGGGCATACAACCTTACGATACAGCCCAGCGGAAGGACATTGTCCGGAGGCCTGGATCCGGCAGCCCTTTACATGCCTAAGAAATTCTTCGGTTCCGCAAGGAACATGCGGGAAGGAGGAAGCCTTACCATACTGGCAACGGCACTGGTGGATACGGGCAGCCGCATGGATGACGTTGTCTTTGAGGAATTTAAAGGCACCGGCAATATGGAGCTGGTTCTCGACAGAAGCCTTTCGGAGAAGCGTATATTCCCGGCCATTGACCTGCCAAAATCCAGTACAAGGCGGGAGGACCTGCTGCTTACCCAGTCCGAGCTTGAAGCCATGTACTTGATAAGAAGGGCTCTCAACAGCATGAAATCGGATGAAGCTCTCGAAAGGATAATCGATTTGTTCATAAAAACCAGGTCAAATGCTGAATTCATTGAGATCATCAAAAAGACCAAAATTGTCTTTTAGGTATTGCAAAGAAAAAACAGCTATGCTATAATGAGTAAGCTGTTCGTAAACTGCATATTTATATAGAATTGCTATATGGCTCGATAGCGGTAGATTTAGTAGTGAAGAGGTGAAATCATGAAAACAGAAATCCATCCTAAGTATTATCAGGCTAAGGTAACATGCAACTGTGGAAATGAATTTGTTACAGGCTCGACAAAAGAAGAAATCCGTGTTGAGGTTTGTTCCAAATGCCATTCATTCTATACAGGTCAGCAAAAAGCTGCTGTAGCCCGTGGAGCGATTGAGAAGTTCAATCGTAAGTATGGTATTAACAAGGAAGATAACTAGAGTGCATTTATAAAGCATAAAAAAGCGGGTTGAGGTTTATTTCCTCAACCTATTTTCATATCAGGATTACCGGATTGGACCCGATGAAAAAATACGATTTTATAAATTGGTGAAATATGATATAATGTACGCGTATTAACATATTACATAAAGGGAAGCGGTATGATTTTATCATGGTGTTTTCCTTATATATAAATACAACGCGAGCGAAAATATTAAGAAAGGTTTGGGATAAAGATGAAACCATCCGGTATTGGGGGAATGGGTGTTATTGAAGGCGTAATGATGAAGAATAAAGAGGAGTACGCCATAGCAGTTCGTAAACCGAATAATGAGATTGCCATCGAGAAGAAGAGTCACAGGGACTTTTCGAACAAGGTCAAATTATTCAAGCTGCCGATATTCAGAGGCATGCTGGCTTTCGTCGATTCGATGGTGCTGGGTTTGAGCGCGCTTAACTTCTCAGCCGCCTTTTTTGAGGAAGAAGAGGCACAAGAAGAAAGCAAGGAAAATAACGATAGAAAAGACGACAAGAAAAGCGACAAGGTTAAACAAGATAAGGCAAATGAGGACGCCGGGCAGGAAAAGACGAAAACAACCGAAAATGACAATGCCTTGCTTATGGCCTTGGCTGTAATAATATCTCTAGTCGTATCCATAACATTATTCATGGTAGTGCCGGCTTTCCTGTCCAACCTGCTGTCCAGATGGATTTCAAGCGTATTCCTGCTGGCATTGGCAGAGGGCATTATAAGGCTGTTGATATTTATCGGATATATTGTTATTGTGTCCCAGATGAAGGATATAAAGAGAGTATTCATGTATCACGGAGCGGAACACAAGACTATCAACTGTATCGAAAACGGATTTGAGCTTACCCTTGAAAATGTAAAATGGCAGTCAAAGGCCCATAAACGCTGCGGAACCAGCTTCATGCTCCTGGTAATGCTTATAAGCCTTGTGTTATTTGTTCTGATTAGGCCCAGGACCTTGGCGCTCAGGGTTCTTTCCCGCATACTGCTTGTGCCGATAGTGGCAGGAATATCCTATGAGTTCATCCGTTTTGCAGGAAGAAGCGAGAGCAGGATAGTGGATATAATAAGCAGGCCTGGATTATGGATGCAGGCACTGACCACAAGGGAACCTGACGATGACATGCTGGAGGTTGCCATGGCTTCGGTGGAAGCGGTTTTTGACTGGAGAGAGTTCCTTAACAGGCAGGAGAGCGAAAAGGCGGCCAAGCAAAAGACAAAGGAGCAAAAGCCTGTCAAGCAGAAGCCTGCCAGGCAAAAGCCTGTGGCTGCAAAACAGGATGCCAAGGAATTAAATGAAAAAGTAAGGGAGATTAAATATAGAAAGAACGATGCCAAGAGCGAATATGCCGCAGTGCGCGAGATAAGCATAGCAAGTCCGAAGCAGGACGATAATGATGAGGATGACGAGATTTTAAAGGCTCTTGACAAGTATCTGGACCTAAGTGATGACGATTAAGGATGTTATGAGTACTTATAGGGAACTTTTGCAGACTGCGCGGGAATTCCTGGAAAAAAAGGGGATAGCAGATGCCGGACTGGACGCCTGGTATCTGCTGGCCCATGTATTTGGAATTGACAGAGCAGATTTTTTCATGTATGGAGACGAGACCGTTTCCCCTGAAAAAGCCCTGATTTATAAAGAACTGGTGGAGAAAAGGGCCATGCATGTTCCCCTGCAGTATATAACGGGAACACAGCAGTTCATGGGGCTGGAGTTTGAGGTAGATGAAAATGTCCTTATTCCAAGACAGGAAACGGAGCTTCTTGCCGAAGAGGTATTAAAGGTCTGCAAAGGCAAATCGGTACTGGACATATGCACCGGTTCGGGTTGTATAATAATTTCCCTGGCTGTTCTGGGAAACCTTAATAAAGCCGTAGGAACCGACATATCCCCAAAAGCCCTTGAGGTGGCTGAAAGAAACGCAAAAAGGCATAATGCAGCGGTGGAGTTTATACAAAGCGATTTATTGGAGAAAGTGAAGGGATCATATGATATCATTGTATCCAATCCGCCATATATTAAATCTGATGAGTACAGGACATTGATGCCCGAGGTCAGGGATCATGAACCGAGGCTTGCGCTTGACGCCGGTGAAACGGGACTGGTCTTCTACGAAAGGATTATTAAGAATCTTGACAAATATCTTAAACCCGGCGGGTATGTATTTTTTGAAATAGGATATAACCAGGGGAAGGAAGTATCACACCTGCTTTACGAGGCGGGGTTTGAAAACATAAATGTAAAAAAGGATTACAGCGGTTATGACCGTATCGTATGCGCAAAAAAGCGTTTAAATGACATAATGGAGGAATGATTGATGTTTGATCGTTTGGAAGGCATTCTTAAAAGATATAGGGAAATAGAGCAGGAGTTAATGGACCTGAATGTAGTTAATGACCCGAACAGGTATAAAAACCTGATGAAGGAACAGGCGGAGATTTCCGAGATAGTTGAAAAATATCTTGAGTATAAAGAGACCAAGAAAACAATGGAGGACAGCCTTCAGATACTGGAGGAGGAAAGCGATGAGGAGCTTCGCGAGCTGGCCAGGGAAGAGCTTAATGAAAGCAGGCAAAAAATCGCAAAGATTGAAGAAGAGCTGAAAATACTTCTGCTTCCGAAGGATCCCAACGATGACAAGAATGTTATTGTTGAAATACGCGGCGGAGCGGGAGGAGATGAAGCCGCCCTCTTTGCGGCCGAGCTGTACCGCATGTATGTGATGTATGCCGAGAGGAAACGCTGGAAGGTTGATATGATGAACTTAAATGAAAACGGCCTTGGCGGTTTCAAGGAAGTCATCTTTATGATCAGCGGAAAAGGAGCTTACTCAAGGCTGAAATATGAAAGCGGGGTCCATCGTGTACAAAGGGTCCCGGTTACGGAATCCAGCGGTCGGATTCATACATCAACGGCAACCGTGGCAATCATGCCCGAGGCCGATGAGGTTGATGTGGAAATAGATTTGAACGACTGCAGGTTTGACGTATACAGGTCCTCTGGTCATGGCGGACAGAGCGTAAATACCACCGATTCGGCGGTAAGGCTTACGCACATTCCGACCGGAATAGTTGTAACCTGCCAGGATGAAAAATCACAGCTGAAGAATAAGGAAAAAGCGTTAAAGATCCTGCGTTCGCGGTTATATGAGATGGAGCTTGAGAAGGCACAGAGTGCGGAGGCGGAAGCAAGAAAAAGCCAGATTGGTTCCGGGGACCGCTCAGAGAAGATCAGGACATATAATTTCCCGCAGGGCAGGGTAACGGATCATCGAATCAAGCTCACGCTCCACCAAATAGACGACATACTGAACGGGGATCTGGATGAAATAATCGACCACCTTATAGCTGCCGACCAGGCTGCAAAGCTTGGCAAGATGCAGGAGCAGGATTAAAGGACAGATTGGTATATGAAACAAAGGGACATTATTACCAGCCTGAATAACCCGCAGATAAAGAACCTTGTTCTATTGCAGAAGAAATCAAAAGCAAGAAAAGAGCAAGGTTTATTTGTAGCGGAAGGGATTAAGATGGTGAGTGAGGCCAGGGAAACGGGATTATTGGAAAAAGTATATGTATCCGAGAGCTTTTACCGTGAAAAGGACGGGGACCCGGACCTGTTGTCGGAATTGGATTTTGAGATTGTTGCCGATAATGTGTTTAGCAAGGCCACCGATACCATAAACCCTCAAGGCATTATGGGAACCGTAAGAGCACCCTCCCATTCCCCGGATAAGATGCTGGATATGAAGGATGCGTTTTTGCTGCTATTGGAGAACATCAGGGATCCCGGCAATCTCGGGACCATAATCCGTACGGCGGAGGGCGCGGGCGTTTCCGGTATTATTATGAACGGTTCATGTGCGGATGTTTTGCAGCCCAAGGTTGTAAGATCCACCATGGGTTCAATTTACAGGGTTCCGTTTTATGAGGCTGAGGATTTTGCGGGTTTTCTTGCAAGACTTAAGGAAAAGGGCTTTAAGCTGTATGCGGCCCATTTGTCAGGCGTGTCTTATGACAGGGAGGGGAATTTCCTTGGCAAATGCGGGCTGTTAATAGGTAATGAGGCGCAGGGCCTTTCAAAGGAGACAGCGTCCATGGCGGATAAACTGATAAGGATACCCATGGAAGGCAAGGTGGAATCCTTAAACGCTGCGGTGGCTGCCGCCATACTCATGTATGAAGCGGCAAGGCAGAAAAGAAATGCCACAATTGTAAATTAAAATACAATTAAAAAAAGACCGAATCTATTGTATAAACATTTTCTTTTCTATAGAATAGATATACCGACATATGAAAGGGGGAGATTCAATGACGAATTCTGTCGGTTGGCTGATTCTGCTTGCAATTCTGATTTTTATCGAGATAATTACCCTGGGACTTACAACCATCTGGTTTGCAGGAGGAGCCCTTGTGGCGTTTATTGTATCATTAATTTATGACAACCTGCTTTTGGAGATTGTGTTGTTCCTGGTGGTATCACTGATTCTATTGTTCTTTACCAGGCCGGTAGTTAAAAAATATTTCAATTCCACCCGGGTAAAAACCAATTATAGGGCGGTTATCGGAAGGGAAGGTCTGGTGACAAGCAGGATAGACAATATTCATTCAACAGGATTGGCAATGGTTGACGGACAGGAGTGGACGGCAAGGTCGGCCGACGATACGGTAATTGAGGAAGGGACAAGAGTAATAGTCGAGAACATATCAGGAGTCAAATTAATTGTAAGAGAAAAGAAGGAGGAGTAAAAATGCCTGTTGAAGTAATTATTATTTTATTTGTCATATTGGTTTTAGCGGTCATAGCGTCCTGTATCAGGATTGTGCCGCAGGCTTATGCCTACGTTGTGGAAAGACTGGGAGGATACCAGGCGACTTGGGATGTGGGACTGCATTTTAAACTGCCGCTTATAGACAAGGTGGCAAAGAGAGTGCTGTTAAAGGAACAGGTGGCGGATTTTCCTCCGCAGCCGGTAATTACCAAGGATAATGTAACAATGAAAATTGATACGGTTGTGTTTTTCCAGATAACGGACCCCAAGCTTTATACTTATGGGGTCGAGAATCCGCTGATTGCCATTGAGAACCTTACAGCGACCACATTGAGGAATATAATTGGCGATTTGGAACTTGACGAGACTTTAACCTCAAGAGAGATTATCAATGCGAAGATGAGGCAGATACTTGACGATGCTACGGATCCCTGGGGTATTAAGGTAAACCGTGTTGAGCTTAAGAACATCATACCGCCCGCCGCAATTCAGGAAGCAATGGAAAAGCAAATGAAGGCCGAAAGGGAACGCAGGGAGGCAATTCTTATAGCGGAAGGACAGAAGAAATCTGCCATTCTGGTTGCCGAGGGCAACAAGGAATCGGCCATTCTTGTGGCTGAAGGCGAAAAGGAAGCCGCAATTCTTCGTGCGGAGGCCAAAAAGGAAGCCATGATAAAGGAGGCTGAAGGAGAGGCGGAGGCAATCATGAGAGTTCAGAAGGCCCGTGCGGAAGGCATCAGGTATCTTAAGGATGCGGCTCCTACCACCGAGGTGCTTCAGCTCAGAAGCATGGAGGCGTTTGAAAAAGCAGCCGACGGACAGGCGACAAAAATTATTATTCCGTCCGAAATACAGGGAATTGCCGGATTGACAAAATCCCTGTCGGAAGTTTTAAAGGACTAGAATGCTGGCAAAATCCGATAATCTTAAGAAAAAGTTAAGACTTTTTTCACTTGAATTATTATTTTATCATGCTATAGTATGTTCATGAACGGAACAAGCTTGGTTTTGGCGTAATCCGGGCTTATTGTAAGGGTGAGAGATATGCAGAAAATTAAAAAGGTAATAACATCACCATTTTTTGTGGCGGTCTTGTTTGTCATAAAAATGATGGTTTATTATGCATTGATTGACGTTGACCGGATGAAACTGCTCATGACATCCATCAGCATGGTAGTGTGTGCAATAATATTCATCTTGTTTGCAAGAAGCGGGTTAAGGTTTAAGAAAGCAATTTTCCTGGTTTTATACTCCCTGTTAAGCCTTCTTATGTTTGCGGACACCATGTATTACAATTATTATCATCAGACGCTGTCAATAAGGCAGCTTTGGCAGGCAAAGGCTGTAACAGCGGTACCGGACAGCTTTTTTGCGACGCTGATTCCGGCAAGCTTCATCCTGTTTGTTGATATCCCCTTTGTTTTTACCTATTTTAATAAATATTCACAAAGGTTTTCCGGTAAAAAGCATGTTATCCATACCAAGCTGAAAGTGGTGGTAACCATGCTGGTTATGACGATATTCCTGATGATTATCAACCCTTTCAGCTCATCGGCAATTGCCAGGGTAAAAAGCATGGAGTTCTTTACAAGCCATGTGGGGGATATTTACGAAACCATATCGGACAGTCTTTCCGGCAGCGAGATGGATGAGGAAGAGATCCTGGAGGTTATTGAAGAGCATGTGCTGGATGAAGCGCCGATTGCTCCGAAATACAGCCGGGTCGGTAAAGGAAGAAACCTTATAGTAATCCAGCTTGAGGCATTTCAGGATTTTGTGATTAATGCCCTGTATAATGGCCAGGAAATAACCCCTAACATTAACAGGCTAATCAAGAACGATACGATTTACTTTGACCGGTTCTATTCAAATATAGGTAAGGGAAATACCGCAGACGCGGAATTTTCCGCCCTTAACAGCCTGTATCCCATCATTGACGGTGAAGTCTACAGGCTTTACGAGGATAATACCTACCACGGGCTGCCATGGCTTATGAGGGAGCAGGGATACAAGGCATTTGCGGTTCATGGGTTTGAAGGTGACTTCTGGAACCGGGAATCCGCATATCCATACCAAGGCTTTGAGGATTTCATAAGCATGGAAGATATGGAACAGGATGAAATAATCGGAATGGGTATATCCGATAAATCGATGTTCAGGCAGCTGGTGGAGCGGCTTAAGCAGCAGGACGGACCGTTTTTCTCGTTTGTAATAACCCTGACCAACCATCATCCTTATATCCTGGATGATGAGCTGCGGTCCATAGAGCTGAAGAGAGAGGATGAGAATACAAAATTCGGTGACTACCTGCAGACCGTGCGTTACACGGACGAGGCTATAGGACAGTTTATTGACGATCTGAAGGCGGCCGATCTGTATGACAATACGGTGATAGCGCTGTACGGAGACCATCATGGTCTTAACTGCGGCATGGATGACGTCTATGAAAGCGTCAGCAGATTCATAGGAAGAAGCTACGATTATGACGAGATGCTGAATGTGCCGTTAATCATACACATACCTGGCAGCGGCATAAGCGAAACCATTCACACCACGGGAGGGCATATTGATTTCCTTCCCACCATAGCCAATATCATGGGGCTTTCACTGGACAACACCCTGGTTCTCGGTCAGGACCTAGTAAATGCAAACGACGGATTTGTAGCGTTTACAGCCTACCTGCTTGAGGGGTCGTTTGCGGACAATGACATTATGTTCCAGATATCCAGGGAGGAGGTATTTGAAGAAAGCCGGGCATGGCGCATAGGGACGAATGAGGAGGTCGACGTGCTGCCGTACAGGAAGGAATATGAAAAAGCCCTGCTTTTAAAGAAAACATCAAAAGAAATTCTGGAGCAGGATCTTATAAAAAAGCTTCTGAGCAAAGAGGCAGAAGAAGTGAACAGTGAAGATTAAAAAACTGCCCAAGGGGCCGGAAAGGGTCGCTTGGGCAGAATTATCTTGACAACACGGCATAATTACATTAATGTATGTATATACTTTTGGGCTTATAAATATGCCGTTTGTATAAGGGAGGACAAGTATGAATTTAAAGGGACGCAGCTTTTTGACATTGAAGGATTATTCAAAGGAGGAAATAGAGTACCTGCTTGATCTCGCGAAGAATCTTAAGGAAAAAAAGAAAAAAGGCATACTTGGCAACAGCTTGAGGGGCAAGAATATCGCCCTGATATTCGAAAAGCCGTCAACAAGAACCAGGTGTTCGTTTACAATAGGATGTATCGACGAGGGAGGACATCCCGAATATTTAAGCAGGGATGATATCCAGCTTGGGCATAAGGAAAGCATAGAGGATACGGCAAGAGTGCTCGGACGTATGTTTGACGGGATACAATACCGCGGCTATGCTCATGAAAATGTCGAAAAGCTGGCCAAATACAGTAATGTTCCGGTATGGAACGGACTGACCGACAGCTATCATCCCACCCAGATACTGGCGGATTTCTTGACAATGAAAGAACAGTTTGGTAAGCTGGAAGGGCTGAAGCTGGTGTACGTGGGAGACGGACGGAATAATGTGGCAAACAGCCTGCTTATAGGGTCAAGCAAGATGGGCATAAATATTACCATGCTGTCGCCGAAATCGCTTTGGCCCAGCGAAGAGCTGGTTGAAACCTGCAGAGGATATGCCAGGGATTCCGGTTCTGAGATAATCATCACCGATGACATTGAAGCCGTGAAAGGCGCGGATGTGATTTATACCGATGTCTGGTGTTCAATGGGTGAAGAAGCGCTTGCGGCGGACAGAATAAAGATTTTGAAGCCTTACCAGGTTAATGACGAGCTGATGGCCAAAACGGGCAAGGCTCATACGATTGTTCTGCATTGTCTTCCGGCCGTTAAGGGGAATGAGATTACTTATGAGGTATTTGAGCGGTTCAGCAATGTCATATTTGACCAGGCCGAGAACCGCATGCACACCATCAAGGCTGTCATGGTGGCAACACTGGGCAATACGGAAAACAGCCAATCTTGATATAAGGAGCTTAAGCATGTACCAGGGCAGGATTGTTCTATGTGCCAGCAGTGCATATAAAAAGAAGTTCTACTTCAATCCGGATTTCAACTCGCTTCCCGAGCAGGTAAAAAGGGAATTGAAAATCATGTGCGTACTGTTTACCGAAGATGTGGGCGGCATTCTATCATTGGAGTTTGATGAGGATGGAAACCTGCTGTTTCGTGTGGAATCGGAGGAAGGAGATTTTAATTTCGATGAAATCGGGAGCGCGTTAAAGATAAAGGAAATCCAAAGAACCAGGAAAGAGCTCCTTCAAGCGCTGGAGACATACTACAAGGTATTTTTCCTAAATGAGGACTAACAGAAAGGGCGGATCGGCTGTATGATATTTGTAATAGACGTTGGCAACACAAACATAACATTGGGTGTTTTTGATGGTGATGAGTTAAAGGCCAAGTTCCGTTTAACCACTCAGATAAACAGAACCTCGGACGAATACGGGCTACTGATATCAGATTTGCTTTCGTTAAGAAATATTGACAGGGAAGATGTTGAGTGCGTGGTAATATCATCGGTTGTTCCGAGGGTGAATTATTCGCTTAATTTAGGAATTAAAAAATACCTGGAACTAAACGCAATTAATCTTGGCGTAGGCACGAAGACCGGCATAAAGATACCGATACCGAACCCCAAGGAAGTGGGAGCGGACAGGGTTGCCGATGCGGTTGGAGCGTATGAAACATACGGAGGTCCCGTTCTTGTAGCCGATTTTGGCACGGCAAACAAATACGACCTAATTACCGAGGATGGTTCTCTTATAGCTGCGGTTACGTGTCCGGGACTGAAGATGTCCGCCAATGCCATGTGGTCGGGAACGGCCAAGCTTCCCGAGGTTGAAATTGCTTTACCGGATACCATACTGGCAAAGGATACTGTGACAAGCATCCAGGCCGGGCTGGTGTACGGATGCATAGGGCAGACGGAATATATTATAAAAAGAATGATAAAGGAGGCCGGTCTGGATAAATGCACTGTGGTAGCGACCGGCGGCTTAGGAAGAATAATAGCGGAAAATACGGACGTAATCGACATATATGATCCCGACCTGCTGCTTAGGGGATTAAAAATAATCGCAGAGAAGAATAAAATTATAAAATAACCGGAGAGATTATGAGTTTCTATATTGGTAATGTAAAGATAAACGGAAAATTATGTCTGGGTCCGATGGCGGGGGTAACTGACCTGCCATTTCGTTTATTATGCAAGGAAAAAGGTGCCGACCTGCTTTGCACCGAGATGGTCAGTGCCAAGGGGATCCTGTATAACAACAGGAACACAAAGGATCTGCTTACCATAAAAGAAGAGGAGAGACCGATAGTGGTTCAGATTTTTGGCTCCGAGCCGGAGGTAATGGCTGAGGCCGCAAGAAGGATCGAGCATTTGAACTTTGATATCCTGGATATCAACATGGGCTGCCCTGTGCCAAAGGTCGTCAATAATAACGAAGGCTCGGCATTAATGCGCAACCCGAAGCTTGCGGGAGAAATAGTCGAAAAGGTTTCAAAGGCCATAAAAAAGCCTGTTACCGTTAAAATCCGCAAGGGATTTACAAGGGACAGCGCAAACGCGGTGGAAATAGCAAGGATTGCCGAGCAAAGCGGCGCCGCAGCCATAACCGTCCATGCAAGAACCAGGGACCAGTATTACAGCGGCAAAGCAGACTGGGATATTATCCGGCAGGTCAAGGAAGCGGTATCCGTTCCGGTTATAGGAAACGGAGATGTGACAACTCCGGTTGATGCCGAAAACATGATGAAGCAGACCGGATGTGACGGGGTCATGATTGCCAGGGCGGCAATGGGGAACCCGTGGATATTTGAGCAGGTAAAAGCATACCTTAATGATGGCATCCTGATTCCGAAGGCAGGGTTTGCGGAGGTTGAGGAGATGATCATGCAGCACTGTCGAATGATTATCGATTATAAGGGCGAATACACCGGCATGAGAGAGATGAGAAAGCATGTATCATGGTATATATCGGGCTTTCCCGAAGCGTCAAGGCTCAGAAACAGAATAACCGGCATGGAAAGCATGAATGACCTGGTATCCATTTTTGAGGACTACAAGGCTTCCCATCCGGAGCTGTTATAGGGTTTGGTTATTTTTTCTTGTTAAAAATGACGAATATTTACGCCGGTTTTATCCAAGAATAACGGATTTGACAAATTTTATATTTTTGATAAAAAAGCATTGATTTTTATAAAATTTGGAGTATAGTATACTTACTATAAAGACAAATGTCTGCCACACAAAAACAAAGTTGGAGGATTGATATGAGCAAATTGAGAGTTGGTATCCTTGGCGGCACCGGAATGGTAGGACAGAGATTTATTTCCTTGCTGGAAAACCACCCGTGGTTTGAAGTGGTTTTGGTGGCAGCAAGTCCGAGAAGTGCCGGCAAGACATATGAGGAAGCTGTCGGTGAAAGGTGGAAAATGGGTACACCCATACCCGGGAAGGTAAAGAGCTTGATTGTCAGGAATGTCAACGAGGTGGAGGAAATAGCAGGCAGCGTTGACTTTGTGTTCAGCGCTGTGGATATGACAAAGGATGAAATAAGGGCTATCGAGGAAGCCTATGCAAAAACAGGCACTCCGGTTGTGTCAAACAACAGCGCGCACAGATGGACTCCCGACGTTCCGATGGTAATTCCAGAGATTAACCCCGAGCATCTAAAGGTTATCGAAGCCCAGAAAAAGCGCCTGGGAACGGACAGGGGATTCATTGTTGTCAAGCCCAACTGCTCAATACAAAGCTATGTTCCCGCACTACATCCGCTGATGGAGTATAAACCCAAGGTGGTTGTGGCTACAACCTACCAGGCAATATCGGGAGCGGGCAAGACCTTCGCCGATTGGCCTGAGATGGTGGACAACGTCATCCCTTATATCGGGGGAGAAGAGGAAAAGAGCGAGCAGGAGCCCCTGAGAATATGGGGCAAGGTTGAAGACGGCAAGATTGTAAAGGCAGCCGAGCCGGTTATCACCACCCAGTGTATCCGCGTTCCTGTGACCGACGGGCATACGGCCGCCGTATTTGTAAGCTTTGAGAAGAAACCTGCCAGGGAAGACATCATAAAGGCCTGGAATGAGTTTAAGGGACTGCCCCAGGAGCTTAACCTTCCAAGCGCTCCCAAGCATTTTATTAAGTATTTTGAAGAGAATGACCGCCCCCAGGCCAAGCTTGACAGGGATTATGAGAATGGTATGGGAGTAACTATAGGAAGACTCCGTGAAGACGTGATATACGATTATAAGTTTATCGGCTTATCACATAATACGGTCCGCGGCGCGGCCGGCGGTGCGGTGCTTATAGCTGAGCTGCTCAAGGCGCAGGGGTACATTACAGCAAAATAAATGCAAAAATAAAAACGCCTAATATCCATAAACGGATATTGGGCGTTTGTTTTATTTTTCACCAAACAGCAGCCTGATAAAATCTATGGTGGTTTCTTTATGTTTTGAATTTACCGTAATGCCTAAAATAATGGGATCGTTTTCGTCGCTGATAAAGGAATTTTCCCTGTAAAGCTTTGTATCTGAAACATATATTCCGTAGGCATCAACCTTGAGGTTATCCTCCGTGGCGGTCAGAAAGAATTTGCTGGTCAGGGAGCTGTATAAATCTGTGGGAAGCAAGTCCGACAGGGGAGCAAATGCACCATAGTCAAGGTATGAAGCAAACTCTGACAAAGGGGCGATTATAGCGTCTACTTCGGCCGATGCCAGGCGTAAGGTAATCAATTGCCGCATATTTGCCGCATAATCAGAGGTGCCGTTAAAATAATAACTGTAATCAAGCTTGACCTCTTCCCGTTCAGGGTCGGCGTCCAGGTACTTGGAAACTTTTTGCGCGTATTCATCCCATACTTCATGCTCGATGGTGTTGTTTATGATGGCAACCTCCAAAATAGTTGCTGTCTTGGGTTTTGCCATCGAATATATGATATAGGAAATCAGCGCAATTGCCGCAATTACCGCCAAAGCAGGATACCTGTAATATTCCCAAAGGTAAGATATTTTCTGAGGCAGGGTCATTTCCTTCAGTTTTTCTTTTTCCGACTTTTGCTCTTGTTTCTGATAAATAAGCGCGTCGTCGTCCAGCCGTGTTTTCTTTGGCATTGCTACCTCCAATATTATATATATTGCCGCTATCGTATAGTTTATCACATGCACAGGCAGAAAAAAAGAAAATACTTATAAAAAAAGTATAATATATTTGAGTACCGCCGCTAATTCAGGATTTAAAATATTCATTAAATATCAGTTAAATCACAGCTGAAATAAAATAACACGAATAAGTTGAAATACTAAATTATGTGTAATATAATAGGAATACTGGTGGGAAAATCAAATAATTTAGGAGGTTGTTATGAAATTCGGTTTTTTTGATGATGCAAATAGGGAGTATGTTATAACGACACCAAAGACACCATATCCCTGGATCAACTACCTTGGTTCGCAGGATTATTTTGTTTTAATTTCTAATACGGCAGGCGGCTACAGCTTTTATAAGGACGCAAGACTTCGGAGGATTACCCGTTATCGTTATAATAATGTTCCGCTGGATTTGGGAGGCGGAAAATATTATTACATCAATGATAATGGAGATGTATGGTCTCCGGGCTGGGCACCTGTTAAGAACGATCTGGACTTTTATGAGTGCAGGCACGGAATGGGTTATACAAAGATAACCGGGGAAAGGAACGGAATTAAAACCAGTGTCACATTCTTTGTTCCCATCAATGAAAATGCGGAAATACATAAGGTTGTAATAAAGAATACATCAAATACAAGAAAAGAAATAAAGCTGTTTTCCTTCGTCGAATGGTGCCTGTGGAATGCATGGGATGATATGACCAACTTCCAGAGAAACTTCAGCACCGGCGAGGTGGAGATTAAGGGTTCCGTTATTTATCATAAGACGGAGTACAGGGAAAGAAGAGACCATTATGCCTTCTTCTCCGTTAATTCGCCTGTCTGCGGATTTGACTCCGACAGGGAAAGCTTTATGGGAACCTATAACGGATTCCATAATCCGGATGCCGTATTTGAAGGAAAGCCCAGGAACTCGGTAGCCGACGGATGGCATCCGATAGCATCCCATTGCGTTGAAGTCAAGCTAGAGTCGGGTGAGTCAAAGGACTTGATCTTTGTGCTCGGTTATGTCGAGAATGACAGGAATGACAAGTGGGAGAGCAAGAATGTCATCAACAAAAAGATAGCAGAGGCTATGATTCAGAAATATTCAACGGTGGAAGCTGTGGACAAGGCGTTTAACGAGCTTGCGCAATACTGGGACAACCTCCTGTCAAGGTATAAGGTCAAGTCCCATGATGAAAAGCTTGACCGCATGGTAAATATATGGAACCAGTACCAATGCATGGTTACCTTTAATATGTCAAGGAGTGCGTCATATTTTGAATCCGGTATCGGAAGAGGCATGGGCTTCAGGGATTCGAACCAGGATATCCTGGGATTCGTGCATCAGATACCCGACCGCGCAAGGGAAAGAATACTTGATCTTGCCGCAACCCAGCTTGAGGACGGCGGAGCATATCATCAATACCAGCCTTTAACCAAGAAGGGCAATAATGAAATTGGAGGGAACTTTAACGACGATCCTCTGTGGCTTATACTGTCAACAGTTGCATACATCAAAGAAACCGGTGACTATACAATACTGGATGAGATGACCCCTTATGACAACGACGAGTCAAAGAGCGCACCGTTATCGGATCATTTAAGGAGGTCCTTCGACCATGTGCTTAATAATCTTGGACCTCACGGCCTGCCTCTTATAGGAAGAGCAGACTGGAACGACTGCCTAAACCTGAACTGCTTCTCATCGGAGCCGGGTGAATCCTTCCAGACAACCACAAGCAAGGACGGAAAAGTGGCTGAATCCGTAATGATAGCAGGTATGTTCTGCCACATCGGTGAGGAGTACGGCAGGCTCATGGAGAAGATCGGCAACAAGCAGGAAGCCGAAAGGGCATTCAGAGAAGTCGAGAAAATGCGCAAAGTCATTATGGAGCATGGCTGGGACGGCTCCTGGTTCGTAAGGGCTTATGACGATTTCGGAAGAAAGGTCGGCAGCCATGAGAACGAGGAAGGCCAGATATTCATAGAATCACAGGGCTTCTGCATAATGGGCAAATGCGGACTTGATGACGGCAAGGCAATCCAGGCCTTGGATGCCGTTGAGGAGCGTTTAGGGACCAAGTACGGGCTTGTTTTGAATAATCCCGCCTTCACGAGGTATTATATCGAGTATGGCGAGATATCCTCTTATCCTCCGGGATATAAAGAGAATGCGGGAATCTTCTGCCATAACAATGCATGGATTATGATTGCCGAGACAATCGTGGGCAGGGGAGATAAAGCCTTTGATTATTATTCAAGGATTGCTCCTGCTTATACCGAAGAGCGTTCTGAAATCCACAGGCTTGAGCCGTATGTTTACTCACAGATGATTGCAGGAAAGGATGCAAGACGCTTCGGTGAGGCAAAGAACTCATGGCTTACAGGAACAGCCTCATGGAACTTCGTGGCCATATCACAATATATTCTTGGAATTCAGCCGGAATTTGACGGATTAAAGATAAATCCCGTAATTCCCAAGGCATGGGACGGCTATACCGTTAACAGGTACTTCAGGGGAGACACATATCAGATAACTGTCAGAAATCCCAGGCATGTATCCTGCGGTATTGCCAGAATGACCGTTGACAATAAGGAAGTGGAGGGCAATATTATTCCGCTGTTCGGTGACGGCAAGCTTCATGTGGTTGAGGTGGAGCTGGGATAGGCCGGATGCAGAAACGAGGGACTTTATGAAATGAAGCGGGTTTTAACAGCGATACAGGGATTATTAATGGCGCTTGCCGCTATCTTTACCGTATCATTTATACTTACCATTATTAAAAGCACCTTTATCCTTGCAACGGGATTACATGATACCAGTCCTGAGATAGACTACTGCCTTATGGTACTGGCCGTAATGATATCCATCATTCTGTTTTACCTATGGTACAGAAGATTTATGTTGGGCAGCTGGCTGGAAAGGACGGAACCGAAGAAAATCTTCACGCTTAAGAATATCGGCATATTTCTGATGATTGGCATCGGATGCCAGCTTTTTGCAGCAGGAGTATTGTCGCTGATAAAGCCTTTATTAGAGAATCTGTTTGCTTATTATGACGAAACCATGAGTTCCCTGTTTGCCGGAGATCCCATAGTGGTTGCCGTTTATGTGATTATTCTGGCGCCTGTTGTGGAGGAACTAATGATTCGAGGAATTATGTACGGCAAGATAAGGCAAGGGATTCCGTTTATGGCGGCCAACCTGCTTCAGGCCGCGGTGTTTGGGATTTACCACATGGATTTTATTCAGGGGATATATACTTTCGCTATTGGGCTTTTGTTGGGTTATATATATGAGAAAGCGGGAACCCTGCTAGCCCCGATAGTTGTCCACATAATAATTAACGGCTCAGGCGTTTTGCTGGACTTGCCTTATATCGGGCCTTACATCCCCATCCCGCTTGCCATAGCCATAGGCGCGGTTCTTCTTCCAACAGGCATAATACTTTTTCGAAAGAATAATACTTTTAAAGCATAATGCTTTTAGCAAAGCATATGCTTTTGACAAAACCAGCGGAGCGGGAGCACAGTCAGCCCCGCTCCGAGCTATGAAATTAAAAAAACTATAAAAACACTTGCATTATATGGGAAATAGCTTATAATAAAAGCACTACCGTACCCGATACGGGACGGAAAGTATATTCAGTATTTACTTAATAAGCCTTGTTTGGTGCATTTAAGTAAATCCTACCTGTTGTTTACACCGTTCTTTGTACATAAGGGAACGGAAATCTTGAAAGGAGGATATTATGAAAGCAAAAACAAACGCACGTACAATGAAAATGGTGCAAATGGCACTCCTAACGGCAATTATCCTGCTGTTGGCATTCACCCCAATAGGATTCATCAAGCTTCCGGCGGGGCTGTCAATCACAATAATCGGTGTTCCGGTTATCATAGGGGCAATTACCCTGGGACCGGCAGGCGGTGCCGTCCTGGGCGCGGTATTCGGACTGTCGAGCTTTGCCCAGGCATTTGGCCTTGAGCCCTTCGGAACCATATTGTTTTCAATTAACCCAATCGGTACGTTCGTAACCTGCATGATACCGAGGGTATTAATGGGATGGCTCACGGGGTTGATTTTCCAGGCTCTTAAAAGGATTGACAGGACCAGGTTTATAAGCTATTTGATAACAAGCCTTGCAGGGTCTCTGTTGAATACCGTGCTGTTTATGACTTCGCTTATGATTTTCTTCTATAACAATGCGGATTTTCAGAACCTTGAATTTATCAAGGGGTTAAATGCCGCCAATGTATTTATCCTGGCAGTCCTGATGGTGGGAGTTAATGCGATTGCCGAGGTGATTGTATGCGGAATCCTGGGTACGGCGATTGCAAAGCCGTTAGAGAAATATGTTATCAGGAATAATGCCTGAAAATTTAAAATTCTAATTGACTTATACGAAACAACATGATACAATAACAAAGCTGTAATAATTTAATATGTGAAAAGTAGAGTATCCACTCTCACCCATAGCGTAAATTATATTTACTGTGACCGGGTCAACATATGCAATGTATCATATTGCGATTTTATAATATGCTTTAGCGTGCATGAAGGTGGATAATCTATGTTATCCACCTTTATTTAATGTTACGGCTATTGCGTCCTTATTCAAACCGCAGGATGTTAAATGCAGCTTACAAAAGCTGAAAACGTGATATAACCTATGGAGGTGTAATACTATTAGCGATTTATTAATTAATGAACAAATTAAGGATAAGGAAGTCCGCCTTATTGGTGAAGATGGAAAACAGCTGGGCATTGTACCTATTAAGGAAGCTCTGAGGCTGGCAAGAGAGGCGAACCTGGATCTTGTAAAGGTTGCCCCGACTGCAAAACCACCGGTTTGTAAATTAATTGACTACGGCAAATATAAATACGAGATGGCCAGAAAAGAAAAAGAAGCCAAGAAAAAGCAAAAGATTACCGAGGTTAAGGAAATCCGCCTGTCACCGAATATCGATGACAACGACCTGAACACAAAGGCCAATATGGCCCGCAAGTTTATAACCAAGGGAGATAAAGTAAAGGTAACTTTGCGTTTCCGCGGACGCGAAATGGCTCATACCGCTTCTTCAAAGGTCATTCTCGATGAATTCTTCGCCAAGCTGGAGGATATTGCGGTTATAGAAAAACCTGCAAAGCTTGAAGGACGTAATATGACCATGATTTTGGCCGAGAAGCGTTAGACCGGTTATAACATTGCATAAATCATGTTAACAATATTTTAATATGCTGTACAAATTATAAGGAGGAAACATCAATGCCAAAACTAAAAACAAGCAGAGCTGCTGCCAAGCGTTTCAAAGCAACAGGAACAGGTAAGCTTAAGAGAATGAAGGCCTATAAGAGCCATATTTTAACGAAGAAATCCGCTAAGAGAAAGAGAAATCTCAGAAAAGCAACAATAACAGATCCAACCAACGTAAAGAACATGAAGAAGATCTTACCATATCTATAGATATTGGTGTGATAAGGAGGAATAGAAAATGGCAAGAGTTAAAGGCGGATTAAACGCTAAGAAGAAGCATAACCGTGTGTTAAAACTGGCCAAGGGCTACAGGGGTGCCAGATCAAAGCAATATAGAGTTGCAAAGCAGTCTGTTATGAGAGCGCTGAATTCTTCATTTGCAGGAAGAAAGCAAAGGAAGAGGGATATGAGAGCTCTCTGGATAGTAAGAATTAACGCAGCCGCCAGGATGAACGGCTTATCATACAGCAAACTGATGTATGGCCTGAAGCTGGCTGATGTAGAGATCAACAGGAAGATGCTTTCAGAGATGGCAATTAACGATGCCGAGGGCTTCAAGAAGCTTACCGAAGTTGCCAAGGCAAAGCTTGCATAGAGAATTCTCACGGATTTACTGCTGTAACCTACCAAAAGAAATTTGGCCGGTTGCAGCTTTTTTCATTTATTAGAAAAAGATAAGAAGAATTAGATGTTTGTTTATTCTATTGAAAATAGTATATGTTTGGTTTATGATAATTGCATACAATTGAACATTTTCAAAGGGAGGTCTTTACAATGAGAAACAGGCTGTCAAATATAATATGGGGGTTATTGTTCATTGCGATTGGTGTAGGAATAGCAGGAAATGAGCTTTTTGATTGGAATTTCACCATATTCTTTCCCGGTTGGTGGACATTGTTTATTATAATTCCCTGCTTTACGAGTATGATTCGGTCCGGCTTCAGAACGGGATCAACTATCGGCTTTATAATAGGCATAGCGCTGTTGGCAAGCTACTATATCAAATGGGATGTTTCATTCTGGGAGCTTGTCGTACCTGTGATACTGGTTGCCATCGGATTAAAAATCATATTTAACGGTATGTTTAACAGGCCCCGCCATATCAATGTTACCGTGCATGCTGACGAACATGGAAACACGGCCGGCCCGGGGAAACAGGAGTATAATGCGATATTTGCGGGCAATAAGGTCAGGGTTACGGACCGTTTTACGGGCGCGACTCTGAACGCTGTATTTGGGGGAGTAACTCTTGACCTCAGGGACGCAATTATTGACCATGATGTGGAGATAGCTGCAACCGCCGTATTTGGAGGAATTGATATCTACATTCCAAACGGGGTATCCGTAAAGGTCAATAATGTCCCGATCTTTGGAGGAGTAAGCAATAAGGCGGCGCATACATCAGATCCGAATGCTCCGACCATATATCTTAACTCCACAACAATGTTTGGGGGGATTGATATTAAATGACAACATTTCAGAAGATAATTAAATACCTGGCAATAGCCCTTGCCATATTCCTTACTGTAAGCATTATCTCCGGAATAGTGGGCTTTGTGTCAAGCGTGTTTGGTTTTGTAAGGCGGAACGATGAGGGAAAAATCGATTACACTAAGGAATTTGATGGTATAAAGAAGCTGGATATCAATTACAAGGTGGGTAAATTAATTATAAAGCGCGGAAGCCGCTTCAAGGTGGAAGCATCCAATGTATCCAGGAGTTTCAGCGCAAAAGAAGTCAATGGAACATTATTTATTGACGAGTCTTCTTTTTTTAGAAAATTCTTATGGATTAATTTTGGACACTCCAGGAATTCGGTTATAACGGTGTACCTGCCCGAAGACTTTACCGCCGAAAGCATAAAGATCGACAACGGAGTAGGAGATGTATACCTGGAGGATGTGTCCGCACGTCGCCTGTCAATTAACGGCGGAGCCGGCAGTATAACGGGAAGGGGATTAACGGCGGACAAAGCCGATATAGACGGTGGTGTCGGAAGCATTAATCTTTCAGATGTGTATTTTTCGGATACCGACCTTGATTCGGGCGTAGGCGATGTAAATATTGACGGTATAATGAAAGGCAAAACAGAGATTGACTGCGGGGTGGGCAGCGTAAGAATTAATATAAACGCCGCGAGAGAGGATTATGTACTGAAGGTTGATACAGGCCTGGGAAATATAAGGGTTGACGGAGAGAGATTAAGCAAGGATTATCGTGACAACCGCCAGGCGGACAACATGATTGTAATTGACGGCGGAGTCGGAGACGTAAGAATTAATTTCAATAATTAATATATAATATTAAGTGACAGAAATTTCGGATAAACCTTGCAAACTACGGGTATAAATATTACAATAAGAGTTAATAGGGGACGTTCATATCCGCAATAAACGTCCCTTTTTATACAATGGGAGTCTTGGGCACATAAGGAGTTTATTAATGAGCAAAAGGCGTGTATTAGGACTTTTTCTATTTTCATGTGCTGTTATAGCCGGATTGTTTCTCGGCACAAAGCTAATGATAGGTCAGCCGGCAGATTGGGGCTATGGGCGAAATCGGCAGGATATAAGCAATGAAGCTGGAAATGAAGACGGCAAGCCCGTTGATCAGGCTGTGGACGACGAGGATGATAAACGTCCGGAGCAATCCCCGGATTCGACGACGGATGATGAATGGCATTATCCTGACAATCCGGCCGCAAATCCTCAGGATCCGGCCGGTGAGCCTTCAAATCCCGAGGATACCGGCTCTTCGGAAAATACTGAAGAGCAAACCGGCGGTGAAGTGGCTGAAGGCAGCGATTCAGATTCCCGGAAGCCCGATTCACAGGGAAATGAAGAGACTCCTGCTGTTGACGAAGCGGATGAGGGACAAACCGGCAGCGGGGAAGCTTCCGGTGCCGATAACGACAACAATGGCGACACGGAAACCATAAGTGAAGAGATAATTGAATTTCCCGACTTAAATCTTATTTATGACAGCACCCAGGTTGATTACATGAAGTATATCCCTGAGATAATATATGACAGCAGGATTGAAAGCGACCTGGACATTGACAACCCTTCGCTGGATATAAGGGCGGTATCGGCAATATTATTCGATGCAAACACGGGCAAGGTGCTTTATTATAAGGAGCCCCTTGTACCGGTTTTTCCTGCAAGCACGTCAAAGCTTTTGACGGCGCTGGTGGTGCTTGACTGGTGCATGGAGGAAGAAGAGGTGGTCGTAGGCGAAGAAATAAAAATGACTGCCCCCGATTCCACGTTGGCAGGGTTAAGGAAGGGCCAGATCCTTTCGGTAAGGAATGCGCTTGAAGGAATGCTGGTTCCGTCGGGTAATGACGCGGCATATGTACTGGCGGCCTATGTGGGCAGAAAGTCCCTGCAGAACAGCGACGCCTCTTTAAAGGAAGCCATTCCCGAGTTTATCCGATTAATGAATGAAAAGGCAAAAAGCCTTGGTGCTTTAAACTCGGTATTCAAGACACCGGACGGATATGATGCAATCGGACAGTATACAACGGCATATGACATGGGATTAATCGGCATGGCGGCGGCAAACAATGAAACCATTGTCGAGATCTGCAGCAAGGCAACTGCCCGCAATGTATTCGTTGACGGGTTCGATGTGACATGGAATAATACGAATTCATTGGTTATCAAGGAAAGCGGCAGATATTATCCCTATTGCATAGGCCTTAAAACGGGAACAAGTACCATGGCAGGCAGGTGCCTGATTTCTGCTGCAAGAAAAGACGGTAAACAGGTGATAAGCGTTGTAATGAATACCGATGCTGCCGGAAGATGGGAGGATTCCACTGCTTTGCTCAAATATGGGCTGGATAATTAGCATGTGAAAAATCAATTGTTTTGGAGGTAGTTCATGGAGGAAAACAACAATTTTTTCGATGACAACCATAATCCAGTAGAAAATCAGACCGTGCCGATGTCCGATGTCAAGATTTTAAGCAGATGCGGTTTATACCTGTCGCTGATGTCATTGGTAGTCTTTGCTTCGCAGTATATCCTTATGTTTATACTTAACAAGCTGGATCCCAAGGCACAGGAAGCGGATTGGTACGGTGTTTTGCTTACCCTGGTGGGCGTAGTTTTCGTCGGTCTGCCAGTGTTTTACGGGTTAATGAAGAAGATACCGGATTCCGAAACAGGAGAGAAAAAGAATGTCCCTGTAGGCAAGTTTCTGGGATATTTTATTATATGCGTCGGCTGCACATATGCGGCCAATTACATAGGTTCATTTATCAGCGCGTTTTTAGCATTTATGATGGGTGTTAACTTTACTAATCCGCTGGAAAATTTCGTTTATGCCAGTGATATGACGCTGTTATTGATTTATGGGGTTATCATAGCGCCTATTGTCGAGGAACTGATATTCAGGAAAATACTGCTTGACAAGCTGCGCAGATTCGGAGATCTGCCGGCCATATTGCTGTCGGGAGTTGCTTTCGGTATTTTCCATTTTAACTTATCCCAGTTTTTCTATGCTGCTGTGCTGGGCATACTGTTTGCATATATAACCATTCGTACCAACAGGATTATTTATTCCATTCTGTTACATATGATGATTAACTTTATGGGACTGGGATTTGTCCCTCTTCTTGCATCCGATAACAATGTGCTTGGTGCCGTTTTCGTACTGATATGGATATTCGGTTCCATGACGGCCGGTTCGCTGTTGGTTATCTTTAATACGAAAAACATCCTGCTGTACAGGCCAATAAAGCCCCTGGTGAGAAGAAAAGACTATGTCATTAATCCCGGATCAATAATCTTTATTGTTCTAGGTGTCGGAATAATGCTGCTAAGCCTGGTCGGTGCAGGAATGTAATGATTGTTATGTTTTTCATATAGAAAGGAGAAAATGTATGAATAATTTTACATTTTACAGCCCGACCTTTTTTGTATTTGGAAAGAATACGGAAAACGAGGCGGGAAAATATGTTAAGAGATTTGGCGGAAGCAAGGTGCTTATCCATTACGGCAAGGGATCTGTTGTAAGGTCCGGCCTGCTTGACAGGGTAAAAAAATCCTTGAATAATGAAGGTGTGGAATATGTTGAGCTCGGCGGTGTAATGCCGAATCCGAGAAGCGGGCTTGTATATGAAGGAATTGAGCTGTGCCGGCAGGAAAAGGTGGACTTCATACTGGCATTGGGCGGAGGCAGCGCTATCGATTCCGCCAAGGCTATTGCAGCGGGAGTAAAATATAACGGCGACTTCTGGGATTTCTTCGAGGGCAAGCCAATAGAAGAAGCGCTTCCTGTAGGGACCGTACTTACCATAGCCGCAGCAGGAAGCGAAGGCTCCGGGGATACGGTTATAACCAAGGAAGAGGGCATGCTGAAGAGGGGCGCGGGCAGCGACGTCTTAAGACCGGTATTTTCCATCCTTAATCCCGAGCTGACACAGACCCTTCCGGCATACCAGACGGCGTGCGGAGCGACGGATATTATGGCCCATGTATTTGAAAGGTACTTCACGAATACAAAGGAAGTAGAGATTACCGACAGGCTGTGTGAGGCCGTGCTGCTTACCATGATTAAGGAAGTTCCGAGGGCTATAGCGGAACCCGATAATTACGATGCAAGGGCAAATATCATGTGGGCGGGCATGGTTGCCCATAATAATCTGCTTGGTGTTGGAAGGGATCAGGATTGGTCCAGCCATGCAATTGAACATGAACTATCCGCTCTTTACGATGTGGCTCACGGCGCAGGCCTTGCGGTTGTTTTTCCTGCATGGATGACTTATGTCATGAAGCATGATATCAACCGGTTTGCCCAAATTGCGGTTAGAGTATGGGGATGCGAAATGAACTTCGCGAATCCCGAGGAAACGGCAAAGGAAGGTATTAAGAGGTTCAAGGAGTTCCTTAGGTCCATCGGAATGCCTGTTACGTTCAAGGAGCTTGGCGCAAGGGAAGAAGATATTCCTTTGATGGTCGAAAAACTGGGTCTTGGAGAGAACGGAACACTGGGCAGCTTTGTACCGCTAAAATCCAAGGATGTTGAACAGATATACCGCCTGGCACTGTAAGGCATTATGGAAAAATCAGCATATAATATAAGAAAGCAGAAGGGCCTCAAGTCTTGAAAGGATTATTATATGACCGAGCTGTTGGTAAGATTGTTTGTCAAAAATAAGGATGATATTGAAAATCAGGCGGTACGCACCTCGTATGGGAGCCTGTCCGGTATCGTTGGAATTGTATGCAATGTCCTGCTGTTTGCGCTGAAGCTGACAATAGGTCTCATTATCAACAGTGTGTCCGTTATGGCGGACGGCTTTAATAACCTGTCCGATGCGGCTTCCTCGGTAATCAGTTTTATCGGGGTAAAGTTAGCCGGAAGACCGGCGGACAAGGAACATCCCTTCGGTCATGGAAGACTTGAGTATATAACCGCCCTTGCTGTTTCCTTCCTGATTCTTCAGGTTTCTTTATCTTTGTTTAAGAGTTCATTTCAAAAGATATTACATCCCGAAGAGGTAATTTTCAACCCGGTCTTAATTGGTCTGTTAATCCTTTCGATACTGGTAAAGGTATGGCTGATGGCCTTCAACAGAAAGCTGGGGAAAAGAATAAACTCCACGGTTATGCTGGCCGCCGCCGCGGATTCCCTTGGGGACATACTGGTTACGTCGGTCACGGTAATATCGGCGGTAATAGCAGGGCTTTTAGGATTGATGATCGACGGATACATGGGCGTGGTTGTATCGGTATTCGTCCTGCTGTCAGGGATAAGAATTATCAGGGATACGCTGGAACCGCTGCTTGGGCAGGCTGTTGACAGGGAAATGTACAAGAAGCTCTCCTCATTCGTGGAAAGCTATCCGGGGATAGTTGGAACACACGACCTGATCATACACAGCTACGGGCCTTCCCACCGAATGGCCACCATTCATGCCGAGGTCCCCAATGACATTGACTTTGAGATGGCCCATGAGACGATTGACAGGATAGAGAGGGATGTCCTGGAGCAGTTGGATATATTCCTGGTCATCCATATGGATCCCATAGAGATGAATGACGCCATGGTTATTGACAAGAAAAACATGGTAACGGAAATAATCAGGAACCTGGACGGGAAGGCTTCAATCCATGATTTCAGGGTTGTGAACGGAGAACATCAGATCAATCTTATATTCGACCTGGTCATACCGCACGCATATACGGTCGATGATGAGCAAAGGCTCCTAAAGCAGATAATTGACGAGGTCAGAAAACGGGATCCCAGGTATAATTGCGTTATTACCCTGGAGAACAGTTATGTAGCGGAAGAATAGATATAATGTGTCAATTTTTCAAAAAATTGTGCTTGAATTCTATATGGCTATGAGTTATAATATGTTGCGTGGCACGCAACAAAGGCTGCAAAAGTTAATATACTGGGCTATCGCCAAACGGTAAGGCACTGGACTCTGACTCCAGCATTTCTAGGTTCGAATCCTAGTAGCCCAGCTGAATAAACCCTGTAAACAAGATGTTTACAGGGTTTTTGAATTATTTATCCATTCGGGTGAATTCCGGTGTTAAGGTTCAGTTACGCTTGGTGAAGATATATCATTTCCATGCATTTTCTCAAGTTCTTCTCTAAAAGCGGTGGGGCTCATACCTACCACCTGCTTAAAGGATTTGCTGAAATGAAATTGATCCGTATATCCGACTAAATTTGCCACCATATTTATTGTTAAGCTGTAATCGCCAAGCAATTGCTTGGCAATATTTATACGATAATTTTGTATATACTTTGAGGGTGTAATATTAAAATGCTTCACAAATATCTTGGTCAGATATGAAGGGGAAAAGGAAAAATGGTCCGCAATAACATTAAGGTCTATTGGCTTATTGTAATTGTTTTCTATGTATAATTTTATCAGGTTGGCAATCTCATCGGAGCTGTAGGAAGTATGATTTAGCTCGGAAGCCAGTATGTTGTGATCGGACAAAAGGGTAATCTCCAGCTTTTTCAATAAATTAGAGAGTTCATCAAGGTTAACGGGCTTTAAGAGGTAAGCAAATGCGCCATATTCTATTGCTGATTGGGCATAATCAAAATTGTCGTGTCCGCTTAAAATAACACATTTAATATATTTATTATATTCCCATAGATGCTTAATAAGCTGAATGCCGTCCATAACAGGCATTTGAATATCGGTAAAAACTACATTTGGAGTTTTGCTCTGGATTAGTTTCAGTGCATCTTCCCCATTGCTTTCAATGCCAATAACCTTGAAATTGCTGTTAACCATTTCAATATTTTTCGCAATATTTCTGGCTATTAGCTTTTCGTCTTCAACCACTACAACGGTAAACGTCATTTTACTCATCTGTCTTTCCTCCAATTGTTACAAGGGCCCCTCCATTTGCAAGATTGCTTATCCTGAATATGTGACTGCCTTTGTATATAAGTTTAAAGCGGATATAAATATTCATCAGTCCCATTCCGCCTATCTCAAGATTTGGCAGCAATCCGGTACGGTTTATTTCCTGTATCTTTTGGTTAAGGATTTCGATTTCGCTTTCACTGAAGCCCGGTCCATTATCCGATATAGATAACTCCCAATGGGTTTTTGTTATTATTCCTTTAATTGAAACTTTCCAAGGAGGCTTGATTGATTTAGTTGTAAATTTAATAGAGTTTTCAACAAGCAACTGTGTGCAGAGTTTTGGTATTTTCACGTCCATCATTTCATCCGGTATGGATATCTCATAGAAGAGATCGTCTTCATAGCGTATTTTCATGCACGATAAATAATTCTTTGTGTTTTCTATATCAAGTCTTAAGGGAACCAGGGTGTCCGTATCTGAAGATAGATATCTTAATATATTTGACATGCTCTGGCACATAAAATATATCTCGTCATACATATGCTCGTCAGCCATGGATTGTATGGTAGCAAGAGAGTTATAAAGAAAATGCGGATTCATCTGGGATTGCAGCGCCAGCATGCGGGACTGCATCTCCTGGTTCTGCAGGGTAATCTCTTTTTCCATGGATTCCAAGGCTTTCCGCTGCATTTTTATTAATGCGGAGTACAGTGTATTCAACTCAATTATATGAGTATTGATATCAGGGAAGCTATTGTTGTTTTGGCCGGATAAGTCCAATCTAAAGGATTGAACCTGACGATAGATTTTTTTAATTGGTGTAGTTATGATACGCGCAGCAATATAAGACAGCAGCATCATAGCCAGTGCCACTAAAATAATAATAAATATGTTAACCTTGATATAATCATATACAGGCTTTAGCAAGCTGCTGTTTGTTACCGCAATGGCAACGGTGAAGCCCGTAGCTTCTGAAACCTTATAAAACAGGTAATTATTGTCATCGTACTTATATGTTACAGCATCATAGCTGGGATATGCATCATGCTGCTTTATTATGGAGCTATAGAATTCCGCATGCTGCTGGTTTAAAAATTCCGGATATACAGCCTTGCCGGTCGGGTCAAAGATGAAAATATTCTCATTATAAGACATGGCAATGTTATTTACTCTTTTTGTCAGAAAGGAAATAGGATTCTTGACTTCAATAAATCCCACCGGATTGTTGTAGGTATTATAATACATCTGGTATAAGGAAATAAAGTTAGCGCCATCCTCATACGTGTAAAACTTTTCAAGTCTTTCATCATGATCACAGACTATCAGCCTATTGTGTTCGGACTCCAGCAAGGGTTCATACCAAAATGCGTCTTTTGCAGATGCTTTAGAGGTTGATGTATCAAGACCAACGCCAAAAACACCTTGGTCGAGAGAATAAAGGTATATCTGTACGACAGGCTGATTGGGACCGAGAATTGCTATAAGCATGTCAATTAATATTTTTGTGTTTTGAAGGTTGTCATATGCAATGACTTGATCATATTTATCGGATTTTTCATAATCCAGATAATTAAGAAACCGCTGTTTAATCAGATTGGAATAAGCGATATTCTGAGCTACCGTATTTAATGTTTTTGCTTCGTCGTCAATATATGATGATATGGTATTCACGTTTTGATTTATAAGCTTGAAGGCATTGTTTTTAATTTTTTCTGCCTTAGAAGTGTTAAAGATCACCATTAATACTATCATTACAGTAATGAGTATATAAAAATATGTTCTAAATAAAACGGATTGTATGCTTTTTTGTTTTTTCATTCTAATGACAATCCCTTCACAAACCAGACATTAGGTAAAAAAAATACATACAAGACTGATGGAATATACATTCCTTCGAAATAATCCAATAAATATAATATAATAGTAGCATTGAAATGTCAATCATGCATAAAACAAGGGCAAAATTCAGTCAATTATTTGGCACAATGCTAAATTGATTGTGAGAATGAGAAAGGAGAGGTGTTATGAAAAAATGGAGGAAAGTGGTTGCCATGGTTTTATTGGCAGCTATGTCACTTTTATTAGTGGCATGTGCTTCTAAGAAGGAGCAAAAAGACACACCAGGAAATACGTCAGGAGATTCTTCAAATGTATCCAAGGATGCAGACGACAAGAAAGAGGACGTTACAATTTCTTTCATGGCGGGCCAGGACTGGGTTCAGGACGCAGAAATAGAACTAGGTAAGAGGTTCACGGAGCTGACAGGAATAAAGGTTGACTATCAGATCGTTCCTGGTGACCAGTATTACAGCTTACTAATGACAAAGCTTAATACGGGTGAGGCTACTGATATTTTTGGCGGACAGAGCGGCAAATTCGATTTAGTTTCACAACTTAATGTAGAAAAAAACGCAGTAGATTTATCAAACGAGAGCTGGGCTCAGTATGTGGAGCCCCTGGCAGCTGCCGAATTATCCGTTAATGGCAAGCTGTATGGTCAACCCATACAGGATTTATCGGCAGTATGGGCTATCGCATATAACAAAAAGATATTTAATGAGTTAGGATTATCAATTCCGACAAATTATAACGAGTTCAAGCAGGTATGTGATGCGATTCTCAGCGCAGGAAAAATTCCGATTTATGAGTGTGTATCGGATGGCTGGCATCATGTTTTATGGTTCCCGGAGGTTGCTGTTAAAGCTGACGCCAATAATCCCGGACTATTTGACAAGCTAAACAATAATGAAGTAAAGCTGGCTGATGATCCTACGATGAAAACCATTTTGACACAGATTAAAGAAATGGTTGATGCCGGTTATTGGGGCGATAACTACATGTCCAATACATATGCGGATTCAGCAAAGAATATTGCATCAGGCGAATATGTTATGACAGTAGCAAATCAAGGCTTTGGCGTAGAAGTTAATAAGGTTGATCCTAATTTTGCAGTCGATGATATTGGATATTTTGTTATACCGCTGGCTGATAACCAGATACTTAACATGAACCCGTCAGGACCATCTCGCTTCATTTTCTCCGGATCAAAGAACATAGATGCAGCGAAGAAGTATTTGGAATTCATTGCATCTGAGTCAAGCATGGAATACCTGACAGACAATGTAGGCAAGTTCAATAAGCTGCCCTTTACAAACGCACCATCCAAATACACGGATACCATTAACGAGTTCTATAATAGATATCCCGAAAGAGCAACCGTATTGCAGACAGCTGTAAAATATGTTAACCCTCAGTGGATTGATATGGGAACAGATATATCTGCTATGCTTCTCGGTGAGATGACACCGGAAGAAGTGCTTGAGTCAATTGATAATAGAAGAGCGGAACAGGCAAGAGCGGCATCTGACTCCGCTTGGGGCTACTAGTTAGGCGCAGGAACAAGGCCATCTTTGCCGTGGCAGGATGGCCTTTTCCTTTAACAGGAGGTTTTTGGGAAATGAACAGAAAAAAAATCTATCCCATTTATTTTACATTCGGAGCTCTTGTTTTATATACCGTGTTATATGTTATTCCGGGACTGATAGGTATAGGCTATTCGTTTACCGACTGGTCCGCCTATTCGGATGAGCTTCATTTTGTCGGACTGGAAAACTTTAAAATCATATTCTCATCAAATGAAGACTATCTTAAAATTATTTTCAAAACTTTAAAGTTTACGCTTATTACAACAATAATGAAAACCGTATTAGGCCTTGCCTTAGCGGTATTGCTTACGAAATCAATCAAGTTTTTAAATTTTCATAGAGGAATAGCGTTCATGCCGTCGGTATTATCAACACTTATAGTCGGTATGATTTTTAAATCAATATTGAATCCTGTAAACGGGTTGCTTAATACTTTTTTGCGTTCTATCGGTTTGGATTTTCTTGCAGGTAAATGGCTGGTATCGTCCAAGTTGGCTTTTGGATCGGTAATGGCGGTGGATATCTGGAAGGGAACCGGATATATTATGACCATAATGATTGCAGGAATTCTGTCAATCTCCTCCGAATACTATGAAGCCGCCAGTATTGATGGCGCCAATGGCTTTCAGAAATTCAAATCCATCACCCTGCCATTGCTTATTCCGACATTGACTACAACAACGGTTTTAAATGTTATATATGGATTAAGAGTATTTGATATTATTTATGCCTTAACAAACGGCGGGCCCGGCAGAAACACTACAGAGGTACTGTATACAGCAGTATTCAAAAAATTTGGAACGGGACAATATGCAGCCGGTACGGCGTTATCCTCCGTTATTTTTGTATTCATGTTAATAATAGGTGTGTTCATAATTAAAATAATGACGAAGGATGAGGTAATAGAACAATGAGCAGAAAGATCATAAGCGCTATAATTAGGAATATAATCGCATGGCTGGTTTCAATAATATCATTGGTTCCATTATTGTTGATATTGGTAAACTCACTAAAAACAAGCCTGAAAGCCTCGGATATGAGCTTAAGCCTTCCGGAATTTCCATGGCAGTTTAAAAATTATCTCGTGGTAATAGAAAGAGGCAAACTGTTTTTATCTTTTATCAACAGCAGCATTTATTCACTGGGAAGCGTTGCGATTTGCTGCATTTTCTCCACTATGGCCGCCTTTGTATTGTCAAGAAATAGGACCAGGCTTAATAAATTGCTCTATTTTTTTCTGGTAATGGGAATAACATTACCTGTCAATTATGTCGCATTGGTAAAGGTGATGATGTTTTTAAACCTTAATAATACACGTATTGGTATTGTTTTGCTTTATGCGGCAATGCAAATGCCATTCTCTGTTTTCCTGATTTATGGATTTGTTTCCAATATTCCTGTAGAGCTCGATGAGGCCGGCATTATTGATGGCTGCGGTTCCTTTCGCTTATTTATAACTATAATATTCCCGTTATTAAAGCCGGCGGTATCAACCGTTATTGTGCTTACATTTTTAAATACCTGGAATGAATTTATTTCACCGCTGTATTTCTTAGGCAGCTCTACAAAATGGCCTATGACTTTATCTGTTTATAACTTTTTTGGAATGTTTTTTAAGGATTGGAATCTTGTTTGCGCGGACATTGTTATGACAAGTATTCCGGTCTTGCTTATTTATTTATTAGGACAAAAGTATATAGTGTCAGGTATGACGGTTGGAGCTGTTAAAGGTTAGGGAGAAAGGGGCGAAACAATGGTGTTTCCAAGACCCAGAATACATGGCAATGAACGAAGCATGATTAAGAAAAAAGGTAAGAATAACATTGATGGGAATACTAATGAAACAGGCAATGTGTCAGTTAGAGCAAAAATATGGATGAAGCTGATTGGCGTGTTTCTTATTCCGGTTGGATTTATTGTATTGTTAGGTGTAATATCCTTCAAAAAGGCATCTGATGCATTGATCAGCAATTATAAGAATTCGACATTATCCAATTTAAACAATATGGCAAAATACCTTGATTTAGGTTTTGGCACGGTATCCGACAAAGCAACTTTATTAAATACAAACAGTACGCTAAAGAATTATTACTCAGGAAACTACAAAGGCAATCAAATAGAAGAGATGAAGAAGTTCAAAGAGCTTCAGGAATACGCATATGCCAATATTCTATCTGATAACATAATTAAAAATATTTATATTTTTGGCCAATATGGAAATGCAATTTTAACAAAAGGGACGACAAACACTTTATTATATAAAGATTTTGCCGAATCCGAGGAGGGTTTGTACTTCCAAAATTCGGGCGTTAATAAAAAATGGATTGGAAAACATCCCTATCTAGATGCAGCCTTGTCTATTACGGACAAGGATTATTCTATAAGCTTAATAAGCTATATTTTTAATAATAATAGTGAAAAAGTCGGTTATATTCTTCTTGACGTTTCCATGGATTTTGTTTTAAACACTTTAGCGGAAAGTGGTCTTCCAAAGGAGAGTAAAATAGCGTTTTTAATGAAGGACGGCAAAGAAATCCGAGGGAATTCTTCGTCGGAGGACAATTACTTCATCGGTAAGGAATACTTTGATTCGTTTTTATCAAAGGACGTGAAGGAAAGCGGCTATGATGAAGCCGTGGTCGATGGGATCAAGCATTTGTTTTTCTATAGCTATGTAGATCAATGTGACGGTTATCTATGTGTTCTTTTGCCACAGCCTTACATAACCAAGCAGGCGGACAGTTTAAAAATAATTACCCTGATTATCGTTATAATTGCAAGTATGGTTGCCATTGTTCTTGGTACGCTGATATCCTATGGCATCAGTAATACTATAAAGAAAATTAACTCGGTTTTAGATAGAAGCGCATCCGGTGATTTGACCCGGCATATAAGCATAAAGCGCAAGGATGAGTTCCGGTTGTTAGGAAATGGGATTAATCAATTGATATCTAATCTCAAGGAACTTATCAATGATATGGCTAATGTGAGTAAAACGGTTTATGCATCTTCCTGTGAAGTCTCAGAAAGCTCCTCTATTCTGCTGGATTCATCACAAAGCATAAACAATGTTGTTGATGAAGTGATACAAGGTGTACAGTCGCAGTCCGAGGGTATGGAAAGTTCCCTTGTACAGATGTCGGAGCTGTCACGGCAGATAGAAAAGCTGAGCGAAAGTACGGACCTGATAAGAAAGTCCGCAGATGACACTAAAAATATTACTAAAAAAGGTATGGCAATCATTGATGAATTGGAGTCTAAAACCAAAAAGTCTTCTGCTATTGTTAAATCAGTTATAGAAAATATAGAAAATTTAGAGCAAAAATCCAAGGCAATATCGGAAATTTTACAAGGTATTAATGAGATATCTGAGCAAACGAATTTATTGTCCCTGAATGCATCCATTGAAGCCGCCAGGGCGGGAGCAGAAGGAAGAGGATTTCAGGTGGTGGCAAGTGAGATAAGGAAGCTGGCGGAGAGGTCTGCTTTAGAGGCTGAACGTATCGGGCATATTATTAAGGAAATACAGAATCAGACCCAAATAACCGTAAAGACGGCACGGGATGCGCAGGAGGAGGAAGCCTTAAGAGAAAGCGCTCTAAAAAGTGCTGTCAGTGTTTTTGCCGAGATAGACAATAATGTTGAAAGGCTGACGGCAAATCTCAGCAGTATCATGAGCAGTATTAATGAAATTGAAAATGCCAAGGAAGACACCTTGGCGGCCATAGAAGAAATTTCAGCCATATCGGAGCAAACGACTGCGGCAATGGAGCAGTTCAGGGATATGGCAATGCATCAGCTAAAGGCCGTAGAAGCACTGAACAAAACGGTAGAAGAGCTTAGCCATGACTCGGATTTGCTGGAGCAGAAAATAAATATATTTAAAACCAACAGCTGACCTGATAGACTATAGGCAAATGAGCATTTAAAGGTGGGTGGTATTATGTTGTCTGTAATCAAAAGACCGGAGCGAGGAATAGCCGACTTCAGGAGGGCAGATAATGCTCTGGTTATTAATACTCTTCATGGCATGATTAAAATCGAACCGAAATCCTCCGAAATTATCAGAGTGGTGTATACCTTAAAGGACACTTTCTCCGATCATAAGAAACCGGGGATAATAATTAATGAAGCTTATAATGAATGGAGCTGCGACGAGACGGATAACGAGGTGATTTTAAGGACGGATAAGCTTCAAGTGATAATAAATAAGAAAACCGCCTCAATCAAGTATTGTGACAAGGATGGCAAGCTTCTTCTAAAAGAAAGGGATTATGAAAGCAAGAATCTGGAAGAATATGACTTCTATAAAACAGTTATAGATGAAGGAACCCGAATTGAAAAGATCGTGACCCCGGATGGAGTTAAAGAGGTTGTAAAAGAAGCGGGGAAGGTATTCGACAGGAAACTTTACAGAACAAGACTATATCTAGATTGGCAGGATAATGAGGCATTATATGGTCTCGGACAGCATGAAGAGGGATGCCTGAACTTAAGAGGGACTACCGTTTACCTTCATCAGGCAAATATGAAGATTTCCATACCCATGCTGGTTTCCAGCCTAGGATATGGTTTGCTAGTGGACACTTATTCTCCCATGATATTTAATGATACCGGCTTTGGCTCCTATCTGTATACCGAGGCTGATGAGGAGATGGATTATTATTTTATCTATGGGGGCAATATGGATGGCGTAATAAAGGGGTACCGCTATCTGACGGGGAAAGCTTCCATGCTTCCCAAATGGGCTTATGGCTTTATTCAATCCCAGGAAAGATATGAAACGGCTCAGGAAATGATGGACCTGGTTAAGGATTATAGAGAAAGAGGAATTGGACTGGACTGTATTGTACTGGATTGGCAATCCTGGGAAGGGGATCTGTGGGGGCAAAAAACCATGGATAAAAAACGTTTTGGCGAACCAAGTGAGATGATGGATAAGCTCCACAAGCAGAATGTCAATCTTATGATCTCGGTTTGGCCAAACATGAGCGAGGAATGCAGTGACTATAAGGAGTTTAAAGAGAGAAATCTATTGCTTCCCGGAAGCAGTATTTATAATCCCCTTATGGAAGAGGGAAGGAAACTTTATTGGAAACAGGCATTTGAAGGGCTGTTTTCCCATGGTATTGATGCATGGTGGTGTGACTCAAGCGAGCCCTTCACCCCTGAATGGAACCATTTAGGCAAACCTGAACCTAGTACAATGTATCATGAGTTCTTTGAAACCGCAAGCAAATCACTGCCTGCACAATTAACCAACTCATTTTGCTTGTATCACGCCAGAACCATGTATGAAGGACAGCGAAGCATTACTGATAAAAAACGCGTTGTTAACTTAACACGCAGCGGATACACCGGTCAGCAAAGATATGGGGCAATACTATGGTCAGGTGATATATCCGCCAGTTGGCAAACCTTAAAGAGACAAATACCTGCCGGACTTAACCTTTGTGCCAGTGGGTATCCTTATTGGACATTGGATATTGGAGCTTTCTTTGTAAAGAAGGGTATACAATGGTTTTGGAACGGAGATTACGAGAAAGGCTATGATGATTTAGGATATCGTGAATTATTCACCAGGTGGTTCCAGTATGGCTGTTTCCTGCCTTTATTTAGAAGTCATGGAACGGATTTCAGAAGAGAGCTGAAATATTTTGGGGAACCGGGAGATATGTTCTATGACGCTTTAATAAAGATTAATCATACACGATATGAGCTTATGCCATATATTTACTCGCTGGCGGGCAGGGTATGGAAGGACGACTATACGATTATCAGAATGCTGGCCTTCGATTTTGCCTCGGACGAAAAGGCAAGGGAAATAGATGACCAGTACTTGTTTGGCGACTGCCTTATGGTTTGTCCCGTTACCAAACCAATGTATTATGATGTTGATTCACGACCGGTTAATGATACTTCAAAAACACGGAAAGTCTATCTCCCTAAAGGAGAGAACTGGTATGATTTCTGGACTAACGAGTATTACGAGGGTGGACAAACCATAGATGCTTATGCACCTATAGACAGGATTCCTGTATTTGTAAAATCCGGCAGCATACTTCCCATGACATGTTTTATGAACTATGTTGATGAAATACCCGATGCCCCGATTGAGCTTCGGGTTTATCCGGGCAAGGATGCCAGGTTTGAGCTTTATGAGGATGAAGGCAATGGCTATGGCTATGAATCAGGTTATTATGCCATTACGAATTTGATTTGGTCTGAAAAGGATCAAAGGCTTACAGTCGGCTATGTAACCGGAGATTATCCGGGCTTCAATAAAAACAGAGAATATAAGGTTAATGTTATTAAAAATACCGCCAATGCTTAGTCTTATGACCGGGAAATCGCAGAAAATGCCACCTTCGACGATTTAGGCCAGGAAAAGTACTACCGCAATGCAGTCGGGGCTGTTTGGTATCCCGTGGAAGTAAATACCACATTGCTTAATCAATGGTTCTGGAATCCGGAGACCTCAAAGGTAAAGAGCCTTAATGAAATCATAGATGTATACTATAATTCGGTTGGCAATAACGGCGTGCTGCTTCTTAATGTGAGTCCCGACAGAAGCGGAAAAGTGCCGGAGGACCAGATAGAACGCCTTATGCAGCTTAAGAAATTCATTGATCTTACCTTTTGCAATAACCTCGCATGTGGAGGTGTTGTGACTGCCTCTGTGGAATCCCCGTCTCATAAGGCTGATTTTATACTGGATGATGACAAAATGACATATTGGACAACGGATGGAGAATGGGATATTAATAACAGCAGTGCATCTCTTGTTATTGAGCTGGGGCAAAACAAGACATTCGATAATGTAATGGTGCAAGAATTTATTAGAGAAGGGCAGAGAATTGCCGAGTGGAGCTTTGACATATGGGATGGAGAAAAATGGGTGGAAAAGGTTCGTTATAAAACTATAGGATATAAGAATATTAAGCGCTTTAAGAAAGTAACCACCGATAAAGTCAGGCTGAATATATTAAGAAGCTGGGACAATCCGATGATCAGTTATTTTGGTTTGTATCTGTCGGTTATTCCCGAAGAGGCATCAATAAAAGAAGACGTCACCGAAACGGGAGGTGAACCGGCAGCCCTGGAAAATGAAAAGTTAATGAAAGGAATAAGGTATACCTGTTTTAAGGGTGGTGTTCAAAGCGCGGCACTCCTTGACTCCTTATCATTCGGGAATGAAGAAGCGGGAATTATAGAATCGATATGCACATATCCTGCCGGCAGTTCTGTTGATTATTCAATTATATATGAAGGATACATTAAGATTCCATTTGATGGGACATACACCTTCAGCCTTGAAAGCGCTGACGGAAGCATTATGTTCATTGGCGGAAAGAGATTGCTTGATAATGATGAGCCCCATGATATAAAAGCAGTCGAGAAGCGAATTAATTTATATAAAGGATATTACCCTATAAAAATTTATTACACGAGTTTTAGAAACAAAGGACATCTTAAAGTGAGATGGCGTGGTCCGGGCTTTGATATGGAAGAAATTACGTCAGATAGTTTATTCCATATAAATCGAAACTTATAGTATAAAGAATATTTTATCTAGAATCGTTTCGGATTATATTAAAAAATGCATTGGAATATAAAACTTCTTATAATGGCTTATATTAAAAATAATTAAGGCTGCATACATTTTATTGACGAAAATTTTCACGACATATATAATCAAGATATAAACAGAAACGTTTCGGTTTTTGCTTGTTTAAGAATAAGGAGGACAATAATATGTCATATGTAGATTCGGGAAAGATGCTGCTTGATGCTCAGCATGGGCAATATGCCATTGGAGCATTTAATGTTGAAAATATGGAAATGGTGAAGGCAGTCATAGCAGCCGCCGAGGAGTTATATGCACCGGTTATGCTGCAAACAACACCTTCAACAGTTAAATATGGCACCCTGGAAACATTTGCAGCCATAGTTAAAGCGGAAGCAATAAAGGCAAAAATTCCTGTTGCTTTGCATCTGGATCATGGCAACAGCTTTGAGTTGGTTGCAAGGGCAATAAGAGAAGGTTATACCTCTGTCATGATTGATGGCTCTCATGAATCCTTTGAGCGCAATATAGAATTGAGTGCAAAAGTGGTCGAAGTGGCAAAACCGAACGGTATTCCTGTAGAAGCAGAGCTTGGCAGGGTGGGTGGCAAAGAGGATGATTTAATTATGGAGGAAGATATCTACACAGATCCCATACAAGCCAAAGAATTTGTTGAGAGAACCGGAATAAACTCATTGGCCGTGGCGATAGGAACAGCCCATGGATTTTATAAAAGCACTCCTGTACTCAATAAAAAACGCCTGTCTGAAATCAGGGAATATGTATCAATACCTCTTGTATTGCATGGAGCATCCGGACTCAGTGATGAAGACATCAGAGATTGCATAAAGCTGGGTATATGTAAGGTGAATTTTGCCACAGAGCTTAGGGCGGCATATACGGAAGGGATTAAAGAATACCTAAATGAAAGACCTGATGCCTACGATCCGAAGAGCTACGGGAAAGCCGCAATGGACAAGGTAAAAGAGCTTGTAAAAAGCCGCATCCTAATTTGTGGCTGCGATAATAAAGCTTAGTAAAATGAAAGGAAGATATAAGTGGCAGCAACAATCAAAGATATTGCAAAGCATACAGGTCTTGGGCTAGCTACAATATCATCATATCTAAATGGAGGCAATGTTCGCGAAGAAAATAGGAAAAAAATAGAAGCGGCAATAAAGGAATTAAATTTCGAAGTAAATGAAGTGGCAAGAGGATTAAAAACCAATAAAACAAAAACCATTGGTGTTGTTATTCCGGAATTAAACAATAATTTTTGCGCAGAAATCATTACCGTAATGGAGGATATCTTACGTAATTACGGTTATGCCACCATTGTATGTGACTGCAGAACAGACAAAGAGCTTGAAAAAAAGGCGGTTGAGTTTCTATATCGGAAGAGGGTGGACGGTATAATAAATATGCCTGTAAACCCCGACGGGTCTCATTTGAAAAACTTTTTATATTCTAAAAAGCCTATTATACTGATAGACCGCAAGATTAATGGATTTGATTGCGATTATGTATTGGTTGACAATCTTGATGCCGTAAAAAAAGCTGTTCAGCTTCTTATAACAAATGGCCACGTTAAAATTGGAATTATTGGGGGCCCTGAAGGGGTTTATACGGCAGAGGAAAGGATGCTGGGATACAAGCTTGCCTTAATGGAGGCGGGGATTGTTCCGGAAGAAAGTCTGATTGAACACGGCGATTATACAATAAATGGAGGAGTGCATTGTATAAAAGAGCTTATTCGCAACAATAAAGATATGTCAGCGGTTATTGTCACCAATTATGAAATGACTTTAGGGGCGGTTATTGGAATAAACGAAATGGGAATCAAAATACCGGATGAATTATCTTTGCTTGGTTTCGATAATATAGAATTCGCCAGAGCATGCAATCCCAGACTAACCATTGTAACACAGCCCATTAAAGATATTGGAAGTAAAATTGCCGAACAAATCCTCAAGAGGCTGACAAATAATGGCGACACAGCGGAGACGGAGTACGAAATTATAAAATTACAAACCGAAATTATTGAAGGAAATTCCATAAGAAAGCTATAAATTGCCAGCCTTATATAATGGAAGAAGAATATGTTTAAAGGAAATCTAATAGGAGGGTTTTCGTGGGAGAATATTTACTTGGAATTGATATAGGAACCAGTGCCTGTAAGGTTGCTGTTTTTGACCGCGATGGTGAGATTATTGCAAGTGAAACGGGTAAGTATAATATTTATTATCCCCAACCTGGTTATGTGGAACAAAATCCCGAGGAATGGTGGGAGACAATATGTAATACTATAAAATTAATCATATACAAATCAGATATTGACAAAAGCGAAATTGTCGGAGTAGGTGTTGACGGGCAAAGTTGGTCGGCAATAGCCATTGATAAGAATGGGACTGTTTTGGCCAATACACCAATTTGGATGGATACAAGGTCGGATAGCATATGTAAAAGACTTAATAAAGAAATTGGTTCAGATACTATCTTTAACCTGGCTGGCAACTTATTGCAGGCTTCTTATACCACTGCAAAGATAATATGGTATAAAGAGAATATGCCGGAGGTTTTTGAAAAGACATATAAAATACTTCAGTCAAACAGCTTTATTGTATATCGTCTGACAGGAATAATCAGTCAGGATAGATCCCAGGGATATGGATTGCATTGTTTTGATATGCGTAAGGGAACATGGGATGGTGCCATGTGCAAGAGTCTTGGTATTCCATTGGGGTTTCTTCCGGACATTTATGAAAGCCATCAGGTGGTTGGCTATATCACAGACGAAGCTGCGAAACAATGCGGCCTTGCAGCCGGTATTCCTGTTGTGGCAGGGGGGTTGGACGCGGCATGCGGCACACTTGGCGCAGGAGTAATACACCCCAATGAAACGCAAGAACAGGGTGGGCAAGCAGGTGGAATGAGCATTTGCCTGGATGAGTATACAGCTGTTCCCGAACTAATCCTTAGCTTCCATGTTGTGCCTGATTGCTGGCTGCTCCAAGGAGGTACAACCGGCGGCGGAGGAGTTATGCGCTGGTTCGAAAAAGAGTTTGGATGTTTTGAGCGGGTAGAAGCAAATAAGCTTGGAGTATCATCATTTGACCTGTTGAGTGAAATTGCTGAAGAAGTCAGCCCCGGAAGTGATGGAATGATATTCCTTCCCTATATGTCGGGAGAAAGGTCACCCATATGGGATGTTCATGCCAAAGGAGTATTTTATGGCTTGGATTATGGTAAAACGAAGGGGCATTTTGTGAGATCGGTGATGGAAGGCGTTGCGTTTGCTTTAAAGCATAATCTGGATGCTGCCGCCAATGCTGGGGTACAGGTCAGCGAGTTAAGAGCCGTGGGAGGATCTGCGAATTCCTTCCTATGGACACAAATTAAGGCGGACGTTACAGGTAAACCAATAGCAGTTCCATCCTCCGATACAGCAACAACCCTTGGCGCTGCTATTCTGGCCGGTATTGGAGTAGGGGTTTACAGGGATTTTGAAGAGGCTGTAAGAATGACGGTAAAAATCAAGCGACGTCATAAACCCGATATGGAACGGCATGAGTTGTATAAGAAGCAGTATAAAACATATTTGGAATTATACCAAAGTTTAAAAGATATCATGAAGGGAAGGTAATATTATGAAAGCAGCTGTTGTATGTGCAAACGAAGATGTTCGTTACATGGATTATGAAGAGCCGGAAACAAGGCCGGGCACGGTAAAGGTAAGGGTTAAGGTGTCAGGTATATGCGGATCAGACGTCCCCAGGGTTTTAGAGCACGGAGTCCATTTCTATCCCATTGTATTAGGGCACGAGTTTTCGGGAGAAGTTGTGGAAATCGGAGAAGGGGTTACAAAGGTTAAAGTTGGAGACAGAGTGTCCGGAGTTCCTTTACTGCCATGCATGAACTGTGAAGATTGCCAGAACGGAAACTACTCCCTGTGCAGCCATTATAGCTTTATTGGTTCCAGAGAGCAGGGCAGCAATGCGGATTATGTCGTCATTCCTGAGAGGAATGCCGTAGTCTTTGATAAAAGCATTTCCTATGAGCAGGGAGCATTGTTTGAACCCTCGACTGTAGCTCTTCATGGGCTTATGTTAAATGACTATAAGGGCGGCAAGTATGTTGCCATTTTAGGCGGCGGAACTATTGGGATTTTCACCATGCAATGGGCAAAAATATATGGGGCCAAAAAGGTGGTTGTATTTGACCTTAAGGAAGACAGGCTGGAGTTGGCTAAAAGGCTTGGTGCCGATGAAGTGGTCAATACTGGTGAAGAGGGCTTCATGGATAAGGCAATGGAATACACTGGAGGAAAGGGGTATGATTACGTATTTGAAACAGCCGGAGCCGCACCTACCATGTATATGGCATATAGATTGGCAGGGAAGAAGTCTAATATCTGCTTTATAGGTACTCCCCATGTGAAACTGGAGTTTGACCAGAAGCTATGGGAGAACATGAACCGGAAGGAATTCAAGCTTACCGGATCCTGGATGTCATACAGCGCGCCTTTCCCTGGAAAGGAATGGGAGTTAACTGCTCATTTCTTTGCAACAGGACAGTTAAAATACGACCCGGCACTTATATCCCATAGATTTCCAATGAGCAAGGCCCAGGAAGCATTCCAGATGTTCAAAACGCCGGAGCTTGTAAAAGGGAAAATATTATTATTTAATGAAGATTAGTCACATAAGGGAGATCTGACAATATGATACTGACAGTTACGCTGAACGCATCAATTGATAAAAGATATGTGGTAGATGATTTCCGGCCCGGCACCGTATGCAGAGTAAAGGAATGCACTTATTCCGCCGGCGGGAAGGGTTTGAATGTCTCCAGGGTGGCAACAATTGCCGGTGAGGAGGTAGTAGCAACAGGATTTGTCGGAGGACATGCAGGCAATTATATAGTGGAGGAGCTTAAGAAGCAGAATATCAGGAGTGATTTTGTCTATGTTAATGGGGAAAGCAGATCCTGTATTAATATTTATGACAGAACCAGTCATACACAGACGGAATTTCTTGAGCCGGGCGTTTGTGTAACGGAAGCGGATATCAAGGTCATGTTGTTAAAATACATGGATTTAATCCGAAAATGCTCTCTTGTTGTAATCTCAGGAAGCGTTCCTATAGGAGTAGGCAGTTCATTATATAAGGACATGATCAGGATAGCCAGGGAACATGATAAAAGGATTATTTTAGATACAAGCGGACCATTGTTGAAAGAGTGCCTGCAAGCAGGGCCAACCATGATCAAACCTAATATGGATGAGGTAAAAGTACTGACCGATAAAGAAGTAAACAATCAAAATGACCTTATTGAGGTGGCTGTCAACCTTTATAAATCAGGTATAGAGATAGTGGTGATTTCCTGCGGCGGTCAGGGATCAATTATAGCTTGCAAGGACGGAGTGTATCGGGCAATTGTACCAAGAATAGATGCGGTGAACACCGTCGGATGCGGAGATTCAATGGTAGCCGGGTTTGCAGTTGGCTTGTCAAGGAAAATGGCTATGGAGGATACCATAAAGCTTGCCAGTGCTATTTCAGCCGCAAATGCAATGCGGGTTGAGACCGGATTTTTTATACATAGTGATATGAAAAAAATATTACCGCAGGTTAAAGTTGAAAGATTATAATAAAAAAATATGAAAAGGAGTGGATAAAATGACAACATTTATAGACCCTGAATTAATACCAAAAAGAAGATTGTATACGGGTGATTATATACCGGCAATCGGAATGGGTACCTTTGGTTCGGACCGTTTTACCGCGGAACAGGTTTCAGCGGCGGTAGCAGGAGCCATAGATGCAGGTTATAGGTTGTTTGACTGCGCGGCGGTTTATGGCAATGAGGATCGTATCGGAAAGGTGTTTCAGGATGCTTTTGCCAAAGGAAAGGTTAAAAGAGAAGAACTGTTTGTTATGACAAAAGTATGGAATGATATGCATGGGAAAGGTGATGTCCTCATATCCTGTGCAAAAAGCTTAAAAGACCTTCAACTGGATTATGTTGATATCTTCTTTGTACATTGGCCATTTAGAAATTATCATGAGCCGGGAGCAAGTGGTGATTATCGGCATCCGGATTCAAAACCCTTCAATGTAGATGAGTACATGGAAACCTGGAGACAATGCGAAAGATTGGTAGATATGGGTTTGACAAGATTTATTGGCATGTCTAACATGACCATACCAAAATTGGAAGCAGTGTTGCCCCAATGCAGGATTAAGCCTGTTGCAATTGAAATGGAATTGCATCCAAGCTTTCAGCAACCTGAGTTATTTGAGTACTGTGTTGCTCGTGATATACAGCCAATCGGTTTTTGTCCAATTGGTTCGCCTACAAGGCCTGATCGTGATAAAACAGAAAATGATATTACCGATATAGAAATGCCGGAGCTTGTTGAGATAGCCAAAGCTCATAATGTGCATCCTGCAATTATCTGCATTAAATGGGCTGTGCAGAGGGGCCAGATTCCGATACCATTTTCAGTTAAAGAAAATGAGTATGTAAGTAATTTGAAATGTGTCACGGAGGATCCTTTATCAGACGAAGAAATGGCCATTATAAAGAAATTGGATCAAAACAATCGTTTGATTAAAGGTCAGGTCTTCTTATGGGAAGGCGCTAAAGGCTGGGAAGACCTTTGGGATGTTGATGGAACAATAACAAAATAATAAATATATCATCTAAAGACGTGGATGTGGATATAAAGACGGACACTAATTGTTTTCCCTCCTGAATCAAAACAAAGTCCAATTTAATCTCCACATCCGCGTTTTTTGATATAAATAAAGAACTCCTGAAATTTACGGCAGCAGAATTGACAGCGGGTTTTAATAATGGTATACCTTAATGGAATTATATTGCATGGAGGATGAAGAATGGATATTCTAAAAGAAGATTTTATGCAGGGTTTTATTGATATAGCTACCGAAGGGTACAAAAAGGGGTGGCATGAAAGAAACGGCGGAAACTTAAGCTACCGCATAAAGCCTGAGGAAGCGGAGCGAATCAAGGGATGTTTTTCATATGACAGGCCTTTTCAGGAAATCGGGAGAGCTGTGCCCAATATTGGGGGAGAATATTTTCTTGTTACAGGCAGCGGAAAATACTTCCGAAATATAGAGAAGAACCCGTCGGAGAATCTTGCGGTAATTGAGATAGACGAAGCCGGCGAGAAATACCGGGTCGTATGGGGCTTAAGCAAGGGCGGAAGACCCACCAGCGAGCTTCCCACCCATCTTATGAACCACTCAGTTAAGAAGGAGCTGACGCAGGGCAGGCACAGGATAATATATCATTCCCATCCGGCAAATATAATTGCCTTAACATTTGTCCTGCCGCTTGAGGACGCGGCGTTTTCCAGGGAGATATGGGAGATGATCACCGAATGCCCGATAGTGTTCCCTGAAGGAATCGGCGTGGTTCCGTGGATGGTGCCCGGAGGATGCGAGATTGCCGAGGTAACGGCTAAATTAATGGAGAAATACAACGTGGTTCTGTGGGCTCATCATGGCATTTTCTGCTCCGAAGAAGATTTTGATTCGGCCTTCGGATTAATTGAGACAGTGGAAAAGGCGGCGGAGATCCTGGTTAAGGTCCTTTCAATGAGTGACGGTAAAAGGCAGACCATTACCGCTCAGGACATAAGGAATGTAGCCGTAGCCTACTATGTTAAGATAAATGAAGATTTATTAAAGTAAAAGGCAAAAAGACTGATTTATGAAAGGGCTGTTGCAGTACATAAAATGGGCATATTGTCTTAGCGAAAACCTGCAATAGCCTTTTAATGCGCCTTTGACTGGAATGTTGTGGTTGTTTAAAAAACATAAAAGATATATAATTATGTTACATGTGACTATCTGGATACCGAAGAATAATATGGAGGAAAGCATGCTTTCTAATATAAATGGGAAGGGCAAATCAGATAAAACACCGGCCGTAGGAGCACAGGACGTGGAGATCTATGCGGGCAATACGCTGCTGGTTGATTCAAGCGTATTAAACCTGGGTGATAATATTAAAATCCTGACGGTTGAGTCAATGGACACAAATATTGCTTCTGTATGCGGTTCCTTTGTTATTGGCAATAATGTGGGAAAAGCTCAAATTCTCATCAAGGCGGCATCCGACAGCGATATATATGATATTGTAATGAATGTTTCGGTAATCCCGGGCAAGCTGACAGTCGAGCCGGATACCCGAAGTATATCGGTCGGCGAGACAACAAGGTATAAAGCCATGGTATCCAACGGTGTTTACAAGAGCATTTCATACCAGTCAACCAATCTGAATGTCGCGGCAGTCAGGCAGGAAGGCATCTACGGATATGTTACAGGCATAGCCGAAGGCAATGCTGATATTCTAATTACTGCCAATATTGGCAATACTATATCTGAGTTTAAAATCCCGCTTAAGGTTGTTGAAGCTTCAAAGCCCGCCGAAATACCCATATCCAATCCCGTTAACGGTTCCGGTTACACCGATGATGACGAATGGAAGGGCAGCCGGGTGTTTTTCGGCAGGTATGAACAGGACAATAATATAAAGAACGGAAAAGAGCCGATACTGTGGAGGGTATTGGAGGTCAACGACGACACCATTTTCCTGCTTTCCGAATACGGCCTGGTCTGCAGGTTTTACAATGACACTTACGAAAGCGTGACATGGGAAACCTCCACGATAAGAAGATGGTTAAACAGCACATTCCTTGAAAGTGCTTTCCTAAAGCCCGAAATAGATGCCATTTGTGATACTGTCATAAAGACCAAGGACAATAAAAGATATGGCAGCTGCGGAGGGAATAAAACGGTGGACAAGGTGTTTCTGCTCACCAGCGATGATGTAAACAACACCGCGTACGGATTCCAAAAGGGATCCAAGCGCAAAAGCAAAACAAGGACATGCAGGATTACGGAGTATGCGCTTGTGGAAGGATACCGCAACAAGGACAACAATAACACCTGCTGGTGGCTCAGATCACCCGGCATAACCAATTATTACGCCGCTTATGTGCTGTCCTCCGGAAAAGTAACCTACGGGTATTTTGTAGGAAGGCGAAATGACGCGGTGCGTCCCGCTATTAAGCTTAAGAGGTCGGCTGTCATATTCGGTGAAGAAATCAGTGACGGCAAATATACGGCTCCTTTAGTCATAGCAAAGGAGTTTTAGAAATGAATCCGGCATTGGAATTATTCAACACGACATAACCGGTTTTGACCGATACATAAGATGATTCAGTAACGAGGAGGGTTTTTCATATGAAGGTCAGCGTGATTATGCCTTTTCACAGAGGAACGCATTTTCTTGAGGACGCATTGGAAAGCTTGAAAGAACAGAGCTTTAAGGATTTTGAGGTTTTGCTTATATGTGATCATGTTGAAGAGGATATTGACAATTATATTGAGGAGTACGGAAAATATTACCCGATTAAGGTTGCGCATCTTACGGACGTGACCGGAGTGGCGGCCGCAAGGAACATGGGGCTGTCCATGGCTTCGGGTGAATATATATATTTCATGGACAGCGATGATTATCTTGATGAAAATGCGCTGGAGCAAATCGTATCCACTGCTGAAAAAGACAACGCCGACGTGGTTTACGGAAAGAAGGTCTGGACATGGTTCAGAAGAAGCCTGTTCCTTCGTAAGCTTTATGAAGCCCAGGAGGAGGAAGAGGAGGATGACAGCGATGACGAAGGGTACGGCGATAAGGAAGGAGACTCTTCTGAATCCGAGCAGGACAGTGCGGACAGTGACGGAAGGCCCCTTCAGGACAGCTCGGTAGTTGATGAGGAGAGCGAAAAGGACACTGAGCAGGAAGAGGAAGACACGAGCGCTTTATCGGAGGAAGAGTTGATTGCTTCAAAAAAGAAACGTGCTTATTATGAGCTTGTTTCAAGGCGAAAGAGCTTAAGAAGCATAACGGTGCTTCATGTTCTGATGAGAAGGAGGCTTATTGAGGAAAATCATATCAGGTTTAACGAGGAAATCATTTTCCTCTCGGACTACCCGTTCATGCTTCAGGTTCTTGACAAGGCGCGCATTTTCAGCCGTAATATGGATTCCCAATATATAAAGCGCAATCATAATGACGCAATAAACTACCCTTCCTTAAACCAGATGAAGGAAAGCAAAAACTTTACAGAATATATAAAGACATATGAATATGCCAGGACTCTTATAGCTCCCGACAGCGACCTTAGAAGACGCCTGGACAAAAAGATAATATACTATACGATCAGATATTTCGCACCTAACCTGAAGAGAAAGAAAAAATCCCCGGAAACCTTAAGGAGATTTAACATACTGCACGGCTTGATCTCGCAGATGGATGTCAATCTGATTCGTTCCTATAAGAGATATAAAAAGAGGATATTGAAAGCCATTTACAAGGGAAATTTCAGAAAAGCCGGAATAATTGTTACCATACACCTGGCAAGAAAGAGATTAAGGTCATTTATCAAAAACAATAGGGAGTTTCCGAAGTTCCTGTATAAAAAGCTTTTCCTTAAGATGTCGGTAAAGGATAACTGGGTATTTTGCGAAAGCTTTTTTGGCAAGAACTATTCGGACAGCCCGAAGTATATATATGAATATCTTCAGAAGAATTACCCGGGAAAATACAGGTTCATATGGGTAATGGACAAGAAGGGAACGGTCATACCCTACAAACATACCGAGGTGAAGAGGTTCAGCATCAGGTACTGCTATTACCTTGCCCGCTGCAAATATTACGTTTTCAACAGCAGGCAGCCGGTGTGGATCAAGAAGAGAAAAGGAAATGTGTTTCTGCAGACATGGCATGGAACCCCGCTTAAGAAACTGGTATTCGACCTTGAGGACATCAACTCGGCAACGCCCAGGTACAAGAAGGAGACCTACAATCAGTCAAGATCCTGGGATTATCTTGTGGCTGCCAACAAGTTCTCCAGCATAACATTCAAAAGATGCTTCATATTCCACAAGACAATCCTTGAGACTGGATATCCGAGAAACGACATCCTTCACTGGGATAATAAAGAGGAAATAGCGGCAAGGATAAAGGAAAGGCTTAATATACCCGGGGACAAGAAAGTAATTTTATATGCCCCGACATGGAGGGATGACGAGTATTACACGAAAGGCCAGTATAAGTTTACGTTAAAGCTTGACCTTCCGCTTATGAAGAAGGAGCTTGGCGATGAATATGTGATATTGCTTCGTACGCACTATTTTATTGCGGATTCCCTTGATGTTGCCGGGCTGGAGGGCTTCGCCTACAATGTAAGCGATTACGACGACATATCCGAGCTGTACCTGATATCCGATTATCTTATTACGGATTATTCATCGGTGTTCTTTGATTACGCCAATCTTAAAAGACCGATGCTGTTTTATACCTATGATCTGGAGAAATACAGGGATGTGCTGCGGGGCTTTTATATAGACATTGAGGAAGAGCTTCCCGGACCCCTGCTGTTTACCACCGAAGAGGTCATAGACGCATTCAGGAATATGGATGAAATAGTCAGGAAATATAAAGACAAGTATGACGTATTTTATGAGAAATACTGCTCCTGGGAGGACGGAATGGCTTCGAAGAGGGTTGTGGACGCAGTATTTAATCCGGAAGGACTGAAAAATTAAAGCTTTAGGGAGGAATATGGGTGGAAGAACATAAAATACCGGTCAGTATCATAATGCCCGTCTATAATGTTGAAAAGTACCTGGGACATTGCCTTGACAGCCTGTTTTCACAGACATTTAAGGATTTTGAAATAATTGCGGTAAATGACGGCAGTACTGACGGCAGCCTTAAGATACTGGAGGAGTATCAGAAAATTAACCCGCAAATGCTGAAAATATATACCACCGAAAACAAGGGCGTAAGCCATGCCAGGAATTACGGGTTAAAGAAAGCCCGCGGGGATTATATTCTGTTTGTGGACAGTGATGATTTTGTAGAGCCCGAGATGTGTGAGAAGCTGTATAACAAGGCTGTTTCCGACAATAACGACATTGTAATCTGCAGCCGTTACAATGTCTTTGAAGACGCCCATACAGGCGCTCAAAAACGGGAACACATGAAGCTGGAGCTTATCAACCATAATTTTAACCTATATGAGCATAAATATGAGCTTGCCCATATTCTTCCGTTTCCATGGGACAAGCTTTACAAGCGTGAGCTTCTTGAAGGCATGGAATTTCCTCTGAATATGAGGTTTGAAGACCTGGTATTTGTTTACCAGGTTGTTGTTAAAGCCAAGAGCATAGGCATTGTTGAGGCCCCCCTTTATAATTACCGAAAGACATCCGGAGGGTTTTTGAATACATTTTCAAGACAGACCCTGGACATTATCAAGGCCTTTGAACTGGTTTACGATTACATGGAGAAAAACAATTACCTTCAGCACTACTATAGTGAGCTGGAGTTCATATGTGCAAGGCATTTTTTATACCGGTACATAACCCTGTTTAAAAACGAAAACAGGGGCAAGGGAAAGCTTGATGTAAAGCTTGAGATTATAAACAAGACCCAGGACTTCCTTGACAGCAGGTTTCCAAACTGGAGAAATAACAACTACCTGCTATATTCCTCTGGCTGGCTTAAGAAGAAGCTGCCCCTTTTTACCAACCGCAGAAAAATGATTCGGATAACCAGGCTGCGGGAGCTAATGCCCAACCGCCTGTACAACCTGCTGAAACGCTGCAGGGATTTTGCTTCCAAGCTGAAAAGGTTCATGAAAAGCAAGCAAAAGATGAAGAAGATAAAAGAAAAGCTCCCGATTGTTTCTGTTATGCTTAAAAGGGGAGCCGTTTATTATACCCATGCTTATGAGAAGCTGGGTGTCGTTCCGGAAAATATTCTGCTGGAGTCCAAGCATGGAGAGGATATTGCGGGAAATATTTTCGCGCTGCTGAAGGAGCTGTCCAGGGAGAAATACGGTGGCTATAAAGTAATGCTTGCAGTTCAGCCTTCTTTAAAGCCGGCATTCAAGAAGCTGCTTGACAGGTATGGAATAAAAAATGTAAACATGATAGACATTTTCACCAGGGAATATGACAAGGCGCTGGCAACGGCGAAATATCTGATAACCGATACAAGTTTTCCGCCTTATTTTATAAAGAAGCCGGAGCAGGTGTACCTTAACACGTGGCACGGGACCCCGCTTAAAGCCATGGGGAGGATTGTTCCGAACAGGGAATATGCCCTGGGCAATATCCAGCGTAATTTCTTAATCTCCGATTATCTGATATTCCAGAATGAATTCTCAAGGGAAGCATTCATGCGCGACTATATGATTGAGAATATTTATCCCGGCACGGTTCTTGTGTCGGGTTACCCGAGAAACTCGGCGCTCCTTGACGGCGGGCGAAGGGATAAGATCAGGAAGGAATGTCAAATTGCGGACAAGCGTGTCATTGTATACATGCCCACCTGGAGGGGATTGCTGACCAATAAGGAAAATGAAAAGCAGATTAACCAGCTTGAGGGCTTTTTTGGGGATATTGACGGAAAGCTTAAAGAATCTGACATTTTCTACGTAAAGCTGCATCCCTATGTAAAGCAGGGGATTGACTGCTCGGTTTACAGGCACATCCGCGAGTTTCCGTCAAACTACGAGACATATGATTTCCTTACGGCTGCCGACGTTCTGGTGACGGATTATTCCAGCATCATGTTTGATTTCGGGGTGACAAAAAGAAAGATTGTCCTGTTTACATATGACAGGGAAGAGTATCTTAATAGCAGAGGACTGTATATAAGTCTGGATGATTTGGGCCTGCCCGTTGCGGAAACCGTGGACGAACTGATTGGGGAATTAAACCGTGAGCATGGGGAATACTTAAGCTTTTACGAGAGGTTCTGCAGTAATGATTCGATTGATACACCCGAAAGAATCTGCAGTATTCTGCTGGGCGGCACGGACGGAAAGGATGCCGCCATAAAATCCGCGGAGGGCATTAAGGCTGACAAAAAGAGCGCTGATGGGCGGAAGAAGGTCCTGATGTTCATGAAGGGCTTTAAGAACGATGTTGAAAGCATCAGGAGAATAAACATGATTAATTCCATCGATACCGACAGGTATGACGTGTATGTCTGCATGAAGGCGGACGAGGCAAAGAAAAACACGGGTATGCTGTCCATGCTGGACAGGAAAATTTCATATATGCCGATTATTTATGAAGTGGGATTTAAGCGCTCCGAGTATTTACGCCTAAAGGTGCTTGGGAAACTGGCCAAGGGCAAAGCATACGGCAGATGCGCCGACAGGGTCATGGCCCGGGAGAGGAGAAAATACTTTGGGGATGTTAAGTTCGATTATATAATACACTACTCATGCCTTGAGCATTTGGTACTTCACCTGTGCCTGAACGCAGGAGGAAAGGTTATTTATAATTTCAGGCATTTCAGCAGGAGCCTGTACGATAAGAACGGGAGATACCGCAGGACAATCAAATACATTATAAAGAATTTCCCCGCCTATAACCTGGTATTGGCTTCAAGTGCGGCCAAAGCGCTTAAGCTTGAGGGAGAAAACATCATTTACAGTGACGACGGCGGGTTTGACTTGGACGATATAATCGGCCGTATCGGGAAGAAGTAATGGTTTGTCTGTGTATATAACATGATTGTTCAAACCGGCAAGCCGGTATGAGGCATATGGAGAAATGGAGGATTGGGATGAAAGTCGGGGTTATTACATTTCATAGCGCCAACAACTACGGAGCGGTGCTTCAGACATGGGCACTGCAGAAGGTGCTGAAGGACCTGGGAACCACCCCCGGTGTGATTAATTATCATCCGGATATAATAGACGGGCTGTACGACCCAATGAAGCTGAAAAAGGGACTGGCACGTGAGCTGCTTAAGCTTAAAGTGTATTTAAGAAACAGGGACAGCATTGTCAGGTACAACAAGTTCCGGTCATTTTTAAGAACCAGGCTTAACCTCATAGGGGACTACCGGACATATGACGAGCTTCTTAATGCCAGGCTGAACCTTGACGCTTATATTACAGGCAGCGACCAGGTATGGAACCCAACGCACACGGGAGGGTACGACCCTGCGTATTACCTGGAATTCGCGCAGCCGGGCAGCAGGAAGATATCCTACGCGGCAAGCCTTGGCACCGACTACATTGTGTCAAAGTACCGGGAGCCGATGGAAAAGGCCTTAAAGTCTTTTACGGCAATCTCGGTAAGGGAAAGAAGCGTTCGTGATGCGATAAGCGAACTGTCCGGAAAGCCTGTGGAGGTTGTGCTTGATCCGACTTTATTGCTTAAAAGGGAAGCATATGATGAAATCAAGGTAAAAAGCCATTATAAGCAGCCATATATCCTGGTTTATTCCATAGAGAAGAATCCCCAGCTCTTTGAGCTTGCCAATAAAATATCGGTTTCCCTAGGAATGCCCATTCTTCAAAGAAGACCGATAAACGGGCTGATTAACCAGCTCGAACCGTTCTATACGTCCGATGCCGGTGAATTTCTGGGGCATATTGAAGGAGCGGCTTATGTAATCACAAACTCATTCCATGGAACGGTATTTTCGATATTATATGAAAAGCCCTTCGTATCCATGCTTCATTCGCATACCGGCAGCAGGACCGAGGACCTTCTAAATGAACTTGGGCTTTCATCCCATATATTGTATGATATCAATGACTTTAAAAGCTTTGACATATTCAAGCTGCGGAACATGGAGGAAGTGAAGACAAGAATTTCAGAGCTGCGTGAAACCTCCGTAAATTTTATAAAAAGCTCATTAGGGAATGACAACTGAAGGTATTAGTGTTTGCATTGTATTACCATATTGCTTTTTATAAAAAAATGAAGTACAATATTATTGAATATAGTTCTATAATGACGAACGGCATTAAGAACTCATGATATATTGCATGAAGGACAGTAACGCAAATCAATATATTATGTAGAAATATCTGTTGGAAGGGTTGGATACGGCAATGAAAACACAAGGTGTGACAATACAATCGGTAGCCAGAGCCTTGCAAATTCTTGACTGTTTTACGGGACCTGTAACCGAGTTGGGAATCACCGAGTTGTCTCATGCAATGGGACTGGGAAAAAGCACAATTTACGGTCTGGTTAACACTTTGCTGTCTTACGGATATTTGGAGCAGAACCAGGAAAATAAGAGGTACCGCTTGGGTCTAAAGCTGTTCAAGCTGGGCAGCCTTGTTCAGCAAAGAATGGACATCAGGGATATTTCAAGGCCGTATCTTAAGATGTTGTCGGAGCAATTCAATATGACCGTACATATGGGGTTATATCGTGACAATGAGGTTATTTATATTGATAAAATGGACTCGCCCAACACCCTGATTACTTATTCACAAGTGGGCAAGCGGGCACCGATGCATTGCACCGGTATTGGGAAAGCCGTTCTTTCATACCTGGAACAGGACGAGAGGGAGCGTATTTTAAGGAATATGCACTGTGAGCCTTTTACGAAGCATACCATCGTGGACAAGGACAAGCTGGCCGAGGAACTGGATTTAATCAGGGCAAGAGGTTATGCGGTTGATAATGAAGAGATAGAACTGGGATTAAGGTGTGTGGCAGTACCTATTTTTAATGACCAGGGAAGGCCGGTTGCAGCAATAAGCATATCCAGTTCAACCGCCCATCTTGATGAGGCCAGGGTCTGCGAGACAGCCTCGGCAATAAAGGAAGTGGCCTACAGCATTTCAAGAAAACTGGGATATGAAAAGAGTTAATGCATAAGGTTAAGAATATATTATTTATTTTATACCAATAATTATGAACACTGTTCAATAATAATGAACCAAGAGGAGATAATATGATTTTAACTGTCACTTTAAATGCGGCTATAGACAAGCGGTATGAAATCAATGATTTTCAGATTGGCAAAGTAAACCGGGTTGGCGAATGCACTTATTCGGCAGGAGGAAAAGGGCTGAATGTGGCAAGGGTTGCAGCCATTGCAGGCGAGGAGGTGGTGGCCACGGGCTTTGTAGGCGGACATACCGGCAGCCTGATTGAGCAAAAAGCCAGGGAAAGCGGAATTGAGACCGATTTTATTCATATTGAAGGCGAGAGCAGGACCTGTATCAACATATTTGACACTGCAAGCATGACCCAGACGGAAATCCTGGAAGGCGGCGCAACGGTTACAGAAAGTGATATAGAAAGGATGATTGATAAATATTACAGGCTGTTAAAAAGAGCGGATATCGTAACCATATCGGGCAGCGTGCCAAATGGAGTCGGCAGCAGTGTTTACAGGACAATGATAAGCCTGGCGAAAAAGGCCGGTAAGCCCGTGCTGCTTGATACCAGCGGCTCGCTTCTTAGGGATTGCATAACAGCCGCACCTACGCTGATCAAGCCAAACCAGGATGAAATTGAGCAGCTGATTGAGAAAAAAATAGAAACCCGGGAGGAGTTGATCGATCAGGGATTGAAGCTTCATGAAAAAGGGATTTCTTACATTATCATTTCATTGGGGGCGGAGGGGTCGGTTATGATCAGTCCTTCGGGCGTCTACCAGGCTGAAGTTCCCGAGGTTAAGGTGGTAAATACCGTTGGATGCGGTGATTCCATGCTCGCCGGATTTGCGGTTGGATTGAGGAAACACTGGGAAGATGAAGAAATTTTGAGAGCTGCAAGTGCTATTTCAGCGGCAAATGCGATGAGAGCGGAGACGGGGTTTTATCTTCCCAAGGATTATAAAGCAATTTATCATGAAGTCAAAATTACTAAAATAAAGCATATTTAGGAGGCGGCAGAATGAAGAAGGTAAAAGTAGCAATCATAGGACCGGGCAATATAGGTTCGGATCTGATGTATAAAGTTTTTCGAAGCGATTTCCTGGAGATGGCCTATATGGCGGGTATTGTGGAATCGGAAGGAATTAAGCGGGCAAGACAGTTCGGAGTAAAGACCACGATTGAAGGCATAGATCCAATTTTAGAGGAGGAAGATATAAAGATTGTATTTGATGCTACCAGTGCCAAAGCTCATCTGGCTCATGCACCTCGTCTTAAGGCGGCAAACAAGATTGCCATTGATCTTACCCCTGCGGCGGTAGGGCCTTATGTGGTGCCTTGCGTTAACCTGGATAAGCTGTCAAAAGAAGTTAATTTTAATATGGTAACCTGCGGCGGTCAGGCAACCGTTCCCATTGCATATGCAATTAACCGTGCCGCAGACAGCGAGTATACGGAAATCGTATCTTGTATAGCTTCAAAAAGCGCAGGGCCGGGAACGAGAGCAAACATCGACGAGTTTACCGAAACGACAGCAAAGGCATTGGAAACTCTCGGCGGCGCCGACAGGGGCAAAGCGATCATTATTTTAAATCCCGCGGAGCCTCCTATTATGATGACTAATACAATCCATTCCATTGTAAGAAAACCTGATGAAGATGCAATTAAGGAATCCGTATATGACATAATCAGGCAGATTCAAAAATATGTGCCGGGATATAGACTGAGGACGCCTCCTATTCTTGACGGCAATAAAGTAACGGTAATAGTGGAAGTGGAAGGTGCCGGAGATTTTCTGCCAAAGTATTCAGGCAATTTGGATATTATTAACGCCGCGGCTATAGAGGTTGCTGAAAAAATAGCCAAGGAGCGATTCTTATGGCTCTGTTAACTAAGTATGAAGAAATGAGACCTGAAAGACCTTTGGTAGAGCTCTAAAAAGAAAAAAGCCTACTAATGGAAACGACTAAGAACAAAGTAACATGAAAAAAAGTGATGTGCA